>Ga0066709_100004286_pt1 | contig 11313 bp, 15 predicted proteins | sample GraSoiAngelo_158_FD_79665 | JGI IMG/M metagenome (GOLD analysis project Ga0066709, IMG submission 79665) | Grasslands soil microbial communities from the Angelo Coastal Reserve, California, USA - 14_1009_16_30cm | ecosystem: Environmental > Terrestrial > Soil > Grasslands | place: USA... | reverse complement strand
TACCGGTCCTCAAGATGATGGTTCCCTGTGCGCGCTCAATGCCGACCTCCACATACTCATCCTCTGTCGCCTTACCCGGTTGGGTACTGACGCGGACTGCCATAGGTTTGACCTCCTCCTCAGGTAGGAGTTTATCAGTCTGGTTCGGGTGCCACATGGTCGCTACGCTCCCTCGGGACAAATTTGCAGGCCCGGCAGAAGTTGCCGGACCTGCAAATTTGGCTGGGGAGGGTGATTCCTTACGGCTTAACCCCGTGACGACCTAACCCAGTCTTCTCAGTCTTACCACCAAGCCCTCCGGCTCGCGCAGGCCTAGGGCTGCATTCACAGTTCGCGGGCCGGCGGGCCATCCCTAGCCGGCAGGCTATCAGAGCCCGTCCCCTGACGCAGGCCGGTACTCAGGCCATTGACATGGTGGAGTCGCTCTGGATACAATAGGACCCATTAGGACCTACTCACTCCGGGGGGTGCGAGAATGGGTGTGGTTGGGGCTACGGGATCTACCTCTGATTTGAAATCGATTGGAGCTCAGCAACTTGCCACGGAAGTTTGCCCTTGGTGCGAGAGCCCCATCACCAGAGCGAAGTTCGTTGAGATCCAGGAGAGGATCCGAGCGGAGGAGCGCAAGCGCCACACGGAGCAGGAGGCGATCCTGAAAAAGCAGCTACAGGAGAGCGAGACGAGGGTCCGCCAGCAGCTGGCGGAGGATGGCCAGCGTAAGCTGAAGGTGGCGCTGCAGGAGGCGGACAAGAAGCGGCAGGAGGAGCTCGCCGAGCAAAGGCGGGTGCTCGAGAAAGACCGGGACCTGGTCCTGATAAAGAGGAATGCAGAGTTCTCCAGGGACAGAGAGGGCCTCCAAAAGAAGGTGCGCGAGCTGGAGCGGCGGCTGGATGCAAAGACCGCCGGAGAGCTTGGCGACGGTGCCGAGGTCGACCTGTTCGAGACGCTGAAGGCCGAATTCCCCAAGGACAATATTCAGCGGATCAAGAAGGGCGAGCCCGGCGCGGACATCCTCCACGAGATAGTCTACAAAGGCGCCGTGTGCGGCCGCATCATACTCGACTCCAAGAATCGCCAGGGCTGGCAGAACGCATACGTAACGAAGCTGCGGGAGGACCAGCTCGCCGCCGGCGCCGACCACGCCATCCTGGCCACCACCGTGTTTCCCAGCGGGAAGAAGGAGCTATACGTCGATGGGGACGTCATCCTGGTCAATCCGGCGAGAGCAATGTACGTAGTGGGCCTCCTTCGCTCGGCAATGATCCGCATGCACCAGCAAGGCCTGGGCGCAAAAGAGCGGCACACGAAGATGACCGCGTTGTACACCTTCATCACCTCGGAGCAGTTCGCGCAGCGCATGCGGGAGGCGCAGACGCTGACGCAGGACGCGGCCGATCTCGACGTGCAAGAGCAAGGGGCCCATCAGAAGGTGTGGAAAGCGCGCGGCAAGCTCACCGTCCGGTTGCGCAAACTGCTGGAGGACCTTGATGAAGAGATCACGGGGCTAGTCGAGGGTGACGATCACAAGAGCCAATAGCGAGGTATTTGTCGGCGCTCTTCAAGCGGAAGCGGAGGTAGAACAGCACCATGTCTACAACTCTGGAACAGCGGTATTGGCAAGAACGACGACTTGGAAGAACTATCTTGAGGACCTATCGTGACTCGGTCGATCTCTTCGATGTGTTCCCGAACGACAAGCAGCCGAGGATGGGCCCGAAGGAGGACCCGGAGTTGCAGCGGCAGATAGAGGCTAACGAGGGGATATTCGAGCCCCTCTTGCTCGAGCCGCACCCGGAGCATGCGGGCAAGTATAGGATCATAGACGGGGATCGACGCTGGACCAACTCGAAGATTCTGGTCGAGGTTCATAAGAAGGTTCAATATGGAAACCTTCCGGCGGAAATCACGGATCGTACCTTGACGGACGAGGAGCGCCTCCGGGTCTGGATATACATTCACCGCCAGCGCAAGGATTGGGACGCTAAAGAGAAGGAAATGGTCGCGTACAAGTTGGTTGACATGATGGGCCGCGCGAGCGCGGCGAACATACTCGGCATCACCGTGAGGGAGCTTGATCGGCTCGTCGATGTTTACGAACTATCCGAGAAGCTGGGGAACCTCCAGGAACCAGGCGCGTCCATCACGTGGGCGAGGGAGATCAAGAGCATCAACAAGAACCTCCTGACGCCGACCGCGCTCGACACGATCATTAGGAAGATCAACGACAAGGAGATCACAAACTCCAAGGACATCCGAAAGCTGAGGCAGATACTCCGAGATCCCGTGGCCAAGCAAGAGTTTCTCTCAGGTGGCACGATTGAATCATCGCTTGGAAAGCTCGGCCCGATGCACGCGAAGAAGAGCCAGGGTATCGCAGCCGACATCGACGCACTGTCGGAATCCATCAAGCACTATTCGTGGACGGCCTTGTCCGAAATGAGAGGTGACCCGCTCGTGCTGAAGAGGATCGAGGAAGCCGAGCGCGTCCTCCGAGAGCTCAGAAAGGCATTGAGCAGGTAGCAACACCCGGACTAAGGGATGGGCTTTCGAATCGAGGGGTGGAGCCAATCTCCGTGCTGATGTGAGGTGGGTCAATGTGTGCAACTGCTTCTCCCCTGCGACCCATGGAGGAAGGGAGGCTCTACCACAACGGTGCGGACTAGTTTTTTGTGACGAGACGGTTGGCGAAGTGTCTCAACCATGCCTAAACGACTTGGGCTAGGCCTTCTTCATTGGATAAACCCTCCCGAAGTGCGACCCCTCTTTTATGCCGCTTCGGTCACAACGCCCGCGAGTGTTGACAGATTCGCCGCTCTCTGTAGGGAGGCGCAGGCGAAGGCTGTGGGGCCAGTGGCACTAGCTGGAACTGGCGGGATTCAGCCACTACCCGCCGGTCTTGCTCACAAGGAAGTATCGGTACGGCAAACCGAACAGTTCAGGAGCGTTTACGAGCCGTTGGGGGCTTCATTCGCATCTGTCCTATTGGCAGATCTGATTACACCTCAATGGTGGGTGGATTCGTCGTACGTCGACGAGTTGGTTGGTGCCATCCCATCTCCTGGCGATGATGCTGCACTATTCGACTTTTGCATAGCTACGGGTCGGATCGAGCCGCCGATGTTGCTGGGCACGAATGGCGCCGTGATCGTGAGTGGACGCAGGGGGCTTGGGGCGATCAGCCCGTTGCGGATTGAGTCCGCCACCCGCGACAAAGTGACCTTCGGGTTTGACGCCTTGCCCAGGCCCAACTGGCTGTACCTAAACGTGATACAGCAGACTGGCCAGGTAGTGATCCTTAATGGCGTACACCACTTTCTTGCGCTCATGCGAGCTAGGCGAGACCGGGCGTACTGCCTTTTGAGACGGGGATTAGTCGAGCAAGTTCTCGACTTTCAGGATCCGGGATTCTTTAAACCCCAGCATCTATCGAGCGTTCGACCTCCGCTTCTTAGGGACTACTTGGACGCGGGCGTTGCGGACGATGTGGCAGTGCGCGCGGTCGATCAATTCATGCGGTTTGCCGTGCAGACCGAGATCGGATTTGTGCCTCAGAGCGACTGATTTGTCTGGCGCTCCGCGGTAGACATCGGGTTAACTGCAGGGTAGACGATTTTCTAACGACATGCTGGTTGCCGCGTCTGCCACAGGAAGTCGGGACTGATTACCTCTTTCCCAAGACGAACTATCAAGACTTCCACAGGTTAGAAAAGGAGCATGTGGGGTTGCGCAAAAGGCGATTAAAGACCGTAGTTCCGAGCTAATGTCGTTGACATCAGGTAGGCGCTCCTGTTCCTACTCTGACCACGGGTCGTGGCGGCGAAATAACTGGCTCGGCCGGCAACTCGCCGGGCCTGTGCCAGAAATAGATGCCCATGATGACTGCGATAATCGCCATGCCGATCCCAAACTCAGTCGTGATCCATTTCGTCGGGCCAGTGTCGATCGTGCTCCCGTCGAAGATGCCCTGGATTACCAGGTTATGGGTGGCGTGGAAGAACGCCGCCGGCCAGAGGCTGCCTGAGCGCAGGCGCAGCCAGGCCAGCATCACCGCCATGCCCGTCACCGAGATCATGAACAATGGAACGCCGTACCACACTGACGTGCGGCGTCGTAGCCGCCGCCAACTATCAACGGCACGTGCCAGAGGCCCCAAATGACCCCAGTACCGATGCCGGCCCACGCGAGCCCCCGGGCGCGGTAGAAGGTCGGTGCCAGGAAGCCGCGCCAGCCGATCTCTTCGCCGAGCGCGCCCAGCAAGCCCAAGGCGTACTCAGTAGGGCTAGTACCCCGACCGGTTCTAAGGTTCTGAAGGTAGCGCGTAGTCTACAACGGTGTGGTAACTCACGGGAACGTGCTGTCTAGGAACTGTACGAGGGTCTTAGTAGCCGTCCGAGAGTCCACACGGATATAGTCAGATTCGATGCCATTTCTCTCTTTGTTGAAGATGATCATGAAGAGAATGACGCTTCCGTATCCAGGTCTTGCCAACTCCAGCATCTTCCTAATTCCCGTTTCATGAAATCGTAATCGGGCAATCTTCCCTTCGATAGCGCCGTGGAATATAAGTTGGTTATGTCGAGGAAGAGGCAGGTACCCTGCCCAGCGTATGGCTTCCTCCGCTTCTTATCCATGGCTACCCCGAGCTTCTGCCAAAAGTCGGCTTCCTTCCCGGGGGAGAAGTGCATACTACCACATTCGATGTAGATGACTTCTGACGCAAAAGCAACTTCGAAATCGGGAGACTCTCGCTTTTTGGGTTTCAGTCGTTTCCGAATCAGGCTAGCGGCGATGTTTACCTCGAAACGTAGACCGAAGTATTTGTCACGATCCAATTTCCTACCGCGCAATTCTTTCTTGAGCAACTCAAAGAGCGCCTTGTCATACGCTTCAACCTCGGCCAAGTGCTTTACCAGAAACGCTAACCGATGGAGTTCCCACCGAGCTTTCTCTTGTTCCTGCCTGTTCCAGTAGACCAAAACGCCAGTGATAGCCTTCCCTACCCGCGTATCAAGGCCAGGACTGGATTGAACGAACTGGAGGTCAAGGAGCCGACTCAATTCGACGACAACTTTTGCGTAATCCGTTAAGAAACTAAACATGTCAAGTTTGAGAACAAACCGCGAGGGGATCGGCCGTCCCAGCGCCTTGGAGACTGCTAAGTTTGTCCGTCGGCTCGGCTCGCCGTCAGCGGTAGTCCCGCTTCATTCGGCGCAGTCGGTCAGCGACCGCAGGAATCAGCAGTTCAGTCACCAGCATCACTGCCCATGCGCCGAGGTAAAGTACAATGCCGATACGCACTAGGGTGGGCCGGTAGGGGTTCACAAGGATATCCTCTACCCGCAGCAACCACGTACCGAAGGAGACCAACACTTCACCAATTAATCCCGGAACGATGAGCACGAAGAGGAGGGCGCCGAAAGCCCATGTGGCGAGTACCACCATTCGTACCGATGGAATGCGCGCTCGCTTCATGACGTCACCTCCCGCCGCATAGCCTAAGGCTTCACTACTCTCCGGTCCTCGGGCGTGCCTGGACGATTGAACAATTCCAAGGAAGCAGAGACCGCACGTTCGAGAGACCGCTGGGATCTCCGCAAGTCTTTAAGTACCACCGCCTTAGCAAGAGGCCCCCACGGTCGGTGCCGCTCCCTCGGGGCAAATTTGTAAACCCGCCCTTGCGAGAGCGGGTTTACAAATTTGGCTGGGGGAGGATGCGTTGACGCGGCCACATATCGTCAGCGTCCATGTTTAGGCTGCCGCATGACACGTCTGCGCGGTCAGGTGGGTATAGAAGCGGCAGCTCCGCGCGGGGCCGCCTTCTCACTTTCACGGAGTTGCGGGGGTCGCTTTCACCCGTCACCTAGTTGATACTTAGAGTTCGTACGCCCAAACACTTAAGAACTTCTTGAGAATTGGCTCCCGAATATGCGCCTTGTGCTTATTCATCAATTCCCGCAGCGGGCGGGAGGCAAGATAGGCACCATAGACTTGGTTGTTTGAAGATGCCAACTGAAGTACCGTTTCAACCTCTGTGGCCTTTAGACTGTCGATGTTCGCAAGTTTCCCGAGCACCCAACCTGCCTCGATGTAAGATGGGGCATTTTCGACTTGACGGATGAGAGCCCAGCGGATTTCCCTCCCCAATCTCGGACTCTGGGTCGCAATGCTCTGAACGACCTTCCATGCAGTCTGCTCGATATTGTTCCGGTCGAGGCGTATCCCTTGGTACTTTGCCATGAAACCGACTGGGTTCTCCCTGGCTTTTATAGGGATCATTACGCAGCCATTTGCGTACGCGATTCCGATCTCTTGGTGAGTCCAATCTGAGGTATCAAAAGCCCGGGTCAGGAGAGCAAAGAACACCTCACACGACTGAAGTCGGCGAAGGATTTCCTTTTCCCAGTCCGCTGAGACCCGAATGTGTTCGTGCGCGAGGAAGACATCAAACCCGTACTTTTCCATTTCGGCCATAATCTTGGCCGCTATCTTCTTGTTCCTGTGAGAGTAACTTAGAAATGCAGCAATGCCCATTCGCTAGTCACAAAGCCCAACCATGTTCCTTCCGTCACCTGTGGCGGAGTACCATTTGAGTACCATCAAAGTCTCGACTCCTGGGCACCGCCTTGGATGGTCGTGGCACTACTCCTGGGCGCTGATTCCTGCGGGTACGTTCAACACTCGAGAGCGGAAGTCTGGTGTGACGCCCAGGTGCAGAGGTTCACCATCAGGGTTCTGGAGGCATAAAGAGAGTTAAGGAGAAACATCCTCATACACGGCAAAGAGGATAAAAGCAACCAAGAGGGCGAGAAAAGTAGTTAGCAACGGATTGACCCCGTACCATGTAGTAAGCAGCCATGTCAGAAAGATAGTTGCAAATATCGAATCTTTCTTTTCCCGTCTTTGGCTCAGTTTTTGAACATGTTTCATTAATTTTCTATATTCTAATTTTCTCATGGCTTAAGGTAGGGTTCCATCGCCGTCTGGGCGGACGAGGTGCGCGTACGGCCCGTAGTCGATCGTCCACTTGTGCCTACTACGTTCATGCCAAGTATCGAAGACCTGCCTTTCGTGCGCGTAGAAGGTCTTGAGATCACAGCCATTGACTTCCAGGAAGTGGTAGATGGCCTGGGACTGCACGACCTCACCCTGCGCGGCCAAAACCCCTGTCCGCCCAAGGTGCTTTACCAGGTTGCACACATCACAAATGGGGATGATATCTCGAAGGCGCTGAACGTGAGCGGCGTCGTTGTACTCCCAGACTTCATGCGCTATCCGCGCGGTAGCCCCACAGATTGCGCACTTGCCCGCATACTTCTCGAATACCTGCTGTCGGAGCGCGCCCCACTCTGACCGAGGGGCCAACTTCGCAAGGCTACGCCCCCATAACGGCTTCGGCACCAGTTCCACGGTTAGCCGGAGCGTTGGCGGTGCACCAGATTTCATCTGCACGCTATTGCGCTCGCTCAGGGCCTTCGCCTTCTTATGCCACTCCATCTCCTCCTTCATCCAGGTCGGATCCGGCTCTGGGAGCGGCTCTGCACGCCTGCGAGGGCTCTTAGGCATGATCGTTCTTTAGGTCTCGCCGATCTTTAGACCGAATAGGTCCTGGGAATCGGCGATCCACCTGGCCTCGTGGTAGCGCCGGGTGATGGACAGCGGCTACCATGACTACGATTTGGTCTTCGCCCAGAACGCCAGTACTAAACTTATGGCTCCCGAGGGTTAACCTTGGCCTCAAAAGCAGGCCATGCAAGACGATGGAGATGGGTGGCTGTTTCTACTACTCCATCGTGCACCTCTTTAGCGTTTGCTCCCGGTTTCCAGAGGAACTTTGCGATTGGCTTCCTAAAGTTCTTCGGTCCGCCAAAGAAATTTGTTTCGACCACGAGTGTGACTAGAACCGCAGTTGGCTCATGCCGTTCTGTGGCGACGAAGTATCTCTTGTGGTCGTGCTCATTAATGAAAACGGAAGCCAGGTTTGGACTGGTGGCATGCTCGTTCCTCACATGTCGTCCCCCGTACCGTCCTTGCTGACTGCTAGCCCGTCTGCTCTTGGACCGTCTTGCGGAATTCCATCGGCGCGGTGATGTTTCGGAAAGGCTCCTTCGTACCGCCCGTGCCAGTGACAATGATCGTGCCGTACCCGAAGATCCGCCCAGGAATGCCCTGGTCCACACCGATGCCCTCGACCTTCGAAAGCAGCAGTTCAAGCGAGCGCCGTCGGATGAATCCGACCTTGATGAGGACGCGGCGATTCGTCACCCCGAACTCGGATGAAGTAAAGTTGATGTACGAAGAAAGCCCCCAAGCCAAGCCCACAATGAGAAAGAAGCCTCCGAAAGCGGCGTTGCCAGCGTCGCGCGACAGAAGAAGGAGCAGTGTGATAAGCAAGCAGGCAGCGGGCCACAGGAAGATAATCCAATGCAGCTTCGCTCGGTGGACGACCGTTTCTCCGGCAATCAGGTTCTGGTCAATGTACCCCATACATCTCGCCCCTTTCGGTGGAGCCCCGGTTCAGATGCAGCCCCCGCCACGGCTCCTCCTGTGTAGTCGGAAGTGTCTCTGGAGGTAAGGAGGTGGATGCAGCACCGCTGTACTTCGGCAAACAGCCGGGCAACACCCGCCGTCGCTTGTGGATTGCCGTGACGCAGCGGTGGATAAGTCGACGGCCTTCCTGGAATGCGAGCCGTTATTTGCGCAGAGCCGGGTCGAACTGCTCGACCACCCGCAACTGGTCCGGGAGTTGAAGATCCTGGAACGGCGACCGCATGGGGGCGGCCGTACGGTCGTGGATCATCCTCGTGGTGGCTCGGATGACTATGCTAATGCGTTCTGTTTGGCGGCAGCGCAGACAATCAGCCAGGCGGCTTCGGTGCGGCCAGCCTCGGGGAGAGTCCCGCCGGGTCCGGTTGCGGGCGTTGATCTAGGACACGCGTGGCGCGGCTGGGAGCGATGGTAGCGGCATGTCGCCGTCCGCTGGGCGCGGTGGCTTCATGGCCGTTTCGCCGGATTGGACTTCTCTTCTTCCCATGGGAAATTCGGGAGACGGTTACCGTTGTGGTCCCGGCAAAACCCGACCGCATGCACCGCCCGGCCGTTGTCGAGTTCGACGTAGAACTCGCCTGCCTGGATGCCCCGGCAGCGCGAGTCGCGGGCGCAGGGAGGGGGTTGATTCGCCTGTTTCTAGCGGGCGTCCACAAAGAGGAATCTAGTGCCGTTCGGCGAAGAACAGTCAATGCTTAGCCAGCACGTGGGGATTTTTTGTGCCTCCACAAAACTGAAAAGGGAAGACCGTGGCGCCCCTCTTCGGAGGGGCGGCCTGCGCGCCGGGTCATGTCCCCATCGCTGGCTAAGCATGGAGGCACCCCGGCGCGTTGGCTTTCCAGGGGAGGAGACAGTATGGAGACGCTCAAGGAACTCAACAAGTTGACAGAACCCGACCCTCGAAATGACTTCACGATCGCCATGGATCCATCCGCCCCGGGAGGGTACCGAAGGCTGACCGTGGCAGAGCGGCATAGACAAATGGCGAGGTTGGAATTGTCCGAGTCTGTCCCCGAGACGGTGCGCAAGGCCTTCGCAGTAACGCGAACCCTTTGGCTCTACGGCTGGTTTTATTGGTCTTTCTACACACTCGCCGGCTTTCACGCGATTCTATGTCTGGACATGGCCCTCGCCATAAGGATTGCCAGAGAGGAAGGGATGCCAAACCCGCCGGCCAAGACGCCTCCTCTACAGGAGATGCTTAAACGGGCCATCGAGTCGAACTGGATTACCGATAAAGGCATCGCCCACGCTAGGCATCTGCATGATCGATGGACGCAAATTTGTGTGGAGGTTCCTGAGGAGACATACGAGACTTCGCCCGACCCATTGGAGGAGTCGCCTCAGCGCTACTGCCGAATCCTCCTCGAAACCCTGCCTGGTCAGCGCAACAGTTTTGCTCACCCTAAACACTACTGGCACGGCGTACCGGACTCGTCGTACCTGATCATCGAAAATGTGCACGACTTGATCCAGCAACTCTTCCACGACGAGGTGGTGAGGTCATGAGAGCGGCGATCGATACAAAGTCAGGATGAGGGGGGTCTCAAATGGAGCACTTTCCCGTCACTAGGACCGAGAGGGGTTTGCGTGTCGAAGGCTTCCCCGACGCCGTCAAGATCGTCCGACTCAACGGCGCCGTTGCCCAGCGAATCGCCGACTTGGCTCTCCACAGGTGGGACCTAGATTTTGCAGACAGCTGTCTCGATGCTATCAACAAGGTGCCGGAAGATCCTCCGATCATCAGGCAGGCCCTTTGGCATAGTGCGGTCATTCATTTCATCAAGTGCTTCGACAAGACATCGAAGGCCCGGTCTGAACTAAGCACTGACCATGTGTACCATGGCGAACCGCCCGTAGCGATGGAGATATTCAACTACTTCCGCAACTTGCGCCGCAAGCATCTCGTTCACGACGAGAACGCGTACGCTCAGAGACTTCCGGCGGCGATTCTGAACGGAGGTAACAAGCACTACAAGATTGAGAAGATCGTCTGCCTAGATGTGCTTGGCGAAACGCTCGAGCAGGAGAACTTCAGCAATCTGAAGCGGCTCATTGACAGGGCGCGCGCCTGGGTGGATGCCGAGTTTGACAAACTCTGCGACACGCTCACCAAGGACCTTGAGCGTGAGGCTTACCAGGATCTTCTTGCGCGAGAGGATTTGATCCTCAGAGTTCCGACGGTCGACGAGATCTCCAAGACCAGAAAGAAGGTGAGCAAATGAAAGCCGCCATCTATGTCTGTTACAGCAGCGAGAACCAACGTGAAGCCTCGTTGGAAGACCAGGAGCGCCTCTGCCGACAGGAAGCCCGACCGCCATGGCTACACGGTCACGAAGGTCTACAAGGACGCGGCCTTGAGCGGCCAACTCAGCGAGGACCAGCGCCCCGGTTTTCAGGCGATGCAGGAGGCGGCGAAGCGCAAGGAGTTCGACGTGCTCATTGTGGACGATGCCTCGCGCCTGAGCCGCGATCAGTCAGACGCGCTACGGACGCTCAAGCGGTTCGAGTTGTGGGGCGTGGGGCTGATCGCTCGCTCGGACAAAATCGGCAGAACGATGATCCTCAGGTCAGGAGGCCCCCACGGTCACTCCCGCTCCCTCGGGCCAAATTTCACAGCCCGCTCAAACAGAGCGGGCTGTGAAATTGGCTGGGGGAGGAGGATTCGAACCCCCGCTAACGGGTTCAGAGCCCGTCGTCCTACCACTAGACGATCCCCCAGCAGAACCGTTTTCAATTATAAGTGATGAGAGGTGAAATTCCATCCTG
>Ga0066709_100004284_pt1 | contig 11315 bp, 17 predicted proteins | sample GraSoiAngelo_158_FD_79665 | JGI IMG/M metagenome (GOLD analysis project Ga0066709, IMG submission 79665) | Grasslands soil microbial communities from the Angelo Coastal Reserve, California, USA - 14_1009_16_30cm | ecosystem: Environmental > Terrestrial > Soil > Grasslands | place: USA... | reverse complement strand
CTATTCCGAGCACGAGCGGACTTCCACGGCGCGCGCCGATCATGAAATCCGGCACATCAGCGTGAACCAGAGCAATGCCATACGTCCCGATCACCTGCCGGAGCGCCGTGCGAACAGCCTCAAAAAGCCGGGCCTTTTTTCCGGCAGCGTCCACTGTGCTGGCGCACGAATCGTTGTAGAGTTTCCCGATCAGATGGGCGAGCACTTCGGTGTCGGTATCGGAGCGAAAATTCGTATCGCCGCTGCGGATGAGTTCATCTTTCAACGCCTGATAATTTTCGATCACGCCGTTGTGGACCAGCGCCAGCTTACCGCTGGCGTCGAAGTGCGGATGCGCATTTTTGTCGTTTACCTTGCCATGCGTGGCCCAGCGCGTATGGCTAATGCCCAGCGACCCGGATACCGGCTGTTTCCTGACCAGTCTTGCGAGCGATGTGATGCGTCCCGCACATTTCCGCGTATCCAATTCACCTCGATCGACGACAGCCAGACCTGCCGAGTCGTAGCCTCGGTACTCAAGGCGGCGCAATCCGTCGAGTAAAATTGGCGTCGCGTGCGCGCGCCCGACGTACCCAACAATTCCACACATGGCCGTGGACAGTAGTTCCGGCCGTCATCAGCCGCAACATTTCGGCCGGATGCATTCTGCGCTTGCAAAAAGTTGCCGCAAAGCCGCGGATGCTGGGCTATTCATTATCCGTGATGCGAGCTCAGGCTGACCGTGTTTCTATTCCGCAGAGTTCAACTGGGAAAACAGCGGGTGCGCTGCCGCCCGGCACATTGCAGCGAACGCTTGCGATCATTATGGGCGGCGGCGCCGGCAGCCGCTTGTTTCCACTGACAAAAGACCGCGCAAAGCCGGCGGTGCCGATCGGAGGCAAATATCGCATCGTCGATATTCCGATTAGCAACTGCCTGAACTCCGGGCTGCGCTCCATCTACGTGCTCACGCAGTTCAACAGCATGTCGCTGCACCGGCACATTCAGGCGAGCTACAAGTTCGACAATTTTTCGCGCAGCTTCGTGGACATTCTTGCCGCGCAACAAACGCCTGAGGGATCGCAATGGTACCAGGGAACCGCCGACGCGGTTCGGCAGAACATGCGCTACTTCCTCGAGCGACCGTATGACTACTACCTGATCTTAAGCGGCGACCAGCTTTACCGAATGGATTTTCGAGAAATTCTGCATCAGCACATTCGCCTCGGCGCGGACATCACTTTGGCCACGAAGCCGGTGGCGCGTCACCAGGTGTTTGAGTTCGGAATCATGCGTAGCGACGTCGATCGCCGCATCACGGGGTTCATCGAGAAACCTTCTGATGAATCTGGTTTGCAGGAAATGAAGATGAGCCGGGAATTGCTTCAAGCGATCGGTTCCAATGAAGACGAGGAATTGTTTCAAGCCTCGATGGGCATTTACGTTTTCAATCGCAACGTGCTAATCGAATCTTTGGAGAGCGATCTGTTCGATTTTGGTAAACACATCATTCCGATGTCGATCAAAGACCGGCATGTCAGCGCGTTTATCTTTAAAGGGTATTGGGAGGACATCGGAACGATCCGCGCGTTCTATGAGGCAAATCTGGACCTCACTGATGTAGTGCCGGAGTACAGCTTTTTCGAGCCCGACTCTCCTATCTACACGCATCCGCGCTTTTTGCCGGGCAGCAAAATTAACGGCGCAACATTGCGGCAGGCGATTATTTCCGACGGCTGCATTATCTCCGACGCGCATCTGGAGCGAAGCGTGGTGGGAATACGCAGTGTGATTCAAAGCGGCGCCACGATTCGCAACAGCATCGTGATGGGAGCGGATTACCTTCAACCGGGCCAGAGCACTTCCTCGCACCCACCCATGGGCATCGGGAAAAATTGCGTGATCGATCGAGCAATCATCGATAAAAACGCGTGTATCGGCGATGGCGTTGTGATCACGCCGGAAGGCAAATCGGCAGACTTGGATGCAGACAATTATTTTATTCGCGACGGCATCGTTGTGATTCCAAAAAACGCTGTCATCCCAGGCGGTTTCTGGATTTGAGCCGCGCTGCAGCATCCGCTGCAGAACGGAAGCATCGTAAGGTTTTGTCCGATCACACAATCAGCCAGCCGCCCGATTGTATGCTTGATGCACTAAGCAGAGTCTCTTTGCGTTATGATCACTCATCTGAAACTCGACGATCGGCTCTCGATCCTGCGCGCAGGCGATCGGCTCAGAAGTTGGAATTCACTCGACGACCAGCGGGTCTGCGCGATTTGTGGGAGAAAGTTCAAGGGCCGGCAAGTGGACATCCGGCGCTTGCCCGGGGGAAAATTGAAACTGTGTTGTCCGACGTTGGGATGCACATCATCGCAGCATCAGTGGATGTACTCTGCGCCGCGGGCCGCTCGGGTGGTTGAAACGAACTGGCGGCGAGGCCTAAGAAAAAGGCGGGTACGCCGCGCGCCTGAATCGCCGCTGCGAATGCAGGCTTGTCGCGTATGATCGGATCCAGTCTTGATCAGCCTGGAGTCGCGTCGGCTCCGGATGAAGTGTTGATGAAACATATATCGAGCCGGCGCCACGACGCCCTGGCCGAGTTGTACGGACGGCATAGCAAGAGATTGCGAGCCACCATAGACGGCGTCGTTCATGAAGAAGCCGATGCGGATGATGTCTTGCAGGAAATTTTTCTCCAAGTCTGGGACGAAGCGGGTCGTTATTCACCCAACGCCGGAAAACCACTCGGGTGGATGGTCACTATCGCCCGGCGGCGCGCCATCGACCGCTTGCGCCGGCGTCAGGCTTATTCTCGTGCGCGCGAGCGCTACGAAAACCGAGTCAGCCAGGAATCACAAACTCCGCGTCGCGACGGTACTGAAAAACTTATTCTAAACGATCTCCGAAAGTTTTTGAAGAAAAGCATCCTGGCGTTACCCCGGTTTCAGCGCGAAGCTGTCGAGTTGGCTTTCTTTAATGGACTGAGCCACAGAGAAATTGCCGCTGTGACACACGCTCCGCTTGGGACGGTGAAGACGCGATTGGAGCTAGGGTTGCAAAAACTCACACACGCACTCAGGCCGCTGCGGCACAAAGTGTGAGTCATCGGACGCGCCGCGGCGCTTAGTACTGGTTGTTCCTGTCGCCTTCGCTAGCGAAGAAGAATTATCAAGAGCACAATCACGAGAACCAGGCCCAAGCCGCTGGGATAATATCCCCAGCCGACGCTGTACGGCCATGTCGGCAACGCTCCGATTACCAGCAGAAGCAGTATCAATAATAGGATAAAACGCATTGCTTAGTTAGCTTGGTATAAAAATCGCGTCTCGAGTACTGGTCGCGCGTAACTGCTGAGCTAACGGGATTGGCAACGAGGCGCGCGCAGTGAACATGTGTGATTACGGACTTGGCGAAGTGTTGATGTTGATGTCAGTTTTCTCCTCCTTCGTCGTAGTGTTTTCTTTCTGTTCTGGTGGATTTACCACGGTCGTGTGACTCTCTTTCGTTTGTGACGGCGGATTTACGATGGTAGTATTACTCTCTTTTTTATCCGCAGGCCGATTCACGGTTGTCTTTTGCTCGCAGGCCACGAACAAGCCTAACGCAGTCAATAGGTAAATGCCTTTTTTCATATGAACTGAATCGTTTCGCACTGCGAAACTTGTCGCCTTTGCCGATCTTGGTTCCTGCTGAGATTGTGCCCAACAGAGTCAGGATAGTGCGGCGATTTTTACCCGTCGGTGCACCGTTGTTCGTCGGATTACATGACCTCAATCTCAGCACGAAGCTCCTCTTTTGCTCTGCCCAGTCTCTTTTGGAGGCGGCCCAGAAGCTCGTCCTCCTTGCCTTCGGCAAACGTCAGATCCTGGTCAGTCAATTGACCGTATTTCTGTTTGAGTTTGCCCTTTATTTCGTTCCAGTTCCCCTTCAATTGTAGATTCATAACACAAAGCAATTCGTGTATCGGAAAACCTTCGGTTTTATTAAGTTTACGCCTGCAGTGTCGCTGGAGCCAAAATGAGAACGCGCCTTTACTGCCGCCCGATGGGCGAAACAGAACGGCGCGTTTGAGACGAACGGGACTAGATGATTAATCCTCGTCAACGATTACACGGTCCACGACCATGTTGTCGCCAGTTCCAGAGTAATGTACTCGCACGGGAACACCCACTTTGACCCTGGTTCTCAAGGTCTCTGTATCCAGCACGCGGCCGCTCCGCGTCACGTAGGTGACTGTCTTGCCGAAGCGATATCGAACTGGACCACTGGTCTCCCTAAGTACGATTGCGCTGCCCGGAGTGTATTCTGTGATCGTTCCGTTGGCGTCAGTCGTAGTCGTCGTAGTGGTAGTCTCCGAGACTTGTGCCCACGCAAACGGCGCCACAAACGCCAAAGCAATGCTCAATAGTATTTTTTTCATGTTTTTTCCTTTAGTTGAATTGCGGCGGTGATAATCGCCCTCTGTTTCCTTAGCTCGTAGAATCCAAGAGGCTTGCCGCTTTATCCTGATTCGGATTGAGTATGCCGTGGGGATGCTTGGCAGTGCGTTTTGTTTTGGTTTTGCACAACGGGTGGTTTGGCCTGAAAGCGTAATATGAAGCTCTGGATCGGCACCTCTGGATTCCAGTACTCGGAGTGGAAAGGAAACTTTTATCCCGAAGATCTGCCTACGGCGAAGATGCTGCCGTTTTACGCCGAGCGATTTTCTACGACAGAGATCAACTACACGTTTCACCGCATTCCCGCCGCCAAAACGATCGAGAATTGGAAAACGCAAACGCCGGAGAAATTTCGGTTTGCACTGAAAGCGCCGCAGAAAATCACTCACTGGTCCAAGCTGCGCGATTGTTCCGATACGCTCGAATACTTCTGCAAAGTCATCGCCGGTCTTGGCGACCGACTTGGCCCGGTGCTGTTTCAGCTTCCGCCGACCTTCAAAAAAGATGTGGACGTGCTGAGTTCATTCCTGCGCGAATTTCCGGATATGCGCGGAGCGTTTGAATTCCGCCACGAGTCATGGTTCGACGATGAAATTTTCGAGTTACTCAAATCCCGAAACATCGCACTTTGCATCGCCGACACCGATACAATTGCGACGCCGAAGAAAACAACCGCCGACTATGGTTATCTTCGCCTTCGTCGCGAAGATTACGAGGCATCAGATGTCGAACGCTGGACTGATTTCGTCTGCGATCAAAAACCAAGTTGGAACGACGCTTTCGTCTACTTCAAGCACGAAGAAAGCGGCATCGGGCCCAAGCTCGCCAGGCAGATGATCGAATTGCTCGGCTGATCTTGGATGGGCTAACGCCCGATCAGAATAAAGATTCCTGCAAGCAACGCCAGCACACCAGTGATGATGCCGATGCCAAGACCGGTGAGCGTGACAACCCCAACCAGTATGAGATAAATCGCGAGCAGAAGCATGCCGATGTTTTTAGTAATCATGTCACGAGTATTTGGAATTTTCCCGTCAGGTGGCAATCCAAAACTCGTTGCGCGGACGTCTCGTGCGTCACAGGGCCAACCCGGAATGGAGAGCCTGCGTTCCTACAGCGTCTTGAGATACTCGATCAGGTCACGCTTTTCATCCGGGGAGAGTTTCGTTCCGTAATCATGACCAGAATTGGAATTGCCTGTTGTCGCCGTGTTAAACAGGTATACGCCGCTCTCGGTATAACCCATTTCGGTTTCGTCGAATACCCGGGAGCCGCGCCGGAAAGTTTTCGCGCGTTGTGTCGGCTCCGTTAGCAATTCTTTCATTGTGCGCACCGATCCATTGTGCAAATAAGGCGAACGCGCCCAGACGCCATTTAACGTTGCTGCAAAATATTTTCCCGTGCTGCGAACGCCGACCTCTTTGGGTGGCTGATAGCCTTCTGTTTCCAGTTCGGCTAACAATTTGTTGAAACCGTCCGCCAAATTTTGGCTGAACATCTCAGCGCGATGGGGATCGGTAGCAACTTCGCTGACAGAATACAACCGCTGGTCGCTCTCTGGCCCGCCATGACATGAATTGCAGTTCGTCGCGAACAACGACGCCCCTCGTTTCGCCGACTCGTTATCGATTCTAAATGGATAACGAGGCGCCCGGATTTTCTCCGATAAATCGGTCTGCCGTTTTACGGTCGAGAATTCCAGATCGGCATGTTTCGCATGTAGCGGTGCGCCCAGACCGAGTGAGGCCAGCAGGTTGCGGGAAAGTGGCGACTTAGTGTTGCCGTCCCAGTGCACCCAGGTGCGCCTGTCCACGTTCCAGACCAAACCAAATTTAATGGGCGAGTATGGTTGCGGTGCGTGCAGCAGACTGGCGGCAAGAAGCCCGAACGCGTCGTTGCGTCCGGGTCCGGAAGACGGCGTCGCTGTTTCCGGCGGTTGATCGGGGATGTGCAGCGCAGCTCGCATGTTATGAAACAGCTTCAGCATCGAATGCGCGCGCCCCGCAAGATCGATATTTGTGTCGAATGATTGTTGCACCTCGGCGCTGTTGACGTTGTGCAGCTCGCTTAGCTCGACGTCTTTCGCTCCGAATGGGTCGTTCTTGATTGTTGCAACAATTTTGTCTTGCTGATTGCGCCATGCAGCATCGAAGGGCTTGGGCTCGGCATTGAGATAAATGCAAAGCAACCTTTTCATATTCCCTGGGTCCGAGCTTCTAAACGTCGCGGTGAGGATTGATCCAAAGAATGCTTCGACGTCGAAATGGCTGGTCACGCCGAGAATGCGGATCGGCTCTGTCTCAGGCGTCGAGGTGATCTGTGCGACGTGACAGGAAGCGCAATTAATCCCGACGGCGGACAACCCGCCGAGATGTCTCACGTTTTTCCGACTAAGACCGATCGGCCAACCGAACTGGCTATCGGGAATCAAGCCGAGGTGCGACAAGTCACTTGTCGGAAACAAGTCTGGATAAGTTTTGATGAACGCCCGCAAAACCCTCTCGGGAACGACTTCAGTGCCCATTGAGCCGTGCAGGAAAAAATCCATGTCTTGCCTCAACAATGTTGGGACCTGGTCGCTGTCGATCCTCGCAGCCTTTTCAAGTGCCTCCGCGTTCACGCAGAGCGCGATCATGAGAAGCATAATTGTAGAACAGACAGTTCGGCCGCTGTATCTGCGGACTGGCAAACGAACTGCTCGCTGCGTAAGACAAATCGAAAACCGTTTTTTGCTAGCTGCGTGCCGTGATGTCATCTGCCGCCGGTGCGAATTATTACCGCGGTAACATCCTTTACATCGACGAAGGCGTCGAAATATTCCGCACCAGTGAGATTGAATAGATGGACGATATTGTCAGTCACTTGCGCGACTTTGCCTCCCATTTTTTCTCCAGATCTCAAGTGCAGCTCGACAGATTTGCCCGTGCTGCCCTGAAGAATGCCGGCTACGGTTGCAGTAGCTTGCAGAGCAGCTTTTTCTTGGGCGAGCAGACTGGAACAGGTGAGTGCTGCAATAAACGCTGCTAGAAGAATTGAATAGTGTTTCATGGTCGCTCGTTCTGTGTGAGTGCGGAGCGATTGGCGAGCAAATAATGCGCGACCTCAAAGAGCGTCAGTCTTCCTGGCGCGCCGCAGCCTCGGCGAAAGCGGCCAGTCCACCGCACGAGATGGGACGCGAATTGGAAACGCCTTTCATTGATTTGGATTGGCAGGCGGAGCGCCTGCCCTACAGTCCTGAATGAATTCGATTGCCGAGAACCTCCAGCGTGTGCGCCAACAGATGGCGCAAGCGGCTGTGAAGGCTGGTCGCCCGGTCGAAGAGATCGAGCTGGTCGCAATAACAAAAACCCACCCAGCCGAGAAGGTTCGCGAGGCGATTGAGGCCGGGCAGACTCTATTGGGCGAAAGCCGGGTGCAGGAAGCGCGCCGGAAGATTCCCGAGCTACCGTCGAACGTCCGGTGGCATTTCGTCGGGCATCTACAAAAAAACAAAGTGCGTCACGCGCTGCCGCTGTTTGAAATCATACACAGCGTCGATTCGCTTGCACTGGCGGAAGAGATAAACCGGATCGCGCAGGAAGAAGGATTACATCCGCGCGTCTTGCTGGAGGTCAACGTGGGAGGTGAGGGGAGTAAGTTTGGCTTTGCACCGGAAAAACTGCGTAAGGAACTGGAATCGCTGCTCGCGCTGCCGCGATTGTCGATCCTGGGCCTGATGTGCATTCCACCGATCGCTCAAGAAGTGGAAGCTTCCCGGAAATACTTTGTCCAACTTCGCGAGTTTCGAGATTCACTGCAGACGGAATTTCGGGTTGATCTTGCCCAGCTTTCAATGGGCATGACTCAGGATTACTGGATCGCGGTTGAAGAAGGCGCAACGCTGGTGCGAGTGGGAACGGCGATTTTCGGAGAACGCGAGCGCAAATCGGAAGTCAGGCATCTTGCCTGACTCGGCCGATCGGCAGGTTGCTGGTCGATCTGCTTTCGTCACGCTAGAAGCCTGACGTCCGAGACAAGCTAAGCCTATCTTTCAATCAGCCCCTAAGTTGACGATTGAGTATCGCGAGAATTGCTCTAGGGGTCAGGCTCGTGAAATTTAACGCTGCATGCCTCTTGAGCCGACAAACATTCAGCAGATTGGAAACGAGCTCGCCATTCATTGGAGCGACGGCGCCGAATCTTTTGTAAAGCTCGAGATGCTGCGTCGCGCATGCCCGTGTGCTGCTTGCGGCGGCGAGCCCGATGTGCTCGGCCATATTGCACGTCCGCACGTGAGCTACACCGAACGGAGCTTCGAGCTTGTCGGGTTCGATCTTGTCGGCGGTTATGCCCTGCAGCCCCGCTGGACAGATGGCCACAACACCGGAATTTACAGCTTTACTTACCTGCGGCGTTTAGGGCAGCATTCCGGCTGAACAAAAGCGGTAAATTCGAGACCCCGTGTGAGCAGGATGTTGAAAGTTGCGATCGTTGGTTTCTGCTTCTCGTTATGCGGAGCCGGCACCTTCATCGTGTCTATGCCGCAAGCCGAAAAATCACCGCAGAAAACCAATGTATTGCCGGTCAAGAATCGGGGGATTATCCAGCACAATTGGATTCAGGTCTGAATCTGGCGGTCTGTCTATGCCCGCTGTTAAGTTTGGCGCTCAGAGAGCGTCGCTGCAGTTTGGAATGGTGACGCGCAACAGACTCGTTTGGGGCGCGAGTGGCTTTAGTTGCCGGTTCTGCAAATAGGCCGGCAATAGAAAAATTTCGCCTGGCGCAAAATCAACATCTGCGCAGCTAAGGTTTCCGGTGAGACAACAAATGATTGCGAATTGCCCGAACGGCGAACCCTCGCGCGGCTCATCGAGATTCCATTTTTGGATTTCAAACAGATTGTGTTTAACGAGCAGTTCCCCATCGGGTTTGATTAGCGCTGGCGCAACGTCATTGAAATCAATGCACTTTAGCGCTTGCTCGACATGCAACTCTCGCCGCTTACCGGTAGCGGGGTCGGTGCGGTTCCAATCGAAGACACGATACGTGGTGTCGCTGTTTTGCTGGATTTCGATCAACAGATTGCCGGCACCGACGGCGTGAAGACGTCCTGCTGGCAGAAATACGGCGTCACCGGTTTTTGCTCGAACCCTATGGATGTGATCGGCCACTGTTCCATCGCGCAAGGCGTCTTCGAACTCCTTGCGCGTGATTTGGTCATGAAATCCCAGAAAAAATTCGGCGCCCGGATCGGCCTCGGCAACGTACCAGAATTCTGTTTTTGGTTCGCCGCCCAGTCTCGCGGCGGCTCGTTCAGTTGGATGCACTTGCAGCGAAAGTTTCTCGTGCGCGTCGAGAAGTTTGATGAGCAGCGGAAAGCGCGGCGTGGCGGTAACATCGCCGAAAATCGTTTGTCGCCGCTGCGTCCACAGTTCATGTAGGGTTTTGCCTTTGAGCGGACCGCCTGCGACGACGCTTGATGCTTCGGGACGATCTACAATTTCCCATGACTCGCCAATTTTTGTGTTCGGCGGCAGTTGTTTTCGGTATTTCGATTCAAGCCGCCGTCCGCCCCAGATCCGCTGCATGAAAATAGGGCGGAAGGCGAGGGGGGCACCAATTTCGGATTTGGGATTTCGGATTACGGATTTCAGATCGGTAAATTTGTAGGGCGTTTCTGTGAAACGCCATCTATTTTCGTGCCTGATACGGACGCCCCACAACCGAAATGCGATGCTTCCTTAAGTATTGGCTGCCGCTGCTGATTTGGCTCGGCGTGATGTTTGTCGGCTCGACCAATCTCATGTCTTCCGAGCACACGTCGCGTTATATTGTTCCTTCTTTGCTCTGGTTGAACCCGGGGATATCCCCGGACACAAAGTGGATTATCTTCGTTTTCGTCCGGAAATGCGCGCACGTCACCGAATATGCGATTCTGGCTTTTCTGCTGTGGCGTGCGCTCCGTAGCTTTCCGGCGTTCCGGACGAAAGCAATAATGTGTTTTGGCGCAGTTCTGCTGGGTTGCGCACTTTTTGCCGCGAGCGACGAATTTCACCAGACATTCGTTAAGTCGCGCACGCCGTCCGTCCACGATGTCTTCCTGGATATTGCAGGAGCGTTCGTCGGATCGTTGATTGGGGCGAGTTTCGCACATCGCGATCCCAAAAAGAGCTCGCGCACTACCCAGCCGCAGTTCATGGATGCGCAATTATGACGCTCGCAGGTGTGTGGGTTGCTCTTGTTGCGCCTGTTTAAAACTGAACGAAATCATCACGCGTGAATGGGGCACCGCAGTTGACAGGCGAAGTGGATAACCGTGTGCAGCGAGAACTGCACAACTCGTCAGTGCTCGCGAACGATCGCTCAGTTCGTTCTGTGTTCGCCGCTGTTGTGGCGTCTCTTGCGATTTATTCGGGAACAGCGTCCATGCTGGGAGCCGCTCTCCAACAAAATACGTCCGCCAGCAGTTTAGAGCCGGTTTCAGGTGCGCCTGTTATCTCAGCAACACCTGAGCACGTGATGCTGACTAACGGAAATGGCAGCACGCAGATTCAATGGAATACAGGCAAAGGATCGTCCGGCTTCGTATTTGTCGCCGAAGATGGCGCAAAGCCTGTTCTTTTTGCAAAGGGCCCGCAAGGTAGCCAGGTCGCTCCCTGGATTAGGAAGCATCGCTACATTTTCGAACTTTATGGCGACGATCAGCGGCGAACGTTACTGGCGAAGGTAATTGTTTCTGGCTCCGCCGAGAGCGTGTCGTCGCATCGCACGGTGTCGTGGGGAGGTGTAGCAAGATGGATGCTGATTCTGGCATTAGCAGCGGTTTTGTATTTCGCGGTCTTTCTCAGTTCGACGGGACGGCTGCGAACGACGTTTCCCACGGAGCCAACTACGTCACCTCGGCCGCTCCCTGTG
>Ga0066709_100004283_pt1 | contig 11315 bp, 15 predicted proteins | sample GraSoiAngelo_158_FD_79665 | JGI IMG/M metagenome (GOLD analysis project Ga0066709, IMG submission 79665) | Grasslands soil microbial communities from the Angelo Coastal Reserve, California, USA - 14_1009_16_30cm | ecosystem: Environmental > Terrestrial > Soil > Grasslands | place: USA... | reverse complement strand
GTCGTCGCCGAGGGCGTCGAGGACGCAGAGACGCTCGCCGAGCTGGCGCGCTGCGGCTGCGATTTCGCCCAGGGCTATTTCATCTCCCGTCCCTGTGACGCGGCGGAGTTCTGGACGTCTGTTGCCCGCTTTTCCGACGGGCGACAGGCCGTGGCCTAGGAGGGTCTGGCGAAATACAGTCTGTGCCGCCGGGCCGCGCTGCTCGCCCCGAGGCCGCGTCCTCAGTCGCCCCAATGCAGAAATGCATTGGGGCTCTCGTGAGGCGCGAAGCGCCGAGTGCCATTGCCTCGGAACGACCATCGCACCCCGGCGACGAGCTGAATTCCGCCAGACCCTCCTAGAAGCTGTCCGGCTCCGCCTCGTGCCCGTCGCGGCCCACGTAGCCGCCCTTCGCGCCGACGACGAGCATGACGAGCTCCTCGTCGCCGACACTCGTCACCCGCCGCCGCGTCGTCGATTCGACGTGGCAGACCCCGCCGGGCCCGAGCTCGCGCGTCTCTCCGCCGACCTCGAAGCGCGCCCGCCCGCGGTGGACGAAGTAGAGCTCGTCCTGCTCGTCGTGGTAATGCGGCCGCCCGACCGTTCCGGGCGGGAGAACGAGCGCATTCACGCCAAAGGCCTGCACGCCGAGCTCCCGGCGAACCTTGCGGAAGACGCCGTCTCCCATCCCCTCGATCGAACCGAATGCGTATCCCACGGCTAGATTGGAACGACAGTGCCGAGCAAAACCTACAGCGGGACAGCCGTTCTCATCGTCGCCGCGGCCTCCGTGCTCGCCGGTTGCGGCGGCTCCCACAAGTCGTCAGCGCCCAAGCCCGCGGACCCCCTGGCTCCGTACGCCTACGACAAGTCGAAGCCGCTCACAATGCAGCTGAAAGGGGCAGCGCGCCGCGGAAAGATCGAGGCGCAGGACATCTCGTTCGCCGGCCCGCGTGGAGAACGGGTCCTCGCCTACCTCCTCGTTCCGCCCCGTCGCGGCCGTCATCCGGCGATCATCTACGCGCACGGGGCCGGCGGCGACCGGGGTGAGCTCGTGCCCCAGGCGCTGGCAATGGCGCAGCGGGGCGCCGTGGCGCTGACCTTGGAGATGCCGTACTCGGCAAGCCGTGGCGGGCGGCTCACGTCGGGCATCGAAGGAGTGCGGAAGCAAGTCGACCGCGACGTCTTGGGAGTTCAGGAGATCCGCCGAGGCGTTGACCTGCTGCGCTCGCTGCAGTACGTGGACGGAAAACGGATCGCCTACGTCGGGTGGAGCGCCGGCGCTCGACTCGGAGCGATCACCTCGGGCGTCGACCATCGCATTCACTCGTTCGACCTGCTCGCGGGAGGAGCAGTGCCCGTCTCGGTTTACGCATCCCTTGCTCCTGCGAACATCCGGGACGAGGTCGTCCGGCTGGTGACCAAGACGGACGCGTACTACTTCGTGCGCCGCGCGCATCCCTCGGCGCTCTTCTTCCAGAACGGCCGCGAGGACCAGGTCGTCTCGCTGCGAGCCCTCCGAGAGCTGGCTCACGACGGCAGCAAGCCCAAGGACTTCCGCTGGTACCAGTCGGGCCATGTCCCGAGCGCTCGCGCTTGGAGTGACTCGAGGGACTGGCTCTCGGGCCGGCTCAGCTTGACCCGCAAGGCGCCTTAGTCTAGGCGGTCGTCGCGTGATCGAGGGCTAGCCGCGCGCGCTTCGCGCCGTGCTGCTCCAGCCGCGGGTCGTGCCCGTTCCTCGGCCTGCGCCGCTAGCCCCGCTAGCATCGACTCAGTGTCCGTTGCTTCGCCCGAGACCTATCTCGCCGACCTCAATCCTGCCCAGCGGGAGGCCGTCCTCACGACCGAGGGGCCGCTGCTCGTCGTCGCGGGTGCGGGCTCCGGCAAGACGCGCGTTCTCACCCACCGCGTCGCGCACCTGATCAACGCCTGCGGCGTCAAGCCGCAGGAGATCCTCGCGATCACGTTCACAAACAAGGCCGCCGGGGAGATGCGCGAGCGGCTCGAGGACATGCTCGGCGGGGTCGCGCGGGCGATCTGGATCCTCACCTTCCACTCGGCCTGCGGCCGCATCCTCCGCCGCGAGGCGCCGCGGCTCGGCTACCGCACGAACTTCACGATCTATGACCAGGCCGACCAGGTCCGGCTGACGAAAGCGTGCCTCGAGGAGCTCGAGCGCGACCCGAAGCGCTTCGTCCCGCGCGGCATCCACGCGCAGATCTCGACGGCGAAGAACAATCTCGTCGGCCCGGATGAGTACCGCACGCGCGTCGCGTCCTTCTACGACCAGACCGTCGCGGACACCTACGAGCTCTACCAGCGGCGGCTCTTCGCCTCGAACGCGGTCGACTTCGACGACATGCTCTTCCTCACCGTGCAGGTGCTCGAGAACTTCCCCGAGGCGCGTGAGCGCTGGCAGAAGGCCTTCCGGTACGTCCTCGTCGACGAGTACCAGGACACGAACCACGCGCAGTACCGGTTCCTGCAGCTCATGGCCGAAAAGCACATGAACCTTTTCGCCGTCGGCGATCCGGACCAGTCCATCTACGCCTTCCGCGGCGCCGACATCCGGAACATCATGGAGTTCGAGCGCGACTTCCCGGGCACGCGCGTGATCCCGCTCGAGCAGAACTACCGGTCGACGAACACGATCCTCCGAGGTGCGAACTCGGTGATTGCGAATAACCGAGAGCGCAAGCCGAAGGAGCTCTGGTCGGAGCTGGGGGAGGGGGAGCCGGTGCGCGTGCTCGAGGTCGAGGACGAGCACGCCGAGGCCCGCTTCGTCGCCGCGCAGATCGCCGCGCTCGTCGAGGAGGGCTTCTCCGGATCGGAGGTCGCGGTCTTCTACCGGACGAATGCGCAGTCGCGCGTGCTCGAGGACGTGCTCGTTCGCCAGGCGATCGCCTACCAGGTGATCGGCGGTCCGAAGTTCTACGAGCGGGCCGAGGTCAAGGACGTGATCGCTTACCTGCAGGTGATCGACAATCCGTACGACGCGGTCTCGCTGCAACGGATCGCGAACAAGCCGCGGCGCGGAATCGGCGACACCTCGCTAGCGCGGCTTCAGACCTACGCCGACGCGCACGGGATCTCGCTCTGGGAGGCGACCGAGTTCGGCGAGGAAGCGGGGGTGGGGGCGGCGCCGCTACGGGCCGTGCAGGGGCTCCGCACGCTGCTCCAGTCGCTGATGGCCGGCGCCCTCGAGCTGACGCTGCCCGAGCTGGTGCAGCGCGTGCTCGAGCGCTCGGGCTACATGGACGCGCTCGAGGCCGAGCGGACGATCGAGGCTCAGGGCCGCATGGAGAACCTCCAGGAGCTCGTCGGGGTCGCCCAGGAATACCAGGCTGCATCCGACGAGCCGAGCCTCTCCAACTTCCTGCAGGAGATCTCGCTCTTCGCCGATCAGGACGCGTTGCGCGGCGAGCAGAGCCTCGTCACGCTCATGACGCTGCACAACGCGAAGGGGCTCGAGTTCCGCGCCGTGTTCATGATCGGGATGGAGGAGGGGATCTTCCCGCACTCGCGCTCGCTCGAGGAGGCGATGCTCGAGGAGGAGCGGCGGCTCGCGTACGTCGGCATGACGCGCGCGCAGGAGCGGCTGACGCTCACGCATGCGTCGTCGCGGTCGCTCTGGGGCGCGCGGAACTACAACCTACCGTCGCGCTTTCTCGACGAGCTGCCCGCGGAGGGCGTTGAGCGGGAACGGCTGAGGCCGACCTCGTGGACCGGCTATGGCGCCCAGTCGATCGCGCCGCGCACCGATGTCCCGGATCTGTCGACCGGCGACAGCGTCAGGCACGGAACGCTGGGCGAGGGAGTGGTCACCGGGATCGACGCGGGCGGAGTCGTCACGGTGCAGTTTGCGGACGGCGTCGAACGCCGCCTGATGCTCGAGTACGCCCCGCTGGAACGGCTCTAGCCGGCTTTTCGGATCGCCTTGATCAGCGCGCCCTAGCCCATCTTCCTCTGCTTCCTGGTAGCCATGGCCAGCGGCTACCGCGGGCACGCCGCTTCTAATCGCGGGCCCGGCGGGAGGCACCGATCGCCCGCCACGAAGCTACAATCCGCCTCACCAGGGCGGTTAGCTCAGTTGGGAGAGCACCAGCTCGACAAGCTGGGGGTCACTGGTTCGAGCCCAGTACCGCCCACTGAACTTGGCGCTGTGCGAACCTTCACGCGACGACGATCGAGCTGAAAAGACTAGCCGTCAGGCCCGCTCCAATCGCTCGCCCAGATCGGAGGCGAGTATGCCTCGCCCGGACGTCCGCCCACGATGAAGAGCATTGTCGGCGTTTCGAGCGCGACGGCCTCGCGGCGGACGCCCGGCCGCGCGTAAAGCAGCTCGCCGGCCCCGAGCTCGACTGGCTCACCGTCACACACAAAGCGCGCGCGACCCTCGACGACGAGATATAGCTCCTCCTGCTTCTCTCCCTCGCCGAGCTCGTCGTGGGGCACGATCAGCAGCTCCCCCTCGTGCGCCTCGAAGGCATTCGCGCCAAAGGAATCGACTCCGAGGAAGCCGCGCACGTCGTGCGTCTTCCGGTGCTCGTGCGCGAACTGCTCGCCGGCCTCAGTCCACCGCTGGAGGATGTGCGGCGCGCGCTCAGCCATCGACTGCCGGTACTTCTCGACCGAAAAGCCTGGCGTCTCCGCTCGGGGCGGTATCTCCCGCAGCCGTCCAATTCTCCAGCCGGGATCGCTCACGCAGCCCAGCCTACCCGGGTTGTAGTTCGATCAGAACCGGCTTGGAGATCGCGCGCCGATGGAACGGGCGGGGTCAGGTCTTGCATTCCAACACTGGCCCGTCCAAACGAATGTCAGCCGGTTCGTCCAATGATCAGTTCGGCCCACCTCACGAAAGCCCCGCTCCGGCGGGTTTTCTCGTTCAAGGGTCGAACAGAGAGACGAGTGCGTGCGAGCGCGTGGCTGCAAAATGGCTGCGCTCAGAGGGCCTGTTATCTAGGTGCGGCCCACCAACCGCAACAGGGTGAGCTCTGGCGCCTCTACGTCTCACTTCTCTGGAAGGGGAGCCGTACAGGAAGCTGCACGAGACCTCGCCGAGGAGGTCGAGTTGATGCCCGACCCCGCGGCGCTCTAGCGACGGCTGCACGATCAGCCCGCTACGCTCCGAGGCCACGATGCCTGAGGTCTGGCTGGAGCTCGACACCGCTCTGAAGGAACGGCTTCGCAGGGTGCTGGACGATCCACAGCGCCCGGTCACCGAGGCGGAACTACGAAAGCTTTCGGAGGAAGGTCGAGCCTGCACGCTCATCCTGGGCGCGGAGCTCGAGCGCCTCGAGCGGCGGCTTGCCGATTTCGACGGCGATCCCGCCAGCTCACTGGGCGCGATCGCAAACGCCTTTCGCCGCGTCCACGACTTTCGCGCGCACATCGAGGAGCTGGACGTACTCCTGTCCGCGCTTGAGGGTCGAGCTCGGGAGGTCCGGGCGTCCTGGCTGCGCCGTTGACCTCGGCCGGGTGCCGCGGGATGGTTCGAGCATGACCCTCGAGAAAACCGCCGTCGAAGCAGAGGTTCATGACGCACCGACACGAGGTCTTCCTCGAGGGCAAGTACTTCCACGCTGGCTGCTCCAGGACCTGGCGCGGCACCGAAATGCGAAAGGCGCCGAGCGTAATGGCCGATGCCGAGCGACTCGCGGGCCACGTCGAGCGTGGACACTGCGTCGTGGCTGCCGTCTTGGTGGCGGACGACGACCGCCTTTCGAGCAAACGGTTGACCTAAGCGCCTGGCCCCTTCGGTGAAGCTTCTGCTCGCCAGCCCGGCGGAGCTCGGTCGGAGAGGAATTGCCGGCGCGCACGACGGTGCACTGACCTAGCCGACCAAGCCCTCCTAGGTCAACCCGGCGATGCAGGCGAGCTGCGAGCGGGGGGCTCCTTCCTGTGCTGGATAACGAGAAGCGCTGAGGAGGGCCCGGAGGATTCGTCTGGGGGCGTCAACCACGCCGACGGCTTCCCGTAAGGCGTCTCGAGCTCGACCTCGTCCACGTCGTGAGGAGCGAGTGAAGCCCGAACCCCCGAAGATCCCGATCTCTGCACCCGCCATGCGGCGGCGAGCTTAGAGGCTAATCAGTGAGCGGGGGGAGGCAGGCGAGCCGGGGTGGAAAAGAAGCGTGGCGCGGCACGCGTGGTTGCCAATGGCTCGCGTCGGTCGAGTTCGTTCGACGCCACCGCGCGAGCTGGGAGCGCGAGCTCGCTCAACCGTCTAGCTGAGAAAATCCGCCCAGGATGGACGAGCAGACGACTGTCATGGCAGAGGGCCGCCGCATGATGCGCCTCTCGCGGGAGCTCTCGCGGGAGCATTTCCAGGCTCTCCTCGATGAGTATCAGCGACTGCTCACAGGACTGTTCGAAGGCAGAGGCGGACGCGATGCGGAGGCATCCGGCGACACCGCGACGGCCGTCTTCGCGACCGCGAAGGACGCTGCGCTTGCGGCAGTTGCGGCGCAGCATGCGATGGCAGCCCACGACTGGCCGCAGGGACCGAGACCGGCTATCAGCGTCGCACTCGACTCCGGGCAAGCGGCGGCGGAGCGGTGCGCCGAGCTCTGTGACGCCGCCGAGGGCGGCCAGATCTTCGTCTCGACGACGACGGCGGGCCTGCTCGCGGACGAGCATCTCGGAGACCTGGCGCTCCGGGATCTCGGCGAGCAGCAGACCAGACGAACTGAGCTCGCGGTGCGCGCCTTCGAGCTCGTCGTCCCACCTGCTACGAGGTGGTGAGCCGCGACAGTCAAGCCCGCCGCGGCGAACATCGTTCAACCACGACACCTGCGAACCAAATCTCGACCGGACGGGCCCTATGTGGCATGAATCTAGGGAGAGTTCCCATGCTCGAGAGATCGGTAGTGACGCAAAGGCGAGACAGCGGGGCGCCGAAGAGACGAACCGCTTACGGCCTAGTCGTCGTCGCTTGCGTGACGATGACGATCGCCGCCGCGTGTAACGATTCGTCCGGCTCCAAGCGCGGCAGCAACACTCGGACCTTGTCCGGGTCGGGATTCGCCGTCAACGTTCCCTCTGGCTGGTATGGGCGTGTGCGGCCCACGAATCCTCCGCCCAGCACGATCATCCCGTCGCCCTACGTCGATCTCGGGAACTACCCGCTGCCTCCGCGCGAGGGCCAGTCGGGAAGCGAGACTCGGCCGGCGAACGGCATCCTCGTCAGCGTCACCGAATCCAGTCCGGGAGTGGCGCCGTTCAAGCCGGCGAAGCTTCCGTTGACGGTTCGGCTCTCCGACTTCGGGCTGTCGCTGGAGGGAATTCCGGGAGTGCGTTCCTCGGCCAAGAAGCCCGTCGTCGTCAACGGGCGGTATCTCCAGATCTCGGTCCTCCTCGGGGCGAAAAAGGTGACGCCGGCCACGCTCGCCGCAGTCGACCGAGCGCTCGGCGGGATTCAGCTCACGAGCCCCTGAGTGGGCCGCGGCCTACGGGACCCGGATCGTGTGGGTCGTGATCCAGTAGAAGCCGTAGTAGCCGCTCTGGGGCGGCGTCAGGAAATAGCCGAACGCGAATTGGTAGCGCGCCCGGTGGACGAGCAGTTCCGACGCGCCGAAGGTGCCACTCCACGTTGCGCCCGGCTGGAGAGACGGGGGGAATGCCGGGGTCACGTAATCAGCGAAGAACGGGCGTCTGCGACGATCAAGACTCCGGGCGAGGCGGTCGCGGGGCGGTTTGCCCTGATCGAGTTTCTCTTCCCGCGGCACGCGTCGCCGCCGCTCCATACCGATCCGCAGGATGAGAGCTACATCGTGCTCGAAGGGCGGCTCGCGATTCACGCGGGAGAGCGGCGCTTCGAGCTCGAGGCGGGAGCGGCAGCGGTCGTCCCGATGGGGGTCCCGCACACGTTCCGGGTGGACAGCGACACGGCACGCGTGCTCGTGCTGAGCACGCCCGCGGGGCTCGAGCGCCTCGTTCGGGACGCCGCGGTGCCGGCGAACGCCTCGACACTCCCGCCCGCCGACACTCCCCGGCCCTCGGCGGAGGAGCTAGAGGCTGTTTTCGCCACGCACGGTCAAATCAACCTCGGCCCACCAATGGCTCCGCATGACTGAGAGCTACTTGTTCATGCGAGCAAGCGAGGTCATGCGCCGAGCTAGGCCGCGAAGCTAGTCCGGGGGGCCTCTTTGCCGCGCAGCCCGAACAGTCCGTGCAGGACGTAGTTGACGATCCAGACGACAATCGTCGCCCCGACGTACGTCCAGAAGCCGTCGATGGAAAAGTTGGGCGCGATCCACTCGGCGAGCGCGAGCATGCAGACGTTGATCGCAAGCATCCCGAGGCCGAGCGTCAGGATCACGAGCGGAAGAGTCAGGATCGTCAGGATCGGCCTCACGATCGTGTTCGCGATCCCGAGCACGGCTGCGCCCAGGAGCAGGGGCCACCAATGGCCGATGTGGACACCGCCGAACAGCCAATCGGCAACCGCCAGCGACACGATGTTGGCGAGCCAGGAGAGGAGCAGGAAGCCGATCGGCATCTATCGGTGCCGGTAGACGATGCGACCGCGGGTCAGGTCGTACGGCGAGAGCTCGATGTTGATGCGGTCGCCCGGAAGGATCTTGATCCGGTAGCGCCTCATCTTGCCGGCCGTGTAGCCGAGAGTCTCGTGGCCGTTGTCGAGCAGGATCTTGTACATGCCGTTCCGAAATGCCTCGACGACCTCACCCTCGAACTCGATCTTTTCTTCCTTGCTGGCGATGTCGTCACCCCCTTGGTTTTTGAACCCCGCGCCGCTGGCCGGCCAATGACGGTGGCCGGCGGCGCGAGGTGGTTAGGTGGGCTTAGGAGCTCACGACGACGTTGGTCGCCTCTGGGCCCTTGGCGCCCTCACGCGGCTCGTACTCGACCTTCGCGTTCTCGGCGAGAGTCTTGAACCCTTCGCCGGCGATGTTCGTGTGATGCACGAAGAGATCCTTGCCGCCGTCTTCCGGCGTGATGAATCCGTACCCCTTCGCGTCGTTGAACCACTTCACGGTTCCGGTTGCCATTATCAATTCCACCTCCCTTGCCACTCACGAACGCTCAAGGAGGCTAGCGCCACCGGTACACGTTCTGGTTCTCATGTGAAGTCTAGCGGCTCCCCGAAAAGGGGGACTTTTTGGCTCATGCGTGACCTTTTTGCTGCCGAGCCCTCTTACTAGACAGACCGCTGCTCCGAACGAAAGGACGTCTATGTACAGGAAGCTCATTCCTACCCTCCTCGCCGCTGGGCTGCTCGTGTTCGGAATCGGTGCGTCGGGTGCGACTGCGGAGGACAATCAGCCGCCGGCACCGCCGACCGGTTGCACGGTCTCCACGCCGAACGGGTCCGAGCAGGACGCCGCCGATGCTGTCGCGAATGCTGCAGACGACGTCAGCCAGGAAGCTGAGAATCAGCAGGGTGACGACGAGCAGGGCGACGTTCAGAACGAGAACGACCAGAGCGGCGAGCAGGGTGACTGCAACAACCAAGATGACGGCGATCAGGGCAACGACTAGCCCCTCGCCGTCGCGTGCACGGCCGGCGCCAGGCCGCAAGGCGCCGGTCGTGCTCTGCTGTCTTCTGGGGCTCATGCTCGCTGCGCCGGGCGCGCAGGCGAACGACAGGACGCTCAAGGCGACGATGGCGAGCTGGTCCCACCGGATCGCCGTCGATGCTCATGGCATCGGGCTCAGCGCATTGCGCCGCCATCCGCGCCGGATGATGCACCGAGCTCAGCACTTCCGCGCCGATGCACTGCGCGCGCGCCGGGCGATCGCTGCCCAGAGGCCTTCCAGCGCGCGAGGCCGGCGGGCCCGGCGGCTCTCCCTCTTTGCCTTCGCCGACTATGCAGTCGTGGGCCGCGAGTGGGCGCTGAGCGGAAAGGCACGGCTGCAAGGACGAAAGGCGGTTGCGTTTCGCCACGCGGCGGCGGCCAAGCAGTTCAGCAGGAAGGGCAACCGACTCCTGCTCTCTGCCGGCCGGCTCCTCCGTTAGGCGGGCTTCGTGAAACGTGGCTCGGCACAGCCTGCGTTTCGCCAAGCCCTCCCTATCATCTGACGTGCTCCGCCGGCCGATGAAGGAGCGATGTTCTCGAACGCGCTCCTGCGCACGCAGTCCGACGAGCGGCTGCTACTGCTCGTACGGGACGGAAACGAGCGCGCGTTCGAGGCGATCGTCGATCGCTACCGCAGGCCGCTTCAGCGCTACTGCGAGCGGGCTCTGACCCGCTCGCGGGCCGAGGACGTGGTGCAGCAGGTGTTCGTGAATGCGTGGCTGGCGCTTCGGGACGGAACCGAAGTGCGGTCGCTCGGGCCCTGGCTTTATCGCATTACTCGAACGACGATTCTCGAGACCGCGCAGCCGCCCGGCTATGAGTATGACGAGCTCGCGCAGTCGCTGAGCGCGGGAAATGAGCCGGAGTCCGAGCTCGAGCAACGGACTGTGATCCGCAAGACGCTTGCAGGACTGGCCGCGCTCCCCGAGGCGCAGCGCGAGGCGCTCTTACGCACCGCGGTCGACGGGCAGAGCCGCGCGCAGATTGCGGAGGAGCTCGGCGTCAGCGAGGGAGCTGTCCGGCAACTCGTCCACCGTGCCCGTCTGACCCTGCGGGCCGCAGCGACGGCCGTCACGCCACTGCCGCTCGTCAACTGGATGACCGCGCTCGGGCAAAGCCCCCCAGGAGGGAGCGCACTCGAGAGTGGAACCGCCGGCTCAGCCGGCGTCGTCGGCCTTGCCAAGGTCTCGGCGATTCTCGCCACTGCGGGCGCCGTCGCGGCCGGGGCCGGGCCCTCGACGGTTCACCACAGGCGGCTTCACGTGCGCAAGGCGCAGGCTGCCGCGTCGACCAGCGCTCACCAAAACAGGACGAAGCAGACACCCATCGCTGTCAGGGAAGCCGTCTCCCAGGAGTCAGCTTCCACTGAAGCCGGCCACGCCCAGAGCGCCAATCAGTCCGGGCACGAGGGAGAGCAGGCCGATTCCCGCAACCCCCATGGAGCTGAAGGCGATTCCGGAAGCTCCCGGCCAACTCGCGGCGGCGGCGACAGCGATCGACAGACCCCCAATCACGAAGGCGACCGCGGTAACGGCGAGCATGCGCAGCCGGTTGCTCCCAAAGCGAGCCCCGCTACCGGCGACTTGCTGCCCGGCGGCGGGGGAGACTCGGCCGGCTCCGGCTCCGGCGACAACGGAGACTGAGCGGAGCCGACTCGGAAGCCGGCCCCGCGGTTTCTAGTTACTGAGATGGGCCCCTGCGCCGGTCAGAACGTGGTTCTGTGGTTCAACGTCAACGACGACGGCTACCCGACCGACCCGACATACACGCTGGTCGACGACGTCTCTGTTCCAAGAACGT
>Ga0066709_100004282_pt1 | contig 11315 bp, 10 predicted proteins | sample GraSoiAngelo_158_FD_79665 | JGI IMG/M metagenome (GOLD analysis project Ga0066709, IMG submission 79665) | Grasslands soil microbial communities from the Angelo Coastal Reserve, California, USA - 14_1009_16_30cm | ecosystem: Environmental > Terrestrial > Soil > Grasslands | place: USA... | reverse complement strand
TGTGACCCCCTCACAAATGAAGGTGTGACTCGAGATCTTACAGTCCGCTCCGATCTTTGCGCCTTTTTGTACTTCGACGAATGCTCCAATCTTGCTGCGATCTCCAATCTCGCAACCGTACAGGTTGACAAACTTGTAAATCTTCACATCCTTGCCGAGTTTCACGTTTGGCGCTATGCAGAGAGTTTGTGGAATTTCCATACTTCAGGTCCTCCTTCGCTTCCTTGATAGAGCGTGCCTCCTTGATAGATCGCTCCGCTGTCTGGAGCAGTTCCACCACTCGAAGTCCTGCGTAGCCATCTGTGATTGGTTTTTCACCGGTCTGGATGCAATGGATAAAATGTCTGCAGGCGGTTTCCAAGGCTTCGGTCTGATCGACCTTTGGAACCAAAAGATCTCCTGTCCGGTACTGCACGAGTGCCTTGTAGCGTTCCTGGTCCTCGAGGATTTCAACGCCTTTGTCGAAGATCTTGACCTGGTTGTCGGAATCAAGATGGTCATAGATCACCATCCTCCGGCTACCGCCGATCAAGGTGCGACGCAACTTTACGGGTGACAACCAGTTCAAGTGGAAGTGAGCAAGCACACCGCTCTCGAGTTCTACAGTGACGTAAGCGATACTTTCTTGCTTCCATCCGTTCCACCTGACCGGAGAGCTTCCCTGCGCGGACACATGAATCGGCTTCTTGTTCAATAAATACGTCAGGAGTGAGAAGTCATGAGGTGCGAGATCCCAGAGGACATTCACGTCTGGTTGAAACAGGCCGAGGTTTAATCGCACGGAGTCGTAGTAATAAATTTCCCCGAGCTCCCCGGAGTCGATGATGTCCCGCAGTTTCCTGACCGCGCCGGAATAGATAAAAGTGTGATCGACCATCAACACTCGGCCCATTTGTTGCGCCAGGTGAATCAATTCTCTGGCGTCGGCGACGGTGGTGGTCATAGGTTTCTCAACCAGGACGTGTTTGCCCTGACTGATACAAGCCTTGGCCAGCTCAAAGTGGGTCGAAATGGGAGTTGCTATAACAATGCCGTCGATATAGTCGGATTCCACCAATTCGCGAGCTGACGTCGTGACTTTCATTCCCGGGTTGAGGCACTTCGCAGCTTCGAGCCGGTCGGTCCTTTTGTCCGCAACTGCTACAACCTGGCACCCTGCTACTTTGAGCATGTTCCGAATTACGTTTGGTCCCCAATATCCGTACCCGATGACACCTATATTGATCATAAACACTCCATGTAATCGCTCAGCAGTCCGGCTACGTACTCCAGTTGGCGCTCCTCCATGTCGGGGAACATTGGCAGGGACAGGATTGTCGCTGAATATTGCTCTGCGACCGGACACGCACGCACATTGAAACGCGCAAAAGCCGGCGTGCGGTGAATCGGCACGGGATAATGGATTCCGGTTTGCACTCCGCGCTCCTGCAAGTATCGTTGCAAATCACTTCGGTTGCCCCTCTCAACACGAACCACATAAAGGTGATGGACGCTATCGATTCCGTCCGGCACGAATGGGGTGACAATGCCGGAAATGGAGGCGAGCAGTTCGTTATAGGTCTCGGCGTGCCGTCGCCTCATTTCATTGCGTCGATCGAGATACGTCAATTTCCGATGCAGTACTGCTGCTTGAAGGCTATCCAGGCGGCTGTTGTAACCAATGGAATGATGTTCATATTTCTTGAGTCCGCCGTGATCGCGCAGCCGTCGCACTGCCGTTGCGATGTTGTCATCGTTGGTTACGACGGCGCCGGCGTCTCCGCATGCACCAAGGTTCTTCGCCGGATAAAAGCTAAAGCAGGCGGCGTCGCCAAGGGAGCCTGCTCTTCGGCCATGGTAACGGGCGCCATGGGCCTGGGCTGCGTCCTCGATTACTTTCAGGCCATATCTTTCGGCTATCGCGAAGACTGCATCCATATCGGCAGGCTGCCCGTACAAGTGGACCGGTATGATGGCTCGAGTTTGCTGCGTGACATGACGCTCGACCTGACCGGCATCGATGTTGTAAGTCTGGGGATGGATGTCCACAAAAACAGGCTTAGCGCCAGAATGGATTATTGCTTCAGCGGTAGCCACAAAGCTGTTCGCCGCCGTTATGACCTCATCGTTGCGGCCGATTCCCAGCGCCCTGAGTGCAAGTACCAGCGCATCGGTTCCGTTGGCGACACCAATCGCGTGTTTGACCTCGCAGAATTCGGCAAAAGATCGTTCAAACTGATCGACCTGAGGTCCTCCTACAAAGGCGGCGCTGTCCAACAAACCATCCCAAATCTGTCTAAGCTCGCCGCGAAGCCCCTGATGCTCGCTGATGAGATCCATGAATGGAACTGTTAGTGACGTCCTATAAGGCGCTTCCTTGACTATTTGTTCTGCCACTTCCTTGCTCTCCCTTCGTCTGCTCTTTCGCTTAGAGTTTCCTGTAGAGTTTCTCGGGTATCGGAAAAGTCCTCTTATTGAGTACGACTCCCAATAACGGAACGCCCGCCGCATGAAGCGTTTCTTTAGCTCTCACTGCCGCCTCCCGCCTGGTGTCATTGGCCCCCACGATCATGACCAGACCGTCCGCGACTGCGCCCAATAGCGTCGCGTCGGCGTGGGAATTGATAGGAGGAGCATCGAGCAGGATGTAATCGAATTCCTTGCGCAATTCCGCCACCCGCGACCGAAGACGCTCGAAACCCGGCGAATCCGGCCTCTGCGCGCTCGAGGACAATAACCAGAGGTTGGGTCCACCGGGCTGGGGGGCAGTTTGATGAACAGGCGCCGAAAGGAACTCTTCATTCACGATGCTCGAGGACGTTTCGATTTCGAAATGGCGGTGTAGAGAAGGCGACCGGAGATCAGCGTCGACCAAACAAACCAAACCGTCCACATGGGCCGCCAACATATCGGCAGCGCGTGCGCATACCCAGGTACACCCGCTGCCATGCTCAACACCGGAAAAAACCACGGCCTGCGGTCTCGAGTGACCCGAGAAAAAGATTTGCCGAACCAACCTGATGGTCTCTTCACGAGTCTGTTCGTTGAGATTCAGAGTCTGTCCGCTCGCGCGGGCGGGAAGGTCCCCCGAGGCGAATTCATTGAAGAGTTTTTCGTCGTTATTCTCGTGCCGCACGATTCCGAAATTACGAATCGCCGTGACATCCGCCAGCTTTGAAAACATACGTTTCATCGACTCCTCGGTATTGAGGCCAGTACGTGCGTATTTAGAAAAACCTCGACTTCCTGGGGGGTCCGGAAAGTGCTGTCTAAATAATCTGCGGTGTAGCCCAACCCAAGGCTTACGAAGCAAGCCAACAAACTGCCCAGCGCGAGACTCAGCGCGCGATGCGGACTCGACGGTAACGCCGGCACTGTGGGTTCCTCAGCGATCGAGACATTAACAATCCGCCGTTGGTCCAGGGCGTCCTGGATTCGTGCTTCTTCTTGTTTGCGCGAATAAAGCAAAAAATTGTCTTCAGCTTGCTTGGCCGAACGCAGCAGGTCCTGCTGGATGATTTCGGTTTGATTCAGCTGTTGGGCCTGACTGCGATATTCGTCGACGATCCGGGCGGATGCGTCCTCTTCAGCACGGAGCGTTGTCAGCTCCGTTCGCGCCTTGGCCAGTTCTCCCTTAATCCACTCGTGTGTTGTGTTGCGATCGGTCGTTTCCTCGTGCAACGGGTTGTTCTGCTCCCTAAGCAGAGCTTCACGAGCCTGTGAGATCTGAACTTCGATGTCCTTCACGAGCCGCTAATCCGGGGTGAACTTATTCAATAACTCGGAGCGTTTCATCTCCAAGTCCAAAACAGTGGACTTGAGATTCTGCATCAAGACCGGATTGTCCAAATTTCGCACCTGTGTCGTGAGCCGCTCCGGCGTTACGGCTTCCAGCTGTTCCAATGTGCGGATCCGCTGCTCTGTTTCTGCTCTCCTTGCGCGAGTTTTCTGCAGGTCACCTTCAAAATCGGCCAGTTTCCGAATGGTGATTTCCTTTTCCATTGATGCAGCCACCACCCCGTTCTGGCGGCCGAATCCGTCCAACTGTCGCTGGGCCCGCAGGAGGCTTTGCCGAGATTGCTCAGTCTGATTCTGAAAGAAGTCCAAGGCGCCGGGAACACGATGAACGGCGACATGTTTTTCGAGATAGAGCCGCGACAGCGTTTGCAGTACTTTTGCCGACAGTTGTGGATCGGGCGATTCGTAAGTGACAAGAATCAGTTTCGTCTTCTTCAGGGGCTCCACATTGAGACTCTTCGCGAGGATTCGGAGAGCCCGCAATGTTCGTAACTGACTTGGCGGAAGCTCTCCCGGCCGCCCATCTATTAAAGTCACCAGGGAGCTGAGAAACGATTCCTTCACCTGCGTATCAAGTCCAGACTCAGCCACCACTTTCTCCAGCAGATCGCGGCTCTTGAGCAACTCCACTTCGGAGTTCAGGTCTTCTTCGGTCAGAGACGACGTGGCTAATTGGGTGTTCGGATCCGGGTTTACGACGGGGTCCGCCCGCTCGCGCTTCACCAGGATCTTCACTTGAGCTTGATATCGGGCGGGTATCAGCCAGGTCACCAGGACAACACCGGCTAAGACCACCAGGAAGGAAACGATCATCAAGCGCGCATGCCGGAAGCATGGCGCCACCCAGTCCCGGAGGCTGGGCGAAGGCAGTCGTGCCGCATTGATCAGTTCAAGGCTTTGTTCTTGCATTCTTCTCCGAATCCCCATTAGTAAGTGAGAGGGTTAAAGAACATCCCCAAACTGGGAACGGGAATGAAGCGGTCGAGTTTCGACCATCTGCTCTTGGGTACGAAAACCATGTCCCCCGGACGCAAATGGGGGTCCTCGTTCAGATTCCGGCTCCGTAGCATGTGCTTGAGATCGAGTTCTTTGACTTCCACCCAATCGTCAGAGACCCGGCGGAGCAGCAAGACTTGAGAACTCTTGGACTGGGGCTTAAAGTCTCCGGCCATTGCAACCGCCTGGAGAATGGTAGTGTCACCGCGCAGATCGTATTTGCCGGGACGAGTGACTTCCCCTCCAACGATGAAGTACGGCTTTTCAAAATCCTTTAGCTCGACCGTGACCGCGGGCGCGCGGAGAATTTTGCCGTATGCAATGCGTACCGCTTCGACCACTTCAGGCACCGTCTTGTCTGAAATATGCAGATCTCCGATCCCACGAAGATTGATGTAACCGTCGGGTTGCACTGTAATGGTCTGATTGAACTCGGGTGTGAAGGGGAAGTTCAAATCCAGAACATCACCGGCACGCACGCGGTAACGGGGAAACCGCTGCTGAAACGATGGTGCCGATCCAGTTTCGGTGCGCTGTGTCTCAGGCTCGATCGATACGCTCGTGCCACTTTGTTGTCGGCCTTGCGCTGTGTTGAATACCAGAAGTGTGAAAATAGCCGGCGCGATCCAAATCGAAATTTTCATCTTCGCTTGCCCTTACGTTTGTGATTTCGTACCTCACGTCGAGCAGCCAGTGCACGCAACGCGCCAGCAACCGTATCCCGAGGAATTCACTGATGGAATGAGTCTTTGTGGATCATCCCAGCGCGATTTGAATTGCGAACACTTATTCCGAATATGAATGGACATGACACAGAGAGCTGTGAATCCCAATTCACACATCCAGAAACGAGCTCCTGTGCCGCTACTTCTCGAGGATCGCTTTGGGAGGATGCCAGGATTTCAAAAAACATATCGAAGGGTTGTTGCTTCCAGCAGCAGTCGTGGAAAAGGAAAATGAGTTGTGAGCGGTATCTTCGGCTATATCGCGACCAGACATCCCTGCGACGTGCTCCTCCGCGGACTGAGCGAGGTCCAACACAGGGGGTATGACTTCGTTCTGTCTGGCTCCGCTCGACAGCGTCTACGCAAAAACTTTGGCGGACCTCGAAGCGGTTAAAGCCCGCGATGGTTTCGTATTCGCGATAGCCGCTGAGGGAGACCGGGACATCGTAGCAAGGACCGACTACGCCGTACAAATACCCGAGGCGGATCCGTTCTCGAATCCATTTATAACAGTGGTCCCTCTTCAACTGTTTGCCTTTTATGCGGCGGTGTTTGGGGGCATTGACGCCGACAGCCCGCGAAACCTTGCCAAGGGTGTGACTGTGGAATGATCGCTGTTGGCCCTCCTCCAGGCAACATCGCGTGAGCCAACGTCGCACGTGAGTGGTAATCAAGGACCATGAGGAATTCAGCAGTCGGTTTTACCTCACCGGAAAAATTACCCCGGGCTACGCGCTATCGCTCTGAATCGCAACAACACACGCGCGAGGAGTTGCAGATCCTGTGTGACTTAGGAGATCAGACCGCTTGGAAGCGCGTTTGCTCACCGCTCCGTCGACGTCGCAGGAATCTGACTACAGCAATTTGGTCTAAGGATGAACCCAAAAAGAATTTGGGGCTCTTGAATAAGCTCAAGAGTTGGCGAATCGAAGCTCGTCGCCATGCAGCGGCTTGAACTCGGCTGAATATTGATCTGGAGAAATGACTCCGCAGAAACTGCTAGAGCAGACATTCGATCGAATATGGAACGAGATTCGCGAAGCGAAACTCTATGCCGGCCAGCCTCGCAGTGAGGCATCGGCGCAGAGTGTATCTCTAGCGAGACGGGCTTTGCACCTGGCGGCAGAATCGCAAAGCGATCGACTCTTGCTTCAGGCATGGGGAATGCTCGCTTACAGTTTGACTGCCAACGAGCAGTACGAAGAAGCCCTTCCTTACTACAAGAACGCCATAGAAAAACTGGAATGCCGGGGTGAGCAAGAGCAGGCTGCGCGCCAGCGTATCGGGTACGTGGCAGCCCTCACGCAGGCGGGTCGGCACTTGGACGCGCTGGATGTGGCCGAGGCGGCCGATAAGTGGTTCACGAAAACAGGTGACGAACACGCCCGCGCTCGTCTTTTCACGAATGTAGGCATTCTTTACCGCCGTCTCGACGATTACACGAATGCCGCAAAATATTACAGGAAGGCTGCGACCATCTTCGAAGCGATGAATGATAAACAGGCTCTCGCGCAGACCTGTTTAAATCTCGCCAACTGTTTTTCGAACATCGATCGATTCGAAGAATCCGACAAACTGTATGAACGTTCTGGAAAGCTGAGTGACGAGCTAGGACTGACAGATTTGTTTGCGCAGGCCAGTTATAATCGCGCCTATCTCAGCTTCCTGCGGGGGCGTTACAGTGATGCGCTGCAGGCCTTCAGCCGCCTTCGCCACAAGTTCGAAATTTCGGGCAGCCAGCGGCACCGCGCCTTGTGCGACCTGGACCAAGCAGAAATCTACTTGCAACTTAATCTTGCCGAAGACGCATTGATACTGGCTAGGCGGGCAATCGCCCATTTTAGGATCCTCAATCTGCCTTATGAGCGCGCAAAAGCGACAACGTTCTACGGTGTGGCCTTCATGCAACTGCGTCGCTTTGACGAGGCGCTCGATGCTTTCAGCTCTGCACTCGAACTGTTTGAGAAGGAAGGTAACCTCTATTGGGTTGGCCTGCTCGATCTATATCGCGCTGAATTGTATTTTTCTGTCGAACGGTACTTGGATGCTCAGGCTCTGGCGCGGCAGGCCAAACAGACGTTTGAACAACTGGCGATCCCATCAAAGCGAATTGCAAGTCTGGTTCTTTTAGGCCGTATTGCGTATGTGTTGAACGACTTGGCAGGTGCCGAGGTCTCAACTAAGGAGATCCACGAGCTCATCCGAACGACAACATTGCCGCTCGTGCTTTTTCCTTATTACCTCCTACGTGCAGAACTCGCCGAGAGGCTGCGGAAGTGGGACGAGGCACAGCTCCATTATGAACTGGCTGCCCAAGAACTGGAGCGTCATGAGACGCATCTCCATCATGACGATCTCCGGGTGACGTTTTTCGAAGGCCGACAGAATGCGCACGAGGCTCTGGTCCGTCTTTCTCTGGATAGAAAGGGACCTGACGAAGGACTCTCAGCTGCCTATGAATGGTGTGAACGGGCGAGATCTCGTGGGCTCGTGGAACTTCTATCCTACCATGCACCTTCTGCTGTGAAACAAGCGGAGCACTCGCTTCTCGAGAAAGTCCGAAAGCTGCGTGAAGAACTGAATGTGGAGTATGCGCGTTCACAGCCCGAAGTGCGCCAGATTTCTTCACTGCCGAATTATCAAGCCATCGCCTCGAAGGAGCGGGAATTGGCGCGGACCCTGCGCGAAGTTTCGCGAGTGAACCCGGAATGCGGTTCTTTGCAGCAGGTCTCCACGGTCACAATTGACTCAGTTCGGGAAATCCTTTCTGCCCAAACTACGCTTGTCGAATACTTCACTAGCGGCGACGAAGTTCTGGCGTTCGTTGTCTCTCGGGACAATGCAAAAGTATTTCGCCGTCTTTGTCAGGCAAGCTCTGTCGTTAACTTGCAGGACCACCTTCGCTTTCAGTTCGAGCAAGTCATGCTGGACCGCCATTGCTTTGCCGTTCATTCGCGCCAATTTCTCGAGTCGACGCGCGGCCGCTTGACCGAACTCTATCGAAAATTGATCGCGCCCCTGATTGGCGCAATCCGAACACCACACATCGCCATCGTTCCCCACTCCAATTTGCATTTCCTACCTTTTCATGCGTTCCACGATGGAGAGGCGTACTTGATAGACAGGTACGAGATCTCCTACGCACCGAGTGCCTCAGTCCTAAAGTATTGCTTCGAGAAACCAAGCGTCGAGGGGAAGTCTCCTCTCCTTGTCGGGATTGCCGATGAAAACGCGCCGCTGATCCGGGAGGAGATATCCCGGCTTACCCGCCTCTTTCCCGAAGCGCGAATCCTCCGCGATGCGACAGCGACCCGCGCCGCGTTTGCGGAGAATTGTAAGGCATGTTCGTTTATACATATCGGAACTCACACAATCTTCCGCCGAGACAACCCGATGTTTTCGAGTTTCAAACTGGCGGACGGGTGGTGCACTGCGTTAGATCTCTTTTCGATGACGTGTCAGGCCAATCTCGTCACGTTGAGCGGGTGCCAATCCGGCATGGGTGCTGTCACCCGCAGTGACGATCTGATGGGTCTTATGCGCGGCTTTCTGTATGCCGGCGCACGGTCCCTGCTGCTGAGTTTGTGGAATGTGCATGATGAAGCGACCGCGGCTTTGATGCTGCACTTTTACCAGGAATGGCAAAAGGGCGCCACCCGATCAGCGGCGTTCCGGTCCGCCCTGCTGGCTACTCGTCAGGAACATCCGAGCCCATTCTACTGGGCTCCGTTCTTCCTGGTGGGAAACCCATAGGGCTTGGATAGTTTCGTCTGTAGGACAAAGGACGTCATTTCTTACCGGGGTCGAAGGCCATATTTGTCCGCGTGGTAATCATCTTCCCACGACAAGCCATTGAAAATCGGGCGTGCTTTAAACGGTCATATGCGTGCTAACCCAGAAAAGTTGATCGCCGGAGAATTACACGTGCCTCAGAACGGTGAGGGCAGCTTGAGATTCGGAGTTTATAAAAGCCTTTGCTGTGGTGCAGAGATCGTCATCAACCCACGCGCAATATTTCCTGACTGCCTGAATCATCCGAAACTCACGACCATTTGGAAGCCGCTTCTGGACGAGAAGATCGGGGACCCGTCAGAAGACGAGAAATCGGAATCTCATCCGGCAGAGTAATTATGATCGCAGCGCACATTGAAAATCGCCGTTTACTGGACATGGCTAATGGACGGCTCAGATTGGACGATTGGGAACATCAGCATCTTGGTGAATGCAACATGTGCCAGAGCGTTCTGCACGTTTTCGTAAACGATTAATAAATCCTCGGAATCATAGTAATGAGGTTGGTGAAATCCATATGCTAGCTACGGCAGGACGTCGAGCTTTCTTGATACTCTCGCTGGTTCTGGCGTTGACGGTGACCGCGGGCGCTCAACTGACTACGGGCGGTCTCGGGCCTGTGATCCGCACTCCAACGCTGCCTGTGATCGCTCAAATCTCGCCAAGCGCGAACTTTACGGCGATCGCCTCCGCGCTGGGCGCGGCTGTCATCGACAATATTCCTGGAACCAATATTTATCTGCTTAATATACCGGTCGTGCCGTTCCTTACCGCACCCGTTCTGCAGACACTGGGGGTACCGGGCATCGATTGGGTGGAATGGAATATCGGGGTAACACTGCCGAGTTTTGCTGTGAACGGGATCGTCGCGGTCCCGCCTACGACAGCGGCAGACTGGTACAAGAACCAGCCGGCATGGCGACGCATCGAAGCTCAAGAAGCGCAGATGTATTCAAGAGGCAGCGGGATTGTCATTGCGGACATCAATTCTTGGGTCGACCCTAACCATCCAGCTATCCGTCGGCATCTGAGCAGTGGTTACGACTTCGTAACGAACAGACCCACGGGATCGGCGGCGTTGAACCAATCAGAAGCCGGATTTCTCGATCAGTCCGAAGCCGGTTTTCTAGACCAATCGGAGGCTGGATTCCTGGATCAATCCGAAGCGGGTTTCCTGGATTCAACCGGCCTGCTGAAGAATCCCGCCTACAGCCATGGCACGCTATGCGCCGGCGTCTTGGCCGCGATTGCTCCCGACAGCTGGATCATGCCCCTGAGAGCCTTCGATGACCGAGGACGGTCGGATCTGTTTACGATTGCAAAAGCGATCTGGTATGCCGTGCAAAACGGAGCTCAGGTTATCAACATGAGCTTCGGTGTCCGGTCTCCATCGAATTCGCTCCGAAGCGCAATCCAGTACGCCCAGCAGAACAATGTGTTACTTGCGGCCTCCGCAGGCAACGACAACACGTCGGCGCCTCAGTATCCAGCCGCTTACCGTGGCGTTATGGGAACAGCAGCAACTGATCTTCTGGACACGAAGGCCGCGTTCTCGAACTACGGATCGTATATTTTTGTGGATGCGCCAGGAGTAAACATCATTTCGGCGTATCCTGGGGGCCTATACGGCATCGTTTCCGGTACCTCCTTCAGCGCTCCCGCCGTTTCGGGCACAGCGGCCTTGGTCGAGTCTGTGCGACCCAGCGGAGTCTCAGATTCGATAGCGGCAGGCGCCCTCAACATCGACACCAGGAATCCCGGATACAGTAACCAGCTTGGCTACGGCCGTATTGACGTGCTTCGGTCCGTCCACCCGAACTGACGAGTTTTTACTTCACCAGCTTTTCCGCCAGTTCGTGAAATTCCCGGATCTGGGCTTGGTATTCCTCACCGGTTCCGGGTCCCTTGAATCCGCTGTTAATAGCCTGAACCTTGCCGTCGCGTCCGATGAAAAGTCTGGTCGGGTAGGCGAAAAAGTTATTAAGTTGGCTCCGGAGACGCTTATTCACGTTCTCGTCGTCTAGC
>Ga0066709_100004281_pt1 | contig 11316 bp, 10 predicted proteins | sample GraSoiAngelo_158_FD_79665 | JGI IMG/M metagenome (GOLD analysis project Ga0066709, IMG submission 79665) | Grasslands soil microbial communities from the Angelo Coastal Reserve, California, USA - 14_1009_16_30cm | ecosystem: Environmental > Terrestrial > Soil > Grasslands | place: USA... | reverse complement strand
GGGCGCGCGGACAAGCCGGTGCTGCTGAAGCGCGGGATGTCGACGTCGGTCGAGGAGCTGCTGATGGCGGCCGAGTACGTCGCGAAGGAGGGGAACGAGCGGATCATCCTTTGCGAGCGTGGGATCAAGACGTTCGAGACGGCGACGCGCTTCACGCTGGATCTCGGCGCGGTCGCCGTGCTGAAGCACGAGACGCACCTGCCGGTGATCGTCGATCCGTCGCACGCGGCGGGGCGACGAGACCTGGTGTTGCCGCTTGCGCGCGCGGCGGCGGCGGTGGGCGCGGACGGGATCATCGTCGAGACCCACCCGCGGCCGGAGGAGGCGCTGTCGGACGCCGCGCAGCAGATCCCGGCGGCCGAGTTCGGCGAGTTCGTGCGCGAGGTGCGCGAAGTCGTCGAGCTGCTCGGGAAGCAGATCGGCTGAGCGCGTCGGCGCGCCTGGGGACGAAGAGTCACGCTTCCGGCACACCCCCGTGACAGACACGTGACGTTTCCTCAGCTACGTTGATTTCCCCGGGGTGGGTGGGGGTTTGGGATGGGTCCCGCCTGATGCCGCCTACCCGCCGATAGCCTGGACGCATGGAAACAAGACGGATTGCGATCGTCGGGACCGGGCTGATCGGCGCCTCTGTCGCGCTCGCCGCGAAGCGCGGAGGCGAGTCGCGCGTGGCCGGCTTCGACCCCGAGCCGAGTGCGCTCGAGGCCGCTGTCCTCCGAGGTGCGGTCGACGAGCCCGCAGAGTCGCTCGCCGCGGCGTTGGCCGACGCCGACCTCGCGGTCGTCGCCGCGCCCGTCGCCCAGCTCGCCGCCCAGGTGCAGGCCGCGCTCGAGGCGAGCAGCGACGGCGGCATCGTCACAGACGTCGGCTCGACGAAGGCCGCCGTCTGCGCGGCCGCGGGCTCTTCGCCGCGATTCGTCGGCGGGCACCCGGTCTGCGGCTCGGAGGCCCACGGCGCCGCCCACGCGAGCGCGGAGCTGTTCGACGGCGCGACCTGGTTCCTGACCCCGCTCGCGGAAACCGATCCGGCCCGCTACCGCCTGGTCCACAGCTTTGTCTCGGGTCTCGGCGCGACCCCGGTCGCCGTCGACCCCCAGGCGCACGACCGCCTCGTCGCGATCACCAGCCACCTACCGCACGCGCTCGCGAACCTGCTCGTCAACCAGGCGGGGGCGGGGAAGGTCGAAGGCCACGAGCCGCTCGCTGCCGCTGGCGGGTCGCTGCGCGACATGACCCGGGTCGCCGGCGCGAACCCGCGCATCTGGGTCGACATCTTCCTCGACAACGCCGGCCGCCTGCGCGAGTCGCTGGCCGAGCACCGCCGGCGCGTCGAGCAGCTCGAGGCAGCACTCGACGCGGGCGATGCGGGCTTCCTGGCGCGCTGGATCGGCGAGGCAGCCGGGAACCGCCGCCGAATGCTCGCGGACGCCTACGCCGACCCCGGCGAGCTCCACCAACTGCGTGTCCACGTGCCCGACCGGCCCGGCGTGCTTGCCGGAATCACCCAGGCGCTCGGCGCTGAGCGGATCAACATCGAGGACTTCGAGCTTCATCACGTCTCGCCGGACCGGGGCGGCACGCTGACCCTCCTCGTGGGCGGCGCGGACGAGGCCGAGCGCGCGGCCACGCTGCTCGAGGCGCAGGGCTACGGCGTCGTCGTGTCGGCGGTCCTGGAGGAGTGATGAAGATCGAGCCCGCAGTCGCGCTCGCCGGCCACATCGCCGTCCCGGGCAACAAGTCGATCTCTCACCGCGCGATCATGCTCGGCGCGGTCGGCGAAGGGGAGACGCTGATCCGGGGCTTCGGGCGCTCCGAGGACACCGAGTCGACGATCGCCGCCGTGCGTGCGCTCGGGGTCACGGTCCACGAAGACGACGTCGACACCCTTCGCGTCGAAGGCGTCGGCCTGCGCGGCCTGCGCGGTGCGGACGGGCCGATCGACTGCGGCAACTCGGGGACGACCCTCCGTCTCCTCGCCGGCCTGCTTGCCGGCCAGAGCGGGAGCTTCGAGTTGACGGGCGACGACTCGTTGCGACGCCGGCCGATGGATCGGATCGCCGACCCGCTCGCGTCGATGGGCGCTCGAGTCGAGACCGAGGAAGGCAGGCCGCCGATGCGGATCGAAGGCGGGCGGCTGACCGCGATCCGCTATGAGCTGCCGGTCGCGAGCGCGCAGGTCAAGTCGGCGATCCTGTTCGCCGGCCTCTACGCCGAGGGTCGAACGACGGTGGTCGAGCCGGTGCCGACCCGCGACCACTCAGAGATCATGCTCGCGGCCGCCGGCGCGCCGATCCAGCGGCGGCCCGGGCGTGTCTCAGTCGGCCCGGCCGAGCGGCTGCGTCTCGAGGAGGTCGCGGTGCCTGGCGACTTCTCGGCCGCCGCGCCGTTCATCGTCGCGGCGACGCTGCTTCCCGGCTCAGAGCTGACGATCCACGACGTCGGGCTCAACCCGACGCGGACAGGCCTGCTCGACGTGCTCGAGCGGATGGGCGCGCGGATCACGACGTTCAACCGCCGCCGCAGCCCCGGCGGCGAGCCGACCGGCGACATCCTGGTGCAGTCTGCGGAGCTCGTCGCAACGACGATCGGCGCGGAGGAAGTGCCCCGCCTGATCGACGAGCTGCCGCTGTTCGCGCTCGTGGCCGCGTGCGCGCGCGGCGAGAGCCGGGTCGAAGGCGCACAGGAGCTGCGCGTCAAGGAAACGGACCGCATCGAAACCGTGACAACCTCGCTCCGAGCTCTTGGCGTGCGCGTGAAGAAACGTCACGATGGCTTCGGGGTCAGGGGTGTACCCACCCGCCCTAAGGGTGGGGGAATGGGGTCTGACGGTGATCATCGGATTGCGATGCTTGGGGCGGTCGCCGGGCTCGTGTCACGGAAGGGTGTCGAGCTGAAGGACCCGGAGGCGGTCGCTGTAAGCTTCCCCGGGTTCTTCGAGCTGCTCGACTCGGTCACACAGAGATGATCGTCGCCATCGATGGGCCGGCCGGCGCCGGCAAAAGCACGGTTGCGCAGCGGCTCGCGGAGCGGCTCGACTTCCGCTACCTCGACACCGGCGCGATGTACCGCGCGCTCACGTGGCTCGCGATCCAGCGCGGACTGCCGCTCGCGGACGGCGCGCGCCTGGGCGAGCTTGCCGACGAGAACCCCGTCGAGATCGACCAGCAGCGACGCGTCCGGATCGCGGGCACCGACGTGACCGCCTCGATCCGGAAGTCCGACATCGACCGAATGGTCCCGGTCGTCGCCCGCCAGGAGCCCGTTCGGCGCGTCATGCGCACGCGGCAGCGCGAGCTCGCCGAGGACGGCGACGTCGTGATCGAAGGCCGCGACATCGGCACCGTCGTCGCGCCTGACGCTGACGTGAAGGTCTACCTCAACGCCGACCGGGACATCCGCGCTCGCCGCCGCCTCGCCGAACGGCCCGAGATCGGTGCCGACGCGCTCGCCACCGACCTGCGCGTGCGGGACCAGAGCGACGCTGCGCGCATGCAGCCGGCAGAGGACGCGATCCAGATCGACACGACCGACCTGAACGTCGAGGACGTCGTCGACCAGATCGAAAAGCTCGTCCGCGCCCGCCAACCCGCCTAGCGAAGCCAGGCCCGCGCGCGTCTGTCTCGCCGGCCCATGCCACGGTGCCAGGCACAGGCGCGGAAGCGTCACGAACGATCCACAACGACCGCCGTTTGCAGCGGCCTCGCACATTCGCTCCCGGTGCCAGGCACTGTGACGTAAGCCGCACGACTGCCAACGCTACGCCCAGAAACGCGTTCGGTAGCTAAACGGCCCTCAGTAACATCGAATTCCGCTTAGGGTCAGCTTCCAAATAGCCGGCGGAGCCGGGCTTCGCCCGGCGGGAGCTCAACGATGAATCCGTCAGAGAGAAACGAGAAGGAGGGGGCTCACGGGGGAACCATGGGTTCCTCCGTGTCCAAGGAGGGGGCTCATGGGGGAACCCTGGATTCCCCCATGCTTGGGACGGTGGCGATCGTCGGCTTTCCGAACGTCGGCAAGTCGACGCTCGTCAACCGGCTGACCGAGAGCCGCACCGCGGTCGTGCACGAGACGCCCGGCGTCACCCGCGACCGCAAGGAGCTCGTGTGCGAGTGGAACGGGCACCGCTTCCTGCTGATCGACACCGGCGGCGTCGACGTCGCCGACCCCACGCCGCTGACGCGCTCGATCGCCGAGCAGGCCCAGGCGGCGATCGCAGAGGCCGACCTCGTCCTCTTCGTGACCGACGCACAGGCGGGCGTGATGCCGGGCGACGAAGAGCTGGCCGCGATCCTCCGTCGCGCGCACAAGCCGGTCCTCCTCCTCGCCAACAAGATCGACGACCCGAGCCAGGACGCGTTCGCGCTCGAGTTCCACCGCCTCGGCCTCGGCGATCCGGTTCCGATCTCGTCGCTGCACGGCCACGGAAGCGGCGACCTGCTCGACGCGATCGTGACGATGCTCCCGGGAGCCGGCCCGCAGCAGATCGAGGAGAGCGCGATCCGCGTCGCGATCCTCGGCAGGCCGAACGTCGGCAAGTCGAGCCTGCTGAACGCGCTCCTCGGCGAGGAGCGCGTGATCGTCTCCGAGCAGCCGGGCACCACGCGCGACGCGATCGACACCGTCTTGCATCGCGGCGACCGAACGTTCGTCCTCGTCGACACCGCCGGCCTGCGCCGCAAGCGGCGTCAGCGCCAGGGAATCGAGTACTACTCCGAGCTCCGCGCGCTCGCGGCGGCTGAGCGGGCGGACGTAGCGCTGGTGCTCGTCGATGCGAGCGAGGGCCTGGTCGATCAGGATCTCTCCGTGGCCGACGTCGCCCGCAAGGCGCAGTGCTCGACGATCGTGGTGCTCTCGAAGTGGGACGTCACGGAGACGAAGCTCGAGGAGGTGCGCCCGCGGCTGGAAGCGAGCCTCCGCCAACGCCCCCCGGTCGTCACCGTGTCGGCGAAGACCGGCCGCGGGATCTCGCGCCTGCTCGACCGGGTCGAGGAGCAGTTCGAGAAGCACTCGGCGCGGATCTCGACCGGTGAGCTGAACCGCTTCCTCGCGGAGCTGCGTCAGCGCCGCGAGCCGCCGAGCCGGAACGGGCGGCGACTCAACCTCCTCTACGGCACGCAGGTGACCGCTCGCCCGCCGCGCTTTCGCTTCTTCGTCAACGACCCGAGCTTGATCACGCGCGACTACGGCTACTGGGTAGAGAACCAACTGCGAGACCGCTACAGCCTCGACGGCGTGCCGGTCGCGATCGACTTCGTCAGGCGAGCGTGAAGGCCGTAGTCGCGGGAGCCGGCGCGTGGGGGACGGCGTTCGCCTGCGTCCTCGCCAATCGAGGGCACGACGTCACCCTCGCCAGCCGCGACCCCGAGCAGGCCCGCGTTATCGCCGAGACCGGCCGGAACCCGCGCTACCTCCCAGACGTTGATCTGTCCGGAATCGACGCGACCACGCTCGACGACCCGACGATCGCCTCCGCCGACCTGCAGGTGATGGCGGTGCCGAGCGACGCCTTCGGCGAGGTCGTGCGCGAGCTCCCCGGCGCCGCGCCCGTGCTCAGCCTCAGCAAGGGCCTCGACCCGGCCAGCGGCCAGAGGCTCTCCGAGCTCGTCGAGCGCCGAACCGTCGCGGTCCTCTCCGGCCCCAACTTCGCCGAGGAGATTGCCGACGGCCTGCCCGCCGCGGCGGTCGTCGCGAGCGAGAACGAAGGGCTCACGCTCGAGCTGCAACAGGCGCTCAACTCGCTCGCGTTTCGTGTCTATGCGAGCGACGATCCGACCGGCGTCGAACTCTGTGCGGCAGCAAAGAACGTGATCGCGCTCGCGGCCGGCGGCGTCGACGGCCTGGGCCTCGGCGACAACGCCAAGGCGGGGCTGATCGCCCGCGGCCTGGCCGAAATGGCGCGGCTCGGCGAGGCCTGCGGCGCGCGTCCGGAGACCTTCGCCGGGCTCGCCGGGATGGGCGACCTGATCGTCACATGCTGGAGCCGCCACGGCCGCAACCGGCGAGCCGGCGAGCTGATCGCGACGGGGTCGAGCCCCGAGGAGGCAGCCGCCGAGATCGGTACCGTGGAGGGCCTGACGACGGCGCCTGTCCTCCGCGATCTTTCCCATCGGCTCGGCATCGAGCTGCCCATCACCGAGGGTGTTTGCATGGTGCTTGACGGGAAGGACATCCATGAGTTAGCTGCGGGATTGATGGGCCGAGAGCCCACGCGCGAATGATCATCCGTCTTCGAATCATCGCCCTCGGTCTCCTCGCCGGCCTTGCGCTGACCGTCAGCGGCTGCGGCGGCGCGTCGACCGGTGCTTCGTCCTCGTCCGGCGCGACCTTCGTCCGCGCCGACTCGCTGCTCTTCTTCGCGGTCAACAGCGACACGAGCTCGAGCCAGTGGAAGCAGCTCGACACGCTCTCACAGAAGTTCCCGGCGCGCGACCAGGCGCTTTCGAAGATCGAGCAGTCGTTGACGGGGAAGGGCGTCAGCTGGCAGGACGATGTGAAGCCGGCCCTCGGGCCCGAGGTCGACTTCGTGGTCAGCGGCGGCGGCGCGAGCTTCAGCAACATCACCGGGATCGGCCTGACGAAGCCGGACGACCCGGACAAGCTCAAGGCGCTGGTCGACAAGATGAACGCGCAGCCCGACAGCGGCCACCCGAGCGTGATGCGCAAGCTCTCGGATGGCTGGTACGCCCTCGGCGACACTCAGAGCGACATCGACAAGGTGCTCAAGGCGAGCGACGGCACGGCGCTCGCCGACGACTCGACGTACAAGGACGCGCTCTCGAAGCTACCGTCCGACACGCTCGCGACGGCCTACGTCAACGGGCCGCAGCTAGCGGCCGCGATCCACAAGGAACTCAAGTCGCACCCGGGCTCCTTCTCCGGTTCGACGGCCGGGCTCGACAAGCTCGACTTCGTCGCGGCCTCGCTCAGCGCCGAAGACGATGGCGTCCGGCTCCACGGCGCGGTTCAGGGCCAGGGCGCGAGCAGCCTCGGCTCAGGCGACTACAGCTCGAAGCTGCTCGGCGAGGCGCCCACGGATGCCTTCGCGTTCTTCTCGTTCCGCGGCGGCCAGGCCATCGGCGCCGGCCTGAGTCAGACGGCGGCGCCGTTCGAGTCCGCGCTCGGCGTCTCGCTGAAGCGCGTCCTGGAGCTGTTCCAGAACGAGAATGCGCTCTGGGTGCGGCCGGGCGCCGTGATCCCCGAGTTCACCGCGATTCTCCAGCCGGACGACACCACGTCCGGCCTGGCGACGCTCGACAAGCTTATGCGCTTTCTCGCCGGGAGCAGCGGCGCAACCGTGACGGGCGGCGCCGAGAAGACGCTCTCGTTCGGCAAGCAGTTCCAGCTCCACTATGGCGCGGTCGGCTCGAAGCTCGTGCTGACGAGCGCGCCGGGCGGAATCGAGAGTGTCGGCTCGCCGGGCGAGAACCTGGCGGACAGCGCTGACTTCAAGGAAGCGACAGGCGCCGCGGGGATGCCGTCCTCGAACGGCGGCTTCCTCTACGTCGACCTGAAGAACGCGATCCCGCTGATCGAGGGCTTCGCCTCGCTGAGCGGGAGCAGCCTACCGTCCTCGACGACGGAAAACCTGCGCCCGCTGCGCTCGTTCCTCACCTGGTCGGCCGGCTCGGGCGACGCGCGAACCTTCGACGCCTTTCTCGAGATCAAGTAGCCTGAGCCGCCGATGGCGGCACGGGAATTCCTCTTCACGTCCGAGTCGGTCACCGAAGGGCACCCTGACAAGGTCGCCGACCAGATCTCGGATTCGGTGCTCGACGCGGTGCTGGCCGACGATCCGACCGGCCGCGTCGCCTGCGAGACGCTGATCACGACCGGCCTGGTCGTCGTCGCGGGCGAGATCACGACCGAGACGTACGTCGACATCCCCGCGCTCGTGCGCAAGAAGATCTCGGAGATCGGCTACACGCACTCCGAATGGGGCTTCGACGCGCACACCTGCGGTGTCGTGGTCGCCATCGACGAGCAGTCGCCGGACATCGCGCAGGGTGTCGACGAGTCGTTCGAGCGCCAGCACGACCCCTCCGACGACGACCCGCTCGACCTGGTCGGCGCCGGCGACCAGGGGATGATGTTCGGCTACGCGAGCGCCGAGACGGCGGAACTGATGCCGCTGCCGATCATGCTCGCGCACAAGATCTGCAAGCGGCTCGCCGAGGTGCGCAAGGTGGGCGAGCTGCCCTACCTGCGGCCCGACGGCAAGGCGCAGGTGACTGTCCGCTACGAGGTCGACGAGTCTGGCCGCCAGGTGCCGGTCGAGATCGAGCGGATCCTCATCTCCACGCAGCACGCCGAGGGCTGCGACGCCGAGTCGCTGATCAAGCCCGACCTGATCGAGCGCGTTCTGCACCCGATCCTCCCGCGCGACCTCTACGACGAGAAGCGCTTCGGCGAGCGCGACTTTGTCTACGTCAACCCGACCGGCAAGTTCGTGATCGGCGGCCCGATGGGCGACACCGGCCTGACCGGGCGCAAGATCATCGTCGACACCTACGGCGGCGCGGCGCGGCACGGGGGCGGGGCGTTCTCGGGGAAGGATCCGACGAAGGTGGACCGCTCGGCTGCCTACGCGGCGCGCTACGTGGCGAAGAACGTGGTCGCGGCGGGTCTGGCCGAGCGCTGCGAGGTGAACGTCGCGTACGCGATCGGCGTCGCGCATCCGGTCTCGATCGCGGTGCGGACGTTCGGCACCGAGCAGATCCCGGTGGCGCGGATCGAGGAACTGGTCGGCGACCGGGAGTTGTTCGACCTACGCCCCGCGGCGATCCTGCGCGACCTCGACCTGCAGCGCCCGATCTACGCGAAAACCGCTGCGTACGGCCACTTCGGCCGCGACGACCACGACTTCACGTGGGAGCGCACCGACAAGGCCGACGCCCTCCGCGAAGCCGCCGGTCAGACGGCGGCAAGCGCCGAGACAGTCACCAGCTCGTAGCCCTCCGCGCGGAGGCACAGCAGCAGGTGGTCGAGCGCCTCGACAGTCGGCGTGCAGTCATCCCGCGCGGTCGTCGGCGGTGGCGGGTAGCCGTCATGAAGGTCGACGATCGCGCCGTCTCGGACGCCGTCGAGGACGTGGCGGAAGATCGTGTGCGAGTCTTTCTCCGCGCGCCAGTCCTCGGGGTCGACGTCCGCAAACACGGCCTCGAGCCCGAGCTCCGCGACGATCGCCAGCTCGCGCTCGGCGGCGTGGAATCCGGGCGCTCGGAAGAGCGGCGACGCCTCGCCGAGCACCTCTGCAAGCGCCTCGGCGCCGCCGAGAATCTCGGAGCGCACCTCGTCGTCCGGGATCTCGGTCAGACGCGGATGCGTGAGCGTGTGGCTGCCGAGCTCGTGCCCCTCGGCGGCGATCCGGCGCACGTCGTCCGGCCGCTCCCGCACGCGCGCGCCGATCACGAAGAAGGTCGCGCGGGCCTCGTGGTCGCGCAGCAGGTCGAGCACGGTCGGGGTCCAGGCGGAAGGACCGTCGTCGAAGGTGAGCGCGAGCTTCAAGCCGGCCGGACGAAGAGGCCGGCCGCAGCCTTCTCGGCGATCGTCCGTTCGTCGCCGTTCAGCCGCACGGTGAGCTGCTCGGCCGCGGGCTGGGCCTCGCGCACCTCGACCTGGGTGCCCGGGACGAAGCCCTGGTCGTAGAACCAGTGCAGGAGCTCGCCGTCGTGCTCGGCAAGGCGGACGATCTCCGCGCGCGTGCCGGGACCGAGGTCGGCGAGCGCCGCGAGCTCACGGTTCTCGGCCTGCTCGAAGTCGGTGTCGACCGGCCAGCCATGCGGGCAGCGGTCCGGATGGCCCAGCCGTTCGCTGACGCGCTCGATCATGTCGTCGCTGAAGCTCTCGCCGATCTCGTCGGCATGGACGTGCGCCTCGGCGGGCGTGTAGCCCATGAAGTCGGTCAGGAGACGCTCGACGATGCGGTGCTTGCGGACGACCTGCTCGGCGCGAGCCCGCCCGGCCGGGGTGAGGATCGCCTCCTTGCGCTCGCCGCGCTCGACGAGCCCCTCGGCCTCGAGCCGCTTCAGCATCTCCCCTGCGGACGCGCGGGAGACGCCGAGCATCTCGGCCACGCGCGCCGCGAGGGTCGGCGCACCGGAGACCTGCGGGTGGTACTCGCCGATCGGGAAGGCGAGGAAGTAGATCGTCTCCAGGTACTCGTCGACGGAGTGGCCCTGAGCCATGACGCGAGTGTATGCACCGCGTCTGTAAGGTGAGCCTTACAACGTGTCGACTGGCCAAATTCTCCTGCTCGGCGCCCTCGCCGGACTGACGATCTTCATCGGCCTGCCGATGGGGCGGCTGCACGACGTCGGCCAGAGCTTCAAGGCCTTCCTGAGCGCGACCGCGACCGGGATCCTGCTCTTCCTCTTCTGGGACGTGCTCACCGATGCGATCGATCCGGTCGAGGCCGCGCTGCACGCGTCGAACTGGGGCCGCTTCTCGTGGCTCGCGGCGCTCGCGTTCGGCGGCTTCGCGATCGGCCTCTTGACACTCGTCTACTACGACTCGTGGATGAAGGCGCGGCGGCGAAAGAGCTTCCTCGGCCCGGGCGCCGCGTCGGCAGGCGAGCTGGAACGCTCTCACTTCGTCGGCCTCACGCCCGCGCGCTGGCTCGCGCTCTTCATCGCGACCGGGATCGGGCTGCACAACTTCTCCGAGGGACTCGCGATCGGGCAGGCGGCGGCGCTCGACAAGCTCAGCCTCGCCTATGTGCTCGTGATCGGCTTCGGGCTGCACAACGCGACCGAGGGCTTCGGCATCGTCGCGCCGCTGACGGGGGACGCCGAGCCGCCGAGCTGGCGCTTCCTCGGGCTGATGGGCGTGATCGCCGGCTTCCCGACGTTCTTCGGCACCCTCGTCGGCCAGGCCTGGACGTCGACCGCGATCTCGGTGCTCTTCCTCACGCTTGCGGCGGGCTCGATCCTGTACGTCGTGATGGAGCTCTTGAACGTCTGCCGGCTCTTCTCGAGCAAGACGGTCACCGCGTGGGGGCTGCTGCTCGGGCTGACGCTCGGGTTCGCCACGAACTTCGTGCTCGTCGCGGCCGGCGTTTAGTGCTCCGGCCGGTGATGCCGCCGAGTCTCTGGGTCGCAAGCACCAAGCCAGAGTTCGCGCTTGACCGCGGCAAGGCTGGACTGCCTTGCCAAGGGCAAGAGTGGGCTCTGGCGCAGTGTGATCGCGGGCCAGAGGCCGGCATGCATTGACGGTCGGGGCACTAGCCTCAACGCGTGAAGTACGCGACCGTGGTGCCGCTGGTGACGGCCCGTGCCCTCAGTGGGCGCGAGTTCACGTACGAGCTGCCGGACGGCGTAG
>Ga0066709_100004280_pt1 | contig 11319 bp, 5 predicted proteins | sample GraSoiAngelo_158_FD_79665 | JGI IMG/M metagenome (GOLD analysis project Ga0066709, IMG submission 79665) | Grasslands soil microbial communities from the Angelo Coastal Reserve, California, USA - 14_1009_16_30cm | ecosystem: Environmental > Terrestrial > Soil > Grasslands | place: USA... | reverse complement strand
GTCACGCGGCGCGTGTCGAGCCCGTCGAGATAGCTCGCGCCCAGATCCTTGTACGAGGTTCCCGTCGAAAGCATGTGGTAGGCGGCGACGAGGATCTTGTGGCCGATTGCCATGGCTGCGCGCGGCGAAGAGCAGTCCCCCGATCAGGCCGTAGAAGAGGATCTGGGTCCAGCTATCGGCCACGATGTGGTGCCGGATCCCGGCGATCGCGTGCCGGCGCAAATCTTCGGTCGTCGCCTCGATCCGCTCCGACAGAAATGCCTCGCGGCGGGCGGCGTGCAGCTTCGGCTCCTTCATTCCCTCCGTCAACGTTCGGAAGTGGCGGAACAGAACGTCACGGGTGTCGCGCGCCTGCTGGAGATAACGGTAGGCGCGAACGGTCAAGATGCGGTAACCGATCATCCCGATCACGATGACGAGCGTCACGACGAGAAGGATGGACCACGAAAGCCACCCGAGATAAATTGCGCAGCCGACCAGGACGGCTACGTTCATTGCGAGCATGGGCGCATTCTGCGCCGCCCAGCCGAGCCACGCGACGTCGTCGGTGAGCGTGGCGAGGATACGCGGGATGCCCACGTGCTCGAGGTGGCGGAGCGGCGTAGCGAGGACCTTGCGGCTGAGGTCGCGACAGAGATCCGTCAGCGTCCGCTGCGTGAAGTGGTTGAGCAGAAGGCGCGCCACCGCCTGGCTGGCGACCTTGCCCGCCACCAGCGCCGCGAATCCCGCGACGAGCAGAGTCCGCGAGAGGCCGGCGCGGTTGAGCGCGGTGTTGATCAGCGCGAGGAGTCCCGCGCTGCAGGCACCGCTGACGAGGCCAGCCACGACCGCCGCCGCGGCGAGCAGCCGCGAGCGCAGGGGGATTAACGAAAAGAGGCTCACGTGCGTCTCGGCGGGGACACCGACGTCCGTGCGCGCTCGATACACATCCTGAGCTGCGCGGCGAGCACCCGCACGTGCGGCTCCTGTAGCATCAGTCCGGAGTTATCGCCCGGCGCGCCGTAGATCTGGAGCCCACCCGTGGCGAGATCACGCCAGGCGAGCCGGTAGTCGGCAGCGGGGAGCACCTTGCGCCCCTCGGCGCGGAAGAGCGCGACCGGCCCCGGATACACGCGCGGCTGGTACTGCTGGAACGCGAGCAGGTTGGCTCGCGTCACGGCCTGCAGGTGAAGCTCTGCCCGGGCCCCGCGGGACAGGTCACGCTGGACGACAATGTCTTTGAGCAATCTCAACCGCCCGAGCAGGTACCGAAGCCGCTCGCGGCTGCGGAGCCTCGCGAGCATCTCGACGTAGAGGCGGATCCGGCCCGCGACGAACCCGAACGCTGCCGGCATGCGTGCTCCGCGTGGGAGCCGACGCGCTGAGGCCATCTCCGGCGCCCACGTCTCGAGGAGCGCGAGGAGCCCGATCTCCTGCCCGGCCGCGAGCAGCTGCTGCGCCATCTCGTAGGCCACGACCCCGCCCATGCACATCCCGACGAGGTAGTAGGGGCCATCGGGCTGTACCTCGCGGATCTCCCGAAGGAACCAGGCCGCAATGTCCTCGATCCTCGTCAGCGGCTCCTCCGACCCGTCGAGGCCCCGCGACTGCAGCCCGTAGAACGGTTGGTCCAGCCCCAACAGCCGCGCGAGGGCGTTGTAGTTGAGGACGCTGCCCCCGACCCCCGGCATCCCGAATACGGGCGGTTGGCTCCCTGCGGGCTGGATCGCGACCATCGAGCGCCCGGAAGCCGGCCGCGTGCCCTTGCGGATGAGGGCGGCGAGGCCCTCGATGGTGGGGGCCTCGAACAGCGTGGCAAGCGGTAGTCTCGCCCCGAGCCGTTCCTCGAGCCAGGCGAACATGCGGACCGCGAGGAGCGAATGGCCGCCGAGATCGAAGAAGTTGTCGCGGATCCCGACCCGGCCGACGGAGAGGACGTCCCGCCAGATCTCCGCGAGCTCCCGCTCGAGCTCGTCGCGCGGTTCGACGGGAGCTTGAACCAGCTCGGCCCTCTCGTCGGGCTCGGGCAGGGCCCGGCGGTCCACCTTGCCGTTCGCGCTGAGGGGCAGGCGGTCGAGCACCACGAACGCCTTCGGGACCATGTACTCTGGCAGCTTGCTGCTGAGGAACTCGCGGAGATCGCGGGAGACGACCGCGCCGTCGGCGACGACGTATGCCACGAGCCGCTTGTCGCCGTCACGGCCTGGGCGCACAACCACGGCGACCTCTAGGACCCGCGGATGCCGGGCGAGCGTCGTCTCGATCTCGCCGAGTTCCACCCGATAGCCCCGGAGCTTGACCTGGTCGTCCAGGCGCCCGAGAAACTCGAGCGTGCCATTGGCCAGCCAGCGCACGACGTCGCCGCTGCGGTAGAGACGCTCTTCGAGCGTCTCGGAAAGACGATGGACGACGAATCGCTCGGCAGTCAGCTGCGGGCGGTTGACATAGCCGCGAGCGAGTCCGTCGCCCGCGATCCACAGTTCGCCCGGCACCCCGATCGGCACCAGACGGAGGTTGCGGTCGAGCACGTACACGCGTGTGTTGGCGATGGGCCGGCCGATGGGGATCGAAGTGGCATCGGCCTCGGGGGGACCGGGCACGTGATAGCAGCACGCGAACGTGGTCGCCTCCGTCGGCCCATAGCCGTTGATGATCTGGGTCGAGGGAAGGGCCTCGGCGGCGCGGCGGACATGGGGCACCGAGAGCGCTTCGCCGCCCACCAGGAGCTGCTGAACGCCCCGGAGGGCCTCCGGCGCCGCGTCGACGATGCTGTTGAACAGCGAACCGGTGAGCCACATCGTGGTGACACCGTGCTTTTCGATGAGATCGCGCAAGGCGTCGGGTGTGGGCACTCGCCCGGAGAAGAGGGCGCACCGGCCCCCGTGCAGTAGCGGCCCCCACAGCTCGAACGTCGTCAAGTCGAATGACGGCGATGACGCGTGCAGGACCGTTTCCCCGGGGCCGAGGCGGGCATAGGAGATGCCGAACAGCAGTCGGAGAATGCCCCTATGAGGAATCTCCACGCCCTTCGGCGAGCCGGTCGAGCCCGAGGTGTACATCACGTAAGCGAGGTTCCCTGGTCCCGCGATCCGCTCGGGATTCTCAGGGCTCTCGCGCTCGAGCGCATCAGCGTCTGCATCCACGCAGATCGTCGGCACGAGGCGCTCGGGGAGGCGTTCGATGTGCACGCGGCGGGTCAACAGCGCTGCGGCTCCCGAATCGGCGAGCATGAACGCCAGCCGCTCCGTTGGGTACGCAGGATCGAGCGGGACGTATGCGCCGCCGGCCTTGAGGATGCCGAGACACGCGATGACCATGTCGAGCGAGCGCTCCATGCAGACGGCGACGAGCGTGTCCGGCCCGACACCGAGGGCGCGCAGACGATGCGCGACCCGGTTGGCACGGCGGTTCAGCTCGCGGTATGTGAACTGCCGTTCTTCATAGAGGAGCGCCACTGCCTCCGGCGCGCGCTCGACCTGGGTTTCGAAGACCTCCGGCACCGTGCCCGCCGGATACACGCTCGCCGTGTCGTTCCATTCCATGAGGAGGCGGTGGCGCTCGGCCGGCGTGAGGATAGGCAAGGCGGAGAGCCGGCGGTCGGGGTCGGCGGCCACCCCCTCCAGCAGCGTGCGGTAGTGTCCCGCAAGCCGCTCGATCCTCTCCGGCTCGAAGAGGTCGCGCCGGTAGTCGATGCTCGCCCGCAGCGTCCCGTCACTCAGGTCGTCGATGAAGAGAGTAAGATCGAACGGCGGTAAGGCGGCGGGAACGAACCAGAAATCGGCGCCCGTGGAGGCGTCCTTCAGGACGAAGCTGACCTGGAAGAGCGGGTTCTGGCCGGGAACCCGCTGGGGGTGGAGTTCCTCCACGAGCTTCTCGAACGGCATGTCCTGGTGTGAGTACGCGCCGAGGCACGTCTCGCGTACTCGTTCCAGCAGTGTCCGGACGGTGGGATCGCCGGACAGGTCGGTGCGGAGAACGAGCGTGTTGGCGAAGAAGCCGACGACCGACTCCAGCTCGGGGTGATTGCGGTTCGCCACCGGAGTGCCGATGACGACGTCTTCCTGGCCGCAGTAGCGGGCGAGCAACACCTTGAACGCCGCCAGGAGGGCCATGAACAACGTGACGCCCTCGCGCCGACTCCGCTCGCGCAGCCTGTCGGTGAGCCCGCGTGGCAGCTCGAGGCCATGGCTCGCTCCCGTAGCCTTCGGCCAGCGAGACCGCGGGTGGTCGGTCGGCAGCTCGAGCGGAGCTGGCAGCCGGCCCAAGCGTTCATGCCAGTATTGCCTCTGCGTCTCGAGCACGTCACCGGTCAGCCACTGCCGTTGCCACATCGCAAAGTCCGCGTACTGGATCGGCGGCTCCGGCAACGGCGAGGGCCGCCCCGCCCCGTACGCATCGCACAGCACGCCGATCTCGTGGGCTATGATACCGAGCGACCAGCCGTCGGCGACGGTGTGGTGGACCGCCAGAAGCATCTCGTGCTCGTCGGGCCCGAACTGGAGCAGCACCGGGCGGAACAGCGGACCCCGCTCGAGATCGAAAGCCTGCCGAGCCTCCTCACGGACAGCGCGCTCGGCGGCGTCATTCCGTTCTCCGGCCGGGACGACCTGGAGGTCGATGATCCTGAACGCAACCGGCTCGGGGTCGGCGATCCGCTGCACGGGTTCGCCGCCCTTGGTCGAGAACGTCGTCCGCAGGGATTCGTGCCGGCGCACGACCTCGGTGAGGGCGGCAGCGAGTGCGGTGACGTCGAGAGGACCGTAAAGTCGCTGTCGGATCGCGATGGTGTAGGCCGGAGTCCCCGGCTCGAGCTGGTCGAGAAACCAGAGACGCTGCTGGGCGAAGGAGAGCGGGGGATCCCCTTCCCGAGATATTCGCACCGGCCGCCCCGGCCCCGGCCTGGCACGCAGACCCTCGGCATGGAGGAGCTCGAGAAGCTCCGGCTTGCGGCGTGCCAGCTCCTCCCGGAGAGCAGGCGTCAGGACACCCTTGGGCGCGCTTGCGCGTATGTCCGGGCCTTCGGCCCAGACTCGCACGTCGAGGCCGCGTAGCCGATCGAGAAACTCAGCGCTCGTCACACCTTGAGCTCGTCCCGCTGGGCACCGTTCGTCCGCCAGATGGCATCCACCCGGGGGGCGAAGTCCGCTATCGTCCTCGCCTCGAACAGCATGCGCAAGGGCACGTCGATCCCGAGCTTGTCATACAGCCGCAACATCACCTGAGTGCCAAGCAAGGAATGACCCCCGGCCTCGAAGAAATCGTCCTGGGTGCCGAGGCTCGAGATTCCCAGCACATCCTGCCAGATCTCGGCGATCGTGCGCTCGAGATCCGTCGCGGGTGCGACGAACCGTGTCGAAACCGATGCACGGCCCGCCAGCGGTGTCGGCGACGCCGTACCGTTGGTCCGTGACGCTTCCGGGGACCCTTGCCGGCCGTCCAGCGCACGACGCGAGATCTCCATCATGCGCGGCAAGTCCCGGGTCGAGACGATCACCTGGTCCAGCGGGCTTCCCAGGACGCGCTCGAACGCCTCGACGCCCTCGACGGGCCGGATTCCTTGCGCGAGCATGCTGGCGGGGACGTCCGCATCCAACCCCATTCCGACTTCCTGCCACAGATCCCAATTGACGGAGCAAACGCGGTGGGCGCCGTTGCGCTGCGACTGGCTCCGCGCGAACGCGTCGAGGAAGGCGTTGGCCCCCACGTAGTCCACCAGCCCGGCTCCTCCGGTGACGACCGAGATCGAGGAGCACAGGAGGAGGAAGTCGAGATCGTCATCCCGCAGCAGTTCCCCCAGGACGACGGTCCCCCGGAGCTTGGGATCGATGACGCGCTCGGCGACCTCGGGTGTCTTCAGCTGGATGATCCCCCGACCGACCAGGCCAGCCGCGTGGATCACACCGTTGATGGCCCCGAAGCGCTCTCGGGCCTCGGCCAGCACCCGCGCCATCCCCTCTCGGTCTGCGACGTCGGCACTGACGGGCAGAACCTCGGCCCCGGCCTCCTCGAGGGCCTCAACCGCGCGGATCCTGGCGACGGTACCGTCCGCCGCGCCGCCGTCACGTCGAAGCCATGCCGCCCACTCCTCGCGGGGTGGCAACGGGCTCCGACCGACGAGCACGAGCCGCGCGCCGACACGCTCCGCGAGGTGACGGGCGAAGGTGAGCGCGATGCCACCGAAGCCGCCCGTAATGACGTAGACCCCGCGCGGACGGAGCGCTTCGCCGACGGCCGGCCGCTCCACCGGAACTGCTTCCATGCTCTGCACCCAGCGGTACCGCCCCCGGTATGCCACGACCGAGACCTCGGCTGGGTGGTCCAGCTCACTCACGATCTGCCCGGCGAGCATCTCGGCATCGCCCGGCGCCCCGGGTAAGACCACATCGATCACGCGACAGGAGACGTTGGGGTACTCCTGCGGAATGACCATCGCCGGCCCGAAGATTGTCGCCCGATCAGAGCGAAACATCTCGTCTCCAACCACGTCATGGAGCCCGTTGACCACGACGCCGATCGTCACGGGCTCGCGCACGCCATTCTTGGTGAACGCCTGGGCCAGGAAGAGCAGGCTGTAAAAGCCCAGATCTTGGGCCTCGGCCAGTGCTTCCGAAGGAGGAACCACCGCGTTGTCACACGTGAGCGTCCACAGATGGAGCACCCGCAGGGGCACGCCCGGCTCCGTTCTCACCTCGGCCACCAGGCGGTCGTAGTCCTCGCGCACTGCCGGATTGATCGTGAATGCATCGACCGCCGGTCGGCCGAACTCGCACCCGGCGACCACGGTAATTGCTCGCACGCCCTTGCCCCGCAACCGGTGCGCGATGGCGCCGGCGACACCGCGGTCGTCGGCGAAGACGAGCCACGCGCTCGCCCGGGGGTCACCGGCAACGGCGCGAGTGACACTCCGCCGCCAGGACGGCGCGTAGAACCACTCCGCGACGTCTGCCCGCTTCGTCAGGGCGTGCGGCCGTGAGGCCTTCGCCAATGGTCCGAAGGAGGCCACCGACGCCATCCAGTGGCGCTGGCGCTCGAACGGGTATGTCGGCAGCGGAACGCGTCGCCGCCGCTCGCGCCCGTGATAGCCGGCCCAGTCGATCGGGACTCCGGCGAGCCACAGCCGACCCGCGGCCGCCTGCAAGACGGCATCATCCGGCTGGTCGTCGTGCGGATGGCGCAACGAGGCCACGACCTGAAGCGGCCGCACCGCCGTGGAGGCCTGCCGGGCCAGCGAGCCGAGGGTGCGGCCGGGCCCGACCTCGAGCAGCAGGGGGTCGCCCTCGCGGATCACTTCCTGGAGACCATCCCAGAATCGCACGGTCTGTCGGAGGTGGCGCGCCCAGTAGGCCGGATCGGCAACGTCGGCGGGCGTCACCCAGCCACCGGTCACGTTGGAAACGTAGGGGATGGTGGGGGCGCCGAGAGCCACGCGCTTCACCGCATCCGTGAACCTCGAGAGGATCGGCTCCATCATGGCCGAGTGGAACGCCGCCGCTGTGTGGATCGACTGGGCGGTGACATTCTCGCTGGCCAGGCGCGCTGCGAAGGCCGCGATCTCTGCCGTGGGTCCCGATACCGCACACAGACGTGGTCCGTTCACGGCCGCGATGGACAGTGAGCCCGGCAGGAGTGCCCGCAGGTCCCGCTCGGCAAGCGGAACCGCCAGCATCGCGCCACCGGCCACCTCCATGAGACGCCCGCGCTCCGCCACGAGCATCAGCGCATCCCGCAGCGAGAGCACCCCGGCCAGGCAGGCCGCGACGTATTCCCCGATGCTGTGGCCCAGCATCGCCTGTGGCCGCACGCCCCACTCCATGAAGAGGCGTGCCAGCGCGTGCTCCACGACGAACAGTGCGGGCTGGGTGACCGCCGTGGTTGCGAGCCGCGCCCGCGCCGCCTCGACCCCGCGCACGTCCGGCCAGAGCACTTCCCGGAGGTCGAAGCCGAGGCCCGGCGCGAGCGTCGCGGCACACTCGTCGACGTGCTCCCGGAACACCGGCTCGCTCTCGTACACGCCCCGCGCCATCCCGACGTACTGGCTACCCTGACCGGAGAACAGGAAGACCACCGGGCAGTGCTTCTTCGGCTGAACCGCCGAGGCCACGCGCCACCCGTCCCGTTGTTCGAGGCTCCGCACCGCCTCCTCGCCGCTCGCGGCAACGACGACGCGGCGGTGGGTGAATCTCGCCCGACCGGTGTGCAGCGTGTAGGCGACGTCGGCGAGCGACAGCTCGCGCTGGCTCGTGAGATGCGCCGCGACGGCGGCTGTCGCGCGCTCGAGCGCGTCCGCGGTCTTGGCCGAGAGCGTGAGGAGCTGCACCGGGCGCGACGGTGCCGGCGGCGCCGGCTCCGGCGCTTCCTCGAGGACAACGTGGGCGTTGGTACCCCCGATGCCAAAGGCGCTGACGCCGGCGCGGCGGGGCGTGGCCGGATCCGGACGGCGCCATTCGGTCGAGGCCGTGATCACATGGAAGGGGCTTCCGGCGAAATCGATCTCGGGGTTCGGCGTCTCGAAGTTCAGGGTCGGCGGCAACATCCGATGCTGGAGCGCCAGCACCGTCTTGATCACCCCTGCCACTCCGGCGGCCACATCGGCATGGCCGATGTTCGTCTTGACGGACCCGATCCCACAGAAGTCGCGTTTGCTCGTGTGGACGCGGAACGCCTTCGTGAGTGCCGCGATCTCGATGGGATCGCCCAGCTCTGTCCCGGTTCCGTGCGCTTCGACGTACGTCACCGTTCCGGGGTCGATGCCAGCCATCGCGTGGGCCATCTCCACGACGGCGGCCTGTCCATCGACGCCGGGCGCGGTGAATCCGAGCTTGAGCGAGCCGTCGTTCGCCGTCGCGGCACCCCTGATGACGGCGAGGACGGAGTCGCCGTCGGCGAGCGCGTCGTGGAGCCGCCTCAGGACGAGGACTCCGACGCCTTCCGTAAAGATTGTCCCCCGCGCCTTGGCGTCGAAGCTGCGACAGTGACCGTCGGGGGACAGAACCATCCCGGGTTCGTACAGGTAACCGGTCACGCGCGGAACAGAGATCGCGACGCCGCCCGCCAACGCTATGTCGCATTGCCGGGCGACGAGCGTTTGACACGCCATCTGGACGGCAACGAGCGAGGTCGAGCAGGCCGTCTGGACGCTGACGCTCGGGCCCCGCAAGTCGAGCATGTACGACGTACGGGGCGCCAGGTAGTCCTTGTCGTTCCCGATCACCGCTTGGAACAGCATGCCCAGGGGCTGATTAGGGTCGTGAGCGATCATTGCCCCGAGGTACGAGCTGAGGCTCTGGCCCGCGTAGACGGCGACGGGCATCGGACGCTCGCCCGGTCCTTAACCCGCCCTCTCCAGCGCCTCCCATGCAATCTCGAGGAAGACGCGTTGCTGGGGGTCGGTGATCTCGGCTTCCCGCGGGCTCATTCCAAAGAAGGTCGCATCGAACAGATCGACGTCGCGTAACAGGCCGCGCGCCCTGACCAGGCGTGGATGGCGCACTTTCCCGGGGTCACAGCCCGCGGCGAGGAGCTCTTCGTCCGTGAAGAAGGTGATCGACTCCACGCCGCGCAGCAGGTTGTCCCAGTACTGCTCGAGGGTGTCAGCGCCCGGGAACCGCCCGGCCATTCCGATGATGGCGATTGGCTCCATCAGCAGTGATCGATCGCTCATCTTCTTCTCCGTTTCCCCCGAGTCAGACCCACCGAAGCACGAGGAGGCTCGGTGGCTACCGACTCGCTGCAGAGGTAATACAGCAGGTGGAGGAGAACGCACGCGCCGCAAACATGAGGCCGCGCGCGCGGCGCAGGAAGCTAAAAAGCCGGCAATTGTGCACCAGAGCCCCGTCCAGCTTCAGGTTCAAGTCGTCGGGGATGTTCTGACTGGTAAGGATCAAGCGAGCACAGTGAAGGGCGCGACACGTGACATCCGTTCGGATGAGGGACAGGAGTCGCCAGCGCTTGAGATGAGCCCACTGGAGATCCCGATCCAACCGAACCCGGTGGCCGGCGGCGCACAGCCGATAACCAAGCTCGATGTCCTCGATCGACGGCCGCGGAAAACGCTCGGCATCGAATCCCCCGATGCCGAGGAAGACCGATCGCCGTATGGCGCCGCACCCCCCCAGAAGATCGAGTCCTCGGGATTCCCGGTCTGGTGAACATAGTGCGGTCGTAGGAGCCGAAGACGGCAGCGGGGACGACCACCGACACGCTTATCAAGTTCCAGGTTCCTTCCACCGCACACAGACGAGCCGCGTGAGTCGACCCTCGACGGCGACGGCAGCGGCGTAGCCGGGTTCGGGCGTAGGCGCCGCCAACGTCCAGCGGCCGGCCTCGGCCGGATCGCCTTCCACGCGCTCGAGCCGGACCGGGCCGCCCGGAGCGAGTGAGACCGTGAACCGGTCCAGGGGGTGGGACAACCCCTCACCGATCGCCTTGATGTACGCTTCCTTTCTCGTCCAGCAGTTGAAGAAGCCCTCGTTTCGCTCGCCTGGCGCGAGCCGACGGAGCTCCTGTTGCTCGTGCGGTGAAAACCACCGCTCTGCGATGGACTCCAGGTCGGGCATCGGTCGGACGCGTTCGATGTCCACGCCGATTCGTCGCCACGTGGTCACGGCATACAGCCCGAGACCCTCCGAGTGCGAGGCATTGAACCGCAGGCCGGCCCGGTCGAAGCGTGCCGCGAGCTCGGGCTTGCCCCGTGGCCCGTACCTGAAGTCCACTACCTGCGGCTCCACGCCGAGGCATTCGCCGAGGATCGTCCGTAGGGCCGCCCGGCCCACCTTGAAGCGAGTCGCGTCGCGGCGCATGTGAAAGCGCCTAGCACGTTCCTGCTCGTCGTCGCTGAGCAGCCGGCTGAGTCTCTCAGCCGGCTCCGCTTCGAGATCGAGGCTGGCGATCCACACCCAGATCTCGCCCATGAGAAGCGGAGCAGGGGGCCGGATTCGTTTCATCTGAGACGTTGGGCAGATCTCGAGGTCAACGTTCGCGCCGGGAACCTCACCGACCACTTCGTGCTGCGGTCATCCACCGACCACACTCCTGAATGGCCGGCAGGAATTGTTCTGATCGGAAGGGCTTTACTTGTTGATGCGGTTACGGCGACGCGACGCGGGCGATCGCGTCGGGCGCTGCCACGGCGTCGGCGTCAACGAAAGACGATGTCTCCCAAGCGGCCCGAGCGCCGCGTTGCGCGCGGCTCCCGGTCCGCTGTTCCAGGCGAGCGGAAGAACGATGATCGATCTAACGAGGCGGCGGCGGCACTCGAGAGAGATGAGCGTCCGCGCAAGTGTCCCCGCGCGGCGCGTCGTTGATGAGCGCACCGCTTTCCAGTCCAGACGGAGCTGGCGC
>Ga0066709_100004278_pt1 | contig 11321 bp, 9 predicted proteins | sample GraSoiAngelo_158_FD_79665 | JGI IMG/M metagenome (GOLD analysis project Ga0066709, IMG submission 79665) | Grasslands soil microbial communities from the Angelo Coastal Reserve, California, USA - 14_1009_16_30cm | ecosystem: Environmental > Terrestrial > Soil > Grasslands | place: USA... | reverse complement strand
TTTGCGTTCACTTTGTCTGTCTGTACCACTTCGGCCGTCGGCAGCTCGATTGGCTTCGGGAATTCGGGGACTCGTTCCCCCTCCGGCGTGGTCGGCGCGTCTTTGTCCCAGAGAAACATCGACAGCCGGTATTGCTCCTGTTCGATCGCCCGCTGTGCCGCGATGAGGATCTCCTTCCGACGTTGTACTTCCTGGTTGGCCTCCACCACGTCAAGCGGAGCCACGGCGCCAGCCTTTGCACGCTGCTCGACCTGGCTAAACCGGTCTTCTGCCACCTTCAGCGCTCGTTGCTGCACATCAGCCAGTTTCCAGGCGGCGACCCAATCCCAGTATTGCCCGGCGGCGGCCAGAAGCAGGTCCTGCCGGGTCTGCGCGATCTGGATGTCGGCGCGAGGGTCGGCCAGGCCCGACCGCTGCAGTTCGGCGTTCTCCGGGTTCACCATCAATCCCCGCAATAAGGGCATGGAAAATCCCATGATCGGTTGCTGCTTCTCGCCGACTGCCAAATCTGCGATCGAGATAGGGCCGATGCCGACACGCCAGCCCCCGGTGGCCCTGACTCCCGAGGGGTGTCTCACATCCAGAAAACTATCGTTGAACCCAACGCTGACGGTTTGCCCGGCTTTCACGAGCCGCTCCAGTTCCCAATCGTTGACCAAGGCAGGCTCGAATGCGCCTAGGGCCCTCAGCAGTCTGCCCCTGGCCACGATCCTTTCGGTGCCTGATCCTTTCAGCAACGGATGGGACCGGTCCACCCAGGCAAGGACTTCTTCAAGCGTCAATGGAATCGGCGGCAAGGCTTTCGCCTTGGCGTTCTCCGCCGCGATTGCCGAGGGCAGGTCCGCGACCGAGAACATCAGCAACAGTCCGATCAGGGCGAACAGACGCGTCCGGATCATGGGGAGTCTCCTTTCGTGAGGCCCGTTGTGCAGAGGAGTTTCGTTGCACAACCTGGTGATGCACCGGAAAACAGTGCGGGGGAGGAAAACCGGCCAGAGCGGTGAGTGAGCCCTGTGAGGGTGTCTACTTGGCACCTCTGCCGGCCTTGGGTAAGAGCGTATCTATCAGGCTCGGTGGTCTCTCCTGGTAATCGGGCGGGAAGAGGTTAAACCGTCGCCACATTTCGTACCACAGGGGCACTCGATTGAGGATGACCCACCCCATGACCTTGGTCCCTTGCCGCACATGACTCTGCTCCGGCCAAGGCCTGTCTCCGGGGTCCGGGACAACCCAAAAGCGGAAGTTGCCCTTGCCGTCGTCCACCTGGTCCACCACCTTGATTACGCCCCCATAGGTGCCGGCCATCAGCTCTGGCCAGGCCGGCAGCGGAATAGCCGGGATTCCAAAGAAGAGCAGCCGCACCTTGCGGCCCACGTTCAGCAACGGAGAGTCGATGCCGTCGGCCCAGAGCTCCGCCGCCTTGTCCGCGCTCAAGGGGGAGATCCGAACCAGCTTGTCACCAGGTCTGACCGTCTCGCCGGGGCCCACTTCGGCCATGCGTACCACCGTGCCGTCGATCGGAGCGAAGATGCGGCTGGCGATTCTCCGCTGAGTCGCGTTGGAGAGCCGAAGCGAGACGTCTGCCAACTCATTTGCTGCTCTCGCTGCGTCGGCGAAGGCCCCCGCCCGCGCGGCTTCCGCATCCAGGAGGCGCTGTAGCACATCCGCGCTGATCTGATCGCGCCCAAAAGCCAGGGCCTTCATCCCCTGTTTCGCCGCCGTGAGCCCGGCTTGGGCGCCCTGCATCTCGGCCTGGGCGGCGATGGCTGCCTGAATCGTCACTTCCAGTTCCCGCTGCGAGACAAGGCCTCGCTCAGACAGGTCTTTGTGTCGGTTTACGTTGAGCTCAGCGGTATCCACATGGACCTTGGCCGCCGCCACCCGTTGCTCTGCTTCCCGGACCCTGTTCTCGGCTTCGACCACCCGGGCTTGAGCGGACGGGACCGCAGCCTGGACTAAGTTCTGCATCTCCTTAATTCGCTTTTCGAGCTGATCAGCACGCTCCAACGCCGCCAAACGGTTCTGCTCCAGCGCGACCCTCCTTTGTTCAAGCAGAGACAGCAAGTCAGGTGCCATAAACGCAGGGTCCACGTCACTCAGCTCCAGGATCAAGTCGCCCTGCTTCACCCGCACGCCTTCGAGCACGTGCCATTTCTGAATGCGAGCGGCGATCTGAGCCTCGATATCCTGAGGTCGTTCGTAAGGAGAATAGGCCGAGAGCTGACCAGTGGCCGTGATAGTCTGGGTCCAGGGGACGAAGGCGATGACGAGGGCAAAGAGGAGCAACAGCTTGATCGCGAGCCTGGCAGAGAAGCGTAGCCGATCCGGGATCTGAACAGCTTCCCAGGATTGCAGCTCGGCGGAGGTGGCTAAGTGGTCAACATCGATCTCGTCCAATCCCGTCGGCTGCTCGACGAGCGATTTCATCTTCCCTTTTAGGCTGGCTCTGATCCGCTGCACCGCGGCGCCTCATCCGTGATGAAAACGTCTTGGTATCATATAGGATTCTGCGGTCTTCGGTCAATTATTGGGCCAGAACGCTCCAAGCCTCCCATGGGGGATTCGGTTCGTGCGTCTTTCGCCTTGACCCGCGAGTGCCAGAACGCTAAGGTAGGCTGAAACGCACAGCTTCTTATAGCGAGTAGCGACTAGCGAGCAGCAAAGAACAGTAAGCTGTTGGCTAGTCGCTACTAGCTCTTCGCTTATAACGGGTCATGAGATGGCCACTCGGCGTGCAGGAAAAGCAAAGGACGGGCTTCAGGACCTGAAACGGATTCTGGCCGACGTAGAGCGCGGTGGAATCGTGCTGGTGAATGAGCAGACCATTTCTGTGCGACATCCGATGGTTGTCGAACTCAAGGCCTCTCAGAGCCTGGTCTCAGGTGAATTGCACATTGCCCTGTCGTGGCCCTGTGCGCCGGAGGAGGGACACGGGGCATCTCCGCTGGTCGGTGTGCTGGGAGGAAGCAAAAGCGATTTCCCGGTGCTCGAGAAGGCGGTGACGGTGCTGACGCATCTGGGCGTGCCGAGCGAATTACTGGTGGTTTCAGCGCACCGGACGCCGGACCGTCTGTTTGCCTACGCCGAGCAGGCGCACCGGCGGGGGATTGAAGTCATTATCGCCGGCGCCGGGGGGGCGGCGCACCTCCCTGGGATGCTGGCCGCCAAGACGCATTTGCCGATCATCGGCGTTCCGATCCCGACCGAGAACTTAAGGGGCCTCGATTCGCTCCTCTCGATCGTGCAGATGCCGCGAGGAGTGCCCGTGGCCACCGTCGCTATCGGAGGAGCGGAGAATGCCGGGGTATTGGCGGCCCAGATCCTGGCTGGTCGGTATCCGGTCCTCCGTGAGCGCCTCAAACAGTTTCGAGCCGAACAGACGCAGGCCGTGATCGGATCCTCGGGTGAATCGAAACCGAAGCGTACCAAGCCGCGGTAGCTTCCAACAAGCCAAGAGCAGTGAAGCAGAGCCAGATCGAACCGGGTGCGATGCTAGGGGTCCTCGGTGGGGGCCAGCTCGGGGCCATGTTTACGATGGCGGCGCAACGCCTCGGCTACAGGATCGCAGTCTGGGACCCCGACTCCGATGCTCCGGCGCTCAAGCTCGCGAATTGTCCACTGAGCGCGCCGTTCACCGACCATGCTACTCTTGAGCAGTTTGCCACATCCATCAGCGCAGCCACCTACGAGTGGGAGAATATCCCGGTCACTGTCACTGATGAACTGGAACGGCGGGTTCCGGTCAGGCCGGCCAGTCGCGTGTTGCGTGTGCTCCAGAATCGGCTCGAGCAGAAGACGTTTCTGGCAGGCCACGGATTCCCGGTCGCTCCGTTTCATGGGGTTCCCTCACCGGAGGCACTCACGGTGCCGGCTGCCGTCGGCTTTCCCTGCCTCTGCAAGACTGCCACGGCTGGGTACGATGGCAAAGGTCAGTGGCGATTGACGGGATTAGACGAGGTTCCCGTTCTGCAGGAGCAGCTTCGGCGACTGAACCAGGCTCATGCTCGCTGGATTCTGGAACAGTTTCTCTCCTTTGAAAAGGAACTCTCGGTCCTGGTGGTGCGGGCCGCGGACGGAGACCGGCGCGTCTTCCCGGTGGCCGAGAATCTGCACGAAGCTGGTATTCTGCGTGTGACCCGCGTACCGGCCGACATCGAGCCAAGGCTTGCCGAGCGTGCCGCGACCCTGGCTGGCTCAGTCGTGGAGGCGCTGGACGGGGTCGGCGTCTTCTGTGTGGAGCTGTTCCTCATGCCGGACGGTCGGGTATTCATAAACGAAGTCGCCCCGCGCCCGCATAACTCCGGCCACTACACGCTCGATGCTTGTTCGGTCTCCCAATTTGAACAGCAGGTCCGGGCGGTTTGCGGCCTCCCGCTCGGAGAGGTGCGCCTTCTCTGTCCGGCGGTCATGGCAAACCTGATCGGTGATGATCTGATCCGGGTCGGCTCAGGAGAGGGCTTGACGAATCTGCTTCACACACCGGGCGCCAAGCTGCATCTCTACGGGAAAAAGTCCATCCGTCCCGGCCGCAAAATGGGCCACGTCACCTTCCTCGCCGAGAAACCCGAGACGGCCTGGAACTCAGCGCTCGTGCTGAGACGAATGCTCGGCAACAACGAATTGCCTAAAGGCACTCCGCAACAGGGACGCTAATCACGTGCATTCGGGTGAATGCCTGCGTGTCGGATGTGTCAAAGGCCCAGGCGTCGTCGACTTCATCGCGGGGTGATACTTCGACGACTCGGAAGGCTGAAGCATCGGGATCAAAAAGGAATACCTTTTGAGCGATGGGCTTACGTGATATATGCTAAGAGCGCTGCGACAAATGATGGCACTTGTGTGTCGCGTGTAAATTTCCAATGGATTTACGCAAGCACAAACGGATTCGCGTGCAATTCCGAAGCTCTTTCTCAGGAGGCCCAATGGTAGGGGGAGAAGGAGTACTGGTCGACCTGTCCATAAAAGGTTGTAGAGTTGAAAGTGACGTGCGCGTACAAACAGGCAATCAACTGGAGGTGCGTGTCTACCTGCCTGATCACGATTTCTCGTTAGACGTGGAGTCGTCAGCGGTTCGGTGGTCACGTGGACGAGAGTTCGGACTTGAATTCGTCCGTTTGCGAAGTGAGGCGCAGGAATTATTGCACCAGGTTGTCAAGACTCTCGAAAATGGTGCGAGTCAATAAGGGGATCATCCGATGTGCGTGCATGGCCAGCGTAAAGGTGGGTGTTCCCGTAGACTTCATTTTTATAATCAGAGAATGACAAAAACGTAAGAATGGGTTATTTTTAGTCTATGAAACAGCCTGCACAGTCCCGGAGCTACCCCGCCAGTTGTCACCGAGCCAGACTTTATCCTGTCTGTCTTTTGATCGTTGCCGGAACTCTTCTTTCAGGCTGTGCCGGGGCAACCCAGGAGCAATCTGATAAGGTTATAGCTGAACGCGAAAAAATCGAGAAAGCCTACCAGATGCTCACTGCTACCAACCAAGATCTGGAAGGGAAGCTCGCGAGACTTCAGTTGCTGCTGCTCGAGAAAGAGACTCTGAGCAAGGATCTCAGCAAAATGCTCGAGGAAGCCATTTTGGAGGTGGTGCGGGCAAAAGCGAAACTACGTAGCATGGAAAGCAAGGCAGAGGCAGCCTCGACCCTCGCAGAGGGAGAGATTGCCTTGAAAGGTCTTGGGACAAAGGTAGCCGGGTTGGAGAAGGACACGGATTTTATCCATGCCGAGGAGCTTTTGAAGGCGAGCGGTCTGGAACTAAAGAAAGAGAACTACAGCGGGGCCCTGTACCTCGCCACCCAGGCCAAGGTCATCATTAACCAGGGCCAGGAGCGATCGAAAGGCCGGGAGAAGACGCCGATGATCGCGGGCGAAGTGTCTTTCGCCATACCCCTCCCGCTTCGAGTAGTCGGTCCGAGCAAGGTCCGAGAAGGCCCTGGTCCAGACTTTAAGGTCGTCTTTGCTCTCAAGGAAGGCACTGAGCTTGTGGGCTATTCTTACAAGGGTCCGTGGGTGCGCGTGAGAGCCGAAGACGGTCGTGGCGGCTGGATTTACTATAACCTGATAGGTGGACGAGAAAAGTAGTCTTGAGCCATTCATCAATTAGCCAGGGAGGATCACTTAGCCACTTCTATATCCGGTTGTAGATTACTGGTGGCAAGGACCACCCGGTTGCGCCCGCTCCGCTTGGCATGGTACAGCGCACCATCAGCAGAGGCAATTAAAGTTTCGGGATTCTCGCCGTGCTCTGGGAAGGCCGCCACGCCGACGCTGATCGTGATAGCGACCACTTTGGCATCGCTGCTCAGCGCCTCTGTGTCTACCCTTTCGCGAATACGTTGTGCGACCTCGAAGACTCCCCCTGACCCGACTTCTGGAAGCAGGACGATGAACTCGTCGCCACCATAGCGTGCAGCATAATCAATGCTTCGTAACGATTCCGTGAAAATGCCCCCGATCTTTTTCAGCAGATCATCGCCAGCTTGGTGCCCAAAGGTGTCGTTATACTTCTTGAAGTGATCAATATCGATCATCATGACCGAACAGGGGTGCTTGTGGCGCTTGGCTCGGGCCACTTCCGTGGCAAGGGCCTCCATAAAATGCTTTCGATTATAGAGCCCTGTCAGGCTGTCGGTGATGGAGAGCGTTTGTAATTCCTTGTTTTTTTCCGTCAGCGTCTTGTTGATGGTCGCCAGTTCTTCCCGCCCCCAGCGCAAGCGCGCCACCATATCATTAAAAGCTTCGGTCAAATAGCCGACTTCGCTGCGGCTGACCACGGGGAGTTGCACTTCCAGATCGCCTGTTGCCACCTTGGCTGCCCCATTGGTCAGGCGATCCAGGGGGCGAACGATCGTGAGTCCCAGGAGATACGCGGTCAGACCGATGGCCAGGAGGAGTCCCAAACATATCGTCAGGATCAGAGTCCGGATCCGCGCAGTCTGAGCGTAGACTTCCTCTTTCCCGATCTGGGCGACAACTCCCCAACCCAACTCGGACAACCGCCTGAGGGCGCCGATCACCTCTCTCCCATTGAAGTCAGGGTATTCCAGCGAGGCTATCTCCAATTCGGATGGTGGGTGGGCGGTCGTGAACGGATGCTTGACTGTCAAGGGTTCCGGGGAGCTCGAGCGGGAGACGGCGAGCACGGTTCCATCCTTTGCGATCAGGTAGTTCTGCCCTGTTTTTCCGAGGGGAGAGCGGTTTAGGATCTCCTCGATTGTCTGAAAGTTGAGCTTGGCAGCCAGCACGCCCAAGAATCGACTGTCCTGAGCCTTGATCGGTACGGCAATCAATATGACGATCTTATGAAGGGCCTCGTCCCTATAGGCCTCACCCAGGATCGGAATATCTGCTTTAGCTCGCTTCTGCCAATCCGACGGAAGGCTCAGGGCGCTGACTTGGCCAGTGCTGGTGGCGATCACCTGTGCCTTGGTGTCTATGACCAGCAGCTCTTCGTAGTCGCTAAACTTTTCCCGCACTGACTTGAGATAATCGTTAAGACGGCGCAGTGCCAGCGACTTACTGCCCTGCGCAGAGACCGCGCGAGTGGTCTTTTCAAGGTTTTCCGAGACCTCATAGGAGCTGGAAAAGACCCGCATCTCGTAGGTACGCTCCTTCAGCCATAGATCGAGTTCCCGGAGATTCTGAGCGGTCACGTTTCGCAATTCCTCAGCAACCTTTTCCGTAAGAAACTGATTGGCATATAGAGAATAGAACCAACTCATGCTGAGAGAAGGGATGAGGGTGGCCAGCAGAGAAAAGACAAGGATTTTTCTCTTGATGCTATCAAGGCGAAGGAGATGAAGAACGTTCGAGAGACTCTGTTCCCAAGAAACCAATGGACCCCTCAATGGACCCCTCTCTGTCTGCACAAGGTAGATTGATTTCAAACGACTACCTCTAGTCTAGTACAGGCTGGGAGGATGTCAACTTCTTCCACGTTTTCTTCACCTGATGGCCAAAAGGGAACACAGAAACAGGGCATCCTGAAGCAAAATGCAGGTAGAACGGATAGCCAAACATCGTAAGCTTCACGAGTTCGTGGCTCGCCTCAGTCTTGGCTAGAGTTGGCTGCAGTGAATTCCAGGGAGGTAGAGTTGGTCCGTGTCGCGCCTTGTTTTACCGCGTCTCGTTGGTTCAAATCCGGCTAGTTGTTATATCATTGAGGGGAGCCATGCTGTCGCGGGCCGTGTACGCGACCGATTGTCTGGCTCCGACCGCTCAGCGTTCTTTCAGGTTGAGTTTGACGCTGATCGCTCCGCCAAGGTCCCCTTCCTTTCCTCCCTCCTTTGGATAGCCCGAGATATCCCGTTCACCCTTGGGTTCCCCATGGCAGCTCAGACAGGCCTTCCCAAAAAAAAGCGGCAGCAAGACCCGTACAGCCCTTCCGTCCTCTACGGTCTCACTGAGAATGTTCTCGCCGACACGGGGGTAGGAGGGATCGGCAAACTTTCGAAAGGCGGCTGCTTCAAACTCGTCAGCCTTGTTTTTGGGATTTCGCAATAGCTGATCCGGCGCTGTCTGCTTGAGATAGATCCCTGACCAACGTTGGAATCTGGCTGCTGCCTCAGTTCCAAAGGTTGCGGGAATCAGCCCTTTATACTTGACGCCCTGGATGTTGATGGTTGCCTGATAGCTGGCGACGGTTTTCTTGCTCTCCTCGACGAGCTGAGCCAGCATGGGTCTGGCTCTCTCCGGCACCTGCGCGTTCTTGAGATCAGCCAGATCAATGCCCGTCCGCTGCTTGAACGAGGCAATCAACTGCCGTTCGAAGACTTCCGGGGTAAACCCTTTGTTCCCCTTGGTAGGGTCGTTGATGAGCGGCTGGTTTGCCCCGATCGTGACCCGCCCCGAATCCAGTAGGACAGCCAGCAACCGTCCGGTTTCAATGACGTCAGGGTTGGCAGGCGCTGTGGCCTGTGACAGTCCGACCCCGAGTAGCACGAGAGTCGTCACCATCGTTCTCACTCGGTTCATAATCTCTCCCTGATTCCTAAGTACGCCGAGGCGATCCAGCAGTCAGTGGGGTCGCTGGAGGAGTCCGCTGACTCAACCATCAGGTAGCATACGGTTCGAAGCGCGCGTTGCCGGAGCGGCAGGACCACGCCCGGCATTCGGAAGAGGAACGCCGGTACTGAGCACCGCACCGTGGTCGTAGACCACGCGGCTACCCGCCTTGCTCGTGGTGGAATTCCGGAAGGCTTCCGATCCGGACTGCCTGTCCACCCGTTACAAGGAAGGAGCAACGGGTGCCCGGTGCCACAAGAGGTGCGGAAGCTGAGAGCCGTATGGCACCTGCCCCCCTACCATTCAAAATTTCGCCAGGAGGCATGACGGCGCGGGGCGAAGAAGTGAACATCCGGCCGCTTGAAGAGGCCGATCAGCGCCATGCCTGCGACAAACCCTCCCACGTGGGCGAAAAACGCGACCCCTCCACCCTGTCTCCCCAGACTCAACCCACCGCTAAGGAGTTGCATCACGAACCAGAACCCGAGGACCAAGCCGGCCGGCACATACATCATCCTGGTGAACAACCCGAGTGGAATGAGAACCAGCACCTGGGCACGTGGAAAGAGAACGAGATAGGCGCCGAGCACGCCGGAGATGGCCCCGCTCGCCCCCACCATCGGCACGGTGGAGGCCGGATCGGTCAGCGCGTGGCTGAGAGCGGCGATGACTCCGCAGGTCAGGTAGAAGATCACGAATCGGGCATGGCCCATGACGTCCTCGATATTATTGCCGAAGATCCAGAGGTACAGCATGTTCCCGATGAGATGCATCCAGCTTCCGTGGAGAAACATGCTTGTGAACAAGGTGGTGACTGCGGGGAGGCTGGCGACCTCAGGCGGAATGGCTGCCTGCCCAAACACCACAGCGGGGATGGCCCCGAACCGATACACAAACAATTCTGCCGGCTCCGACGGGAGCGAGACCTGGTAGAGGAAGACCAGCGTACAGGCGACGATAGAGGCGATGGTCATGACCGGTGTGATCTGAGTCGGGTTGTCGTCGTGAAGAGGAATCACCCGATGGCCCTCATCGGGGCGGCCGGTTGGCGCGCCTCTTCCGAGGCGGTGATTGAGCTGGGCGGGGTTGATGACCAGATGCCTTCCTGATCGGCCTGATGAGGTCGGTAGGCGAAGGGTGGCCCGTCGGCAGCGGGACCGAGAACCCGGCGGCGTGCGTGTGACCGCCGCCTCCGTATGAGGCGGCGATGGCGGCGACGTCCGCCCCCTCTTTGCGCGACCGCATACTGTAGTATCGGCGGCCGTCCCGATCATGCCAGATGACGCAGAATGGATAACCGGCTGAGAGCCGTTCGCCGAGTTGGCTGGTGAGCACGGCGCTCTGGACCGCCGGCACGGTCTCGTTGTGGAAGGAGACCAGCGCAGCTTCCGCCGCGATCTTGCCGACCAACTCGTTCTCGTACCGTAAGATCGCCAGGCCTTCAGCTTCCAGCGTTCCCTGGCGCAGCTCGTCCCAGACGCGAAAGTCGGATGGATAGGATGCGAGGGCGGCGTTGATTTCGCGGCTGGACGGCAGGACCCAGTGCCACAGATCCTTGTCCTGAATGTATTGAAGCAGCCAAGGCACCGGTTCCGGGTGTGCCCATTCCCAGGCCAGCACCGCGCCGGATTTCTTCTGATCGAAGTACGCGAAGGGAAGACCAACCAGGGCCTTCTCAGCGGTGATGTGATGATCCAAGACTTGCAAACTGGCGGCTTCCTTCGCCATGGCTTCCAGCGTCTGGCGTGAGTAGCTGAAGTCCACGATGACGACGTGGCGCCCGGCGAGACCGGCAGGTGGGGAGATTCCGTGCTTCACCGGCATGAACCGGGCCGACGGAAACTTTTTCCAAATGGCCCAGGCCGCGCCGAAGCCGTCGGAGCATTCTGCGTGGTACAACACGACATCAGGGGGATAGGCTGGGCCCTTCTGCTGATGAGAGCGGTTCATATAACGGGACATCACTATATCATGACTGGCTGGTCGGACAAAATGTCTCTGTGAGTGGGAACAGGATCGTCGTCGGTCGGGGAGCGTGAGGGCGTCGGCAGTTAGTTCGCCGGGAGCCCCTCGGCGCGTGACGTTCCGTCGCCAAGGGTCGGGAAGGAGTTGATCCGATCGATGAGCTGCCGGAGTCGACCAGCGCTCCGCCGGTTAAAGAGAAAGACCAGACGAGGAAGATCCTTCAGTACCGGTTCGTCCAGCTCCTCAGGTAGCGGGCCTCGTTGTTCGAACGATCCTTCCACCAACAAGTCGCTGAACTCCTGCCTGACAGTTGTGAGCTGATCGTCCGAGAGCCGATGCTTGATCCGCA
>Ga0066709_100004277_pt1 | contig 11322 bp, 10 predicted proteins | sample GraSoiAngelo_158_FD_79665 | JGI IMG/M metagenome (GOLD analysis project Ga0066709, IMG submission 79665) | Grasslands soil microbial communities from the Angelo Coastal Reserve, California, USA - 14_1009_16_30cm | ecosystem: Environmental > Terrestrial > Soil > Grasslands | place: USA... | reverse complement strand
TGTCCTACTTCCAGCAATTGGTAAGGAGAGTAAATTCTTTGCCAACTCGGATCCGCAGGCCAGGCAAGAACAATCAATGCGAAGACCATCGAGACTGCCCCAAACAAAAGCGGGCGCGGACTCCAGACGTGAAATACAAGCAGGAGGGCGAAAGCTGGCAGGAACCAAACGACCGGAGGAGTCCAGAAGGCGCTGAGAAAGAACATGAGTAGCACACCCACCACGCTTCCAGCGAGATTCAATCCGTAGGCTGAAAGTTTCTCGCGCCGTTCCAGGAGACCGCCGCACAGTTGTCCGATTGGAATAAACGCGAGGGCAGTCAGCAGGAACACGAGGGCCAGAAGAAGGTATGTCTGAACACTATTGAAGAGCGTGTCGACGGCGGGCAGGCCCATATTCAGTTGCTCGGAAAACGGGAGCAGTTTGAGGCTCACACGATCGTTTGCCGACAAACCGTAGCGGAGGCCCAGCATCAGAACGAACTGCCAGCAAAGCAGTGGAACCGCGAGAAAAAGCGGAATGAGCTTGCGGCTTCCCAGCGCATAGCCCAAACCCAGTCCGGCGAAGCAAGCCAGTAGCGAGAAATTCTTGTAAAAGGCAAACAACTCGAAAACAGTTGCCTGCCAGCGGATGATGGAGAGTTCGAGAAAAAGGCTCAGGGCTGCCGAGGTAAAGATGGCAAGGCCCACGTATCTGTCCGGAATGGAATTTAGAAACTCGGCCTGGTGACGAGCGCCGGCATCGATCAGCGGTTCAAGCCGTTTGAGAAAGGGCCGTACGGCAAGGGGTAGGATCAGCGCAATAATAATGAGCAGCAAAGTCGCGTATTGCGTTCGAAGGGCTTCCCCCTGTAATATCCGACTCGCCAGGTATGTAAGGAATGGGACAGTGCCGGTGCCCAGTAAAAGGAGACCCATCAGCCGAACATACGGACGTCCCAAAATCCCTCCACGGTAAGTAGTCGGGTATTTCGCCAAAAAAGCCGGGCGGTGGACTTTACCGGCAAGATTGGCTAGGTTGAGGAAGTATGCAACGCATTGCAAGTATTTTCAATTGCCTTACGCGCCCTTACCCGCGACTTGGAGCAAGAGTTTTTCTTCGCTGACTGTGTTGCGCTGCCGTTACGCGACAACCGTCCAAATTACTGAGGAGCCGATGCCGATCAGCGCACGCCACCGAACCGCAACGATTCACGCCCTGGCTGCCATGCTTTTGACAGGAGCCATCTCGGTTGCCCAAGCAGCACAGCCTTCCAGTGGTCCCGTGTATCTGGACCCTTCACAACCGGTACAGTGTCGACGTCGGTGATCTCGTCTCGAAAATGACTCCGGAAGAGAAGACATCTCAACTCGTGAATCAGGCGCGCAATCCCGCGGCTCCAGGTTCCCGCGTACGGCTGGTGGAGTGAAGCCTTGCGTGGAGTCGCCAATGCTGCAACCGCCACAGTATTCCCGGAGCCGGTTGGACTTGCAGCAACTTTTGATGCTCCTTTGATCCACGGCGGTCGTGATCAGCACAGAAGCGGGAGCCAAGCATAATCAAAGGACGAATCGTATGTGCTCATTGTTGTCAGCCCTCACCAGCCTCGCCCGATTGTCGCCGTGACCGAAGGCAGTATTCCGCGATCACCCTTCTGCTAGACTTTGCCTTCCAAACTCTTATGTCCGTGACCACGAGTACAACCCAAATACCGCTCGCCAGCCGTAGCGAAATTCCAGAGAAGACCCTGCTCGCTGGGCTGGCGCTCACCAGCTTCTCCGCATTGCTGCTCGAGCTCTCACTGACGCGGCTGTTTTCTGTGGTGCTGTTTTACCACTTTGCGTTTCTCGCAATTTCGATTGCTCTGCTGGGCCTTGGCGCCGGGGGAGTGTTCGCGTATGTACTGAAGACGAAGTTTAGCGGGATGGACACACGCTGGCTGGCCACGCGGTTATGCCTGGCAAATTCTGTGATCGTGCTCGCCGTGCTGGAGATCGTTCTGCACGTTCCCGTGGCTCTCGAAGTGTCGAGGTCAAATTTTCTACATCTGACTGTGCTCTATCTAGCCGCCGCCGTCCCATTTTTCCTGACGGGATTGCTTTTCTCAGTTGTGTTTGCGCGGGAAGCGCATCGCATTCCGCGACTTTACGGGGCGGACCTGTGTGGAGGCGCGCTGGCATGCTTGGCGGTCGTATTTTTGTTGAACTGGATCGGAGGGCCGAACACGATCCTTTTTGCGGGCGTCACGATGGTGGCAGCGGGCGCTGTCTGGGCTGAATCGAGAACTACCCGCCGGACTGCTGGTTTTTTTGCCATCGCGCTTCTCGGGCTTATCGCTGCTAACAATTCAGGCCGACTGATCGACGTTGTGTATGCCAAGGGAATCTTTCAGGATCCAGCAGGGGTGGAATTCGCACGCTGGAATGCGCTGTCGCGAATTGAGGTTGACACTCTGTCTCCTGGAGTCAAGAACATCGTCATCGATGCCGACGCTTCCACTTACATCATGAACGCTGACCTGGCGCATTGGCACGGTAGCGGATGGGAGAACGCTCTGATGTCCGAACCTCCTGCGCTGGCGAATGTTCTGCGCCCCCACGGAGAGTTCGCCATCATCGGGCCGGGCGGCGGGGTCGATGTGCTCCGCGCCGTCGCCAACGGCAGCCCCAGCGTCACTGGCATTGAGATCAACCCCATCATCGCCAACACGATTATGCGCGGGCGGTATGCGGCCTATGCGCAACATCTCTACGAACGGCCGGAAGTGCACATTTACGTGACCGACGGCCGATCATTCCTGCGCTCGACAGCAGAGCATTTTGACGTGGTGCAGATGACTTTAGTGGATACGTGGGCTTCCACCGCCGCCGGAGCCTTCGCCCTGAGCGAAAACAATCTCTACACGGTGGAGGCATTCCGGGAGTATTTTGAGCACCTCAAGCCCGATGGCATGATCGCAATTACGCGCTGGGAGTTTCGCCATCCGCGCGAGGCGCTCCGGGTGGTAGCAGTAGCAACCGAAGCGTTGCATCGTCTTGGAGTCGCAAATCCAGCCCGCAATTTCATTGTCGCTTCGCAGGGAACGTTGGATGAGGACGGCATCCCGGTAGTGGTTCTGGCGAAGAGGACTCCATTCACGGCCGAGGAAGAATCGGCGGTGCAGGCTCATTTTCAGCGCTATCGTCAACTCACTCCGCTCTATTTGCCTTCGCAACCCGTTTTCAATGCGTTCTTTGATTTGATCGCGAGCAATGATCCTTATTCCTTCGCACGGCAGTACGCTTATAACGTTTCCCCAGTCAGCGATAATGCACCTTTCTTTTTCTTCACACTCAAAGCAGGTCAGATCCTGGAGGAAAAGGGATTGCAGCAGGGAGTCGATTGGAAGGTAAATCTCGGAGTCCTGGTTCTACTTCTTGTCCTGGTGATTTCTGTGGTCGCGGTGCTTGCCTTTCTGGTTCTCCCGCTGGCCCTTAGAGGAGGGAGCCGGCGACACTCGCCGTTGCCCCTGCTTTACTTCGTCGCGGTAGGCCTCGGCTACATCCTGGTGGAGATCGCCTTCATCCAACGCTTTGTGCTCTTTCTCGGACATCCCACGTACGCGCTGACGGTTGTGATTTTTCTTCTGATGCTTTCGAGCGGGGCAGGCAGCCTGTTCTCGCGCCTCTGGCTTTCTCGGACCGAGATGGTCTGGATGCCATTGGTGCTGGTAATCGCAACCCTGATTTTCGACCTTTTCTTCATGCCCGGCAGGTTGGCGGCTCTGGTGGGACTGGGATTGGGCTATCGATTTCTGATCAGCGCCGTCCTGCTGGTGCCTCTCGGCTTCGTGATGGGCATGCCTTTCCCAACAGGCTTGCGCGCCCTGGACCCCGCTGGCCGGGGCTCCTCCGAACAGCGGTCCGCTGCGGATAACGCGGTCGAGTGGGCGTGGGCCATGAACGCAGCAGCCAGCGTTCTAGGATCGGTGCTGGCCATCGTGATTGCCATCCGGTTCGGCTTGAACGTCACCCTCGCTTGCGGAGCCGGTTCCTACCTTCTGGCCCTGTTGCTAACCTCTGCACTGCATGCCAAAGCCACTTAGACCGAGCCCCGGTTTCATTATGATGAAGCGAGTGGTTGGTCGCGAGTGCGAGCTGTTGGCGCGACGGAGAGAAACCACACGCAAACTGGAAGTTCGGTTCGCACGTGGGGTAGCTCGGAGCTGGTGTATGGTGTGCCGTAGATCACCCTCAAACTGATTGGGCACCCCGCTCCCGCAAGGGAGTTCGAAGTAATAATCATGACCGGAGTAGCGGCCGAATAGATGGCTGGGTCGGACCGAGTTCCACCCGCAGAGATTAGCGGCGAGCCTTGGTCGGCGATGACAACGTTTTTCCAGTTAGAGCACAATGGCGCGCTCTTTGGACTGCAGGCAGTAGTGCGCCCAAGAAAGCCCTTGACAGAGCCGACACCTTCATAGATGCACAACTACCAAAATCCAAGCTGGTCCACTACCTGTGTAACGCGTGGATTGACTTTCGAAACCAAGGGTGAAATCATTAATTTCAGTCGAGCAGATCGCAGTTTCGTTCGGAAAACTTGACGCTGTTCTCGCCCCTCTTGCGCATTCATTCATCGTAGATCATTAGGACTTGCCTTCTGCGCATTCGGAATTCTTGAGAGGGAGGCCAATTATGCCGCTCGTGGCAGTGTCCAAGAAACTCATCAAGTTCGATCCCAAGACATTCCTTTCGACCATCAACGGCGGCAGGAAGATCAAAGCTTTTCCCAAGAAGCAGACGATTTTTGCGCAGGGTGACTCAGGCGATGCTGTTTTTTATATAAAGGACGGAAAGGTAAAACTCACCGTTGTGTCGAAGATCGGGAAGGAAGCCACTATTGGCATTCTGAACAAGGGCGATTTCTTCGGAGAAGGTTGCCTTACAGGGCAGCCTCTCCGGCTGTGCTCCGCAACCACGATGACCGATTGCTCTGTGATGCGAATCGATAAGAAGTCGATGGTGGAGGTGCTCCACCGGGAACACGCGTTTTCCGATATGTTCGTGGCGTATTTGCTGACACGGAATATCCGATACGAAGAAGATTTGGTCGACCAGCTTTTCAATTCCAGTGAAAAAAGGCTGGCCCGGATATTGCTATTGTTGGCCCATTTCGGCAAGGACGGGAAGCCCGAGACTCTAATCCCCAAGATGAGTCAAGAGACCATCGCAGAGATGATAGGTACAACGCGGTCGCGAGTCAGTTTTTTCATGAACAGGTTCAGGAAGTTGGGCTTCATCGATTATGACGGCGGCAGTGGGCTGCAAGTTCACAGTTCACTCCTGAATATCGTTCTCCACGACTAGCTTCCGCGACGCAATCCCGAAGACAAGGCTCCCCAGACGGCGATGAACGCGAGGACCGCTGGGGCTTATGTCGATGGTTGCCGGTAAGTATGTGTCTGTCCGCGGCAGACTGAGGTGCGGAAGTTCGCTCAAAGCAAGTCTCTGAACTTGCCGGATGGGCCTAAGACTTGGCTGATAGGCTTATGCGCAACGGCGGGCGGAAAGAGCAGCGTAACGAAGGTGCGCTAGGGGGCAGACGGATATGAGTTTGCGGGCTATTCTTGACCCACTATGGCGAAAAAGAAAGCTGGCCACGCCCCCTCCTCTCGCAACATTCTCGATTATCCCGATAGCATGTCCCTGTACGAAAGGGAAAGCCTTGCAGCGGAAGCAAAACTTGCTGCCGAGAGAAAAATAAAGAAAGGTCCGAAGCCTTCCAGTAATTCAAAGTAGCCCAGTACCCGCGCGGTCTCAAAGTCCCGAATCGCCCGGAAGAAAACCTCCAAAGAAAAGATGGACGATACCCCCATATGGCTAAAGAAGATCGTTCCGAATCGTTACGAAATGAAGTCCAGGAACTGAAGGAAGAGGCTGCTGTGCTAGCCGACAGAGCCAAGAAAACCGCCCGACAAGCTGAAGTCTTGTCCGAACGAATCAAACATCTAGAAACCCAAATAGCAAAGAAGTCCTAGCAACAGGACACTACCCCGACTCGTAAAGGATTGAGGCGCAAGTTGCATCAGGATGGTTTGGGGGGCTTTCTGGCATTGCTTGTTATTCTAACAATTGCTTAAGTTCTTTGGTCAGAACCAAAACCTGTTCGCGGTCCTGCTCGGTTGCGATCTTCACAGCCAATTTCTTCATTCGTTGGTCTATGAGGTCGCTGTCCATATTGGGGTTCACTCCGAATTTTCAAAACAGAGAGGTGTATACCACATCCGATAAACAGGCAGCTTCATTTCCGGCTAAATCTTGTTAGCAATCAGCAGATTTCCCCGATGCGCACTCAGTACGATCGATACCTTCGCCCACGCGGGTTACGTACGCAATACGTAGCTAGGTTTTCCGCGAGGAGGTGCGCTTCTGCGCACTCAGGCGTGGCAGATCCCGCTTACGTTGGACTGCTGGGAGGCTTATTGTTCATGGATGGCAAGTCCGACGAAGCAGGCAACTTTTTTCAGAATCTATAAGGCAGGAATTTTCGTACGACGAGAAGATTCGAATTCAATTTCGGCCTCGTGACCCCGTCGACCGAAGCACAGCTCCGCCTATCCGGTCGCGTAACGACCGTGAAACTGTCAGACGTTTTGGTCCAGACAGATAAGTACCCTGACTTCATCAGCACGACGACGACAAAGATAGATAAGACATCTTACAGCGTGATATGAGGGTCACGTTTCAACCTGTGTTCAGTGCCAGGGACCCTACGCGGATAACCTCCCTTTTTAGCACTGGTCAGCATAGACAGATCGACAGATCTCAGGCCAGTTGACTCCGCCGCCAGCAGGGCAGGCCGAAGGAAATTCCCCTCCGATGCGGGGAGTAGAGAGAAAGCGGGAGACCGGAAACGGGATATTTTCTTTCTAACGGTGCGAACGGACCAGTTCTCAATGCTAGATTTGAAATCCGCTGTACCTCCGGTGTGTCAATCTTCACGCTTTCTCCTTCGCTGCCAGCTTTTGGGCCTTCACACGGATGAAGGCGTAATTCAGCGCGGGCAGCGAGTTGAAGTTAGCGGCTTGGATCAGATATTCGTGCGCTTTGTCGCTATCGCCCTTGGCTTGATACGCTTGACTCAGGCGGTACAGGTTAGCGGGATTCTGAAGGTTAGCCTGCTGCAGCTCTGCGATGGCTTTATCGTAGTCCTTCTCGCCGAGCGCGATCCTGCCTTCCAACTCGTGGAATTGCTTGACTTGTGCCGAGTTCTTGGTGGCTTCCGCTCCCTGGCGAAATTCCTCGGCGTGGGCTTTCGCGGCCGCGTAGTCCTTCTTCCCGATCGCAATCTCGGCCAGGTTGAAATGATGCAGAAGCTTCGCGTTGTTTTTAATCCCCCGCGACTGGCCAGAGGCTTGGATCATCTGGAATGAGCGATCGAACTGCCGCTGCGCTTCGTCGTAACGCGGGATCTCGACGAGAATGTTGCCTTTGGCCTGAAGATCGGCGGCCATCGAGGCCACATCGTTTGTCTTCTCAGCGACGGCATATTCCTTGTCCATCATATGCAATGCCTCATCCGGCTTACCGCTGTCGGAGACAACAACAGCCATCCCGAAGTAAGCGGTGCGAAGCTCGCCGTCGTTGCGTGACTGATCCGCCATTTTCTGAAGTTCGGCTTGCGCTTCCGTCGGCTTGCCGGCGTACAGCAACGCGCCGGAGAGCCCGAAGTGCGACGGCACAAAATGGGGATCGATGGTGAGGGCTCTATGGTATTGGGCCTGCGAATCCTCGAACCGTCCCATCTTCAGCAGCAACTCCGCGTAGGAATCGTACGGATTGGGATCGTTGGGAATCAGGTCGATATATTTCTTGAACGCCCTCTCCGCACTCGTGTAGTCGCCCTGTTGCCGGTAGGCATAGCCGAGCACGTTGTAAGCGGGCGAATAGCTGGGAGCAATTTCCGTTGCCTTCCTGTAGTGCTCCACCGCCGGCGCGAGTTCCTGCTGGGCGACATAATAGTTGGCCAGGTTAAACTGGGCGCGCTCGTCGTTGGGGTAGGTGGTCACCAACTTGTCGAGATAGCCCTTCTGCTTTGCCGTGTCGCCATTGGCTCCGGCTTCGTTGGCGAGTATAAGCAGATTCTCTCCGTCGGAAGCTTCGTCGGCGAGGCTCACGGCCTTCTTCAAGTGATCGAAGAATTCCTTGGCCGTGGGAGAGTTGTTGGCGCGCGCCAGTTCCGCTGAGGCAAACTCGGGATCGAGCGAAAGCGCCTTGTCAAAATGCTGCAGCGACTCCTGGCCGAGAAGTCTTTCGGAGAGGTCCCGGCCTTGCAGGAATTCCTGCTTGGCCTGCTCGGACCGGCTGGTAACAGGAAGTTTTCCTCCATAGGCTGCGGCGGCGGAGCTTGCGTTGCCGCTGCTCTGGTTGCAGGCCGTCAACGCCGCCGCGCTGAGCACTACGCTCGCGGCCAACAGAACTTGCATGGTTTTGTTCCGAGGCATTGGAAGTCCCTCCTTCGAATTTGCGGGTGTGATTTGCGAATCAAGAACGATCACGTCCAGACAAAACACTAGACGTAGGCGGGGGACTTTGCATAGCCAGCTCGGGATATGTGTACAGGATTGCGGGACGGACTCACGGAAAATCACGAACAACTGTTGGGGCAGCCGACTAGGGATCAACAGCCGGAGAGCGCAGGGCGCGGGCGAGCGCGCGGGGGCTGGCAAGGGGCTTTTAAGCGTAAATGGCTTGTTTACGATAGCACTGTGGGCGATCAGCCTCACTTGGCCGTACAGTGCTGAAGTGAGATCCATTGCCCTGCGGCCAAGTTCATCGTTTCTGGCCGTTCGTCGTTTGCGGCGCTCGAAAACAATTCTATGGCTCACAAGGCTGAGATCGGTTTACATCGAGGAACGGTAAAGCTCGTTGCCCACAATCCGAAGTGGGCCGAATGTTTTAGTGAGGAAAAAGAGCTTCCTTCCAAAATACTGAGAGAGGATTCTTGATCTGCGCCACATCGGCAGCACGTCAGTACCGGAAATGCTGGCGAAACCCATTCTAGATATTTTAGCCGCCGTAAAAGCGCTGGCTGACGTCGAAGCATTCACACAAGACCTGAACAAAGTCGGCTACGAGGACAAGCGCGACGGAGGCGTTTTTGGACGTAGATTTTTCGTCAAAGGCGGCGAGGCGAAGAGAACCCACCATCTGAACTTTTGCGAGATGAACAGCTTCTTCTGGGAAAGCCACTTAGCATTTTGCGACTACCTCAGACGGCACCCCGATGCAGCAAAGGAGTATTCCGCATTGAAACGAGGCCTCGCTGATAGATTTCCAAATGACCGCGGCGCATACACAACCGCAAAAGGGGAATTCGTACGTCCCATACTGAACCGGGAAATGAGCGAGCCGCGTAGCGACCCCTTAGCACTTTTCGAGCACACTGCCGCGTGCACTCGGAGAAGAGCGCCATCTTAATCCTTAGTTGACCGATCGACATTCGGACAGGGGGGATCGCGGGCCGGGAGAGAACTGGCAGAACAGCCAGGAAGCCACTATCCAACCACGGGACTGAGACTGGTTCCTGCCGCTTCTTTTTGACAAATCAGCAACTTCCGGTGAAGCCAACTAGTATAGTTAGGTGGTGCGACCTCTTCCGCACGCGGAATTGGACGGCCTAAAACGGTATAGTGCGTCAACAACTTCTTCAATTCGGTGCGTTTCTGCTTTTGCTGATTTGTCTTTGCGGCCATATAGCAGAGACATTCGACTTCTGGGATCACACACTCGAGAAAGGCAATGACATTGAATACAGCCTGGTGATGGTGGCTTTGGTCGCCGGAGCGGTTTTTTGGCTCGCCGCCATAGTGATGCGCAACGTATTATCGGCGTCTTGCCTTTTCTCTTCGTCCATGACTTCCCCTTCATGCGCACTGCCTCCGATCACCAACACTGGCTATTCCCCACCCCCTCCTCTCCGAATCTGATTCGCTCTCCATACAGGGATTGGCACGATTGATCCATCACTACTGCTGATCGAGGGCGGACATGTTTTTATTGGAAAGAAAACGACAGCCGAGGTTGCCGTTCGCAGCTCTTGTCGTTTTTGCACTTGTTTTTTCTTGCGCGGCACAGACCTCCAGAGTTGCGGGCGCTATTCAGGGGAGCGTTGTGGACCAGACCGGAGGAGCGGTCGCTGGTGCGACGGTGACGATGCGCAATCTTGGTACAAACCGGACTCGCAAGGTATCAAGCAACTTGGAAGGTTCCTTCCGTGCTGGTGAGCTTCCCGTGGGCCAGTACGAGCTCCACGTGGAATCACCCGGCTTTAACATCTACGTGAACACTGCAATCGTCGTCTCAATCGGAACGGTGGTTCAGGTCACAGTTCGGCTTGCTCCAGCAACGGTGCAGCAGCAAATCACTGTTTCGGAGCAACCGCCATCTCCTGATCCCACCGAGACTACTGAGGCGACTACCATCAATCATGACCGAATTGAGGAGTCCCCAGTAGCTAGTCGCAATTATCTCGACTTCGTGTTGTTGGCTCCCCAGTTGACTCGGTCGAACATGCAGGGGGCGACCGGCGGCAAGAGCGCGCTTGCTGATAGCGGATTCACCTTCGCAGGTCTACGCTCTCGCAGCAACAGTCTCTACATCGATGGGGTCGAGAATAACGATGAATTCAGTGGCTCCGCTCGAACGGAGCTGTCTCCTGAGACCGTACAGGAATTTCAGGTAGTAAATAACGGGCTCTCCGCAGAGTCCGGCGGGGGCGCGAGCGGTCCCATAAACGTCATTACGAAGAGCGGCGTGAATACCCTCCATGGCGACGCTTTCCTGTTTATTCAAAACGGTGTTTTGAATGCCCAGGAGCCGCTCACGAATGAGACCGAAGCTCCCCACTTAAGCAGATTTCGAGCAGGGTTGTCGGCTGGCGGTCCAATCGTTCGCGGTCGGACCTTTTACTACGTGGCTGGCGAGCAGGAAGGGGAGCACAGTGATGACAGCTCGCTGATTCCACCATTAGTCGCGAGTGCAATTAACAACCTGCTTGGTTCTGGCGCGTTCCCGAAAATTGCAATTCGCTCAATCAATCCCGGGTTGTTTCGTGTCGCACGCGCAGAGACCGAATTCTCTGGCAGATTGGACGATCAGATCGCGAGCAAGCACTCATTATTGCTCAAGTATGCCTTGACCAATAATCGCGAAGCGGGAGACGCCTTCAATACCGGAGGTCTGGTCGATCCGAGTGGTCGGGGCAGCAGTTTTGTTCAAGACCAAGGAGTCACAGGCTCTCTTACGTCGGTGCTCAGCAACAATGCCCTTAATAGCCTGCGATTTCAGCTGAGTACGCGCA
>Ga0066709_100004276_pt1 | contig 11323 bp, 9 predicted proteins | sample GraSoiAngelo_158_FD_79665 | JGI IMG/M metagenome (GOLD analysis project Ga0066709, IMG submission 79665) | Grasslands soil microbial communities from the Angelo Coastal Reserve, California, USA - 14_1009_16_30cm | ecosystem: Environmental > Terrestrial > Soil > Grasslands | place: USA... | reverse complement strand
TTGACACCAAGCAGGCCGTCGCCGCCCCCGGCGTCGTCTGCGTTTTCACTGGCAAAGACATCAAAGGTGTGGGAGCCGTGCCTTGCGGCATTGCGATGCCGGACTTGCGGGTGCCGCCGCATAGCATCCTCGCGACGGACCGCGTCTACTTCGTCGGCCATCCTATCGCCGTGGTTGTGGCGCGAGACCGTTACCTCGCGCGCGACGCTGCCGATCTGATTGAAGTGGATTACCAGGTTCTGCCCGCCGTCGCCGATCCGGAGAAGGCGCTCGCGAAAGGCGCGCCTGCCGTGCATCCGCAATGGCCGGACAACGTCGCGTTCACCTATCACCAGGACGGCGGCAACGTGGACAAAGCGTTCGCCGAAGCGGACGTCGTGGTCAAGCAGCGCATCGTCAGCCAGCGCCTCGTTCCGATGGCCATGGAGACACGCGGCGTCGTGGCGGAGTGGCACGGCGCGGATCGCCAGCTCAATCTCTACACCTCGACGCAGATTCCTCACCTGGTGCGCACGCTCGTGGCCGGAATGCTGGGCCTGGAAGAAAATCGCATGCGCGTGATCGCGCCGGAAGTGGGCGGTGGATTCGGCAGCAAACTGAACGTCTACGCCGAAGAAGCGTTGACGGGCTATGTGTCGATGAAAATTCAAAAGCCCGTCAAGTGGATTGAATCGCGCCGCGAGAATTTCACCTGCACCATTCATGGCCGCGGCCACGTGGATTTCTACGAAATCGCCGCCAAGCGCGACGGCACCATCCTCGGCATCAAGCTCAAGCTGATTCAGGACGTTGGCGCGTATCACCAATTGCTGACGCCGCTAATTCCTCAGTTGAGCGTCCTGATGATGCCAGGCCTCTACAACACGCAGAACATCCGCGCCGATATCGTTGGCGTGTTCACGAATTGCGTGCCCACCGATGCGTATCGCGGCGCGGGGCGCCCCGAGGCCACACACGGCATCGAGCGCATGGTGGATATGCTCGCAGCGGAATTGAAGATGGATCCTGCCGAGATTCGGCTAAAGAATTTCGTTACGAAGGACAAGTTCCCGTACCCCACGGCCACCGGCCTGGTGTATGACTCTGGCGATTACGCCACGACGCTGAAGAAAGCCCTCGACCTCGTTGGCTACCACAAACTCCGCCAGGAGCAGGCCGACGCACGCAAGCAAAGTAAATACATGGGCATCGGCATTTCCACGTACGGCGAAATCTGCGCGATTGGTCCTTCCCCCGCAACGCCTGCCGGCGGATGGGAAAGCGCTACGGTGAAGATTGAGCCGAGTGGAAAAGTCACAATCATGACGGGTGCGTGTCCGCACGGCCAAGGCGAAGAAACTACTTTCGCGCAAATCGCCGCCGACGAACTCGGCGTCGGTCTCGACGACATCCTGGTGCTTCGCGGAGACACCGCGGTGGTGCAGTACGGCATCGGAACGTTTGGCAGCCGCGCCACGGCGGTCGGCGGTTCGGCGCTGTACTACGCCCTGCAAGACTTAAAGGCCAAAATCAAGAAATTCGGCGCGATGCTGCTGGAATCCGAAGACGTCACGCTGACCGGCGGAAAAGTCATCTGCAACAAAACCGGGAATTCGAAATCACTCCAGGAAATTGCCGGCGCGACCTACCGCGCGCTGAAATTACCTCCAAACACCGAGCCTGGCCTCATGGCCACGCGTTTTTGGGAGCCGCCGAATTTCACGTTCCCGTTCGGCGCGCACATCGTGGTCACCGACATTGACGGCGAGACCGGCCAAATCAAAATCCGCCGCTACGTCGCCGTAGACGATTGCGGCAACATCTTGAACCCGCTCATCGTCGATGGCCAGGTGCACGGTGGCGTGGCCCAGGGCCTCGGCCAAGCGCTATGGGAGCAAGCCGTTTACGACGACAACGGCCAGCTCATCACCGGAGAATTGATGGACTACGCCGTCCCGCGTTCGCACATGATGCCGTGGATCGAAAGCCACCACACGTGCACGCCTTCGCCCGTGAATCCACTCGGCGTAAAGGGCGTTGGTGAAGCAGGTACGATTGGCTGCTCGCCGGCGGTCGTGAATTCCGTGGTGGACGCGCTTTCTCCGCTGGGTGTTCGTCACATTGACATGCCGCTGACGCCGGAAAAAATCTGGAAACTGCTGGCCACGAAGAACTGAGAGGAGCCACAAAAATGATTGCGCAAAAATTCGAATACACCGCTCCGAAATCGCTCGACGAGGCGTTGCACCTGCTTGCCAGCGGCGCCAAGCCCATCGCCGGCGGCATGAGCCTCATCCCCATGATGAAGCTGCGGCTGGCCGCGCCCGAACATCTTGTGGATTTGCGCGCGCTCAAAGACCTGAGCTATATCCGCGAAGCCGGCGGCCAACTGCACATTGGCGCGACCGCCTCGCATTACGACGTGGAGAGCTCGGCGTTGCTGCGCCAGAAGTGTCCTTTACTCACCGAAACTGCGGCAGCTATCGGCGACGTACAGGTGCGTAACATGGGCACGATCGGTGGCAGCGTCGCGCACGCCGATCCCGCGGCTGATTATCCCGCCGCGCTTCAGGCGCTCGAAGCCAAGTTTGTCCTCCAAGGCGCAAAATCGGAACGCGTCGTGGGCGCCACCGACTTCTTCGTCGACGCCTTCACCACAGCGCTTGAACCAGGTGAAATTCTTCGCGAAGTGATCGTGCCCATTGACGACGCGCGCACCGGCACGAGCTATCAGAAGATGGCACAGCCCGCGAGCGGATTCGCGATTGTCGGCGTCGCCGCGCGCGTGCGCCAAAACGCGGGCAAAATTTCCTTCGCGCGCCTTGGCATCACTGGACTTTCGAATCGCGCCTATCGCGCTAGTGCTTCTGAAAAGGCTCTGGAAGGCAAGAGTTCCACGCCTGCCGACATTCAAAGCGCCGCCGCGCTCGTCGCGCAAGGCATTGATGCCAACTCCGATCTGCACGCCTCCGCGGATTACCGGCGGCATCTCGCGGTCGTTCACGCCTCGCGCGCGCTCAAGACCGCGCTCTCGAGAATTGCGTGAAGATTTCCGGTTCTTACGTACTGCCAATTGCGCCTGAGCGCGCGTATCAAATCCTTCAGGATCCCGCGATTCTCGCACAGGCCATGCCCGGGTGCGAAAGCCTCGACAAAATCGGCCCCGACGAATACGGCATGAAGATGAAGGTGCTTCTGGCCGCGCTGTCCGGGCAATTTGAGGGCAGAGTCCGCATCACCGACCAGTCGCCTCCCTCCAGCTTCCGATTGATTGTCGAGGGTTCCGGCCGTATCGGCTTCCTGAAAGGCGAGGGCCTCTTGCGGCTCTCCCCGGCCGCCACCATCCGGGTTCTCTCGGCGGCTCCTTCAGAGCCTCCCTCAACGGTTGTTTCCTACGAAGGCGACGCCCAGGTCGGCGGCACGATGGCCGCGGTCGGCCAACGGCTGATTGATGGCACCGCCAAAATGATGATCAAGAAATTCTTCGACAAACTCGCTTCCCTTGCTTCCCTTCCCGCATCGCCATGATGCTTGCTCTTGGCAGGCTCGCTTCCGCGCAGTACGATGCTAGAGCTGCAACCGGAGGTCGCCATGGCCAGGAAAAGCAGGCTCACGCGAGTCGCTGTGAAAATCGGCACCGCCATGGGTCGCGCCGATCGCAAAGCTCATCAAATCGCCAAGGCTGGCGTTCTGGCCAAAAAAGAACTCGCCGACATTTCGAAGCAGGTCGACGCGCTCAAGCGTCAATTGCTGAAAACCACCAAGCGCCTCAAGCGCGCCCTTGCGTAGATTACTGGCTCACAAATCAAACCAGATCGAAGGGGCCCCCGGTTCAAACTGTGAAGCCAGGGCAGAGTCCACCCTTCTATACTTTCCCGAAAAGCGCCGCAGTGATATTCTCTCCGCGATCTCATGATCGCAAATAAATTGCGCGACTCCGGGCCACTCGCTACTCGCTTGAATATCGAATTGGACAGTGCGACGGCCGGCGCGACCCGGATCACATTGCTGCGAGGTTACTCAGTCATTGTATGAACAGACTTCCTAGGAAAGCCTCATTGATGTTGATACTTGCGATTTGTGCGACAGGTGCGGCAGCACAGTCCAGCTATGACCTGCGCTCGCCCGGCGGCAGGATTGAAGTCCGAATCCGGACCGCTAATGGCCTCCGCTACGACGTCCTGTTCCAAGGAAGGGCGCTGCTGCAAGACTCGACTCTCTCGCTGAACATCGACCACAAAATGCTGGGGACCGCAGCAAAAGTTCTTCATGCGAAAGAGAGCAGCACGGACCGCGTTCTAGTGCCAGTGGTCCGTCAGAAATTTGCGAAGATTCGCGAGAATTACAAGGAACTGCGCCTCGAAATGGAAGGTGGCTACGCGGTGGTCTTTCGCGCCTACAACGAAGGCGTGGCGTATCGCTTCGAAACATCCCTTCCTCAGCCACAAGCTAAAGTGTATGCAGAGGAAGCCAACTTCAACTTCCCCGGCGATTTCATGGTCTACTACCCGCAGGAAGACAGCTTCTTTTCCCACAACGAACGCAGGTATGTTCCGCAACGTTTGACGCAGATTGCCCCTGCATTCATCGCCACCTTGCCCGCCGTGGTGGATGTGGGAGACGGTGCAAAGGTCGCCATCGCGGAATCCGATGTCGAAGATTATCCTGGCCTGTGGTTGCGAGGCACTGGTGGAAATGGAGTCTCCGCGGTTTTCCCTCCGTAACCTCTGAAAGAAATGCTCGAGAACGACCGCGATCTCAAGGTTGTCGAAAACGCCGACTACATTGCCGTCACGAATGGAACTCGCACGTTTCCGTGGCGGCTGATGGGCATTGCGGAAAAGGACGGCGACCTGCTAACCAACCAATTGACGTGGCTCCTGGCGAAGCCTTCAGACCTGTCAGACACCTCATGGATCAAGCCGGGCAAGGTGGCGTGGGATTGGTGGAATGCCAACAACATCTACGGAGTGGACTTCAAAGCCGGAATCAATACTCAGACCTACAAGTTCTATATCGACTTCGCCGCAAAGTACCGCATTGCCTATATCATTCTGGACGAAGGCTGGTACAAGCTGGGAAACGTGCTTGAAGCCGTTCCTGAAGTCAACATGGAGGAATTGACCGCCTACGCCAAGCAGAAAAACGTGGGAATCATTCTCTGGGTGATCTGGAAAACGCTCGACGATCAGCTCGAACCGGCGCTCGACCAATTTGCGAAATGGGGCGTCAAGGGGATCAAGGTCGACTTCATGCAGCGCAGCGATCAGCTACTGATCAACTACTACCACAAGGTCAGCCGTGAAACCGCTAAGCGCAAAATGCTTGTTGATTTTCACGGAGATCAAAAGCCCGCTACGATGACGCGCACGTGGCCCAACTTGATCAATGTAGAAGGTGTCCGAGGTCTGGAATGGAGCAAGTGGAGTGCGGAAACCGAGCCGAAACACAACATCACTCTGCCGTTCACGCGGATGTTCCTCGGCCCAATGGACTACACCCCGGGCGCGATGCTGAACGCCCAGAAGGACAGTTTCGCTGCCATCTTCCATCGCCCGATGAGTCTGGGCACGCGCTGCCATCAACTGGCGATGTACGTGGTTTACGATGCCCCTTTGCAGATGCTCTCGGACAGTCCCTCCAACTATCTGCGCGAACCGGAAATCATGGACTTTCTCGGCCCCGTGCCGACCGAATGGGATGACACGAAGGTGTTGGACGCGCGCATCGCGGAGTACCTAGTAGTGGCCCGCAGAAATGGGTCGGACTGGTACGTCGGCGCTCTGACCGACTGGACGCCGCGGGAGCTTGCGGTGGACTTTTCTTTTTTGCCGGAAGGCAACTTCCAGATGGAGGCTTTCCAGGACGGCGTGAATGCCGATCGGATGGGAAGCGACTATAAGATGCTAAAGATCCAGGTGCGCAAAACAACGAAACTCAAAATCAAGCTAGCACCTGGCGGCGGTTGGGCAGCAAGGGTAACTCCTTAGCAGCTGTCTGATCCGCCTTTCTCTCTGTTCCGTGAACCTAGCCAGATTTGCCGCGCCAGTTGCCCTTTGGGCCGAGCAGCTCCAAACCTATGGCAAAAACATTTTCACGGACGCGCTGGCGGTAGACGACGCGCGCTTCGGACTGCAGGTCTCCCTCCAGGGACTTAATCACCACGGACTCGTTGGCCCACCAAACCTTCCTGGTCAGCACGCGCGCCCCTCGCTCACTGATGTTTTCGGTTAAGGCCAGTTCGGTGGTGAACGCGCGCTCTGGGCTAGTCAGCATCACGGCCACAGCTGCCGTGGTTCTTTTGTCATAGCGTCCCGGTGGTACCGTCATCGGAGGGAAGGAACGACAGACGGGCACGACATTGCGGCTGCTGTCCGGATCGGCAATGTAGTCCCGTACAAGCCAGCAGAGGTTAGGATGCGCGCTGCTGCGGCGTGGCGCTAGTGTTCTGGCGGACGGGTTTGGGCCGGGAAGCCGTCGGCTGCCCGGTACTGCCCAAAGGTCCCTATCGTAGGAGGGCCGGGCGACAGACGGGCAGGAGATGTTGTGCCCCAACAAGGTAGATGGAGACTGGCGCGGGTCAGTCCAGCGCGGGGACGGCGGTGCGTTCCGAGCGGCGGCGGTGCAGATAGCGCATGGCGATATTCAGGAAAATGTCGCCGCAGGACGTCTCGATGCAAATCACCAGCGCTTCCGTGTCCGCGCTGCCGGCGAGGCCGGATTCATTCATGTGCACTTCGGGCGGAAACACTTTGAAATGAAAACCCTGGTCGTTCAGCAGGGTCACGGAGTTTCCGATGACCATGTTCGCCAGTTCGCAAACTGTTTCGCGCACTACTTGCTCGCTGGCCTCCACTTCCGAGCCGGCCAACACGCTCGCCACCTTCACCGCAACTTCTCCGGAAAGATCCACAATTACGCGCCCTTCAATGTCACCTTTGATGAGGATCAGCGCCGCCACGCCCTTGCGCCGATAGGCGTTCTCATCCATCTCCACGTCCACGATTTTTGTCGGCCCCTGCAACGACTCGGCGAAAACCGCGTCCGCCGCGTTGATAAACGGCTGGATTAATTCCATTCTCATGAGCGGCTCTCCCCTGCCAGCGCGACCGGCGCGCCTGTGGCGTTGGGGTCGTCACTCAGCACGTAGCGGAGAATTTCGTACAAAACTTCCGGCTTCACCGGCTTCTGCACGAAATGCTTCGCGCCCTTCTGCAGCGCTGCCAGAATGTTCTCCTGGTATCCGACGGACGACACCATCACAATGCGCGCCTCGGCATGCTGGCGCACGATGCGCTCTACCGCTTCGATGCCTTCCATCTGCGGCATGGTGATGTCCATGAGCACAATGTCCGGCTTGATGCGGTTGTACTCCGCGATGGCGGTCAGCCCGTCGCCGGCTTCGCCAGCCAGCTCGCCGCCGAACATCTCGATCATTTTGATGAGGTTCTTGCGCGCGAAGACGGAATCGTCCACTACGAGGTAGCGGACCGGTTGATTGTCTTTTCTCAACAGCGCAGCAAATTGCTTCATGGCCTTCTCCTTGTCCCAACGCGCGTTTTCATGAGCGATGGGATGGTACGGGTGTCTTCTCTGATTTTTCGTGTCGATCAATTTTTTCCGGCTTCTCAGATTTCTCGTCTTTCTCCGCTTTCTCCCCAAGATCTTTGTCCGCGCCATAATGGTTCACCAGAAACGGCCCCAGCCCCTCCAGCGGAATCACTTTGTTGGCGTAGCCCTTAAGAATGGCCGCGCGCGGCATCCCGCTGACTACGCAGCTGTCTTCACTTTGCGCGATGGTCATGCCCCCTGCGCTTTTGATCGCGCCCAGGCCTTCAGCGCCGTCGTCACCCATCCCGGTCATCAAAACGCCCACGGCGAGAAGCCCAAATTCCTGTGCCACGGAGTGAAAGAGCACATCCGCGGAGGGGCGGTGGCCATTGACCGGTGGACCATCCGACAAAGCCACCATGTCGCCGCGCGGCATACGGCGCACCATAATGTGGCGATTCCCGGGGCAAATCAGAACGCGGCCCGCGAGAAGGAGATCGCCGGAGCGCGCTTCGTGCACTTCGAGCGGGCAGCATTCGTCCAGGCGCTTGGCAAACATTTCGGTAAAGCCTTCCGGCATGTGCTGCACGACGAGGATGGTAGAAAGAAAATCGCTTGGGATTTGCGACAGCATGAATTGCAGCGCGTTGGGCCCTCCCGTGGAAATTCCGACCGCGATAACGCGGCGGGGTGGCAGCGCGGGGCGGCTTGCTTTTGTGAGTCTGGGCAGTTCTTCCTTGACAGTGACAGGAGGGAGCTTGCGCTTAGCCGCGTGCTTGGCGATCTTGATTTTCGCGATCAGCTGGTCGGCAATTTCCTCGAGGCCGCCCGCGGCGGCATCTCTTGGTTTTGCGAGAAAATCCACGGCGCCGAGCGCCAGAGCTTTCAGCGTGGCGTAGCCGCCCTCTTTGGAATGCGTGCTGAAAAGGATGATGGGCAGCGGTGCGCGGTGCATGATGAGGCGCAGCATTTCCATGCCGTCCATGCGCGGCATTTCGAGATCGAGCGTAACAACATCGGGCTGGAGTTCCTCGATCTTCTTGAGCGCGAAAGCGCCATCCATCGCCGTGCCGACAACCTCTATGGAGGAGTCACGCGCGAGGATCGCGGGAATCAGCTTCCGCATGAGCGCGGAATCGTCTACGACGAGGACTCGGATGCGCTCGCTCATGCGATCGCTCCCAGAGGCGTGGCGCGCGAGAGGCGCGAAAGAATCGCCGGAACATTCAGAATCAGAACGACGGTCCCATCGCCGAGGATGGAGGCGCCGCTCACGAGGTCACTGGAGACAATTTCTCCCGGCAGCGCCTTGATGACCAACTCTTCTTCGCCCACCAGGCTGTCGACGACGAGGCCAAACCGCTTCTCCGCAGCACCAATCACGATGACAAAATTCTTTTTCTTGGCGGGTTGGGAATCGATACTGCGCAGCCGGCTCAAATGATTCAAACGCACGAGCGTGAGGATTTGCTCTCGGAGACGCAAAACCTCGCGCTGATCCACTTTGTGAATCTCATGGTCAGTGATGCGCGTAATTTCAACGACCGAGGACAACGGCACGGCAAAAAGCCGACCGCCAACGCGGAAAAGAAGCGTCTGAATGCTGGCGAGCGTGAGAGGGACGCGAAGCTGAAACGTAGTGCCGCGGCCCTTTTGCGAGCCGACGTGAATGGTTCCTTTGAGGCGGTCCATCACGGTTCGCACGACGTCCATGCCGATGCCGCGGCCGGAGACCTCGGTCACCTCCGTGGCCGTGCTGAAGCCGGATTCGAAAATCAAGTTCAGCGCGTCCTGGTCGCTCAGGCGTTGCGCTTCTTCGGCCTTGACAATTCCCTTTTGCACAGCGCGGGAGCGGACCAGAGCGAGATCGATGCCCCGGCCATCATCGCGGACTTCGATCACCACCTGCGTGCCCTGATGATAGGCATTCAAATAGACGGTGCCGCGAGCAGGCTTTCCAGCAGACAGTCGTTCTTCCGCTGATCCAACACCATGATCGACGGCATTTCGAACGAGGTGCATCAGAGGTTCGGCGAGGGCATCGAGAATGCCCTTATCGAGGTCGGTGTTCTGCCCGGAGATTTCCAGCGCAACATCCTTCCCACAGGTCTTGGCGACATCGCGAACGATGCGCGGAAAGCGCCGGAAGAGCTGCTCGACGGGAACCATGCGAATTTTCAGCACGCACTTGTGCAACTCGTCCAGAATGCGCGCCTGAAAAGCCATGGCGTCGGCAAGTTTGGCGCGCACGGGGTCACGCGCGTGCTGCTTATCGAATTCCGTGAGTGTGCGGTTGAGCATGGACTTGCCAATAATCAACTCGCCTACCAGATTCATGACCGCATCGATGCGGGCGGCGTCCACGCGGAGCGTGCTCTCGGCCACCGCGACGGCCGCGGAACCAGCATTCGTTAGTTTAGCCGCGCGGTCGCTCTCAATCCCTTGTGCGCCATCAGCAACAACCTTGGCGGCCTGAGCCTCGAGCAAGTCGCCGAGCAGTTCATGCTCGGGCATCTGTGAAGCGGTGATCTTTTCTATGTGGACTTCGGAAACAATCGAAGGAATGCGGCAGCGGTGGAGCAGCTTTTCCTCGGATTGTGGGCTGGCGAGCGCGGCCTCGACGACTACGATGGTGGCTGCCGCCACGTTGTCCTCGGGGCGCAGAGCGATGACCGTGCCGCTTCCATGAAGAACGTTGCGAATGAGCTGAAAAGCTGCTGCGCGCATCAAGCTATTTGGATCAATGCGAAGAGCAATGTTGTAAACGGGGTCCCCGCGGTGGACCGCCTCGGAAATCATGAGCTGCTCGTATTCCGTCCAAGCAAACTGTCCAGGAGCCTGCGCAACGTCAGGAACAGATCCCGCGGCAGTCCCCGGCGCTTGCAGCAGGCGCCGGATCATAGCGTGAAGGGCGCTCATGCTCGGCAGTTTCGCATTTTTCTGGTAAGCAGCCAGCATCGCGTCGAAACTGTCGGCAGCGGCAAGCACGACTTCGGGAACCTCCTTGCCATGGATGCCGGTAACCTGGGGCGTAAGCACGTCTTCGAGTTCGTGTGCAAGTTCGCTGAGTTTGTGGAGGCCGCACGCTGCGGAATCGCCTTTCAACGTATGCACAATGCGACGAACACGTCGAATCACTTCCTCGTCTGACGGGCGGGCCTCGAGTTCGAGACCGGCTTCGTTGAGGGATTGCAACAGCTCCGCGGCGCTCTCAAAGAAGAGCGCACGCAGCTCGTTGTTGCGATCCTCGGGTTGACGGCTCACGTCGCAGCCTCGATGCGTTGATAAGCAGTACCGTTGTTTTCGTGAACCATGCGGAATTTCTGGGTCAGGCCGAACAAACTTTCCGCATGACCGACGAAGAGATAGCCGCCAGGGTTCATGCAATGCCAGAACTTTTCAATTAACCTCTTCTGCTCAGCCTCATCGAAATAGATCATGACGTTGCGGCAGAGGATGATGTCGTTGCGGCGCGGCAAGAATTCCGTCTTGAGATTGTGGAAGTCGAACTGAATCAGTTCCTTCAATTGCCGCTTGACTGCGTATTTGTCGCCGGATTTTTCGAAATAGCGCAGGCGACAGGTGTAGTCCACAGGTTCCATCTGCTGCTCGGTGTAAAGCCCCTCCTGTCCAAGGCGCAGGCTCGCGTAACTGATGTCCGAAGCGACGATTTCGACTTTCCAGGGCGGAGGGATAAGCGGCTTCGGTGAAGGCATTTCGAAAGGCAGTGGATTGCGCAGGTAGTAGTAAGCCAGCGCGTCGCAGATCAGAATTGCGACGGTGTAAGGCTCCT
>Ga0066709_100004275_pt1 | contig 11324 bp, 9 predicted proteins | sample GraSoiAngelo_158_FD_79665 | JGI IMG/M metagenome (GOLD analysis project Ga0066709, IMG submission 79665) | Grasslands soil microbial communities from the Angelo Coastal Reserve, California, USA - 14_1009_16_30cm | ecosystem: Environmental > Terrestrial > Soil > Grasslands | place: USA... | reverse complement strand
TCCGGCGTTGCCGTTAATGCCCAGGAGCTGGCCACCGTCCCAGTAGAAATCATAGGGGCCGTTGGCGGGAGTTCCGGTTGCGGTTGGGTATTGCGAAATTCCTTCCACAAAAATAATTGGGAGGTCCCAGCCGTGGCTAGCGGCTTCGCCGAGAATCGAATCGCCGGCGCGCTCGGCTGCGAGGCGCCAGTCGTGGCAGGTGGAGCTGGCAATACAGGTCACCGCAAACGGATTCGGATTTGGATTGGACGCGGGATTGATGCCATCACCCGTGCCCCAAGTGGAGCCGCCGAGATAGTTGCATCCGCTGCGGCTGCAAACGGTGTGCGGCTCATTGCGCAGATCGTATCCGATCACGATGGGAAATCCGTCGGAGGCGAGATAGTTGACGGTGATCGTATCGGTTGCACCCTGAGTCTGCTGAATCCCGTGCACCCAATCGATGACGTGAACCCAGTCGCTGGTCCAACTGGACTCGGGATAGTTGTTGCTGTTTGAGACGATGTACCAGAGGCCGTCGGCCTCGGTGGAGTTGCCGGCTTCGGAGCGGTGATTATCAATAATAATGTGCAGGCCGATGGAACCGGCGTAATTGACAATGTTGGCTAGGATGTCGCGGGCGTGTTTGCCCTTGCAGGATGGACAGAGACCGACGAAATGGTTCGAGGGGACGGGATCGCTCTCCCACATCTGGTTCGAGTAGGGCAGCCGGATGGTGCTGAAGCCGTTTGCCTTGATTTCATTAAGGATGAAGGTATAGTCCTGGGCCCACAGGCCGCTGGGAGTGTATGCCGTGGTTTCGGCGCCATACCAGTTCACGCCGCTCACGACGTATGCGGCACCCGACGGATTATCAATTTGAGTTCCGCTGGTGTGCCAGCCAGTCGCGCTCAGGGGCGACGTTGCAAAGATCAGAAGACAGAATACAAAGAGTGCGGTCGAGTGGAGGCCGGGATATTGGGGCGCAAGCGACGAGGGTTGCAACATGGGTGTGCTCTCCTTGTTGGATTGGACAAAACCCGACGCGAGGGAACCCGGACCAAAACGGCAGAAGCATATCACTGGGCGGCGAAAAGGTGCGGAGAAAGTGCGAGTAGTTGCCTTTCGAAACAAACCCTTGGTTCTTGGTTATTACCTCTTGGTTTCTAGGTTGCAGGCCGGCTGACTACAATGGCAACATGGCGCGCGGATGGGAGAGCAAATCGGTCGAGCAACAGCAGGAGGAGGCTACTTCTAGGAAGGAAAACAGAAAGTTGCCGCTGACCACGGAGCAGATTGCGGAGGAGCAGCGGCGGCAAAGCATCGAGCTCTCGCGGCAGCGGATCTTGCAGCAGCTTCAGATTGCTTGCAATCCGCGGCATCGGGCGATGCTGGAAAGGGCGCTGGCGGATTTGGATGCGCAACTTGGTGGTACTCGCAGAGTGACTCGCAGATGAAGGCCTGAGGATTCCGGCGACTGGTTGCTTTTTTGAGGCTCTTAGCTCTCAGCTCGCCATCCGATGTGGCTGCTTTATTTGTCGGATTGAGCGTCAGTGCGGTGAACCCAGAAGGCTAGTCGAAGTCCGATGCTCAGCAGGAGGGCCGCCGCGATTGCGAAGGAGGTCTGCACCTGCCAGACAACATCCACTTGCTGAATTGGAAAAGCATCCGCAGAGATTCGGTGCACAATTGATTCCCGTAATGATGATGGCGGTCAGGGGATCTCGAATCGCGTAGACGAAAGCTAAGATTCCGGCCGACAAAACTAGGGCCGTGACAACTGGTCCGAAATAAAAACCTGCAAATGGAAAGCGTTGCGGCGGTGAAGGGTTCATTGTCCCGAAGTTTCCGCTCGCATTTCCGATGAATTACCGTTGCTGACCTCGTCCGGAGTGTAAAGCCATCGGATAAGAATAAATGCAACGAGGACCTCCAGGCACAGCCGTCACAAGCCAGAAGAGGAGCGTCTTCCATGGGAAAGGAACGGTACCGCCAAGCACGCTATTGGAATCGTGACTCGTCCAATAATAGTTGAAGCCAGTCTGCACTAGTCCGGAAATGACACCGGTCACCGTCTGTGCCAAGACAAAACCGATGGTGATCGCGCCAATGTATTGAGTTAGAAGTACCTCTCTTAACTTCGTCATTCCTGAACCCTCGGAGCGGACTTGTCGCATATGTAAGTCAGATTCCAAAGCAAGTAAAATGGCATGGTGAAGAAGTTTTGGGACAATGCGGCGGAGACTTCTGTTGTGGCGGGCGAGGGCGCCCGCCCCACACGGGTTGTGTTCCCTTTGTCTGTTCAGATCGGATCCGTCAGGATTTCTCCGGCGACCGTGCTCGCTCCCATGGCGGGCGTCACTGACACGGTATTTCGCCGATTCATCCGAAACCTGGGCGGATGCGGGCTGATCATGACCGAGTTCACGTCGGCTGACGGGGTGCTTCGCGCGAAAGATCAGAAGGCTAAACGGTATCTGCACTTTTACGAAGACGAGCATCCGATTTCGGCGCAGCTGTTCGGCAGCGATCCGCAAGTGATGGCGGATGCGGCGCGGATTGTCGAAGACCTTGGATTCGACCTGGTGGATTTGAATCTGGGATGTCCGGCGAAAAAAGTTGTTAAGTGCAATGGCGGCTCAGGGCTGTTGCGTGATCTGCCGAGAATTCGCGGAATATTCGAAGCGGTGCGCAAGGCAGTCACGATTCCTTTCACGGTGAAGTTTCGAGCGGGGTGGAACGACGAAGAGATTGTCTGCGTCAAGTTGGCGAAGATCGCTGAGGATTGCGGGCTTTGCGCGGTTGCGCTGCACGCGCGCACGCGCGAGCAGGGATACAGTGGCAATGCGCGTTGGGAGTGGATCGCGGCAGTGAAGGATGCCGTGAAGCTTCCGGTGATTGGTAATGGAGACATTCGCACTCCGGAAGACGCATGCGCGATGGTCGCGGCGACGGGATGCGATGCAGTGATGATCGGGCGGACGGCACCGGCCAATCCGTGGATCTTCAGGCAAATTGAACAGTACTGCCGTTCAGTGAGCACAGACCATGTGGGGAAAGCCGCCCCCGGCTGTCCGGTCGAGCAACGCTCTACGAGTTCCTATCTCGGCGATTCAGTCAACCTGAGTCCGGGCCTCCGGCCCGGAGAACCGCCGAGGGCGGCTGTGCCCACATCGTCTGTGTTTTATGACGAGCCCTCGGAATCTGATCGCTATGAGATGATTCGCACCTACTTCCAAATGCTGATCGAGGAAGAATTGCCGGATGCGACAGGCAAGATGAAACAGTTTGCGTCATGGTTCACGCATGGGGTGCCGGGGGGCGCGTCGTTGCGCAAGGAGATTTACGACTCCAAGACGGCGCCGGAGATCCTGGCGAGGGTGGAAAACTTCTTTGAGGCGCGGTTGGCGGTTCAATCGCCGGCGGTGCTGATAGAAGGGTAGCCCAAAGCTAAGTCAAAAGGCTTTAACCGCAGAGATCGCAAAGAACATCCGCGGAGTTCGCAGAGGAAATTGGTAGTGACGATAATTCCGGTCGGGAACTCACTTGACGGAGAGATTGGCACAGAATAGAGTTCCGCAGTCGAACTAAGGAGAGCAGCTATGGCCGTACTCGGCGGATTCAAGCAGTTCATTCTTCGCGGCAACGTTGTGGACATGGCGGTCGGCGTCGTGATCGGCGCAGCGTTTGCCACTGTTGTTTCGGCCTTCACTAAAGATCTGCTCACGCCGCTGATCGCCGCTCTAGTCGGCAAACCGGATTTTTCCGCGCTGAAATTCACGATCAACAATAGCAATTTTTTGGCGGGTGACTTTGTTAACGCAACCATTTCGTTCTTGCTGGTTGCGGCTGCGGTGTACTTTTTCGTAGTTACGCCGGTGAATGCTTTGATAGCGCGGATGCACCGCGGCGATGCTCCCGCCAGCCCGACCAGTAAGAAGTGCCCGGAGTGTTTGAGCGAAATTCCGCTGGACGCACGGCGTTGCGCACACTGCGGCCAGCCGGTGATGGCGCAGGCGGCGTGAAAATCGGCTATTGCCATTTTCTGATCCAATTCCGATAACATCGTGTGCATGGTTCGTGTGCTGTTGTGCTGCACTCTTTCATTTTTGATTGCCGCTATTCCGCGACTGTCGGCGCAAACCAGGCGCAGTCCGACGCGTTCTGACAACAAGTCGCAAGCCTGCGGCCCGATTTCCGACGGCGCTCTCAAATGCACGCGCTTCGGATTCAGTTACAGAATTCCGTTCGGCTGGGTGGACCGGACGGATGACATGCAGGGCGAAAACGAGGCCGATACCGAATCCACAACGAAGTCCGAAGCGGCATCCAGTAAATCGCAAACATTGCTGGCAATCTTCGAGCGGCCACCTGGCGCACCGGGCGAGACAATCAACTCAGCGGTTGTAATTGCTGCTGAGAGCGCAGCCGATTATCACGCGGTCAAGCGGGCCTCCGACTATTTGGGACCAATCTCGGAGTTGGCCGAGCAGCGTGGATTCAAGTCGGTGAGCGAGCCTTCTTCTTTTTCAGTGGGCACCAAGCAGTTGGTGCGGGCCGATTTCAGCAAAGAGCGCGGCAAACTGACGATGTGGCAGAGCTCACTGGTGATGATCGAGAAGGGCTACATCGTCTCATTTACGTTTGTGAGCAGTGGCGAAGATGATGTACAAGAGTTGATCAGGAATTTAAGTTTCGCTACGAAAGCACAGCCGCACAAATGAGGTGACATGAAAAAGAGCTTTTATGGATTCGCGCGTTTCCTTTCGGTAGTCTGCGTCCTGTTCAGCGCACTTGCCGCAAGTCACGCCGCCAGCAAGAATTACTTGCTCTATGTTGGCACATACACGAACACGGGAAGCAAGGGAATCTACGTCTATCGTTACGACGCTAAGTCGGACAAGGTTGTGCCGCTCGGACTCGCCGCGGAGACGGTGAGCCCCTCGTTTCTGGCAATCGCCCCTGGACACAAGTTCTTATACGCGGTCAACGAAGTCTCCGACTATAAAGGCGAACCCAGTGGCGGTGTCACAGCATTCGCGATCGACCGCCAGACGGGTAAATTAAAGCAGCTCAATGAGGTCGCGTCGCGCGGGGCTGATCCTTGTTACATCGCGCTCGACAAAAGCGGCAAGTACGTCCTGGTTGCGAACTACAACGGAGGCAACGTTGCCGCGTTCCCGCTATCGGCTGATGGGCATATCGGGGAAGCTTCGTCGGTCGTTCAAGATGAAGGTGCGGTCGGACCAAATAAAGAACGGCAGGAAAAAGCGCACGCTCACTGGATCGAGGCGTCGGCGCGAAATCGGTTTGCGTATGTCGCCGACCTCGCCCTTGATCGCGTGCTGATCTACAAATTCGATGCCAGCAAGGGCATGCTGAGCCGCGGAGAGACATCCATGGCTGCCGGGTCTCCGGATGACAGAGACTTCTTCTCGGCGACTCTAGCGCCAGGCAGTGGTCCGCGGCACGTTGCGTTTTCTGGCGACGGAAATTTTATGTACGCGTTAGGCGAACTGGATTCTACGGTTACCGTCTTCTCTAATGACGCAAAAGAGACCTATCGCTCCATACAGAAAATCTCAGCGCTGCCACCGGGACTTCCTGGCAAGAACGACGCTGCAGAGATTGCGATCCATCCCGGCGGGAAGTTTCTGTACACCTCGAACCGAGGCGATGACAGCATCGCTGTATTCGCGATTGACCACGCAACTGGCAAGCTCACATTTGTCGAGCGTGTTCCGAGCGGTGGCAAGACCCCGCGTAATTTCGCGATTGATCCTCAAGGAATGCACCTGCTGGTGGCTAATCAAGACAGTGGGAATATTGTTGAGTTCAGGATTGATCAAGCGACAGGAAAGCTGACTGGCGTGGGCGAAGTCGCGAAGGTGCCGTCGCCGGTGTGTTTGGTGTTTGTGGAAGAGTGACGACCTCGCGGCCGAGGGCGCCCGCGCCACACGGGTCTTGTCGGACGCGAACGTCCGACCCTTCGACTTCGCTCAAGGCCCCACAGAGAGCCTGCTACTCCAGAGTTTCCGGCTCTAAACCGATGTTCTTTTCTCCGGCGGCTTTCTTCTCGCTGTATTTCTTCATCCAGGTTTCCCAAGTTTTGCCGGCGGCAGTGTCTTTGCCGGTGAAAGCAAGGGCGGCAATGTCGGCGTAGGAGACCGAGATCTTCTGATTGCCGGTCTTCGGGTAGAGGCGAACAACGGAGTCCACGAGGGATTTCCCGCTGCGGCGGTCGAAGATGTAGCCTTCGATCTTCTCGCCAGACTTCAATGTGATGGAAACGTCGCCGCGATAGTCGAAGGCTTTTTCGAGGGCGGCGCGGATTTCTTCGTCGCCGGCGAGTTCGGGAATCCAGCCTTCAAGGTTTTCACGCTCGCGCCCGGGGGCGTGCTCGAGTTCTTCGGGATTGGATGTGCCTCGTTGGGGTACGCTCATGATTTGTGCTGTCCCTTCGGGACTTGGTTCATTTCTCACTCTACCCGAGCTATTTAGATTCCGTCGCTGCGCGACTGGTGTCTCGCTCTACCGGATCCGCTCCTAGCAGTTTGCGAACGCCGGCAAGACTCTCCTCACGTTTCGTGTAGAAATTGAAGTACTCGTCGTGACTGAAAAAGGCATTCACAGAATTCGCGTGAGGCAGGATGTATCCACCCCAGCAGTTCAACATCGCAACTTGCAGGAAGGACGCGAGGTCTTCCGCTTCATGTTTCAGGAACAAGTGTCCCGGTGCCTCGTGCAGCAGACGATGATCACCGTAGCTCTGCCGCAGTTTGTAATACAAATGCAAATTCTCGCCGCTCTGCCAGATGTCCCATTCTGTCATCCATACGAGAGTTGGCATCACGATATGTCAATTGTGTTGCGATCCAGTGGGCAACGTAGTAGAAGCTACGTCGTTCCGGATAGGGAAGCCGTTCTAAGCCGTTTTCCGGATCCTCGTCAGGCTTCACGCGCTCACGACCGCTTAGCCATTGTTCGCATTCCTGCTTCGTGTAGAACTGCAATTTGCTCCCCGAGTACGATATAGCCGTGTTTAGCGGCGGCATTTAGATTAGCCCAGCACGTAAGTGCTGGGAAGCAAGCGAAGATGACCGAGTCCCGAAGGGACGGCACTCAAAACCGATTTGCCGGGCGAGGGCGCCCCACATCTACACTCGTGTTTCTTGGAGTGATCCCGTTTCAATCTGCACCAGCGGCCCCGGATGCTCGGGAGATGACATCTCATCCAACAAACGCGTCGCTCCCGGATCGTCATAGCGATTGAACAAGGTAGCCTTCACGGTGTCCACGAATCCACGGAAAGATCCAAATGTTTCGTTTACCGCAGATGCTTCATATCCGCTGTGCACCATGCAATTGGCGCAACGCGGATTGCCAGACTCGGTGCCGTAATTCTGCCACTCGGTGGTCTCGATCAATTCCCGGAATGAATCGGCGTAGCCATCTTGAAGCAGATAGCAAGGTTTTTGCCAACCGAAAATGTTGTAGGTCGGCATGCCCCAGGGCGTGCAGGCGTAATGGCGCTTGCCCATCAGAAACTCCAGAAACAGAACCGACTGATTAAAGCGCCAGGTCTTCTTGCGGTTGGCCAAAATCGAGCGGAATAGTTTACGCGTGCGGGCGCGCCCGAGAAAGTGCTGCTGGTCAGGAGCTTTGTCATAGGAATATCCCGGTGAGAGCATCATGCCTTCGACGCCGAGTTCCATCATTTCGTCAAAGAACGCGCGCACGCTCTTGGGATCGGCGCCGTCGAACAGAGTCGTGTTAGTGGTGACGCGGAATCCGCGAATGACCGCCTCGCGCACACCTTCGAAAGCCTTGTCGTATCCCCCTTCGAGGCACACAGACATGTCATGGTGCTCGCGCTGTCCATCGAGATGAATGCTGAAGGTCAAATACTTCGATGGTTTGAATAGATGGATCTTCTCTTTGAGCAACAGCGCGTTGCTGCACAGGTAGATGTATTTCTTGCGCGCGACCAAGCCCTCGACGATCTCGGCAATTTGCGGATGCAGCAGCGGTTCGCCGCCGGGGATAGACACCATGGGCGCGCCGCACTCGTCCACCGCCTTGAAGCACTCTTCGGGCGTGAGCTGACGCTTAAGAATGTGCGCGGGATACTGGATCTTGCCGCATCCGGCACAGGCCAGGTTGCAGCGAAACAAAGGCTCGAGCATCAGGACCAGCGGATACTGCTTGCGTCCGGCGAGCTTTTGCCGGACCACATAGCTTGCCACCGTCCACATCTGGGAAACGGGAACACTCATTCGGTCATTACCTACCTCATTATGTTATCAGGTCAGATTCGCTGACTGGCCGATTGCCCGGCTGTGCGAACAAAAGCATTTAACCGCCGAGATCGCCGAGCGCGCAGAAAAACAATCGGCATTCAATCTGCTCGCGAACTCTCTGCGTTCTCCGCGATTAAAAGCTCTTTTCGCGGCTGCAAACTCCTCCAAATTGAGGGGTTACCGCGCCGATTCCGGGTCGTAAAAGCAGTCCGAGTGTGGTAAAATCAATCATACTCAAAGATGCCTTAAGTTATTGGAATTTCAGCAATTTGTGGTCAATTGCGGGCATCAAGAAGGGCTCCGGAAAGTTCAATCGTTGTCCCACCTTTTCCATTTAAGGAATGGTAGGCTCGACGATTGTTTCCCCACAATCTGAATGGCAACCAAAGAGATCAACTCAGCAGCGGTCGCAGATCAAGTTAAGGACGAAAAAACCAAGAACGGCAAGAGCAACGGCGACTACACCGCCGACTCTATTAAGGTTCTTGGCGGCATGGAGGCCGTGCGCAAACGGCCTGCTATGTACATCGGCTCGACCGGTGAGCTGGGGCTGCATCATCTGGTTTATGAGGTCGTGGACAACTCGGTTGACGAGGCGCTCGCCGGGTATGCCGACAAAATCGACGTCACCATCCATATTGATAACTCGATCACCGTAGTAGACAACGGCCGCGGAATTCCCGTGGAGCCGATGGATATTGATGGCGAAAAGATTCCCGCTGCGCAAGTCGTTATGACGACGCTGCACGCCGGCGGAAAATTCGATTCTTCAACATATAAAGTTTCAGGCGGACTGCACGGCGTGGGTGTGTCGTGCGTCAATGCGCTGAGTGAAGAGCTGGAACTGGAAATTTGGCGCGACGGTTTCACGTGGGAGCAAGCCTATTCGAAAGGCGAGCCCACCAGCAAACTGAAAAAGACCGGCGCAGTGAAAGCGAAGACCGGCACCAAAGTCAGATTCCTGCCGGACAAAACCATCTTCACTGGGAACACAGATTACAACTACGACACACTGGCGCAGCGCCTGCGTGAGCTGGCTTTCCTAAACAAAGGTTTGCTGATCACGCTGACTGACGAACGCACAAGCGATCCGAAAACCGGCGAAGCCAAGTCTGCGGAATTCAAATACAACGGCGGCATCGCTGAGTTCATTAAGCACCTGAATCGCGGCAAGACAGTGCTGCACGACCGTCCGATTTACATGGAGGCCGAACGCGATAGCGTGGCCATGGAGATTGGCCTGCAGTACAACGACGGCTACTCCGAAACGGTCTTCAGTTTTGCGAACAATATCAATACCGTGGATGGCGGGTCGCATCTTTCCGGCTTCCGCACTTCGCTCACGCGCACCATCAACTACGCCGGCCAGCAGATGGGCCTGTTCAAAGACGTGAAAGAAAACCTGACCGGGGACGATGTGCGCGAAGGCCTGGTTGCGGTCATCAGCGTGAAGTTGTCGCAGCCGCAATTCGAAGGGCAGACTAAGGGCAAGCTGAATTCCGATATCGCCGGAGTGGTGCAGGCGTTCGTGAATGAGCGGCTGGGCGCTTTTCTGGAACAGAATCCCACGGTTGGCCGAAAGATCATCAACAAGGCCATTGACGCCGCCCGCGCCCGCGAGGCCGCACGCAAAGCCCGCGACCTCACCCGCAGAAAAGGCGCACTCGATGGCGGTGGCCTGCCCGGCAAACTAGCGGATTGCAGCGAACGGCAGCCGGAACGCTGCGAACTGTTCCTGGTCGAAGGCGAGTCCGCCGGAGGCACCGCCAAGCAGGGACGCGATCGCCGCTTCCAGGCGATTTTGCCGTTGAAGGGCAAAATTCTCAACGTGGAAAAAGCGCGCTACGACAAGATGCTGGCGCATGAAGAAATTCGCGCCATGATCACCGCGCTCGGCACCGGAATTTCAAAAGAAGATTTCGACGCAACGAAAGTACGCTACGGAAAAGTTATTCTGATGACCGATGCCGACGTGGATGGAAGCCACATCCGCACGCTGCTGCTTACGTTTTTTTTCCGCCACATGCAGGAGCTGATCAAGCGCGGCAACGTTTACATCGCGCAGCCGCCGCTGTTCTCGATTAAGAAAGGCAAGTCGCTCCAATACATCAAGGATGAGCGCGAGTTCGACAAGGTGATGGTGAAACGCGCGGCCGAAGGGATGATCGTGCGCTACGGCGAGGGCGCGGCCAAACTCGAAGGTGCGGCGTTGGCCAAGTTTATCAATGTGCTCAATGAATATCTTGGTTTCTACGACAAAGTAAACAAGCGCGTGCGGACTGAGCGCGTGACCAATCTGTTGCCCAAGCTCGATCTTTCGAAACGTACCGATTTTGAAGGCGACAAGAAAACGCAGCCCAAGAAAATCGAGAAGCTCGAAAAAGAACTGAAGAAGCTACAGAAGGAACTGCAGTTCAAGGAAGTCGAAGCCCGTTTCGATGAAGAACACAATCTCTGGGAAGTTCGTTATGTGAACCACCAAGGAGCAGAGCACCTCATCAACTGGGAACTGGCATCAACGCCCGAGTACCGGCAGATGCTCTCGAAGTTCAAGCAGATTGAGCCTTATATGGAGCCGCCATTCGTGGTGGAGACCATTGCAAAGGGGGCAGCGTCAGGAAATGGCGCAGACGGCTCCGACGCCGACGAGAGCACCGGCGCAGTTAGCGCAGACGAATCAGATGGCGAAAACGCTCCAAAAAAATCCGCGAAGACAGGAGCCAAGAAATCTTCAACTAAGAATGAAGAAGTCGAGAAGGCCACTGCCCGCGAGTTGTTCGACTACGTGAAGGCCGAAGGCAGCAAGGGTTATGACGTCAAGCGCTATAAAGGTCTAGGCGAAATGACCGCTCCGCAACTTTGGGAAACAACTATGGATCCTGAGCGCCGGACCTTGCTTTCTGTGAAGCTTGAAGACATAGCCGAGTGCGAGACCATCTTCACCACGCTTATGGGCGAAGACGTCGAAGCCCGCCGCAAATTCATCGAAGAAAACGCGCTGGACGTGAAGAACCTGGACATCTAAGAATCTCCGATCTTCGATGT
>Ga0066709_100004274_pt1 | contig 11324 bp, 7 predicted proteins | sample GraSoiAngelo_158_FD_79665 | JGI IMG/M metagenome (GOLD analysis project Ga0066709, IMG submission 79665) | Grasslands soil microbial communities from the Angelo Coastal Reserve, California, USA - 14_1009_16_30cm | ecosystem: Environmental > Terrestrial > Soil > Grasslands | place: USA... | reverse complement strand
CTATCCAGTCACGCGAAAAACCAACGTCGTCGATGATTACAACGGTGTGAAAGTCGCCGACCCGTATCGCTGGCTGGAAGATGACAATTCGCCGGAGACCAAGGCGTGGGTGGACGCGCAGAACAAAGTCACGTTCGCCTATCTGCAAACCATTCCCGAACTGCCCGCCATTCGCGCGCGCCTGACAAAGCTCTGGAATTACGAACGGTATGGAGTGCCCTTCAAAGAGGGCGGCCGCTACTTTTTCACAAAGAACGACGGCCTGCAGAATCAAAGCGTGCTTTACACCATGGCTTCGCTTGACGCGCAGCCGACGGTTCTGCTCGATCCGAACAAGCTCTCTGCCGACGGGACGGTGGCCCTGGCGAGCTACTCGATTTCGAACGATGGCAAATTGATGGCTTACGCGCTGGCCACCGCCGGTTCGGACTGGCGCGAGTGGCGTGTGCGCGACATTGGCACCGGACTGGATCTTCCCGACCTCGTCAAGTGGTCGCGTTTCTCCGACGCGGCCTGGACGAAGGATGGCAGGGGATTCTTCTACAGCCGGTTCGACGAACCACAGAAGGAGAATGAATTCAAAGGCACTTTGTTTTTCCAAAAACTCTATTACCATCGGCTCGGCAGACCGCAGTCCGAAGACGAATTGGTATATCATCGGCCCGACCAAAAGGAATGGGGCTTCAACGGCGGCGTCACCGACGACGGACGTTATTTGATCATCACGATCACTCAGGGGACCGACACACGGAATCGCCTTTTCTATAAGGATCTGCAAACGCCGGGCGGGACGATCGAGCAGTTGCTCAATGACTTCGATGCCGACTACACGTTTATTGACAACGACGGACCGGTGTTCTGGTTCCGAACGGACTTGCAAGCCCCGCGCGGCCGGGTCATCGCCATCGACATCCGCAACCCGGAGCGCGCGAACTGGTGGGAAATCATTCCACAAGCCGTCGAAACATTGCAAAGCGTCAGCATGATCAACGATCAGTTCGTCGTGACCTATCTCAAGGATGCGCAGAGCCAGGTGAAGATTTTTTCGCGCAACGGCGCGTTGGCGCGCGAGCTGGAGTTGCCGGGCATCGGCTCGGTCGGCGGTTTTGCCGGGAAGCGCTCGGACACGGAAACCTTCTACAGTTTCACCAGTTTCACCGTGACGGGGACCGTTTACCGGCTCGATCTGCGCGGCGGACAAAGCGCGGTGTTTCGCGAGCCAAAGGTGGATTTCGATGCCGGCGATTACGAGACAAAGCAGGTCTTTTATCAGAGCAAGGACGGCACGCGCGTGCCGATGTTCATCACGCACAAGAAAGGGTTAAAGCCGAATGGCGGGAATCCCACCCTGCTTTACGGCTACGGCGGATTCAACATCAGCCTGACCCCGGGTTTCTCGGTGGCGAATCTGGTTTGGATGGAAATGGGCGGCGTTTACGTCGTGCCGAACCTGCGCGGCGGCGGCGAATACGGTGAGGAATGGCACAAGGCCGGGATGAAATTGAAAAAGCAAAACGTGTTCGACGATTTCATCGCCGCGGCGGAATGGCTGATCGCGAACAAATACACGCGACCGGACAAACTGGCCATTTTCGGGGGCAGCAACGGCGGCTTGCTCGTTGGCGCGACCCTGAATCAGCGGCCGGACCTGTTTGGCGCGGCGTTGCCCGCCGTCGGTGTGATGGACATGCTGCGGTTCAACAAATTCACGGCGGGCTGGGCCTGGACTTCCGATTACGGCTCCCCGGAAAATCCTGAAGAATTCAAAGCGCTCTCCGCCTACTCGCCCCTGCAAAACGTCAAGCCTGGAATGAAGTATCCGGCGACCCTCATCACGACCGCCGATCACGACGACCGCGTGGTGCCGGCGCACAGTTTTAAATACACCGCGACGCTCCAGTCCGCGCAGACAGGCTCTGCCCCGATCCTGATTCGGATTGAAACGCGGGCCGGTCACGGAGCCGGCAAACCGACCAGCAAGATCATCGAGGAAGCCGCCCAGCGCTGGGCGTTTTTGGTGCGTGAACTCAAGGTCAAGTCGCCCGGCAAATGACGAATGACGAATGGCGCATGATGAATGACGAAATCCGAAGGAAATCCGAATCACGAAATCCGAATGGGTGCGCGGTCCCGGATCCGATCCTCGTTGCTTCGGATTTCGGGAATTCATTCGCCATTCGTCATTCGTCATTCGTCATTTCCGCCCTGCCCGTCCAAATGATCCAGGCACCCGGAACGAAGGCCGTTACCTTCGATGTCGGCGGCACCTTGATTCAACCGTGGCCGTCGGTCGGACGCGTTTATGCCGAGGTCGCCGCAGAACATGGGGTGAAAAATCTTTCGCCGGAGAAATTGAACAAAAAATTCGCGACGGCCTGGCGCGCGAGGAAGAATTTTCAGCACACTCGCGAGGACTGGGCTGAAATGGTGGACCAAACCTTCGCCGGGTTCTGCGAGCCCCGGCCCAGCCAGACTTTCTTCCCGGCCATCTACCAGCGCTTTGCGGAGGTGGGCGCGTGGCGGATGTATGACGACGTTCTGCCCACGCTCGATGCGCTGGCGTCAAAGGACATCCCGCTGGCGGTCATTTCGAATTGGGACGCGCGTCTGCGACCGCTCCTCCGGCAATTCCGGCTGAATCGCTATTTTGAAATCATCGTCGTTTCGTGCGAAGTCGGCTTTGCCAAACCGTCACCGGTGATATTCGAGCACGCAGCCAAGAAGCTTGGCATCGCGCCCGAACACCTCGTGCACGTCGGCGACAGCGCCAAGGAAGATGTTGCCGGAGCGAAAGCCGCAGGCCTCGGGGCGTTGTTGATTGACCGCGATAGGAAAGCGATTGAGGCGGGGCAAATTTCTTCTCTTCGCCAGCTTGAAGTCTTGCTCTTCCCCGAGTGAGTCAAGGTGTCACTGGGCATTGTGATATTTTTTCGCGATTTCCCAATCGCTCGAGCCCCTCATGACCGGCGTAATCTTTCCAAATCCGTATTCAGTCAGGAGGTTAGAAAACCGGAAGATACTCGCCGCTCACTGGCACGCCGGTTTCTGACAGGGAAGGGTTCGGTGTTCAAAGAAAATGATCGCGAGAGCGGAAATTATTTTTTACATGACCTGAAACAGGCGCGAGCGAGCGACGTCTAAAACGGGTGTGAAAGCGCGGCGGTCGCGCCAACCGAAATCGAAACAGGAAAGGAAATGCAACTATGAACAGGATTTGGAAACCATTTTTAAGTCTGCTCTTGGCCGGGGCCGCCGGAGCGGCGATTTTTGCCGCCATCGACGCGTCGTCCTCGAACGATAGCGCTCATCCCTCAGCTCCTCCGAAAATCAACGTTCAATCCGCGCCCCTGTCGCGCGAAGCGAAAATCACCACCAGCTTCGCGCCGGTCATCAAAAAGGTGACGCCCAGCGTCGTGAACATCTACAGCACCAAAACGGTGCGGGTAAATCCGCGCATGATGCCTTTCTTCGACGACCCCTTTTTACGCCGTTTCTTCGGCGGGGAATTCGACGACAACCCGCAGGACAACCGCGGTCGTCCTCGCACGCGCGAGGAACAAAGCCTCGGTTCGGGCGTGATCGTTTCCGAGGACGGCTACATTTTGACGAACAACCACGTGGTGGACGGCGCGGATGAAATCAAGGTGGTCCTGGCCGACGACAAAAAGGAATTCGCAGCGAAGCTGATTGGCACCGACCCGCAGACTGACGTGGCCGTGCTCAAAGTGGACGGGAAAAGTCTTCCCGCGGTCACCACTGCCGACAGCGACCAACTCGAAGTGGGAGACGTGGTCCTGGCCATCGGCAATCCGTTCGGCATCGGCCAAACGGTGACGATGGGCATTGTCAGCGCTACCGGGCGCGGCGGTTTTGGCGTTGTCGATTACGAGGACTTTATCCAGACCGACGCTTCAATCAACCCCGGCAACTCGGGTGGCGCACTGGTGGACGCCGAAGGGCGTCTGGTCGGGCTCAACACCTTTATCATCAGCCGCAGCGGCGGCAATCAGGGCGTTGGATTCGCCGTTCCGATCAATCTGGCGCGCAGCGTCATGGAGCGCCTCACCCGGGATGGCAAAGTGGTGCGCGGTTTTCTGGGCGTTAAGCTCCAGCCGCTGGTAACGGCGGAGTTGGCGAAACAGTTCGGTTTGCCCGATCAAAATGGAGCGCTGATCAGTGAGGTGATGCCCGATACGCCGGCCGCCAAAGCCGGACTCAAGGAAGGCGACTTCATTGTCGAGTTCAACGGAAAGAAAGTGGAAGACAACCGCCACCTAAGGTTGATGGCGTCGCAGACGGCGCCGAAGACCAAAGTCACCTTGAAGGTCATCCGCGACGGAAAAGACAAGACGTTCACGGTGACGCTCGGCGAATTGTCCGACAAAGAAAACCCCCAGGGGATGAGGAAATCCAGCCAGTCGGACGTTGAACAGGACACGCTGGACGGCGTGGAAGTCGCGGACCTTGATGCGCAGTGGCGCCGGGAATTTGACATTCCCGCGAACGTGCGCGGGGCCGTGGTGACGAATGTGGACGAAGACGCCCCGGCCTATCGCGCCGAACTTCGCGCCGGCGACGTGGTCTTGGAAATCGACCGCAAGCCGGTCCGCAACGCGGACGACGCGGTGAAGTTAAGCAAAGACCTCAAAAGCAGCGTGCTTTTGCGCGTCTGGAGCAAAGGCGGCAGCCGCTACCTGGTCGTGGACAACACGAAGCACCGGAAGTGAACGGCGGACACTGCCATTAGATTAAGCATTACTGCGTAGTGAGACAGCGATCTCTTCATCCTCCCCTCGCCTCGCGCCGGACGGAAAGCGCCGATAAATCGGAGGCACTCCAAACGCTTCGCGCTTCCGGCCTGGTCAGCGGACGACGCGCCATCGTTTGGAGTGCGTGCGTCTTCAGCGCCGCTTTCCCATGGCAGGCTGCGATTCGATGGCCCGACTTTGATGCCGCGCATTCGGACCATGACCCCCCCCTAACTAACCCCTCCCAGGAGGGAACTGACAGGACGCGGACGATCAGCGCCCGCCGGCGACCCGCTTGCGGATTGAAAGAATCAGGCCTGCGGGTAAATTGCCGACGTTGCCGGTGACACGCCGGCTGTCCGCAGTTTGAACTATGGCTGTCGAGTTTAAGGATTATTACAAGAGTCTGGGCGTCGAGCGCACGGCAAGCGAGGAGGAGATTCGCAAGGCCTTTCGCAAACTCGCGCGCCAATATCATCCGGACGTTGCGAAGGAAAAAAAATCCGCCGAGGAGAAATTCAAGGAAATCAACGAGGCTTACGAGGTCCTGGGCGACCCGGAGAAACGAAAGCAGTACGACGAGCTCGGCGCGAACTGGAAGCGGGGGGCGGAATTTCGCGCGCCACCGGGGTGGCAGCGGCGCGAGCGACGCTCGGGCGGAGGAGCGGAGCCGTTCATGGATTCCGACTTTCAGTTCGGCGGCACGGGTTTTAGCGATTTTTTCGAGCAATTCTTCGGTTCGATGAGCGGCCGGCGAAGTGGTTCCGGTTTCCGCGATCACTTTCGGGAAAATTCCCAGCGCGGGCAGGACGTGGAAGCCGACATCATGGTGACGCTGGAAGAAGCGTTGAAGGGCTCGATCCGTCCGGTCTCGCTTCGCCGCAACGTCACCTGCGAGCGTTGCGGCGGGAGCGGCGAAGTCAATGACCGGCCTTGTGCGCAGTGCGGCGGCAGCGGGCAATCGTCGAAACTCGAAAACTATCAGGTAAAAATTCCGGCGGGCGTGCGCGAAGGGCAACAGCTCCGCTTGGCGGGGCGCGGCGAAGCAGGAGTGGGTCGCGGACCGGCGGGCGATCTGTTCCTGCGCGTTCGCTTCGCGAAACACCCGGATTACCGCATCGAAGGCGACGATCTGTATTTCGATTTGGACCTCGCGCCGTGGGAAGCCGTCCTCGGCACACAGGTGTCGGTGCCGACGCTAGGCGGTCGAGTGAACATCAAGATTCCGGCCGGAGCGCAAAACGGCCAGAAGCTGCGCGTTCGCAGCCAGGGATTGCCGCAGCGCAGCGGCGGGCGGGGCGATTTGTATGTCGTCCTTCGCGTCCAGGTGCCGACGCGCGTGGGCGAGAGCGAGCGGACCCTGTGGGAACGATTGGCGCGCGAATCGCGATTCAACCCGCGCGATTGACCGATCTACGCCACCCTGTATGGCGCCCGGTGTCCTCGCTTGCGACTACACTCTTACGCCCGCAGACTCAGCTCCTTTTCCTTCTCGTCCCGTTGCGCAAATCGATCTACCGCCCACCTGACAGTGCCGTAATCCAGTTCACGTATCCGCCGTGGCTGAATGAAGTGCATTAAAGATTTGCCAATACTCAGGCCTGACCCTTTCAAGACTTTAAGCGAGGAAAACATCAATCGAAAGTTGCACCGATCTAGTTTCTGCCCCGTCCTTTCAGTCGGCGACCGACGGGCAAGTCGCCCTGATCCGCAACAACCAGACCAATCGCAGCGACTGACTCGAGCATCCTGCTGACGAAAAGGGCTGAAAGCCCGACTGACAATAGACCCGTGCAAATCCGCGAAAAACAGCGGGCTCCTCGTTCAAGGCGTCCATCAATGGCTTCGCGATGAGTGCAACGAGGACGTGAGGCATCAGCGTCTCGCCGTTGAGCGCGCGTTGGGCGTCCGTTGGCTTCACGGGCGATGTGCAGCGAAACTCAAGCGGCTTGCCACAATCGTCGGTTACGAGAATCGCGCCTCGATACGACGCGCCGTTGTCGAACTGCAAGTATCCCAGAAAGGCCACTTTGCCGGGTCGGCTCACATTAGCCTCTTCGTCTTCCATGTTGGGTTGTCCCTACGCAGTATTCGTTCCTGATGTGTGGGCCAACGCAGTTTCCTGGCATTCTGTTGCTTCCAAAAGACTTTGGATTGGGGCCCCTACACCACTCGCAGGATTCGAGACGCGAATGCATCGGCTTTGCATTGCTCTTGCAGGAGACTGGCAAGTTCGAGGTCTCAGGCTGCGGACGGGGCCCGTACGTAGTCCACTCCGGCTGCGGCCAGGTTTTTGTCGTCCGCGAATGACGCCAATCAACGCGAAGGAGTAAAGAAGATTGGCGGCAATTCGCGCAGATTAGCGGATAAGACTCTGTTCCCGGTCCCCAGCCTTCGCGGAGGACCGGGTCGGTACGCAAGGCGACAATTCCCCAAAATGATCTGGCATTGGTTGGTTGTCCCCCTCACCCGCGCTGCCGCCCGCCGGCGGGTCGCTGTTGTCCCAAAAGACCGTGGACCGAAATACCGAAATGAGTTCTGTCCTCTTCTTCAGTTCCGTGATTGGCGTCTCACCCGGGGCTTGGTTAGCGTCGCGTGAACAACATCAGGCAAGCGTCTCATGCACGCTCCAGCCAATCAACGCGGCCAGATGCTGTTGGCGGAAGAGTATTTCGCCTCGGAGAACGCCTTGTTCACCGAGACGCCGGCGGCGGTCGCTTGCCTTCAAGCCCTTCTTGAGCGCCTGAATCTCGGCATCCTTTTCCCTCACGGTCTGCTCCAGTTTCTGGTTCAACCCATGAATCGCCGCCAGCGCCACGCAGTCCGCATCCATGGTGGCGATGTGTTTGGCCAGGTCATAGCTTCGTCAGCACACCAGAAAATGCCACATAGTTCACGAAAAAATGCGCGAAAATCGTGGGAAGAACACTGCCCGTCTTCCAAATACAAATCATGAACACAGCCCCAATTATGCTAGTATGCACGATCGCACTGAGGCCGAGCGACCAATGAATAAGACCGAAAGCCAACGCGGAAATCGCGAAAACGACACTCCTGCTCGGAAAATATCGTGAAAGAAGCGTGAAGTACAGTCCTCTGAAAATCACCTCCTCCACCAAGGCCACAAGCGCTAAACCCAAGTAAAGGTCGAGTTGATCGACCAGCGGACTGGTGATCGCAGGCATTCCACCCAATCTCGTATCTGGCAATAGGCTCGCAAAAAATCTGCTCCCAACCTGATCAAGAACGATCCCGAGAACAGTCATCGTGAAAGTCCAGCTGATGAACCGGCCAAACCCAAGACGCTGAACGCCCAGATCCGAATAGGAAATCCTTCTGACCCGAAGAAAGTACAGAATCACGGCTAGAGGCAGCGCTTTGACCAAAGAGTAATCAATCGCCAGCCAGACCCGGTAATCCCTTACGAAGATATTCGCGAAGTCGTTGAGCAGAAATGGAAGCGTAAGGACACCGATAATCATGGCATCCTGGCGTGAAGATGAAAACTTTGGGCCAGAACTCACGCGATTGGTTACAGTGCGGGGCCTAACGAGCTGAGCCACGGCCGGGCCGATGACGCAAGGCAACTCGCGACTTCCCGGCAAATCCGAGCCGCTCCCCGGCATTGGCTCCAGCGATCTTTAGCCGCACTCCGTCCGAGACTGAACAACAAGAAAGTAAGTCGGAGTTCCCGTTTTGACGACGAGAAAATAGAAAGGAGAGATTTCCGTGATGGAGCTTTTTCGCTATTGACCGCGCGGGCTTGATCGGGGTTCTTGCTGTTTCGAGACTGCTCTCAAAAGAATTGCCAACCCACGGTCAAGTGCGAAAGACTGGGTGAAACATTTCGGACGCTTGCGCAGTCCGCGATTTTACTCCGATTGCTGACGGTTGACGCAACGCGACGTAAAGGTTTATCAGTTCTGCCTATTGGCAACTCTGCCTTTCATCATCTCGTCAGGCTCGCACCTCTGCTTCTGCCGAAACCGCTCCTTCAGCCGGCGCGAGTCAGTGCAAATGGTGAATCCCGGCAAAGGACCCAAGCTGCGCGAGGCGTTTGAAAGAGCCGCGAGCTGACGGCAAAGTAAATTGTGTCGCCAGGGCCATGCGTGGTAGCCTGCGTCGGTGACCCAAATCCGCCTGATGCTTATTGCGATTGGCCTCACGACTCTGCCGGCCATCTGCTGTCGCGCCGTCGAACCCTGGGCCGACTTGCGTCTGACCATCACCAACGGTCTCGTGCTTTGGTTGGACGTGTCGCGGCAGAATGCCGCGCGCGGCGCTGCAGGACTCCCGCCTCTGCAATCCTGGAATGACGCGCCCGATCTGTTGCTGGACAGTTCCGGTAACCATCGAGACCTAGTCCAGCCTGTTCTGACGGCGCGGCCGCGGTTCCGTCAGGAGTTCAACGGGGCGATGCTTTCGTTTGATGGCCAGGACGATTTCCTCGCTGCCACCGCCCCGGGAAGCCTGTTGACCAACGCCACGGTTCTGGTGGTCGCGGCGCCCCGCACCAACGGCGGTTTCCGCGCGCTGCTCTCCTGCAACGCTACCGGACGAAACGACTACACCTCCGGCCTGAATCTGGATTTCGGCAGCGCGCCCGGGTCTGTGCTGGCGCGCGTCAACGCCGAGGGCGCAGGGTTTTCCGGCGAGGTCAATCTGCTCACCGCCCCGCAACCGTTGCCGCCTTGGCGCGTCTTCACCCTTGTCGCCGGACGCGGCCCGGCTGGCGTGAAACTGTTCCTTGACGGCCGGACGCAAAAGAGCCGGAATCGCGAGGGTGATTCGGTCCTGCACTCCGACGAGTTGACACTCGGTGCCCGACGCTACTCGAACACGCCCGACCGTCCGCACGTGCAAGGGTTCTTCGCCGGCGAGCTGACGGAACTGCTCCTGTTCGATCGCGCCCTGGCGGACGCCGAACACGAGTCAGTCGAGCGTTATCTCGACGCCAAATACGGCGCGCTGCTTCACGGCATCGGCGGTTCGCCCGCACGCGAAGGGGCCGTGCCTTTGGTGGCCGTTTCCAACCCACCGCCGGTCCAGGTCTTCTTCCCCGGTTTTGAGGCGCGGGCATTGCCGGTGGACATCAATAACGTCAACAATGTCCGCTATCGCGCCGACGGCAAGCTGGTCGCGGTCGGTTACGACGGTCGCATCTGGCTGTTGAGCGACAGCGATGGCGACGGGATCGAGGACAAGGTCGAGCCGTTCTGGGACAAGCAGACGCTTCGCGCGCCTATCGGCGCGGCGCTCACGCCGCCCGGCTACCCGCGGGGCCAGGGTGTTTTCGTGGCGGCGAAGGAGAAGGTGGCGCTCATTGTGGACAAAGACGGCGATGACAGGGCCGACGAGGAGATCACGGTGGCCACCTGGACCGAGCGCAGTGAACAACAGGGCGTTGACGCGCTGGGAGTCGCCGTTGCGCCCGACGGCAGCATTTATTTCAGTCTCGGCACCGCCAGTTTCACCGAGCCGTATCGTGTGGACAAAGCCACCGGCCAAGCCCGCTACCGCACATCGTCCGAGCGCGGTACCGTTCAGCGTGTCAGTCCCGATTTCACAAAACGCGAAACGGTCTGCACCGGCATCCGCTTCGCCGTCGGGATGGCGTTCAACCGGGTCGGCGACCTGTTCGTCACCGATCAGGAAGGCGCGACGTGGTTGCCGAACGGAAATCCATTCGACGAACTGCTGCACATCCAGCCTGGGCGCCACTACGGTTTTCCGCCGCGCCATCCCCGTCATCTGCCGGACGTGATCGATGAACCAAGCCTCTTTGACTACGCGCCCCAACACCAGTCCACCTGCGGATTGTGTTTCAATGAACCCGTCACCTCGTCTCGCTCCCGATCGGATGGGGAGAGGGGCGCCGTAAGGCCGGATGAGGGGCGAAGAGAGGGTGCTGCCAGCGTCTCGCCGGCAGAAATCCGCCGGCAGGATACCGGCGGCACGTTCTTCGGCCCAACCAATTGGGCTGGCGATGTCATTGTGGCAGGTTATTCGCGCGGCAAACTCTGGCGCACGAAGCTGGTGAAGACCGCCGCGGGTTATGTGGCGCAGACCCATCTCCTCGCCACCCTGCAGGCGCTCACCGTGGATGCCTGCGTGTCGCCGGCTGGCGACCTGATCGTGGCTACTCACAGCGGCCAGCCCGATTGGGGAAGCGGCCCGAATGGCCGAGGCAAACTCTGGCGCATCCGCTATCACGATCGCCAGGCGCCCCAGCCTGTTGCCGCCTGGAATTCGAGTCTGACGGAATTGAAAATTGCCTTCGACAGGCCGCTCGATCCGGCTTCGTTGAAGGACCTGGCGAAGACGGCGCGCATCGAGTCGGGCCGATTCGTCTCCGCAGGCGATCGTTTCGAGTCGATTCGTCCGGGCTACCAGGTGGTTTACGACCAACTGGCGGCTCCACGTTACGCGCACGAGGCATTCAGTTCGCAACTGAGTTCCGACCACCGCACATTGACCCTGGTCACCCGCCCGCGCATCGCGGCAGTGAATTACGCGGTGACACTTCCTGCCGTGGCCGCGGACGCGGGTCCGCGGATCGCATTCTCCACGGATTCT
>Ga0066709_100004272_pt1 | contig 11326 bp, 11 predicted proteins | sample GraSoiAngelo_158_FD_79665 | JGI IMG/M metagenome (GOLD analysis project Ga0066709, IMG submission 79665) | Grasslands soil microbial communities from the Angelo Coastal Reserve, California, USA - 14_1009_16_30cm | ecosystem: Environmental > Terrestrial > Soil > Grasslands | place: USA... | reverse complement strand
GGTGGCCGTCAGGTTTATTTTTTGCCGCGCCATGGCCGAGGCCATCGGATTCTGCCGCACGAAATAAATCACCGGGCCAATATCTATGCGCTGCGCTCGCTCAATGTCCGCTGGATTATCTCAGTAGCGGCAGTGGGTAGTCTCCAGGAAAAATACGCGCCGCGGGACGTGTTGTTGCCTTCGCAGTTTTACGACCGTACCAGCCGGCGAGCGGAGCATACATTTTTTGGAGAAGGCATTGCCGCGCATATCGCGTTCGCTGAGCCGATCAGCACGAAGCTGCGCAATCTCCTGGCGGAATCAGCACGATCTCTCGGCATTACAGTGCACAATGGCGGCACTTACGTGAACATGGACGGCCCCGCGTTTTCCACCCGCGCAGAATCGGAATGGAATCGACGCAACGGTTTCGACGTCATCGCGATGACGAACCTTCCCGAAGCGAAATTAGCTCGCGAAGCGGAGATCGCGTTCGCGACAATGGCGATGATCACCGATTACGATTGCTGGAAAGTGGACGAAGAACCGGTCTCGGCGCAAACGGTCCTCAGTCACTTGATGGCGAACGCGGAGACTGCGAAAAAGGTGCTTGTCGATGTAATTCCGCGCATCCCGACAGAGCCGAATTGGCCGGAACATTTCGCACTCGACACAGCCCTAATCACAGACCGCAAGCTTTGGCCAGAAGCGACGGTAGAAAAACTGAAGCCGATTTTGAGACGGTTTCTGTAAGGTTCGGAGTTCCGCATTCATGCGGTCTGGTGCAGCGTCCAAACGCAAACCGCTTAAGGCGGGACTCCAAATCTACATCCCCAGCTCGTCCCAATCCTTCCCGTAGTCGCGCAGCGGATACTCCTGCCAGATATGCTTCGCCTCCTCAACGCCCGTCTGCGCCAGATCCTCCGTTGCGCTACTCCACGGCCAATCCATCCAGCGCGCCACGTAACCGTGCCGCACGGGATTGTGATGCACATAATTGAGCGTCGCCCAGTAATGCCGGTCCGACCGCATCGCGCGCTCGACGGCACGGAAGAAAACTTTTCGCCCGCGCGCCTGCTCCTCGTCGTTCCAAGCATGCTCGTGCGTCCATGCAGCAATCCCAGCAAACGCAGCAAAGCTTTTACGTCCGGCGTTTCAACCAGCGCGTGATAATGATTCGGCAACACGCACCACGCAAAAGTCTTGCCGGTGTGCGTCGCGAACACAGCCAGCAGGTCGCGCGAAAAATTATCCATGCGCTCCGGGCTGTAGCCAATGTAATTGCGATGCTCAAAACACGACACGGTGATGAGAAAACGCAGATGCCCGAAATTGGGCCGGTGCGACGGTGAATGCCACGGATATCCGCGCGCCTGTCGCCAGGCCACCACTCTGCGCGTTGCCTTTCATTGAGCTGTCGCCAGAGATAGCGCGGGGCGGACATGGATTGAGGTTAGCCCGAGCCGCCTAAGGGCAGAACTCCAAACGCCGCAAGGCCGCGCTCGCTCGTTTAATCGCTTCGCAGAGCGATCGGATTTGATCTTCTTGATGCGCCGCCGTCACCGTAATGCGCAATCGCGCGGATCCTTTGGCAACCGTCGGATAACGAATCGCCGGTACGAGAAATCCTTTATTTTGGAGCGCAGACGCCAAATCCAGCGCCGCTTGCTCGTCACCGACGATCCACGGAAAAATCGCGCCAGCGGGAGCGTCTTTTTTGTTCAGTCCACTCGTCGGCATTACTTCTTGCATCAACCTGATTTTCTTCCAAAGCAAAAGTCTGCGCTCCTCGCCTTCGGACGATGAGAGAAAATCTACTGCGGCCAGAGCTGCAGCCGCGATTGCCGGTGACGGCGCCGTGGAATAGATGAAGGAGCGTGCACGATTAATTAGCCATTCGATGAGATTGCGCGAACCGCAGATGTAACCGCCGCTTGCGCCCAGCGCCTTGCTCAGCGTTCCCATCTGAATATCGACATCTTCACTTACGCTCTCTGCGGCGGCCAAGCCGCGGCCATTTGGGCCGATCACTCCGACGGCGTGTGCTTCATCGAGCATCAACAGCGCGTCGAAGCGTTTTTTTAATTCTACCAATTCGCGCAAGGGCACACGATCGCCGTCCATGGAAAAGACAGACTCGGTCGCGACGAGGATGCGTTTGCCCGGATGTTCGCGTCGCGCCCATTCCAGATGACTTTCCAGTTTGCGCAAATTGTTGTGGGGAAAAATGCGCAGGATAGCGCCGCTTAATTTTGCGCCGTCGATCAATGAGGCGTGACAGAGTTTGTCGAGCAGGATGACGTCATTTTTCTTGACCAACGCGGGAATGGTCCCGAGCGCGGCCGCATATCCGCTGCTGAAAGACAGTGCCGCTTCGGTTCCTTTCCATTTCGCGAGTGCGTGTTCCAAACGCACGTGTGGCGACTGCGTCCCGGTAATCAGCCGGGAAGCTCCCGCACCAACGCCAAATTCGTTGATGGCCGCAATTGCTGCCTCTCGCAATTTAGGATCGTTGGCCAAACCGAGATAATCGTTCGAGGAAAAGTTGATGAAGCGGCGCGCCCGGCGGTCGCGGCCTACCCCGCTGATTTCAATTTCCGGCCCTTGCGAACTGTTGATTTCGCGGAGATGTCGATCTAAGGAACGTGCGCAGAGCGCCTCCAATTGCTCCTGAAAAAGATCCCGCATGTTATCGTTTATTGTTGATGTTCGCCACGGGCCAAGCGCCGTGGCGCGACCTGTTTATAGCAAGAGCAATTTGTGAAATTTGTAGCCCCGTAGGGGCGACATGTTTCTCTTGGCACGACAACCTGCCGCTCCGTCGGAGCTTCAGATTTTCGGTTGGACGGGCTATAAACATGACGCACCTACGGCGTTCGAAGCGTTCTCGCCGCCGCGCGCGACCTACATCCAAAGACCCCATGAAAGGAGCGCGGACGAATCCCGCCAGACCCCGGCCTTGCTGTCACCGAGAACGACCACGATGATGTCGCGGCCAGCTCGCGATCCGCTGCTAATCAAGCAGTGGCCGGCCGCCTCGGTGTAACCGGTCTTCATCCCGTTACAGTAAGGAAGACGTTTCAGGACTTTGTTCGTATTTTCGAGCTCTCGCGTGCGGCCATTGGCATAGCGAAAAACAAGCTGCGGAAGGCGAACGATTGATCTGATCGTCGGATTCGCATAAGCCGCCCGCGCGATAATTGAAAGATCGCGTGCTGAGGAATATTGACCGGGGACAGGCAAGCCGTTTGGATTAACAAAATGCGAATTCACAGCTCCGAGAGCGCGCGCACGCCTGTTCATCACCTCAGCAAACGCTTCCACACTACCGGCATTATCGCGCGCCAGACATCGGGCGACATCGTTGGGGCTTTTCACGAGCAGCGCTCGCAGCAGATCGATCCGCTGATAAGTGTCGCCCGGTTTTATATTCAGCTTCACCGGCTCGGCCATCGTGTCGATTGATTGGATCATAACGGGCCGATCCAGAAAGCCGGACTCGGCTATGATCAGAGCCGTAAGCAATTTTTGCGTGCTCGCCGCAGCCCGGGTCTGATCCGCGTTTTTTTCGTACAAGGTTTGACCCGTATTCGCGTCCACCACAATCACCGAAGCTGCGCCGGTCTTCGGTATTCCATCGGGCGTGTACTGCGTGTCCTCTATCGGCGCTGGTGTCGACTTGACCCTTTTCTTCGCCTTTGCATGTGCCCGACGTGCGCGAGCAGGAGTTGATTCCGTCGCCTCTTTCTCCACCGATTGCGCTTTCCGGACGGGAGCCGGGGCGATGCCGGTGGGCCGCACTGCTTCGAGATCGCTATCCTGCCCCGAAACGCTCAACGCGTTGATCGAAATCAAGACGCAAAAGAGCAAGATCCGGTCGCGCCACTTCATCGGCGGGAACTTAGCGATAGAATTTTGATCTGCGCAAGTCCGGCGCCGGGACACGAATTTCACTAATCCACATGAATTGGCTCCAGCCTCATGAGATTCGCGACAATTCGCGTCATTCGTGTCTGAACAGCGTTCGTCTTATGAGCGGGTGGCGCGTTCAATCAATTCGATTTCGTAGCCTTCCGGCGCGTCGATGAACGCAATTCTACCGGTGCCGGTCGAATGTGGCCCATCCGAGAGCGGATAACCTTTCGCCGCCGCGTTCTTCGCGAACTCATGCAGGTCGTCCACCTCAAAAGCCAGATGCGTAAGATCAGGCCCAACCACAACCGGCCCGCTTTCGTCGAATTTGCAAATCTCGATTTCCTCGTCGCTACCAGGGGCTTTCAAAAACACGAGCTGTGAACCGCGACCAGACGTGTGGCGACGAAGCTCTTCGAGACCGAGGACATCCTTATAAAATGAGATCGTCTTTTCCAGATCGCTCACCCGGAAACGAGTGTGTAAGAGTTTTTTGACCATGTATATCTTTGCCTCGACCTGTGGAGAAGTTCAAACTCCGGGCACGCAATCAAGGATTCATATTAACACCGGCCTTCAGGCCGGTGCTCGTCAAGCATCCTCCAGCAAAGCCGTTTCAACGGCTTTCCTCTTCCCTCCAGTGGAGACCGTGGCGCTCGTTAAATTTCTTGAGCTCCTCTGCAAACGTGCGAATCCGATGATGCTGCTCTTGTCCTGCGATGTACGCCGCGACGGTACTCACGTTGGATTCTGATACGAAGAAGGCTCCATAGCCTCGCCCCAAGCGAACTTCCCCGCGATGACATCGTTCGTGTTTATCCAATGCGAGGAGCTTCCCTTCAGCAATTGCACGACCTCTTCGATCGACATCCCCGTCGGCAAATCGATGAGAGCGTGAATGTGATCTGCGTTTACATGATTGATCTTCATGTAGATTCTCTTTGCTTCGGCGTATTCGCTCAGGTAGTGGGAGACGCGCGCGGCAGCCTCTTTCTGAAGCAGCCGATCGCGGCCGAGAGTTCCCCAGACCAGATGCAGCCAGCACCGAGAGTAGGAGTGTAGCGACATGTCTGTCACGGTAAGCCGTTGAAACGGCTCATGTCCATATCGAGCGAGGATTACCTGCCTGAAGGCCGGTGTTAATGATATCGCGGCATGCCGATACTGTTTCGGAGCTGGCATCTCTGTCCTACGGCTTGCGTGGCGGGCTTATGAAACCGTCTTCTATTTGCCTAGAGCAAGCAGCAGAATTGTGGTTCTTTAGCCGCTGATGAAGCTTGTCATTGCTGCCACTGGCGCGAGCGGAACGATTTATCTGCAAAGACTACTCGAGCAGATTAATTATGCCGCGCACGAGATTCATCTCGTCATGAGCACCTACGCTCGACACGTAGCGAAGCAGGAAGTCGATGACTTCAAGATTCCCGCCGGCGTCTCTCAACATTCCGACAATGACATGAATGTGCCTTTCGTCAGCGGTTCAGCGCGCTTCGACGCGATGGTCATTGTCCCCTGCTCCATGGCTACGCTTGGCCGGATTGCTTCCGGCTCCAGCGACAGCGCGTTGCTGCGCGCAGCCGATGTCTTTTTGAAGGAACGCCGTAAGCTGATCCTCGTCCCGCGCGAGACGCCGTGGAACTTGATTCACGCGCGCAACGTCGTGACGCTGCTCGAAGCGGGGGCGATTGTTTTGCCAGCCATCCCATCTTTTTACAGCCGGCCAAATTCCGTGATCGCCGTGGTTGACACCGTTGTCTGGCGCATCCTCGATCAAATCGGGCTGCCGAATCCGCGGACTTATCGCTGGCCGGATAAGGCTGGCAAAACCTCCCGCAAGCGTTGAAAATCGAGGGTTGGCGTGCGCGCTGGTTGATCGCGTTCGGATTCAGGATGCTCGATTGGTGGGCGCGGACTCTGCGTTACGAAATCGACGATCGCTCGAACCTGGTAAGCACGCCCGTGACCGAGAACTATATCGGCGCGCTCTGGCACAATCGGCTCCTGCTCATTTCTTATGTCCTGCAAAGATTTGCGCCGCACCGGCCCGGTGCGGGATTGATCAGCGCGAGCCGTGACGGAGATTTGATTGCGCCTCTGGTAGAGCGCTTCGGATTTCAGGTTGTGCGCGGTTCCAGTTCGCGCCTGGGTGCAACCGGGATGCTCGAGCTCGTCGGGGTTCTCGCCGCTGGTCGCGATGTCTTGCTAACACCTGATGGCCCGCGCGGACCAGTTTATGGACTTGGGCCCGGAATTATTCTGCTTGCCCAAAAATCGCGCGCGCCAATCCAACCGATCAACCTGGAGTTCTCCAGTTGCTGGCGCGTCAACAGTTGGGACCGATTCATCCTACCGCGCCCGTTTTCGAAAGTGCGCGTCATCTTCGCCCCGTTGCACCATGTAAAATCGACAAGTAATCCCCAAGAATTCGAAGCCGAACGGCTTCGCTTGCAGAACGCCATGATGGCACTGGTTGAAATGCGCTGACTCATTTACGGTTCAGCGCATGGCAAAGCTCATCGATGGACGCGTGATCGCGGAAAATGTATATGTCGAACTTCGCCGTGAGATCGCGGAGCTAAAATCGAAAGGAATCGCTCCGGGTCTTGCTGTGGTTCTTGTCGGCGATAATCCGGCCTCGCGGACATATGTCCGTTCAAAAGACAAGATGTGTCGCGCTCTCGGTTTGCATTCGGTGAAGCTCGAGCTGCCGGTTTCAACTACGCAAGATGAATTGCTCGCTCGCGTCCAGAGATTGAATCGCGACCCCAGTATCCACGGTATTCTTGTGCAATCACCGGCGCCAAAGCACATAGATGAAGAGGCAATTGTCCGCGCACTCGACCCAGGCAAAGATGTCGATGGTTTCCACCGGGAGAATGTGGCGAAGCTCGTAATCGGCGATGCTAGCGGATTTGTTCCATGCACCCCGCTCGGGATCCAGCGCCTACTGATTGAAACCACGATCGACATCGACGGTGCGCATGTCGTGATTGTGGGTCGCAGTATGATCGTGGGCAAACCGCTCGCCCTGCTTCTCATGCAGAAAAACAAAAACGCGAATGCGACAGTTACGGTCGTGCATTCGCGCAGCCGCGATCTCGAAAAGATCACCCGGTCAGCGGACATCCTGGTCGCGGCAATTGGTCAAGCGACCTTCGTGAAAGGAGCGCATGTGCGCGACGGCGCCACCGTTATCGATGTCGGTATCAACCGTCTGGAGGACCCGGCGAGCGAACGCGGTTATCGCCTCGTCGGCGATGTGGCATTTGACGAAGTCGCCAGAAAGGCCGCGGCGATCACGCCGGTGCCGGGTGGCGTCGGGCCGATGACGATCGCAATGTTGATGTCGAACACAGTGAAAGCGGCGCGTCAATCGCTGCCGCGCAGCGGCGCTCTACCTGCCACGTCGTAGCTTTGCGAAGACGGGTGAGCGTCGCCATTTTTCGCGAAGAAATTTGCGACGGTCACAAACCGCCGCTACAAGGACTGACGATTTTGGCCGTGAGCGAGCGCAACATCGGTTGAACTCGCGCCGCGTGAATGAGAGATGACGCGATTCGCGGCGACAAAACCGCCGCGCGCGCCAGTCGGTTAACCCATAATCTCCCGCGATACATGGCCGCGTGCGCCTGCACGTACTCTTTCAATGGATCGACATCGTAACTTCCGCGAACAGCTTTAACGATGGCTTGCGCTGCCAGCTCGCCTGAGCGAAGCGCATAATAAATTCCCTCGCCCGTAAACGGCTCAACCACGCGCGCCGCGTCGCCGACCATAAACAACTTATCGTGCGCCGGCGAAAGCGCGATCCGGGTGAGCGGAGTGATCGTATGCCACGAATGATCATGTGGAAGGCTAAAGCACTGCTCCGCCCAACGGCGAAGCGCGGAGATGTCGGAGGGTTTGCTCACCAAACACAGATTTAGTTCATCGTTATTGACCGGCGCCTGGCCGGAATAACCCTCGCGTAGAAATTGCAGCACTACGCGACTGCCGAAACCCGCCGGCAGCGGAATGTGCGATTGCAGCGCGACGCGTTCACGCGCGGGCCGCGGGAGTAAATTGCAAAGGCGCGCCACTGTCGAATTGCGGCCGTCCGCTCCGACCAGCACTCTCGCGGCAAAAGTTGGGCCCTGGTTTGTTTCAATTTGCCAACCGGCGCCATTCGCTGCGGCGGTCAACGCCGTTACGGTTGTCTCTTCATGAATCTGCGCGCCTAGGTCGCGCGCTCGCGACATCACCAGCGCGTCAAACAAGCTGCGTTTGATTGCCCGCAGACTCTCTTCGCCGGACGGCAGACCGACAATGACTTTTTGTCCGCCGATCGCGATGAACTCGACCGTACTGAGGATCGCGTGCGGTAGTTGGCGGGCACGGTCCGCAATTCCCAGCCGTCGCAATACTCCCCAGGAGGATGGATTCAAACAATCGCCGCAGACTTTTTCGCGAGGAAATTTCTCGCGTTCAAGAACGAGTGCTCGCAAACCGTCGAGCGCGCAAAACGCCGCGCAGCTCGATCCGGCCGGACCGGCACCCACGATTGCGACATCGAAAGTTTCCATCGGCCTTTCAATGCAATCTGTCATGTCGAGCGGAGTCGAGACATCTCTCGCGATTCGATAAAGCGATTTTGGATGCAGTGGCAGATCGTAACCGGCCGCGCCCGGCGGTCGCGCCCTACCATCTTGACTCGAGGCCGCGCTAATCAACGCTGGCGCGCGATGTATTAGCAGAGCAGATTGATCCGCATGGGCTGGTCTCTCCCAATCTTCCGTATAGCAGGCATTCAGTTGCGGATTCACGTTACGTTTCTGCTGCTCATCGGCTGGCTTGCTTTCGGCTATTATGCGGAGGGCGGTTCGGCAGTGGCAGCGAGCCGCGTGATATTTATTCTGCTGCTTTTCGTCTGTGTGGTGCTGCACGAATTCGGGCATGCATTCGCGGCGAAAGCTTTCGGGATTAACACGCCCGACATCACGTTGCTGCCCATCGGTGGAGTCGCGCGGCTGGAACGGATGCCGGAAGAACCAGTGCAGGAACTGATCATCGCAGTGGCGGGGCCAATGGTTAATGTCGTGATCGCGCTCGGCTTGTTCGTAGCGGGCGGTGCACAGGCGTTTGTTAATCCGTCGACGGTGGAAGGCGGCGGGTTCATCGCCCAGTTGATGACCATCAACATCTTGCTGGTTCTTTTTAATTTGCTTCCTGCGTTTCCCATGGATGGCGGACGGGTCTTGCGTGCGCTGCTCGCTACAAGGTTGAGTTATGCGCGCGCCACACAGGTTGCTGCCAGTATTGGACAGGGTTTTGCGTTCGTCTTTGGTTTCATCGGACTAATCTGGAACCCATTCCTGATCTTTATCGCGCTGTTCGTTTACATCGGCGCGTCGCAGGAGGCGGCCCTGGCACAGATGAAAGATGTCTCGCGCAGATTTCCGGTCTCGAGCGCGATGGTGCGCGAATTCCGTACGCTTCCGGAAAATGCCACCCTGGAGGAGGCGGTGGATGCATTGCTCGCAACGTCACAGCACGATTTTCCGGTCGTGAATGAAACGGGAAACGTCGCTGGCGTGCTGACGCGGCACGATCTGATCGCGGCGCTGCGGAAGAATGATCCGACGCTTCGCGTCGGTGACGTGATGCGTCGCGATATTCCCACGGTCACGACCGGGACTCGCTTCGAAGAGGCGTTTCGCATCATGCAGGAATGCAACTGCCCGGCTGTGCCAGTGCTCGACGGCATGAAGCGCCTGGTCGGTTTGCTCACGCCCGAGAACGTCACCGAATTGATGATGATTCAATCGGCGATGCCGCGTCGGCGGGTTTTCTAGAAATTTCCTATTGGTGGGGCGAGACTCTGTCGAGCCGACGAATTCAATCTTGGGTTGCGACTCCCAATTTCCAGTTGCATCAACCTCGCCTAAATTCATGCCGGGATGACCTCCGCAACAAAAGAAAAACCGGATCTACAAAAAAAAGTGCACGAAGTGCCGCACAAACCCGGTGTCTACCTGATGCGCGACCGCTTTAATCGCGTGATTTATGTCGGTAAAGCGCGAGATCTGCGCAAACGCGTCAGCTCGTACTTTGTTCCCTCGAAAATTGCACAAGCCGATTTGAAAACACGGGCCATGCTTGATGCCGTCTGGGATTTCGACACGCATACCGTGCGCAGCGATGCGGAATCTGTTTTGCTCGAAGGCAAATTGATCAAGGAATACCGGCCGCGTTACAACGTTTCCTTCCGGGACGATAAACGGTTTCTCGTTGTCAAAGTTGACCTGTCCGAGGAATGGCCGCGTTTCCGGCTGGCACGATTCAAAAAAGACGATGGCGCGCGCTACTTCGGGCCGTATGCGCATTCGGGCGCGCTGCGGCAGACGCTAAATTTCATGCGCAAAAAATTCGGCGTGCTGACGTTTGGCCGGGGCTCGCCGACGGAGCGCGAATTGAAATCAGCCACTTATCAGGTGCCGATGCGCTTGAGCGAAATTAACGCCGAGCAATATCGCGAGCGCGTTGTTCAGGCGTGCGAGTTCCTCGAGGGGCATTCGCGGGAGATGATCGCAACGCTGGAAGAGGAGATGCGCAAGACAGCGGAGAAAATGGACTTTGAGAAGGCGGCCGAGCTACGGGACATGATTGAAGATTTGCGGGACACCACCAGGCCGATGCGCCGCTTCACTCGTGGAAGCCTGCCGAGCACGATCGATCCGATGGCGGACGTTCAGGCGCTGGCGGATGCGTTGCAACTTGCCCGCGCGCCCCGCGTCATGGAATGCTTCGACATTTCAAATATTTCCACGACGCACGTGGTTGCCTCGATGGTCTGTTTCCGGAACGGCGTGCCGGACAAGGACAATTACCGTCGTTATCGGGTGCGCACGGTGGAAGGACAGGATGATTTTGCCAGCATGGCCGAAGTGGTGCGTCGTCGTTATTCGCGAATTCTGCTGGAAGCGCGTGAAGCGAACCCGGACGCGGCAGATTACTCTCAGGAAAATCCGGCCGAAGCCATCTCGCGGCCATCAACTGTTAACCATCAACTATCAACTAGCTTCGTTCGTTTGCCGGATCTGATCATTGTCGATGGTGGAAAGGGCCAGCTTTCGGCGGCGTGTCGTGAATTGCAGCGATTGGCTTTGCACGACCTTCCAATCATCGGCCTGGCCAAGGAACGCGAGGAAATCTACCGCCCGGGCCGGGCGCTGCCGCTGCAACTTCCAATGGATTCCGGTGCTTTACGTCTGCTTCAGCGCATCCGGGACGAAGCTCATCGGTTTGCCAACGCGTATCATCAACTGCTCATGAAAAAACGCATCGGCGAGAGCATTCTTGATGATTGCCCGGGGGTGAGCCAGAACCGGAAAAATTTACTGCTGCGGAAGTTCGGCTCGGTGAAGCGTCTGCGCAAAGCGACTGTGAAAGAAATTGC
>Ga0066709_100004270_pt1 | contig 11329 bp, 9 predicted proteins | sample GraSoiAngelo_158_FD_79665 | JGI IMG/M metagenome (GOLD analysis project Ga0066709, IMG submission 79665) | Grasslands soil microbial communities from the Angelo Coastal Reserve, California, USA - 14_1009_16_30cm | ecosystem: Environmental > Terrestrial > Soil > Grasslands | place: USA... | reverse complement strand
CAGGAATGGATCGAGTAGTACTTTTGCCCCTTGAGCCAATCATTTCGGGTTAGAATGTTTCTACCGCCAAAGGAGCGCTATGCCAAAGAAGATCGATCCCCTCAATAAAAAACAGTACGGCGCGGTAACAGCGATGCTTACCGTGACCGACGTGAAGGCCGCAGTCAACTTCTATCAAAAGGCCTTGGGTTTCACCAAACGCGGAATCATGAACGGGCCGGACGGCCAGCCTATGCATGCTGAACTGAGGCTGCGAGATACAACGTTGATGCTGGGGCCGGAGAGTCAGCAGCGCGGCGCGCGCAGCGCCAAGACAATGGGCGGCTCGCCTGTGAGCTTGTACCTTTTAACGGAGAATGTGGACAAGGTAGTCGCCAAGGCGGTAAAACTCGGGGCTACGCAGAACGGACCGGTGATGGACATGTTTTGGGGCGACCGTTGTGGAAACATCGTCGATCCGGAAGGCATCGCCTGGATGATCGGCACTCACAAAGCCGAACCCACTCCTCAGGAAATGAAGAAGAAAATGATGGAGCAAATGCGCAGCCAGGCGGCGGGCACCACAGGCGGCTAGCCCGCCTAGGGCAGGGCATTAATCATCTTGGAGCCGGGGGCGCGATTAATGCCTCGGCTCCACCACTTCGATCGGCTCACCGCAACCTGTGCACACGAAGATCGCGACCGTCAAGAGCTCAGGAAACTCGTTCTTGTGTTCGCAGTTCGGGCACGTAACCGTCAGGACGCCGGATGAGCGGTCGGAAACGGCCTGCAACAACATCTCGAACAACATATTTACTCAAGTGTAGTACGCATCGAGGTTCCGAGTTGGAGCTTGACACCGGAGAAGCCCCTTGAAAGAATCTCCGGATAGATCGGGGAGGAATCTATCGAGATGAAATTCGGTTTCACGCGACGACGGATGATGCAGGCGCTCGGGTCGGGCGCGGTGCTCGCAGCCCCGATGGCTCCACCGGCCACGGGGGCGTTCAACGACTGGCCCATCGAGGAGGGGCCCGCAACGCCAAAGATCTGCCTGGGTGTGGGCCGCACCAGCGATATCGGATTGCGCGAAGTGAAACAGCTTGGAGTTAATTATGTACTCCGTGGCGGCCCGCGCATTCCTTGGCAAGTAGAGCAGCTCCAGGAGATGATGGACACCTACAAGGCCGCAAATCTGACCCTGGCCAACCTGATGATCGGGGGGTTCGACAACGCGATCTACGGCCGGCCCGGCAAGGACGAGGAGATTGACAAGGTACGGCAATCGATTCGGGCGGCAGGCAAAGTGGGTTTGCCGGTTGTGGAATACAACTTCTATGCGCACCGCGCGATGGAGGGCTACTATGGCGAGACCGGAAGAGCGGGTGCGGGCTACACGGCTTTCGATTATGACCGCATGAAAGGTCTGCCGCCACTCGAGAAGGAAGGCGCGCACTCTCTCGAGGAGATGTGGAACAACGTGGCGTATTTCCTCAAAGCGATAGTGCCGGTGGCCAAGGAGTCGAATGTGCGCCTGGCGCTCCACCCGAATGATCCGCCCGCGCCGATGAGCCGGGGGTCGGGCCAAATCATGGGGACCGTGGAAGGCTGGAAGAAGCTCGTCGATATCGTGCCCGGCCCGCACAACGGAATTACGTTCGATTGCGGCGTGACGCGAGAGATGGGGCAGAATCCGGTGGAGGTCTGCCGTTACTTCATGAAGAAGGACTGCATCAATCACGTCCATTTCCGCAACGTGGTTGTGCGCAAGCCTTACGAAAAATACACCGAGGTTTTCATTGACGAGGGGCAGGTGGACATGTTCGGTGTGATGCGGGAACTCGTAAAAGGCAAGTACCCGAGGCTGATCTACCCCGAACACCCGCGGGCGATGGAGGCCGATCACGCGGATTCAAGCGACACAGCCAGTATGTTCAAGTCAGGGTATCCGGGCGGCGGATCGTATACCGGGTACGCATTCAATGTCGGATATACAAGAGCAATGCTGCAGGCGGCGCTGGAAGTGTAGCGTTTATGAAACGGCGCGACTTTTTCACTAGCATGCTGGCGGGCCTGACGGCCGTGAAGCTCGATACCGCGCTCGCGCAACCGGCTTCGTCCACACCGGTTTTGGAGCGGCCGCTCCCTGGGACGCCGCACCAAGGCAAAGTTCTCATCGCGATCCAGCCGCATTCCGATGACATCGCCCTGTTTTCGGCGGGCACGGTGGCCAAGTTGATTCAGGAAGGCTATTCGGGCTACATGATTCGAGCCACGAATGATGATATGGGCGATGACGTGGGCGAGCCTGGCTCGATCGGTGAAAACGTCCTGAGGAATGAGCGCGAGGTCACCGAGCAGGCCCGCGTGCTCGGCCTCACGCGGGATTTCGCGCTCAACTACAACAATCACCGCATGAGCGACATATCCCGGAACGAGCTGATTTGCCGCCTGATCTTCCTGTTCCGGCTGCTCAAGGCGGACACCGTGTTTTGTTACGACCCCTGGGCGCACGACGAAGAGAATCCCGATCATTATGTCCTGGCTCATTGCGTGGAAGCGGCATGCTGGATGGCGGGGCGCGTTCACGATTATCCCGAACAATTCGCAGCAGGGCTGCAGCCGCGGGCGGTCACGGAAAAGTACTACTACGCACGGCATCCGGATATTACGCGGGTCGTCGATATCAGCGGCACGATCGAGAAAAAGATCGAAGCCAACATTTGCAACGTTGCGAAGGGGCCGGGCGGCCACCACGGATCGAAGCTGCGCGCTGAACTGTCCAAGCAAGGCAAGAAACTCCCGCTTCTTGGCGACGACGATCGCACCGCGGACCGCAACTACATACGCGAGTTCGTGCTTGCGGGCAACCGCGAACTGGGCAGGAAATACGGCGTGGAATACGCCGAAGCTTTCCACTACATCGGGCCGCCGCCGCAATCGCGTGTCGAGGATTTTGTGAAGCAGCATGCGGTGCCGTTGCGCTAGACAGCATGGATGAACTCCCGCGGAAGCTCGGCTTCGGGGACGCGACGCTGATCATCATAGGAATCGTCATCGGGTCGGGCATTTTTCTGCTTCCCACGTTGATTGCGCGGAATCTCGCCTCCCCTTGGGCCATCATCACTGTGTGGGTGGTCTCCGGTCTGTTATCCTGCTGCGGCGCGCTCGCCTACGCGGAGCTGGGCGCGATGAAGCCGGCAACCGGGGGCCAGTACGTGTATTTGCGCGACGCGTACGGGCCGTGGTGCGCGTTTCTCTGCGGATGGGTTTTCGTTCTGGCCGTGCTCCCGGGCGGGATCGCCTTCATGGCGGTCGGCTTCTCAATCTACCTGGACCAATTCGTTCCTCACATTGCGGGAATGCGCACAGCCGTTGCGTTGGCTCTGGTGGCGGCGCTATCAGCCGTCAACTACATCGGTGTGAAGGAAGGCGCATGGATTCAACGGATCTTCACATCACTCAAGATCGCCGGGCTGGTCCTGGTGATCGGGGCCGCGGCGCTTGCGCCGCACACACGGGACGCCGCGGAACCGCTGGTCCAGCCACTTTCCTACACCGGAATCGGGGTTGCCATGACCGCGTGTCTCATGGCGTACAACGGCTGGAGTTACCTGAGCTTCGTCGCCGGCGAGGTGAAAGATCCGCAGCGCAACCTGCCGAAGTCGCTGGTTCTGGGGATGGGCGCCGTGATGGCCCTCTACGTATCGGCCAATCTCGCGTATCTCAGGGTGATGAGCGTGCCGGAAATCGCGGCCGCCGAGCGGGTAGGTGCGGCTCTGGCGCAACGGACCATGGGACCTGCGGGCGCGACAGTTTTGTCAGCTGTGGTTCTTGCGTCCATCATTGGTGCGATCAACGGCTGCATACTGACCGCGGCGCGCATCCCGTTTGCACAGGCGCGGGATGGCATCTTCTTCCGGCGCTTCGGGCGCATGCATCCACGCTTTGAGACGCCAGGATTTGCCATCGTGGCGCTGGGTCTGTGGACCGGCGTGCTGATTGTGACGGGTTCGTTCGAAACGCTGGCTTCTTACACAATGCTATCGGCCTGGGTTTTCTATACGCTAACCGTGGCGTCCGTCTGGGTGTTGCGCCGCAAAGCACCCGAAGCCCCGCGCCCGTACAAAATGTGGGGATATCCGGTTACGTTGTGGCTCTTTATCATCGTTTCGATCTGGTTCCTGGCGGACGCGCTGGTGAATCAGCCGAAGACGTCCGGGATCGCGATTGCGGTCGCCGCGTCAGGCATTCCTTTTTACTTCTTCTGGCGCCGGAAATCGGTAACGGAGGAGAGGAGCGCAAGAAAACCGTCCACACCCGCATGAAAATCACCCGAGTCGAAGCGATTTATTTACGGCAGCCGGAAGTCAAGCAACAATGCGACAGCGGCCAGGACGCGTTGATTGTCCGCGTCGAAACGGATGCGGGCATCACCGGAATCGGCGAAGTCGATTCCAATCCGATGGGCGCCAAAGGCATCATTGAAGGCCCCTTTTCTCACACCACTGCCGCCGGATTGGGAAATCTCATTCTTGGCGAGGATCCCTTCGAGACCGAGAAGATCTGGCACAAGATGTACCGCGGAAATATTTATGGCGGGCGCCGGGGGGTTGGGCTTCATGCCATGAGCGGTATCGACATGGCGCTGTGGGACATCAAGGGCAAGGCGCTCGGATTGCCGGTCTGGAAGCTGCTCGGCGGCGGTTTTCACCAAAAGCTACGGTGTTACGCCAGCTCGCTTTTCGGAGCCACGCCGCGCGAGACCGGGGAGTTGGCCCGGCGTTATCGCGATCAGGGTTTCACCGCGGTCAAGTTTGGCTGGGATCCGATGGGGCGCGACGCCGAGACCGATGTGGCGTTGGTGCGGGAGGCTCGCAAAGGCTTGGGGGCTGGGCCCGATTTGTTGATCGATGCGGGGCTGGTCTGGGATTCGAAAACCGCTCTCCAGCGCGCCCACGCATTCACCGAATACGGCATCTTCTGGCTGGAAGAGCCGTTGCGTCCCGACGATTACGATGGATACCGGAAACTTGCCGAATCAACTCCCGTGCGAATTGCCGCGGGCGAGGAGGAGAGCGGCCGGCAATCGTTCCTGGAACTCATGGATCGGGGCCGAATTGATGTGGTCCAGGTGGATCTTACCCGTTGCGGGGGCTTTACGGAAGCGATGAGAATCGCGGCTCTGGCCTGGGACCGCGGACTTCCGGTAGCAAACCACGGCTTTACGACCTACATCAATGTTACGGCGGCCTTGCACTGGCTGAACTCGATCCCCAACGCGCTGATCTGCGAATTTGTGGCGGAGGAGGGGACCAACTTACGAGAATCCATCACGAAGCAAAAGCTTCGCGCCGTCGACGGTTTTCTCGACACCCCGCAGAAGCCGGGACTCGGCATCGACCTCGATGAGGAGGCCATCGCACGCTTTCGCGTGTAACAGTAACCCAACGTCCGTCTGGGACGCCGTATTTTAAGAGCGTGCCAGACAGCAAGGCGAATAATTGGGAAACCCAATCCCGAAAACGGAACCGTTTGATCATTGTTCCCCTGCCAAATGACCACCTCAGTTGGGCTAACGTAGTAGAGTATGGCGATACCAGACGAACCGACCCTGAAGGAGTTACAGCGGAAGTGCTGGTTAATGCTAAACCTCTACACGAGGCTGGCGGAGCAAGCTTGCGCCATAATGGTGCGCGCCAAATCTGCTCCGTTAACCCCTGAGGATCGCGCCCAGTTTCTGTTACTTCGCCGAAGAGAAAACGCTGCGCAAGCGGCCTACATGAAAGCCAGAATGGATCTCATGGCTGCCCTGTTGATTAGCCCTTTTCCGGCCGATAGCAGTGCATGGCTTGTGAGGAGCGGGACCGATTGACCGCTCAGTGCGACGCTTCGCTCAAACGGCTTAGAGCGGCCCTTCAAGTTCTGGAACAACCGAATATCCCTGATTTAGCGCAACTCCAGGAACTGGAGGAGACCCGGCTCGCTTATGTCGCGGCGCGAGTTGCACTGGATGAGCACCTGCGGGAGCACGGGTGCTGAGGTTTTCCCACCCATTCGCGAGCCGTCCGTTGCGTTGAACCCCTCGATCATGCATGATAAGGCATCATGCGCACTAGCCTCACGTTGGTCATCGCTGTAGCGTGCTTGGTGGCCGCCGGCAAGTCGGGCGAACAGGTGCAGTTCCGGGAGCACGTGATCGAGCCCAATATCCCCGGCGGCTACGCCGTCTTGGTCGCCGACATCAATCACGACGGCCGTCCGGATGTGATCGGGCTGACGCAGCGATCCACCGAACTGGCCTGGTACGAGAACCCGACCTGGGAACGCCATGTTCTCATCGACGGGATGAACGGCTTGGTTAATATGGCCGCGGCAGACATCGATGGAGACGGGGTGCCAGAGCTGGCGGTGGAGAGCGGGTTCAGCATGGTGGCTGCGAAAAGCGAAGGATTGGTCTGGTTGCTTCATCATCAGGGCGACCCTCGAGGTTTATGGAAGGCCACAAAAATTGACACTCTCACTACCTCGCACCATATCGGTTGGGCCGACATCGATGGAGACGGCAAGAAGGAGCTGATCAACGCGCCGCTCATCGGCGCCAAGGCCCTGGCCCCGCGCTACGAGGACCACGTGTCGCTAGTGTATTACCGCACCGACGATTGGAAGCGCCGCCTGATCGACGATCAGTTGACGGGCGTGCTGCACCGTTTGCGCGTGGTGCATTGGGATGCCGGAAAACGGGAGCAGATCCTCACTGCGGGCTTCGACGGAATCGTTCTGCATAGCGCGGAAAGCAAGGGCGGCGACGTCCGGTGGAAGAACGAACTGCTGTCGCACGGCCACCAGGAGCAGCCGCCTAGGGCTGGAACGAGCGATGTCCGCCTCGGGCATTGGGGCAAGCGCCGCTTCCTGGCGGCAGTCGAGCCATGGCACGGAAACGAAGTAGTGGTCTATACGGAGGACCAGGCCCATAGCTGGCAGCGTAAGGTCATCTTCTCGGACTTGTCGGAGGGACACGAAGTCGTGGTTGGAGACTTCAATGGTGATGGCCTTGAAGACATCGCGGCCGGGGACCGGGGCAAGGGCGCCAGCGTACACGTCTTCTATGCGCAAGATGACCGCGGCGCCGAATGGCGTCACCAGATCATCGACCATGGCGGGATGGCGGGATCCGGCTGCGCCGCGGCAGACATTAATGGCGACAGCCGCATCGACATCGTCTGCATCGGAGCCTCCACGGGCAACATCAAGTGGTACGAGAATCTCGGGAACCCGAGGTGATATAGTAGGCGGGATTCAGAGGATTTATGGTCCGTGTGATGCTGGCGCTGTCAAGCTTTGCCCTTCTATTGGCGCAGGAGCCAGGCGAGGAAAAGATACCGAAAGAAAACCCCTACAAGTCCGAAAGCGACTTGGCTCGCGGCAAGCGATTGTTTCTCGGCCACTGCGCTCCCTGCCATGGTCCATCGGGCGACGGAGGCCGCGGAGCCAATCTCGCACGGCCCAAGCTCTTGCGGGCATCGGACGACGCCGCGCTGTTTCAGGTGATCAAAGAAGGCGTGCCGAATACGGAAATGCCAGGCGCGTTCGAGATGATTGACCGCGAGATCTGGCAGGTGGCGGGTTATGTCCGCACACTCGGGCGCACGGCCGCGGAGAACGTTCCCGGCGACCGCGTCCGTGGAGAGCAGCTGTTTCGCAACAAGGGGAACTGTGTCCGATGCCATTCCGTCAACGGGCAAGGCGGGCGCATGGGTCCGGAACTTACCGAAATCGGAGCACGGCGAAGCGCCACATACCTTCGCGAAACGCTGCTTGCCCCTGAAACGAACGTTCCCGAGGGATTCCTGATGGTGCGGCTCAAAACCAAGGACGGCAAGGAGGTCAGCGGCGTCCGGCTCAACGAAGACACATATTCACTCCAGCTGCGCGACCTCTCCGACCAACCGCGCTCATTCTGGAAACAGGAGCTGGCGGAGCTGCACCACGACAAAGGCAAATCCCCGATGCCCAGTTATCGCAGCGTTTTTTCAGAAGCGGAACTGGCCGACGTTGTCGCATATCTGGTGTCCCTTCGAGGTAGCTTATGAAAACCGGATGGCTGTCACTGATCGTAACCTTCACACTTGCAGGACAAGTAACCTATGACCGCCTGCGGCAGGCCGATTCCGAGCCGGGAAACTGGTTGTCCTATTCGGGGAACTACAGCTCGCATCGCTACTCGCGTTTGAGCCAGATTACCGCGGGGAATGTGAAGCGCCTGAAGCCGGTCTGGATCTATCAAACCGCGCCCGGCAAAGTGGAGACGACGCCGCTGGTGATCGACGGCGTGATGTATATCACGGAGCCTCCCAGCAACGTCACCGCTCTCGACACGCGCACGGGGCGGCCCCTGTGGAAGTACCAGCGCACAGTTCCCAAGGACCTGCGCATCTGTTGCGGGCAGGTGAACCGCGGCGTGGCCGCGCTCGACGATCTTGTCTGGGTCGGCACCATAGACGCGCACCTGATTGCGCTCGACGCCAAGACCGGCCAGGTGCGCTGGGACACGGTCGTTGCGGACTATAAGACCGGCAACTCGCTCACAGCGGCTCCACTCGCGGTCAAGGACAAGATCATCATCGGAATGGCGGGCGGCGAATTCGGCGTGCGTGGATTTGTCGACGCTTATGAGGCGGCCACCGGCAAGCGGGCCTGGCGCTTCTGGACGGTTCCGGTTGCGGGTGAGCGAGGAAGCGAAACCTGGGCCGGCGAAAGCTGGAAGACCGGATCGGCCACGACGTGGGTTACCGGTTCATACGATCCCGCCCAGAACCTGGTTTTGTGGGGCACGGGAAATCCGGGACCCGACTGGAACGAAGAGGTTCGAGGCGGAGACAACCTCTACTCCGATTGCCTTCTCGCGCTTGATGCGGACACCGGCGAGCTGAAGTGGCATTTTCAGTTCACCCCGCACGATGGGCACGATTGGGATTCGACCGAGGTGCCCGTTCTCATTGATGGCGTTGTGCGCGGCGAGAACCGGAAGCTGATCCTGTTCGCCAACCGCAATGGGTTTTACTACACGCTCGACCGTCAGAGCGGCAAGTTCCTGGCCGGACGGCAGCTTGTCCGCCAGACTTGGGCAAAAGGCCTGGATGACGACGGACGTCCCGTACGCATCCCCAACATGTACCCATCAGTTGAAGGCAAGCTGGTCTATCCGAGCGTGCCTGGGGCCACGAACTGGTTCAGCCCGTCTTACAGCGCCCGCACAGGTCTGTTCTATGTTGCTGTGCGCGAGGAGGGCGGCGTCTATTACATGGGTGACGCGGACTACAAGCCCGGAGTCATTTTCAACGGCGGTGGTTTCCGGGGCGTGCCCGGCGAAGAGCCTTGGGGCGCCATCCGGGCGCTCAAGCCCGGGACGGGTGAAGTCGAGTGGGAGTTCAAGCTGCATTCGCCGCCGTGGGCAGGGGTGCTCTCGACTGCCGGGGGCCTCGTATTCGGCGGGACCAACGAAGGCGACTTTTTTGCGCTCGACGGTGCTAGCGGCAAGTCGCTGTGGCGCTTCCAGGCCGGCGGTGCGGTAACGTCGAATCCTATAAGCTATTTGAGCGAAGGCAAACAACACGTAGCGATCGCCGCTGGGAACGCCATACTCGTTTTTGCACTGACTGACTAAGCCGGCAGGAGCGGTGGCAGCCCTCTACTTCCCGTTTCCAGCCATTTCATCGAGCAGCTTTTCCGCGCCGTAGAGTTTTCGCAGCGCCTCAGTCATCGCCGCCGTGTGCACCGCTACCGCCCGGTTGGTCTCTTCGTCGTACACGAAATCGCCCACCAGCGATTCGATATTGCCATCGAAGATCAGCCCGACAACCTCTCCATTTCGATCGATTACCGGCGAGCCGGAATTGCCGCCGACGATGTCATTGTTGGTCACGAAATTGAGCGGCGTCGACAGATCGAGCTTGGTCCTGCCTTCGACAAAACGCGGAGCGAGGAAGAACGGTCCCTTGTAATTGAAGCCCGCCGCTCGATCGTAAAGACCATAAAAGGTCGTCAGAGGCGGAGCCTTGGTTCCGTTCATCGGATAGCCCTTCACCTGCCCGTAGGACAGGCGCAGCGTGAAAGTAGCGTCGGGATAGGCAGACTTGCCGTACGCTGCGAAGCGGGCCTTGCCAAGTTGCTCGCCGGCACGTTCCTCCACGCTCTGGACGTTGTCCTCGAACCACTTGATGATCTCCCGCCGCATCGGATCGAGTTTTCGCGCCAGTACGATCATCGAGTCAGTAGACGCGCCGACTACCGCTTCGCCGCCTTCGACGAGCTGCCGGCGCACCGCGGCGTCGGTGAGCTTAGTTCCATTCACGAGTTCCTTCGCCGCTTCCTGGGGGCTCTTGCCGTTGAGCACGATCTTGAGGAACGGATCGTTCGGCCCCATCTCCTCGAGGTCCAACTGAAGAGCGCCCGTGATGCGCGCGACTTCCATGTCGCGGTAAATCGGCGCCGGTGAGAACATCCTGAATCGGAGCGATTCGAGTTCCGCTTCGTGGAAACCCGGCAAGCGCTCGCCATCGGGCTTCTTGATCTCGGCCACGTACTGCACGATGGTCTGCGCCCGCCCGGCAAGCTGTGAATCGAGACTGTGATAGAAGCGCTCTTTCAGGCGCGAACCCGCCTTTCGCTCGGCCGCGGCAATCTCGTCCCAGGCGCCGCCGTACCTGGACTTCCACTGCGGATTACTCATGACGAGAGTCTTGAATTTTTCCTCATCGCTCCGCTTGGCGTCCATCACGTGTTTATCGAGCAACCCCTTTAGCTCGCCGTCGATGGCTTTGACCGAGTTCTCCAATCCAAAAATCTCGCTACCGGCCCGCTGGGCCTGCTCCGCGCCATGCGCAGAGTACTCCTCGAGCACGTGAATCCGGCGCCGGAGAATCTTGAGGCTGTTCGGCTCGATCATGTCGCGCTCGAGCTCCAGTTGCGCTACGGTATCGAGCCGTTGAGTGGATCCTGGATGACCCGCGACGAACACCAGATCCCCGTCTGCGGCGCCCTTTGCGTTCCATTTCAGGTAATTCGGGCTCTCGATCGGCTTGCCGTTTTCGTAGACCCGGAACAGCGCGAGGTCGAGGTCGTAGCGCGGATACGTGAAGTTGTCCGGATCGCCTCCGAAGAAAGCAGCCTGGTCCTCGGGAGCGAAAACCAGCCGCACGTCCGTGTACTTCTTGTAGCGGTAGAGCCAGTATTCACCGCCTTGATAGAGCGTGACCACGTCGGACCGCAGGCCGGTCTTCTGCAGGCTCTGGCGTTCGATGTCGGCTATCGCTTTCTTTCTGATCGCGAACTCGTCAGCGGTGTTCTT
>Ga0066709_100004269_pt1 | contig 11330 bp, 7 predicted proteins | sample GraSoiAngelo_158_FD_79665 | JGI IMG/M metagenome (GOLD analysis project Ga0066709, IMG submission 79665) | Grasslands soil microbial communities from the Angelo Coastal Reserve, California, USA - 14_1009_16_30cm | ecosystem: Environmental > Terrestrial > Soil > Grasslands | place: USA... | reverse complement strand
TGTCCAGTCCTCCCCGCCTCGAGCGACATCTGATTCGCGCACCGGCGCGCCGAGCCACATCGCAAGGATGGACGGGAAATACGGCGCGGATCGCGTGAGGTTGAACTCGAGCACACGGTCACTTAGCGGGACGACGCCCTCGGAGAAGAACCTGTCCCTGGCAGCCTTCAGCTTCGAAGGATCGACCTTGACCGGATCGAGCTGATTCCAGGCTTCGCATCCAATGATCACGAATGCGAGCGGGCTGAAACGGCTCCCCACTACCGGATCGCAGACACGACTCCAGCCGTAGGCGAAGTCCCTGGCCAGTACTGGACTCCCATCCGAGTACACGAGACCCTGGCGCAGCGTGAGCGTGTAGCGGCGTCCATCGGCCGAGAGATTCGGAAGGTCCTGCGCCGCGGCGGGTATTGGCTTCATTGTGTGAGCGTCGTAGCTGAGCAGCGGCTCGAAGACCATCAGATCGAGGTAGTCCTCGCCGGCCGTGGTGTTCCGCGCCGGATCGAGGGTCAACGGTTCGAAGATGTTCATCGTCAATGACTCCGCGAGCGTAGGGTTCGAACCGGCTGGGCTCCCTGCGATGCATGCGCACAGAACGAGAGGGACGATCAGCCACAATGGAGCACGCCGCGCGTGGTGTTGCATGGCGCCTCGTTCCCTAGTTGTGCTTAGTCACGTATGTAGACAGCAGATCGAACATGCCGGGCCAACTGTCTAGCGGCGAGTGTGTGATGTGCACCCACGGCTTCTCCAGGTAGCGGAAGGCCCGGTAAGCCACGAACGCGGCGGGCGCATCCCGCGATAAGAGTTGCGAAGCCTCGATGTAGAGGGCATCGCGTGCTGGAGCGTCCATCTCAACATCGGCTCGGTGCACCAGCCCGTCGAACGCCGCGCTGGCGTATCCACCTTGCGCGATCGGACCGCCTGAGCTGGACTCGGCGACCCTCGACAGGTAGCCGTTCTGATCCGCATTGCTCGCACACCACTCTAGGTAGCGCACATGCGGGTTCGTCTCCGGTCTCATCTGGAGCTCCCGCATCGTCGGCAGGTCGACCACGCGCGTAGTGACGTCGAGGCCGAGGTTCGCGCGCCATTGCTCCCGGAACCAATTCGCGATAGGTAGGGCGGCTTGGTTTGCGACAACGAACTCAATGGGCACATCCGCTGACGCCGGATGCCGCAATGAAGCGAACAGTCGCTTCGCGTCATGTGGATCGAAAGCCTGCGAGTCGTCGACGGGGTCATGACCCGGAAATCCGGGAGGGATCATCGAGAGAGCGGGCGCGCCGATGTAGATATCACGCACGAAGGAATCGCGGTCAAAGGACTTTGCCAACGCGAGCCGCACGCTCGAATCATCCAGCGGCGGACGAGTCACGTTAAAGCGTAGAAAGTCGGTGCAGTTGGAGACCGGCGCGACCAGCTCGCGCTTGAGAGCGGGGTCTCGCTCCACTTCATCGATGTCTGGTCTTAGGTCGATGGGAAGGACGTCTGTTTGGCCATTCCGGTATGCGGAAATGTCGGCTCGCGTGCCGACGGAGTATGTCCTCATGACGCGGTTCTTTACTCGTGGCTGTGTACGAAACCGGGGGTTCGCCTTGAAAACAAGACGGTCACCGTGCCGCCACTCGGAGAGCACGTACGGTCCGTTCCCCACATAGGTTGCGGGATCGGTCCAGGTTTCGCCGCCGCGCGACACATCCGACTCTCGTACCGGCGCGCCGAGCCACATGGCCAGGATCGACAGAAAATATGGCGCGCGTCGGGTCAGATTGAATTCGAGAACTCGGTCGCTGCGCGCGACGATGCCCTCCGTGAGCAATCTGGATTTTGCGACGTTGAGTTTTGCAGCATCAGTCTTGATGGGGTCGAGCTGGCGCCAGCTGTCGCAGCCGACGATGACAGATACGAGGGCGCTCCGCGTGCTCGCGACCACAGGATCGCAGAGCCGGCTCCAGCCGTAAACAAAATCCTTGGCGAGCACACGCGTCCCGTCCGAATAGGAGAGGCCTTCTCGCAACGTGAAGGTGTAGCGAAGCCCATCGGACGCGAGAGCCGGTAGGTCCAGCGCCGCCGCGGGGACGGGGCGCAGCGTATGAGGGTCGTAATTGAGCAGCGGCTCGAAGACCATCAGGACGATGTAGTCCCAGAGTCCGCCGCTCCGTTGCGGATCGATCGTGTCTGGCTCAAGGATGCTCATGGTGAGCGCGGCGGTCGGGTCAGCCTCATCTGCCGGCGTCGCTGGCGTCTGCGCGCAGGCTGCCACGACCAGCGCGAATGCGACGATCGACGCCGGAAAAGGTGCAGCCCGAGGCGGACGCGTTAGCAACTTCGTCCTTCGCCGCCGAAAGACTAGCAGCCGGGTATACCCTCGCTGAATGTTCGAGCGGTTGGAGCTCCTTCTGGCCTCGCCCTTTCGCCTTGTGCTGGTCGTCGCGATCATTGCGGCAGCACCGCTCCTCGCTCTCGGCGAGATCTCGGCGAACGACACGCGGCAGCGCCTGCGTGCAGATGAGCTTCGCGCCGCGGCGCTCGCGGCGCTGCACGCCGCCGACGTCGTCTCGTTCGAAGTGTCGGGCGTGCAGGCCGGAATCCTCCGCGCCACCGGAAACGTCGACCTCAAGGTCGCGACGAACACCGGCGACGCGGCCGCGCTTGCGATCCTGGTGCGGGATCTCAAAAGCGTCATGGCGCCTGACGTACGGAGGCTCTTCGTGCTCGATCCGTTCGGGAAGGTCCTGGCGCAGGAGCCCTACGACGATCGCGTGGGCGTGACGAGCTTCGCGGGGAGCGACTTCTTCCGAGCCGTCACGCGAATTGGGACGGCCGCCCCTTCATTCGCGCTCTCGGCCGCCTATCCGCTTGATACACCAACGACGCCTGCGGTGATCATCGCGTCCCGGATCAACCGAAACGATGCAGTGCCAGCCGGCGTGCTCGCGGTCGAGCTGGATCTTCGTCTTGTGCATGACGCGCTCGCGCCATTGGTCGCTGGCGCGGACGACATCTACGTCGTCGACTCCCACGGGACGCTCCTGGCGCGCGCGCGCGGCGCAGTGGCGGACCCCGCGCTTCTGAGCGACCTCAGCACCGGCCCGATCGTAAAGGCGGCTCTCTCAGGACAGATGAACAACGTCGAGGCGGATGACCCGCTCGGTGGAGGCCCTCGTCTGCTGACTACCGCGCCGATCCGCGACCTCGGTTGGTACGTCACTACCGCGCGCTCCGCGGAGATCGTCGATCCCGAGGTGGGCAGCGTGCTCGCCCAACTCGCCTTCCTTCGTCTCCTCGTCGTCGCCCTTCTGCTCGGTGGGACGTACATCCTGGCGAGGGCCGTGAGGGGCCTGGTGCGCCAACGTCGCGGGCTCGCCGCTACTAATGCTCAGCTCCGGGAGGCGACGGCGGCCAAGTCGCGCTTCCTGGCGAACATGAGTCACGAATTGCGAACGCCGCTGACCGCCGTCATCGGCTTCTCCGACGTTCTGCTCCAGCGCGTTTTCGGCGAGATCAACGCGAAGCAGGAGGAGTACCTCAAGGACATCCTCCAGTCCGGCCGACACCAGCTGTCGCTCATCAACGACATCCTCGATCTGTCCAAGGTCGAGGCCGACCGGATGGAGTTGCACAAAGAGGACTTCTTTTTGCCGGATCTCCTCGCCAACGCGCTCACGCTCGTGCGCGAGCGCGCGTCGCAGCGGAGCATCCGGCTCGACCTGCATATCGATCCTGGCGTGAGCCACGTCCAGGCCGACCGTCGCAAACTGACACAGATCGTGCTCAACCTGCTCGCGAACGCGGTAAAGTTCACGCCAGAGCGGGGACGCATCGAAATGTCCGCTCGTCTCGTCGACGGCGCGATCGCGGTCGCGGTAAGGGATACCGGGATCGGGATCGCAATGGACGAGCAGTCCAGAATCTTTGAGGAATTCGCACAGGCGCGGGGCGTTGTCGATGCGCCGGAGAGCACCGGGCTCGGGCTCACACTGGCAAAACGGCTGGTCGAGCTCCACGGTGGGCGGATTTGGGTGGAGAGCGAGCCCGGCAAGGGCAGCACGTTCACGTTCACGCTGCCCCAACGTGCCGTCGCGTCAGTTCAGAGCGCCTAGATGGGCGAGCGAATCCTGATCGTCGATGACCGGCCGGAGAACCTTCGCCTCCTAGACGCGATGCTCGCGCCGTACGGCTATGGCATAACGACCGCTGGCTCCGGTGAGGAGGCGCTGCGCGTGATCGCGGACCGACCGCCCGACCTGATCCTGCTGGACGTCGTCATGCCAGGCATGAGCGGCTATGACGTCTGCCGATCCGTTCGGGCTAGTGAGGCGACCCGCTACCTCCCTATCGTCATGAAAACAGCGACGCCCGATCAGGATCGCGTCGCCGGGGTGGAGGCGGGGGCGGACGATTTCGTCGTTGAGCCGTTCGACAAGCAGGAGCTTCTCGCTCGCCTGCGTTCGCTTCTCCGCATCAAGTCCTACCACGACACCATCGAACGGCAATCAGCGGAGCTCGCCGAGCTGAATCGAGGGCTGCGTGAGCGAGTGGAGTCCCAGGTCCAGGAGATCCTTCGCCTGCGCGGTCTAGGCGGGACTGCGGTGTTCCGTCGCGAGGGCGACATCTGGACGATCGCCTACGAGGGCAGCGGCTTTCGCCTCAAGGACGCGAAGGGTCTTCACTACATCGCCGCTCTCCTTGGCGAGCCCGGCCGAGAGAGGCATGCACTCGATCTCGTCGCGTCCGAGCCGAATGACGAGGGCGGTGCGCCCCACGTCATTGGCGACGCCGGGCCCATCCTCGACGCCGAGGCGAAAGCACAGTACCGCGCACGTCTCAAGGAGATCGAGGAGGAGCTCGGCGAGGCGGAGCGATGGAACGACCCCGAGCGCTCTGCCCGAGCTGCGGAAGAGCGGCAGTTGCTCGCCCATGAGCTCGCCACCGCCGTCGGCCTCGGCGGCAGGGACCGCAAGGCCGGATCAGACGCGGAGCGCGCCCGCGTGAACGTCACGCGCGCCATCAAGACGGCGCTCGAACGGATCGAGGAGCATAGCCCGGGGTTGGCGCGTCACCTAGCCGAAACGCTGCGTACTGGAACGTTCTGCGAGTACCGTCCGGACGCCCGAGCCGCGTTGCGCTGGGAACTCTAGAAGCCGTTCGTCGCGATTGAACGGCCGTTCCGTCCTTCTTCACGCCTAAAGGCTGAGAGCGCCTGAGACGCTCGAAGAAAGAAGGCGAAAAAAATGCGTGCTCTGGGACTGATCGTTCTCGCAGCGGCGGCCCTTTCCAGCGCGTGCGGCACCATCGCGGCTTCTCCAGGCAGCGACTCCTACAACCGGATCGAGGAGCTCAGAACGAACCGTTCGATGGCGGCGGACAATAGCTATGACCGGATCGAGCAGCTCCGCGTGGAGCGTTCGGCAGCCGCCCTGGATGACAGCTACGACAGGCTGGAGGCTCATCGCCTGACTCGCGGAAACTGATGAACGCCAGTCGAGTCTCGTGAGCGCGGCACGAATGAGTGCCGCGCTCTCGCCTAGGCGGTACTGGCCGCCGGCTGCTTCTCTTCGGCCTTCTCGATCGTAAGCTTCTTGTCGTGGGCGTCGACCCGGACGTGGTCGCCCGCCTTGAACTTGCCCTGGAGGAGCATTTCCGCGAGCGGGTCCTCGATCTCGTTCTGGATCACGCGGCCGAGCGGTCGCGCGCCGAAGTTCGAGTCGTAGCCGATCGACGAGATGTAGTCCTTGGCGTCGTCGGTGACCTCCAGCGCGATCTCCTGCGAGTTCAGGTTGCGCTTCACGCGCTGGAGCTCGAGGTCGACGATCGAGCGGATCTCGATCTTGGTCAGCGGCCGGAAAATGACACTGGCGTCGATCCGGTTGAGGAACTCCGGGCGGAACGTGCGCTTCATCTCCTCGGAGAGGCGCTCCTTCATGCGCGCGTAGGCGGCCTGGATGTCGGCGTCGTCGCCGGTGCCCTGCGCGCGGAAGCCGAGCGCGGCCTCGCTCTTGAGCATCTTCTGGGCGAGGTTGCTGGTCATGATGATGATGGTGTTGCGGAAGTCGACGGTGCGGCCCTTCGCGTCCGTCAGACGGCCTTCGTCGAAGATCTGCAGCAGGATGTTGAAGACCTCGGGGTGTGCCTTCTCGATTTCGTCGAGCAGGATCACGCAGTAGGACTTGCGCCGCACGGCCTCGGTCAGCTGGCCGCCCTCGTCGTAGCCGACGTAGCCAGGTGGCGAGCCGACCAGACGCGAGACGTTGTGACGCTCCATGAAGTCGGACATGTCGATCTTCACGAGGTTGTCCTCGTTGCCGAACATGAACTCGGCCAAGGCGCGGGCGACGAGGGTCTTACCGATACCGGTCGGGCCGACGAAGAAGAACACCCCGATCGGGCGCTTCGGATCCTTCAGGCCGGCGCGGGCACGGCGAACCGCGCGCGCGATCGTCGTGATCGCCTCGTCCTGGCCGATGACGCGTGAGTGCAGCGCCTCTTCCATGCGGAGGAGCTTCTGCGTCTCCTCTTCGGCGAGCCGCTTGACCGGGATGCCGGTCCACATCGAGACGACCTCGGCGATGTCTTCCTCGGTCACCTCGGGTCGCTTCTGCGACTGCGCCAGGAGCCAGTCCGCCTTCGTCTGCTGGAGCTTGTCCATCTGCGAGCGCTCCTGCCGGCGCAGCGTCGAGGCGAGCTCGTACTGCTGCGCCTCCATGGCCTGCTCCTTCTCGGTGACGATGCGGTCGAGCTCCTTCTGCGCCTCCTTGACCTCCGTCGGGAGCGTCGAGTAGCGCAGGCGGACGCGGCTGGCGGCTTCGTCCATCAGGTCGATGGCCTTGTCCGGCAGGAAGCGATCGGTGATGTAGCGCGCCGACAGCTCGGCCGAGTCCTTCACCGCCTCGTCGGAGATGGAGACGCGGTGGTGATCTTCGTATCGCGACTTGATGCCGCGAAGGATCTCGATCGTCTCTTCGATCGAGGGCTCTTCGACCATGACCGGCTGGAAGCGACGCTCCAGCGCGGGATCACGCTCGATGTACTTACGGAACTCGTCCAGCGTTGTCGCGCCGATGCACTGCAGCTCGCCGCGCGCGAGCGACGGCTTGAGGATGTTCGCCGCGTCGACAGCGCCCTCGGCTGCACCGGCGCCGACGAGGGTGTGCAGCTCGTCGATGAACAGGATCACGTCGTTGGCGTGGCGAAGCTCCTCGATGATCTTCTTCAAGCGCTCCTCGAACTCGCCGCGGTACTTCGTTCCAGCGACGAGCGAGCCGATGTCGAGCGTCAGCACGCGCTTGCCCTGCAGGGTCTCGGGGACGTCCCCCTTGACGATCCGGTGCGCCAGGCCCTCCGCGATCGCGGTCTTCCCGACGCCAGGCTCGCCGATGAGCGCGGGGTTGTTCTTCGTGCGGCGAGAGAGGATCTGGATGACGCGCTCGATCTCCTTCTCACGTCCGATGACCGGGTCGAGCTTGCCGCCCTTGGACATCGCCGTGAGGTTCACGCCGAGCTGGTCCAGGGTCGGGGTCTTGCTCGCCGCGGCCTTGCCGCCTGCCGCAGCGGTCTCGCCGGCGGCCTGCGGGTGCTGCTGGCCGAGCGTGGCGATGACCTGGTGGCGGACCTTCTCCAACGACACGCCGAGCGACTCGAGCACGCCGGAGGCGATCCCCTCGCCCTCGCGGACCAGGCCGAGAAGCAAGTGCTCGGTGCCGACGTGGCTGTGCCCGAGCTTCCGGGCCTCGTCGATCGCGAGCTCGATGACCTTCTTCGTGCGCGGCGACAGGGTGATCTCGGAGGGCGACGTCGTCGAATCGCCACGGCCGATGATGAACTCCACCGCGGTGCGCACCTTCGACAGCTCGACGCCGAGCGAATCGAGCACGCGGGCGGCGACGCCTTCACCTTCGCGGACCAACCCCAGCAGCAGGTGCTCGGTCCCGATGTAGTTGTGGTTGAAGCGGATCGCTTCGTCCTGCGCTAGGGCGAGGACGCGCTTCGCGCGATCGTTGAAACGATCGAACGGTCCCATCGCGCTACGCAGACCTGCCTGTCGTCACCATGTTGATTATAGGAACGGCACCCTTTCGCAAAGGTTGCGACGCGCTCGCACGTCCATCTGTATATACAAAGGTACGCGTGCCGCACGATTCGCGATCACGCCAGTGGTAATGCATCGCGCGTTCCACTCCTCCACGACCGAGCGTGGACGCGCTTTCTCCGGCGAAGCGCTACCGATTTGACCGTAGCGTCCCCCGCCGTTTCCGCGGTATCAACCCCCCGCCGATAGAATCCGGCCAACCGCGACGAGGAGGCATCCCCTGCGGACCAATACGGTCCCTTGGACTGATCGACTCACACGGGTCGCGGCCGCCGCCGCGGCCGATCGCGCCGCCCTCGTCGCCGTAGGCGAGGACGGCGTGCACGTCACGGCCGCGCTGGCGGATCTGGCGCCAAGCGATTGGCCCGAAAGTCTCGGTGCCGGCGTCCTGAAGCGCGTGGCACGCGGCTCCGATCCCATCTCGCTCGATGTCTCGGGTCAGGTGTCGGACAAAGAGGGCCCGTTCGCCTCCTCGCTGCTCATCCCCGTACAGGGGGACCCGACTTTTGTACTGGCGCTGTTCAGGCGGGGAGCCGCGTTCTCCACAGATGAGGTCCCGCGGCATGCCTCCCTCGCGACGTTGCTCGGCGACCTTCACGACGAAAGTCGCGCCCGGCTGCGAGCGATCACCGAGCTCGAGCGGATGCAAGAGCGTCTGCGGGCGATCGAGGACCTTCGACCCGCGCTGACCGGGGCCCACGACTCGGTCGGCCTGTTGACCGCCGCGGCGGAAGCCATCGCCGAGCGCTTCGGCGCGCAGGCGACGTCGGTGATGTTGATCGAACCGAATGGCGAGATGCGTATCGCCGCGTCCGTCGGACTCGAGCCGCAGGTCGCCAAGGAGGCGCGACGACGGGTTGGAGAAGGTATTTCCGGCTGGGTCGCCGAGCGCGGCCGTGGGGTCCTGCTCCGAGGGCCGATCGAGGACGCGCGGTTTCGCGGCGTCGATCCTGAGGCGCGCGTCGCGCTGTCGGTTCCGCTTCGCCTCGGCAGCGCCGTGCTCGGCGTCGTGAACGTGAAACGACCGCGGGAAGGCACCACGTTCGACGAGTCGCACCTTCGCGCGCTGGAAGCCATCGCCAGCGATGTCGCCACGGCGCTCAAGCAGGTCGAGCAGCTCCAAGGCCTGGAGGAAGACCGGCGCCGAGCCGTCGCCATCGCCGAGATCGCGCGGCTCGTCCAGTCCGGCGACCGTCGCACCGCGGCGCGTCTGGCTTGCGAGGCGCTCGGTTACGCCGGGGTCGGCATCGAGACGCGTGGGGGGTTGGAAGTCTTATACGTCCAGCCGGACGTCTCGCTCGGTGGCGAGCACGATGCCCGGTTCGAGACACCCGCCGGCACCGTCGTCTTCGTGCCGGGACCGGACACAAAGGAAGGCAGTGCCACGATCGCCGAGGGGGTCGCGCCGCTGTTGGCGGGCGGGCCAGGCGCCGCCGTGCCGGAACCGCGCGGCGACCGGCCCGCGCCGAGCCGAGCCCGCGAGCACATCCGGGTGTTCGTCCTCGACGACCACCCGATCGTGCGCGAAGGTCTGCGCCGTGTGCTCGAGCTCGACGGCGACATCGGGGTGTGCGGGGCCGCCCAGACACTGTCGGAGGCGCTGCTGGCGCTGCCCGAGGCACGCCCGGGGGTGATCGTCTGCGACCTGCATCTCCCCGATGCCGACGACGTTGAAGCGGTCCGTCGGCTTTCGGGACGCGGCATCCCGCTGATCGTCTTCAGCATCGACACCTCGCCCGACGTCGTGTTCTCGGCATTGAAGGCAGGCGCGCGTGGGTACATACCCAAACGGTCCTCGCCGGAAGAGCTCCGCGCCGCCGTTCGCGCCGTCGCGAGCGGCATCACGGCGGTCGACCCGGACGTCTTCTCGGCGCTCCAACCGCAGGCGGACCTGGAGTCGGCTGAGCCCGCCTCGACGCGGCGGGACGCTCCGCCGCCATCGAAAGATGCGCTCACGCCCCGCGAGCTCGAATACCTCCGGTACCTGGCAGAGGGCTACACGAACAAGGAAATCGCCCGGACGATGGTCCTCGCCGAAGACACCGTGAAGAAGGGCATCCAGGGCCTGATCGCCAAAATGGGTGCCGCTGACCGTACCCATGCGGTGGTTCTCGCCATGCGCCACGACCTGATCGACTAGTCATCCCTCACCGCCGCCAGTCGTGTAGTACAGCGCTGCTACATCCCAGACGGGTTCCCTAACTAGGTATCTGAAGTCGGCCTGGTTGGGGCTTAAACACCCGTCGCTTGCTGGGTCACCATCCGGCCGATCGAAGTGCCTGCGAGGGCACCGGTCCGAGACGGAGGGGGAGCCTGGAAACCACCAAACGGTGGGCGCAGGCCCGGCTCGGCGACCAGGACGCACGGGCGGAGCTCATCGAGAGCTACCGCCCGTACGTCTCGAGGTTGGTCGCCAAAATGGGCATACCGCCCACGAGCGTGCAAGGACGCGAGGACCTCGTGTCGGCCGGGGTCGTCGGGCTGATCGACGCCGTCGATCGCTTCGACCACCGCCGCGGGGTGCCGTTCGAGGGCTTCGCCCGGCAGCGGATCCGGGGTGCGGTGATCGACGAGCTGCGGCGTCTCGATGGTCGCACTCGGGTCTTCTGGAAGGGGGTCCGCGACGGGACGAAGGACGAGGAGACCATGCCGGTCGCGCTCTCGCTTGACCTGCTCATCGAAGCAGGCGGCGAACCGGCCGGGGCCGACATGATGGTCATGGTTCTCGAGGAAGACCTCTGGAACGACGTCGGCATCGCGATCATGACCCTGCCGCGCCGGGAGCGGAGCGTGCTGCAGCGCTACTACGGCGCCTCGCGGACGCTGCGCCAGATCGGAAGCGAGATGGGTGTCAGCGAAGCCCGGGTGTGCCAGTTGCACTCGCGAGCCATTGCGCAGCTGCGGCGGCTACTCACGATGCGCGAGGCATTTTTCGTAGCCGGGGCGGCATAGCCGGAGCGCACGCGCACCCGGCGGATTCCAGCAGCTCGCAGCCGCTGACACGTGCGTACATCGCCCAGACCCAGAGGCCTTCGTGACGCACGACCGAGAGGAGCCGCTTCGGTCTGGCCAGGGCGGCCGCGAGATCGGCGAACATCGGGTGCGTTTCGGAGCGGAGCAGGATGCGGCCGCGCGCGCGGTGAGGCTTTGGGGCGAGGGGCGCGATCCGCTCGTACGTCCATTCGGCGAGCCAGCCGTGTCGCTGGTCGAGCGTCACGACCAGCCGGACGCCTCCGTC
>Ga0066709_100004266_pt1 | contig 11332 bp, 14 predicted proteins | sample GraSoiAngelo_158_FD_79665 | JGI IMG/M metagenome (GOLD analysis project Ga0066709, IMG submission 79665) | Grasslands soil microbial communities from the Angelo Coastal Reserve, California, USA - 14_1009_16_30cm | ecosystem: Environmental > Terrestrial > Soil > Grasslands | place: USA... | reverse complement strand
TTCCGGCCACCTTCGTGGCACCGATCCGTCGGACGGCGACGGCGTTCGGCGCGAGGTTCTCGGCGGAGCAACTCGGGCGGCGCGCGCCGCGCGTCACGTTCTGCAAGCGCTCGATCGCCACCGACCCGGTGTTCGGGGCGGCGACGCCCGGGGACGCTCACGAAATCTTCGCGGCGGACGGGTTGCCCATCCGGGAAAGCGTAGCGATCGGCGCGGAGGAAGCGCATCACGCCCTCACGACCGGCGGCGATGAGATCGCCGCGAAGGCGTTTGGCCGGGCCGCTGCCCAGGCGTGGACGGCCGAACGGTATCGCCAGCGGGAGCAGCTCGACGAGGCGTACTGGGCGCTCGCGACCCGCCTCTACGGCATCGGATCGCTGGCCTGGGAGCGGAAGAGTCGGAGCACCACCGACAATCTGCTGTGGTATGGCGGCTACCTTGGTCGCCTGGCCGCCTGGTATGGCGCCGGCGACATCGAACTGGGCCTCCGGATCGGTGAGCCAGACCTCGAGCTGCGCGCCGCAGAACTCACGGACCTCTGGAACGCCGTCCCCGTCAATCCGCGCGCGCTGTACGACTTGCCGCGGCAGCAACCGCGGCGCGCGGAGTACTCCTTCGACCGCCAATCCGCGATGGAAGCCAAGTACGCCGCGGGTATCGGCATCTGGGAGGCGGCCTCGACGGCCTCCGAGTCGGCCTATAACCGGTGGGACGGGTTCGCCAGTCGGCTGTACCAACTGCTGGTCATCCTCAACAATGGCGTCACGACCGCGCGGATCGACGACGCCGGTTGGTGGGACCGGTTAGTCGCCACGTACGGGGACCGCCTCGGCCCCAACGCAGGGAGCACGCTGACGCCGTCGTACTCCCGTCAAGCCTGCATCAATTTCGGAGTCACCGATTTGTGGAGTCGCTGGGGGGAATGCGCCAAGCTGGAGGAGCAGTTGGGAACGCAGTTGCAGACGTTTCGCTCCGCGCGGGGCGCCCTGGCCACGCCCACCACGGCCGAGATGCTTCGACTGATGCCGCCGAAGATCGCGCCGGTCCAACGCGGCGAAACCTGAAAGCGAGAACGCACACCATGACGACGAGAAAGCAGCAGGCAACCGATAACGGCCACGCGCTCGCGGCGATCCGCGACCTGTGGCGCGACGGGAACCTCGACGGCGCGCGGGTGCGCGCCCTCGGTGCCGAATATTCCATTCCGGACTGCATCGACTTCACGGCCGACAGCGCCAGCGTTGGGGAGAGTCGACTCGTCGGTCTCGTGCAAAGGGCGGGACGGTCCGCGGGCTTCGACCCCGCCAGCAATGCGCTGGATCGGGAGATTTCGGACTACCTCGATGGCACCTACGGGCGAGGTCGATGGCGGTACGATCGACCGCCTCATCTTTGGGAGCGCGGCGGGGGAGATGCCGACCTCGACCGGTTGTTTCAGGGCCAAGACGTCGCGCTCGCGGATCTCAAAGCGGCCACCGACGCGATGTTCGCGGCCCGCGATGAGGCGAGTGCGGCGGGCCAGGGCAGGACCCCGGTCGCCCAGGGGGCGGAAGTCGCGCTCGCCAAAGCCCGCGCGCAGGCAGTGAAAGATTTTGAGTTGGCCGATGAACGGGCGTCCATCGCTCGGGCGCGAGTGACGACGCGCGCGGGCTGGCTGCAAAACAAGTTCCGGGTCGAACAGGCGCGCAAGGGCCAATGACTTCCGACGAGATCGCCCGCGCCTTGTCGGAACAGGCTCATGAGCTCGCTATGGAGCAGCGTGAAGCGTTCATCGAGGAGACCGAACGCCAGGAGATCGAGGCCGCGGCACGCGCCCGGCGCCGGCTCGAGCGCAAACAGGCGCGCAAGGGCAACCGCACATGAGGGGGCGCGACCCGATGCCGATGACTGACGACTGGGGGAAGCTCAATCGCCTGCTGGGGCAGGTTGAGGCGGCAACGAAGGACTGGCAGGTGGCGCCCGCTCGGCTCCTCGTCGCCCTCGGCGCGGCGTGGGAGGCGAACGACGTCGGGCTCGGCGTGGTCGTCGTCCCGGCACTCGAGGAGTTGCGAGCCGCATGGGCAGAGGCGCAGGCGGTTGGCGACACATAGAAGGTTCTTCTGGCCGGGTGGGGGTCGCTCCCCCGTAAGCCCGTCGCGGACGACGCCGCGGGGCCCGGCCATTCCCGCACCGTGAGGAACTAGGTGGCGCCTCCATTCAGCGGAATCCAGTTCGCCGTCATCAATCAAGCGGCCACCGCGACGCTCGTCGCGGCCCAGGCCGCCGGGGTGACGATCCGCGTCGTGAGCCTGTTCCTGGTGAACACCGCGGCCCAAACGCTGACGTTCAAGAGTGGCGCGGGCGGCACGGCGCTGACGGGTGCGATGGCCCTGGGCGCGAATGCAATCCTCGTCCTCCCGTTCAACCCGCAAGGCTACTTCGAGACGGCGACCGCCACGTTGCTCGAGTTGGCGCTGTCGGGCAGCACGCAGGTCTCGGGTGGGCTGCAGTGGGTCGCGGTGGGCTGAGCTGAACACAACGCGGCCCCGAGCGCGGGAACGCCCGAGGCCGTCAAGGAGATCACAACGTGGGTGCCTTGAAGTTAGTGCCACGCCCGGAATCCTCGCAAGCGACGGATGCCCTCCGCCATTGGGCTGACCGGCGGCGCGAGCTCCTGCGCGATCAGCAGCTCGACCGGCTGATCACGGTGCTCGAGCGGCTCGTCGCGGTGCTGGAACGGCGGGCCGCGTGACGGTCGATCGCGCCGCACGGGCCACCCACCTCACCGTTGAGCACATCGACGCCGACCGCTACGCAGTACGGGGCGGCAAGACACCGCACCTCGTGGATCTCGCGAACGCCATCGTCTGCGACTGTAAAGACCATGCGTTCCACCCGGGCATTGATTGCGCGCACATCCTTGCGGTGCAGCGGTTTCGGGGAAACGGGATGTCCGCACCCGTCGTCGCCGCCCCGCCAGCGCTGCCCGAGCACCCACCGCGCTTTCGCCTCTACACGGCCGACGACCTGCTGGCCCTGCCGCCGGTCGAGTGGCTGCTCGACGGTCACCTGCCGGAGAACGGCTTGGCCGTATTGTACGGGGCGCCGGGATCCGGCAAGAGCTTTCTGGCGCTCGCATGGGCGGTGGCGATTGCGACCGGGCAGCCATGGCTCGGCCACGCGAGCCGCCGCGGCTTAGTGGTGTTCATCTCCGCGGAGGGCGGCCGGGGCCTGGGGCAACGGGTCCAAGCGATTCGCGCCGCGCACGAGCTGGTCCAGATCATCGACGTCCTCTTCGTCCGCGAGGCCGTCAACCTCCTCGAGACGCGGGACGTGAAGGCGCTCCTGGCCGACGTGGATGCGTGGACCGACGCGCAGGGCACGCCCGCGACCGGGCTGCCCGAACACCCCGGCCTAGTCGTCATCGATACGATGGCGCGGTGCATGCCCGGCGGCGATGAGAACAGCGCCCAGGACGTCGGCCGCGTCATCGCCGGCGCCGATCAGGTCCGTCAGCATACGGGCGCCGCCGTGCTCGTCGTCCATCACACCCAGAAGTCGGGCGAACTCGAACGGGGCAGTTCCGCCCTCCGCGGGGCCGCCGATGCGATGTTCGCGCTCGCCAACGACGAGGGCACGCTAACCCTCACCTGCACCAAGCAGAAGGACGCCCCCGCCGTTGACGCGCGCCGGCTCCGGCTCGTCGCCGTCGAGCCGTCGTGCGTGATCGAGCCCGTCGAAGGGGAGCCAGAACCGCGGATGACGGCGACCGGCTGGAAGCTGCTGCGGGACCTTTTGGAGACGTTCGAGGGCGGTGGCAGTGCCATGGCAGGGTGGGTCCGAGTGTCGGGCGTTTCGGAGCGGTCTGCCTACCGCACTGCCAAGCTTTTGAAGAAGATGGGCTACGTCGCGCAAAATAAGACGCACTACGTCGTTACCCCAGCGGGGGAGATGGCCCTCAAGGGGTCTGCCACATGACTGCCAACGCTCTGCCATGGCAGGGGCAAAATCCTGCCTGCCAATTCGGGGGGCTAAGGATAGCCCCCGATGGCAGAGATGCCGGTGCTTTGACCCTTCCCCCGGAGACCAGCTTCTACCAAGGGCGGGGAGGCCCGTGACCGCGCGCCCCCTGCCCCGCCGCTCTACCGCGCTCCTCGCCGCGGCGCCCGCCGACAACGCCGTGCTCACGCCGAAGCAGCTCGCCGTGTGGCTGCAGGTCTCGGAACGGCAGATCGACAGGCTCCGGGGCTGCCCGTACGTTCTCGTCGGCGGGTCCCGGTCGAAGCGCTACCCGGTCCGCCTCGTGCTCCGCTGGCTGGAGACGCTCGAGCGCCACCAGGAGGGGACCCCTTGACACCCCAGAAACGAGCTTCCAAATTGGAAGCCATGCGGGCGAACCTGGCAGGCGAAATCCGGACGGCGATCGCGACGGCGCCCTGTACGCTGCGCGCGCTCGCCCGGGCGTCGAACGTCTCTCATACCGTCCTCGTGCAGATTCGGCGGGGCACGTTCCTCGCGACTCCCGTGGTGGCGCGGAAGCTGGCCGACGCGCTCGAGCAGTGGGGCGCCGCATGTCAGCGCTCCGCCACACGACTGCGCAAGGCCGCGCGCCAAGTGAGGAAGCCATGACCCGCCCTGGCGCGTCCCTGCCGATCGACGTCCGCATCCCGGGCGTCGGCCGGATCAAGAAACAATCGGGCGTCCATAGCCGCGCGGAACGCGACGACCTAGTGGCCATGCTCCGGCTCCTGCCAAAACAGGGCCACGGGGCGCTCGTGGACGACATTCAAGCTGGCCGGCGCACGGTGCTCGAGGTGTACCGGCACTACGTCGAGAACACGCTGGCTCAGTTGCGCGGTCCCCAGGATGATCAGGCGCTCGCCCCGCTGCTCGACCCCTGGCTCGACACCGCCCGCGTGGCGGAGGGGACGCGCGACAACCGCCGTGATGCCTTCCGCGCGCTGCGACCGGATGGCCGACGCACGTATCTGCTGCGCGAGCTGCCCGATCTACTGCAGGCGTACCGAGACCGCTGTGAGCTGGCGGAGACGCCGCGCGCGTTCAACATCGCCAAGACGGCCGTGCAGGCGTTCGTGCGCGACAAGGTGGGCAAGCGGAAACCGCTGACCCTGCTCGTCGCCGACGTCCCGAAGCTGACCGAGGTCGGGGAGGGGCGTCCCGGTCTGGCCCTGGCTGACGCGATCGCGGTGCGCGAGCAGCTCGGCACGCCCGCGGCGCGCTGCTGGTGGTCGATGTGCCTGACCGGGATGGGGCCGAAAGAGTACTGGGTTGACGGCTGGTCGGTCGAACCGGATCGCGTGCGGATCAAGGGCGAGAAGGCATTCGGCCGCGTGCGGGAGGTGCCGCTCGTCGACACGCCCGTGCGGCCCGAGCTCACGGTGGACGGCTTCACGTCGGCGCTGCGGCGGGTGTCGGAGCGGCGGCTCACCGCACACCTTACGGCGCAACTCGAGCGGAAGCCGACGCCGCAGGAGGTCGCCGCGGCGGCTGACGTCGACGGACCGTGGAAGATCACGCCGTACCAGGCGCGCAAGACGTTCGCGCGGTGGATGGAGGATGCGCGGATCCCCCGGGCGCGTCGGGAGATCTACCGGGGCCACGGGAAGCGGGATATTGGAGACGTGTATGAGCGCTACGAGATCACGACGTACCTGCGCGAGGACGCCCAAGCGATGCGGGCGCTGCTGCCGCAGCAAGGTTTGCGGATGGTGCCCTAAGACGACATACGGGGAACATGAAGGCCCCGGATTGCTCCAGGGCCTCTTGATCGCTGATGCAAAATGGGAGGCGCGCCTTCTACTTCGTGACTAGATCCGTGGTCCCGGCGAAGAGCTTCTCGACTCCCGAAACGAGCAGGTCGTCCTCCCCGAGCTGCGACCCCATCACGTAGAAGCGCCAGTGGGGCACCGTGGGCAGCGGTGGCACTTCACCAGCGTCAACGTAGGACGCCAGGAATGCCTCGAGGGCTGCGGCCGCCTCTTCGCGCACTTCGTCCTCTGTGCGTCCGGCAACCAGGAAGTCCGGGAGCTCGCGTATCCGCAACTGCCAGTGAACCTTCCTGCCCTCGGTGACCTTGGTAGGGCCGACCCACGTCCAGGGCTTGGTCATAAGCTCTTGCAGCATATTCAATTGCATCCACCAACCTCCAGTATCCTGCGTGCCGCCGTCTTCACGTATACAGGGAGCAGCTCGCTGTGCCCCTTATCTACCAGGGGAACGCGGCGGCCGCTAGGGTGGCGCCACGTCCGATGTCTGCCGGACGACTTCTTCGGAGGCTCAAAGTCGGCGTGCCGCAACCAGATGGCAATATCGGCATACGTGTAGCCCGTAGCCTTCCCGCCGAGGGCTTCACGGATCTCCTCGCGGTCGGACTTGGAGTGCTTCACGGCTGCTGCGGGCCGGTCTGCAATTCAGTCGTCGGCCGGATGTGCAGGTCGATCGATGCGATGTTGTGGTCGTCAGCCAGTATCTCGAACGTGATGGTACCGTGCTTCTGAAACACAGCGTTCCCAATCGGCAGGATCCAGTTCGCACTGTATGGGAGACCTCGCCGTGCAGGCTTTCCGAATTCGGCTTCGACATTGACCTGAGGGCCTGCCGGGTTCCCGGCTTCGTCCCCTACACGGACGCCTATCCGGTGCTTGGGGCCCTCGCCCGCTGTCCCCTCCAGCTTGACGACTAGGGTCATCATGGGCCAGACCACCGGGACGCGCTCTGTGTAGATCGTATCGAACTGGCCAAGGATGTTGAGCTTGCCTTCCCGCGAAACGTTCGCGGCATCCGCGAGCAACGCGATTGGTGCCTGCACGGTCTATCCCTGCCTTTTGGGATGGGGGACCAATGTCCACGTCGGACCGACCACACGGCACGAGGCGCGGACACTGGGTGCACGTTCCACAGTCTCACACCCAGTTGGCGCACTTCCGCTGGGTCGAGCCTCGGAAACCCTGATGCGCCCGGGAGGATTCGAACCTCCGACCAACAGCTTAGAAGGCTGCTGCTCTATCCACCTGAGCTACGGGCGCCTGTTGTAAGAGAACAACTTAACACGGCCCGACTCCTCTTACTCGGGAACCCAGTAACGATAATCCTTAATGACGGTGCGGAACGTATTCGTAGTGTCCGCAAGGAGGAGCTGGTCCGACTCGCCCTCGGCGCCTGCCCACGTGAGGGCCATGACATCGGCGTGGGAGAGTTGGGCGAAGAACAGGATCGCGATGTCTCCCGGCGAGAATACGCCTTGGTCATCGACGCGCCAGACGCTTTCGTCCGGGCCACGATAGACGGCGGGAAAGTCCTGGAACAGGAGGGAGCTATCCCGAACGACCACGAGACTGGCAAGTGCGTTTGAGTCGATTGTGGCAAACTGAGCTGCGAGGAGTTCGACATCAGGTGCCGTCCGAGCGAAGCGCCAGCAGTGGACTACCGCGCGTCGCCTGGATGTCGCGAGCCGGGAGGCCTGGGGCGGCGAACATTCCGAGAGGCCCAGAGGGGTGACACCGACGGCCTTGGCAAGAAGAGCCGAGTCGGCCGAGAGGTAGCAGGTCTCATCTGATTGGGCTGCTCCTCGTGTCAGGCGGAAGACGACGCCTGGCTCACGACTGAAGTTAGAGACGATCTGCCTGTGGTTATCGTCTGGTTGCCCGTGCTGCCTCCGTTCGTATCGAGCAGGATGAACCGACCCGCGCGAGCAGACCGCGCCTACAACCTTCGATGGATCTGCCAGCGCGCCTAGTGCGAGCAATTGCGTTCCGCTGGAGTCGACGTAGGCGAACGTTCCCTCGAGAGTCAGAGGGCGTTTTGGCAACTGCGAGGACGCATTCCCCTCCAAGCTCCACGTCCCGCGTGCAAATCGAAGCAGCACCGTCGTGACGGGACCGCTCACGTCGCCACTGAAAGAATCCGTGTGCTGAAGTTGCAGACGGATCAGGGTATCGCTCAACCACGCGGGCGCCGAGGCCTCCGATTTACTCAACGCCTGTGACCATTCCTGTGAGACGTCGATCGAGTCAATGCGGTAGACCATGACGTCCGCGGGAGGGCTCACTTGAGGGTCGTAGGGCATGGCCGCGACCACGCGCTTCCGGTTGGGCGAGAACACGGGCAGGCCGTCGAGCGTGGTGAGGCGACCTGAACGCTCGTTGACGAGGCCCTCGGCGGCACCTTCGTAATATGTCTGACGGACTAGGTAGTACCCGAGGTCAGGGACGTACGCCTGAAACGAATAGCGAACGGCGTTCCCGCCTTCGGACGTGTCGTCCGCGAATCGTTGGAACGTGCCGTCGCGCAGCCGTAGGTGAAGGCCGTCGCTGTCTCGGTACGCCCGGCCCGCGCTGAGGATGAATTGCGAATCCTCGGGGACCGGGAGGCAAGCAGCGTCGGAGTGATCGCAATGCGAGATGAGCGAATCGAATCGCGCTAGAGACCTATACGCCGTGGAGTCAGCAGGCGCAGACGTTGCTCCGACGGTGGAAGCATGGTCAGGCGCGGCGGGTGACCGCTTGGTGTCCCGACAAGCCAGGACCACCAGGGCGGGAAGGATCAGCGTGAGACGAGCGTTGGCTGCAAACACGTCTTGGTCGGGATCGGACGAATGAGGCTTAAGCTGCGGGCGATTCCCCCGCGCGCGCAAGCGTGCAAACACTAGATTGATACGGCCGGGGCCACGAATCACCACGACACCGATAAGAGGGCCATATGAGAGGTCTCACCCATCACCTCGCGCTGATCTCCGGTTTCCTCCACATGCATCAGCCGGCGCGCGCTCAGCAGGGCGCTCCCGGGCCCGTGACCACCGCATTTCGGGCGGATGCGGAGCGGCTCGCTCGCAACCTCGTGGCCGCAGCCGACGACATGCCGGCGACCAAGTATCAGTTCAAGCCCACACCCGCGCAGATGAGCGTTGCCGAGGTAGTGCTGCACATCGCCGGAGACAGCGAGTTCGGCTGCGCGGCACTGGGCGGCGCGAAAGCCCCCGCCGAGCCCAAGCTCACTCCTGCGGACAGCGTGCCGAAGCTGGTCGCCCGCCTCACGCGATCCTTCGCGTTCTGCCGCGCGCAAATGGCCAAACTCAACGACGGCGGGTTAGGCGACAAGATTCCGGGGTACGAGGGGCAAACCACTCGGGCGGCGATGATCTTCGAGCTGCACGAGGACTGGGCCGATCATTACAGCCAGCTGGCCAATTACCTCCGGCTCAACGGGATTCTGCCGCCCACGGCGCGGCGCGCACACTAAGGGGCGTTAGCCGTCGGATTTGGTACCTGGCCGCGAACTCCTTATCCTTGGGCGGCTCGCCCACAGGAGATCGCCCCATGCGCGTCGCCCGTTTCATCACGCCGGCCCTCGTCCTGGTCCTGCTGCCCACGCCCCGTCAGGCCGACCGACCGGACGATGATCCTCCCAGCCGGGTCGGCCGGCTCAGCTTCCTCTCGGGCAGCGTCTCGTTCCGTCCCGGCACGGTGGACGACTGGACCGACGCCACCATCAACTATCCGCTGCACGGGGGCGACCACCTCTGGACCGACGCCGATGCGCGCGCGGAGCTGACCGTCGGCTCGAACGCCATTCGGCTCGCCCCGCAAAGCGCGTTCGGTTTCCTGGCGCTCGACGATCGCACCACCCAGATACGACTGTCGCAAGGCTCGCTCGAAGTGCGCGTGCGCAACCTCGGGGACGACGACAGCTTCGAGATCGACACGCCCACCGGCGCGGTCTCGCTGCTTCGCCCCGGGACCTACCGCGTGGACGTCGACGCGACCGGCGACACCACCACCGTCACCGTGCGCCACGGCCAGGCCGACGTCACCGCAGCCGGCTCGGCCTTCCCGGTGCACGCGGGGGACGCGGCGGTCGTCGCGGGTGGCGACTCGCCCAGCTACGACATCCGCGACGCGGCGCGGGCGGACGAGTGGGAGGACTGGTGCGCCGCGCGCGACCGCCGCTGGGACGACTCTCGCTCGTCGCGGTACGTGTCGCGCGAGACGATCGGCTACGAAGATCTCGACGACAACGGCGAATGGCGTGACACACCGGACTACGGTCCCGTCTGGGCGCCCCGTAGCACGATCGTGGGATGGGCGCCGTACCGCTATGGCCGCTGGGTATGGGTGGAGCCGTGGGGCTGGACGTGGGTCGACGACGCTGCGTGGGGCTTCGCGCCGTTCCACTACGGCCGCTGGGTGTACTGGGACGGCGGCTGGGTCTGGGTGCCGGGCCGGCGCGTGGCGCGGCCGGTGTACGCACCCGCGCTCGTCGTGTTCGTGGGCGGGCGCAACTTCGGCGTGGCGTGGTTCCCGCTCGGCCCCGAGGAGCCGTACGTGCCGGCCTATCACGTGAGCAATACCTACTTCCGCAACATCAACGTGACCAACGTCAACGTCACCAACATCAACGTGACGAACGTGAATGTGACGACCATCAATTACCGCAATCGCCGCGCTCCGGACGCCTTCACGGTCGTCTCGCAGGAGACGTTCGTGCGATCGCGCGCCGTAGACAAGAGCGTGATCGTCGTGCCGCGCGAGCGGCTGGACCAGGCGCGCGTGGTGGGCAGCACCGCGCGCGTCGTCCCCGACCGGCACAGTGTGCTGGGGCGGCCCGACATCATGACGGTGCGCCGACCCCCGCCCGTCGTGACCACGCGTGAGGTGGTCGTCCGCCGCGAGCCGCCGCCACCCCCCGTGCCGTTCGTGGCACGCGAGCGGGCGCTGCGCACTCACCCCGGCCGGCCGCTCGATGAGGCGACGCTCGGCACACTGCGCCGGCAATCGCCGCCGGCCCGAACGCAGCCGCTGGTGCGACCCGCGGTGCCCGTCGCGACGCAGGATCGCCCTACCCCAGTGCTCCGTCCCACGCGCGAAGGGCTCCCGCCGCCACGCGCACTGCCCCCGCCCGCCCCGGCCGAGCGGGCGGCGCCGGCGGAGCGTCCCGACCGGGCGGCGCAACCAGAGCGCTCGGAAAGTCCGCGCCCGGCCCGGCAGCCCGCCGAGCGACCCACACCCGCCGAGCGACCCGCACCGGACGAGCGTCCGGCGAGCAAGGCGCGACCCCAGCCGCAGCCGACGCCGGCCGAGAAGCCCGCTCGCGAGCGCCCCGCGCCGGACGAACGTCCGGCGAGCAAGGCGCGACCCCAGCCGCAGCCGACGCCGGCCGAGAAGCCCGCTCGCGAGCGCCCCGCGCGGGAGCGACGTGCGCCGAAGGATCGCCCAGCCGAGCGGGACACGACCAAGGAGAAGAAGCCTTAGATTCCGAGCTGGGCCATGGAAACGATACGGGGACACGAGCAGGTCACGGCGATTGCACGCGAGCGGGTGCTGCGCGTCGTCCCGGA
>Ga0066709_100004264_pt1 | contig 11333 bp, 9 predicted proteins | sample GraSoiAngelo_158_FD_79665 | JGI IMG/M metagenome (GOLD analysis project Ga0066709, IMG submission 79665) | Grasslands soil microbial communities from the Angelo Coastal Reserve, California, USA - 14_1009_16_30cm | ecosystem: Environmental > Terrestrial > Soil > Grasslands | place: USA... | reverse complement strand
TTAAAAATAGGTAGCGCGGGCGACTCGCCCGCTCCGGTCGGCGACCCGCCGACCGGAACTGCGGAGAGCAATCTTGGGGAAAGCACGTCCCTATTGACTTGAACCACTGCTCCCATTCCGTCCGGCGAGTCGCCGGACAGCACAGGCGGGTCGCCTGTGCTACCAAAACGATGTTTCAAACACGCTTTAAGCCGTCTCCTCGGGCGGGCGCCGTCGCTCCCTCACCCCGCCCCGCGGCCATCCACGCTTCCAGCATTGGATTTTGAGCTTTGAGCTTCACTTCGAAGTTGAAAACTCCGACTTCGGATCCGCTCTGGCAGCGCCCTGGGGCGCATCTCAGTTTTTCGCACGCCATCCAGAACCCGTGCGGCTCGGGGCGCGGAGTGTCCCACTCCGCAGCGTGTCCGCAGCCACAGTTCTCCAGGGAACATTCCAGGACGCTTCTTGCCTGCGCCACCGCTGCGGCTTGAGACAAGCCGCGCTCCGCTTGCCAAAAACTGAGATGCGCCCAACGCCCGGTCGGGTTGCATCCTGCGGTTGACATGCGAGCGTCGGGCGACCCATTATCCGCCGATGCAGTTCTCAGCGCGTCTCCGTGGGAGCCGAAGCCGCCGGTTCATGTTTGTTTTTATTTGCGCTCGCGCCTGGCTCAGTCCCCTTACGGCGAAGGCCATTCTGTTTTATTCGACCGGCGATCCGAATTACAACACGAACGCGCCGGGCGGCAGCCTCACGGACAGCGGTTGGCAATTTGAAGGCATTTGGGGAGGTTTCCTCGGCACGGCAATCGCGACGAATTACTTCATCACGGCGCGTCACGTCGGCGGTTCAATGGGCGATCTGTTCAGTTTAAACGGCGTTCAATACGCCACCACCGCGGCGTACGACGATCCGGACAGCGAACTGCGAATCTGGCGCATTTGCGGATCGTTTCCCCTATTCGCGCCACTCTATAGGCAGACCAATGAAGTCAATCAGAGCCTGGTCGTAATTGGCCGCGGTACCCGACGCGGCGATCCCGTCACCACGACCCCCTTCCTCGGAACGGTCAAGACCAACGGCTGGCATTGGGATGGATCGCTGTATGACGGGGTCATCCGCTGGGGCGAGAATGTGGTCGCCGCCATCTTCAACGGCGATGTATTGTTTGGCACCGGCGTGGGGGAGTTGCTGCAGGCGACGTTCGACGCCAATGTCGGCGCCAACGAGTGTCATCTCTCCATCGGGGACTCCGGCGGGGCGGTGTTTATCAAGGACGGAGCCACGTGGAGACTGGCCGGAATCAACTACGCGGTTAATGGACCGTATAACACGAGCGACCGCGGTCCGGGATTTGATGCGGCCGTTTTTGACGAGCGAGGGCTATACACAACGAATTCCCTGCTGGGAGGCTGGGAACAAGTATCGCCTGTCCTTCCGTCGCCCCAACCCGGCTCGTTTTACGCTACCCGCATTTCCGCCCATTTGACCTGGATCGACAGCATTCTCAACGATCCAACGCAAGGCGATGAGATCCCGACCTTGTTGTCGTCGGCAAACGTGTCCGCTGGGTACGCCGACGATAGCAACGCGGTTATTGATGCCGCGTCGAAAACCATCAGCGTCGCCTTACCGGCAGGATCGCAGTTTTATCAACTGCGCGCCTGCGTCCGGCTGACGATCAACTCGATTCAGGTCCAAAACGGCAACTTGGTGTTGACGTATCAGTGAATCAGTCCACGGTCGGGAGCTCGAGGAGAGAAAGCGACCGAGACGGGGCAAGGACGATTCGCCCGCATAAAACGCGTTGCTCCTGACAAACCTGGGGGGATGGGGCGTATCCACCCCCTCCCTGATCGCCCCTGGTCGGTCGCCAGCCGGTCTGTTTCCTTGACTGGGCACGCGGGTGAATCTATCCCTTAACCATGAACCAGAATTCACAGGAAATCATAAGTGCTCAGATTGCTTCCACCGCAGCCAGCTCCCGGCGTCAATTTTTGAAAACGTCCAGCGCCGCCGCGCTCGGATCGGTGTTCGCCGCGAACCTTGGCTATTCCCAACCATCGGTCGGTGCCCACAGCGAAACCTTGCGCGTCGGCCTTATCGGTTGTGGGGGGCGCGGCACCGGAGCGGCGAACCAGGCGTTAGCCGCGGACAACAACGTTATCCTGACGGCGATGGCGGACGTCTTCGAGGACCAGTTGAAACACAGCTTGAGGACCCTCAACAGCGAAATTGGCGACAAGGTCAAGGTTGATCCCGACCACTGCTTCATCGGACTCGACGCTTATCAGAAGGTGATCGACAGCGGCGTGGATGTGGTGCTTCTGGCCACACCGCCCGGCTTCCGTCCGGAGCATTTGCGGGCCGCCGTGGCCGCCGGCAAACACATTTTCTGCGAGAAACCCGTCGCCACTGACGCGCCCGGGATTCGCTCGGCGCTGGCCTCGGTCGAGGAAGCCAGGAAGAAGAAGCTGGCTCTGGTGGCCGGTTTTTGCTGGCGCTACGATTATGCCCGCCGCGAAATCTTCAAACATATTCACGACGGTGACATCGGCGACGTCCGCGCCATTTACGGCACTTATTACACAACGCCGGTCAAGCCGATGCCGCCCGCCAGCGAGCGCAAGCCGGGCATGACCGATCTCGAATGGCAACTGCGCAACTGGTATAACTTTGTCTGGCTTTGTGGTGACAGCCTGGTCGAGCAGGCAGTTCACAGCGTCGATAAGATTGCCTGGGCGATGAAAGACGTGCCCCCGCTCAAGGCGGTGGCCGTCGGCGGCCGGCAGATTCCGGCCCACGGCGGAAACATTTACGACCACTTTGAAGTGAACTACGAATACGCCGATGGGGTGCGCGGCTTTCTGGGCTGCCGCCAGCAATCCAACTGCTACGGCGAAAACAGGGACTACATCACGGGGGCCAAAGGGCTCGGATTGATCGGCGGCCGCCGGACGCCGGTGGAATTAACAGGCGAGAAGGCCTGGCGCTATTCCGGTCCCACACCGGACATGTATAAGGTCGAGCACAACGAACTGTTCGCCTCCATTCGCTCCGGCAATCCGATCAATGACGGCGTGCGCATGTGCCATAGCACCCTCATGGCGATCATGGGACGCATGGCGGCTTACACGGGCCAGGAAATCACCTGGGAAATGGCGCTCCATTCGACCGAACAACTCGTGCCGGACAAAATGGACTGGCACATGAAACTGGACGTTCCCCCAATGGCAATGCCGGGCATCACCCAGTTCGTTTGAGGGAACACATTTATGAAAACGGATCTGAATCGCCGTGACTTTCTCAGAGTCGGCGGCAGCGCCCTGGCCTTTGCCACGCTTCCCGCCGGCAGTTCGGCCGCCGCCGAGAGCGCATCCGCTCCCCGCAAACGGAGAATCAAAAAAGCCATCATGTACGCGACGGTCGGCCTCAAAGGTTCGGTGCTCGAAAAATTCACAGCGATCAAGGAAGCCGGCTTCGAGGGCGTGGAGCCGATGAGCCACATGGACCAGGACGACGTGATGAAAGCCCTCGAGGCGACCGGACTCAAGGCCGCCAGCACCTGTTGCAACACTCATTGGAACAAGCCGGTGTCCCATCCCGATCCGCAGGTGCGCGCGGCGGGTGTGGAGGGGCTCAAACAGGCCTTGCGCGACGCCAAACGGTATGGCGCGAGTTCCGTCCTGTTTGTGCCGGCGGTGGTGAACAAGGAGGTTTCCTACGCGGACGCCTACCGGCGTTCCCAAACCGAAATCCGCCAGGCCATTCCCCTCGCCGAAGAACTCGGCGTCAGGATCGCCATTGAGAACGTCTGGAACCACTTTCTCCTCAGTCCCCTGGAGGCGGCGCGCTACGTGGACGAATTCAACAGCCCGTGGGTCGGCTGGCATTTCGATGTCGGCAATGTCATCACCTACGGCTGGCCCGAACAGTGGATCCGCATTCTCGGAAAGCGCATCCAGAAATTGCACATCAAGGAATTCAGCCGCGAGAAGGCCAACAGCCAGGGTTTGGGGAAAGGGTTCGAGGTCGAGTTCCTCAAAGGCGACGATGACTGGCCAACGGTGATGAAGGCGCTCGACGAAATCGGTTACGAAGGCTGGGGCATCGCCGAGCAAGGAGGCGCCGACAGCCCGGAAGGTTTGAAGAAGCTTTCTGAAGAAATGGACCGCATCTTCGCCAGTTGACAACTCGAATTGTCAAAGGCTATTCTCTCGAGCGCTACGACTTCTCGCATTTGCTTTGGTACGATAATTATGAAGTGTCTTTACCGCCCCAAAAACGGGTGGAATGACTGCAATAAAAAGCGAGGTGGAAACTCAATTAACCACTGCGGCGCACTTTTGAGATGCACCTGCATTGCATAAACAATTCAATTGGCATTCGAGCGCGCCGGTCAGTTCACGACCTTGCGCGTATGTTTTTGGCGATCAGACCCTTAGCATTCGCCTCCCAGGCTGGTACAGAAGGAGCTATTGGACTGGCGGTCACGTAGTTTCTCCTTAACCGCATTTTGATTGTGAAAAACTTTTTGCTAATCGTTTCGGAATTTGCCGGGTCCTCGCTGAATGGGACCGGGCGATTCACTTGGAACCGCGCGCGAGAAATGGCGCGCGGGAGTTGGTTCCTGCCGCTGATCAGGCCGGTCGTCTTTGCTACTCAGCATTGGATCAGGCTTTCATTTCCGCTGCTCGCTCCGGCGCGCCAGTCGCGCGTCGGCAATCGCGGAAATCCGACAACACCGGGTCGAACAACGAGCGCACGGGCCGCGCTATCATCCTGGTCGTGATAACCAAAACTCACAGTCAAGGCGCGCGATGCTTGGCCTTCACGCTGGTGGAGGTGATGTTCGGCGTGGCAATTCTCTCGGTTGGGTTCGCCAGTCTTTATTTGGGTTTCTCTCATGGGTTCGCCATCATCCAGGTCACCCGAGAGAACCTTCGGGCGACACAGATTCTCCAGGAAAAAATGGAGACGATTCGACTTTTTTCCTGGACCCAGATCACTGATGCGGCCGCTCAGCCGCCTTACTCCTTTTCCGAGACATTTTATCCCTTGGCCACCTCCGGCAGTCAGGGGATCACTTACTCCGGGACACGAATCATCACCAATGCCCCGATCAGTGAACGCTATTCCAACGACATGATGCTGGTCATCGTTCAACTCAAATGGGCTTCCGGCAAAATCGACCGACAACGTGAAATGAGAACGCTGGTCTCACACTATGGACTGCAAAATTACATCGTCTTCGGAAAGTAAAAGCGCCCGTTCCCGCGGCATGACGCTGGTCGAGGTCATGATCGCCAGCGCTCTCGGCACCATGGCCCTGGCCGCGGTAATGGCCTTCAGCTTCTACAGCGCCCGCAGCTTTGCCGCGGTGGGCAATTACGTCGATCTGGATATGAAAAGTCGCAATGCCCTGGACAGGATGTCGCAGGAGATTCGACAGGCCGACGGACTGCGGGCCGACGGCTACTCGGACACCCAACTGGTCTTCACCGGCAAGGACCCCGTCACGGGCGACGCCTACACGCTGAGCTACACTTACGATCCCGCCGGCAAAACATTGACGCGAACCAAGGGTGAGGACAGGCAGGTGCTGTTGACCCAGTGTGATTCCCTGAAGTGGTACATGTATCAACGCAACATGACCAACGGAACCGATCATCCCATTCGAACGGCTGATCCAAACGCGTGCAAGCTGATTCAACTGACTTGGGTCTGTTCGCGCGACATCCTCGGCAAAAGCGCTAATACGGAGAGCGTGCAATCGGCCGAGATCGTCATCCGGAAGAGATAAGTCTCCCGTGAATCCCCGGCCCCTTCAGGGATCACTCCCCATGAAAATGGTGGGTGGGTCCATTGGCAGCAGGTGGCCTGACCAGTTTTCGGCATATCCAAAACCTATGGAGTTTCCAATGAGTCGCGGTCGAAATGGCAGCGCCTTGTTGGTGGCGTTGCTGATGGCGGTTTTTGTTGGTCTGGCGCTGGGCAGCTACCTGTGGCTGGTTTCCCACCAGAGCCTCTCGACCATGCGCTCGCTGGCGTGGAACGGGGCCATTCCGGTGGTCGAAGCGGGCGTCGAGGAAGCCCTCACGCAGCTCCATTTCAGCGATATCGACCACCTCTCGGCCAACAGTTGTACCGCCTTGACCAACGGCTGGTACTCCAAGCAACACCATGTGGACAACAGCAGTTACTACGATGTCGTGATCAAACAGGTGGACCCACCCGACACGGCCGGCCCCCTCATTGTTTCCACCGCTTCCGTTCCGGCGCCCTTTGCCCCTGCCTCGCCAGCAGGCATCGTCCTCGCCCAGACCGTTCCTGCCCCCTCCACTCCCTACCTCAAGCGGCGCGTGCGGGTGAACACTGCGAGAAAGCCGTTGTTCAGCGGCGCCATGGTCGCCAAGGGACGCATCGACATGTCCGGCAACAACGTCACCACGGACGGATTTGACTCGAGCGACTCGCAGTACAACACCGCTGGCAAATACGATCCGAAGAAAACCAAGGCCAGCGGTGATGTGGGAACCAACCTGGACCTGGTCGATTCGATCGGCGTCGGCAATGCCAACATCAAAGGACACGTTGCCACCGGCCCGGGCGGTACTGTTACCATTCAGTCCAACGGTTCCGTGGGTGATCTGGACTGGGTCGATTCGGGCACCGCAGGCATCAAGCCCGGCTGGGCCACAGACGACATGCACACAGAAATTCTCGACGTGCAGGCGCCGGTCTTCACCAGTGGTTACAGCACGCCTGGGGGCCAGACGGTGGACACCGTCAATTACGATTACGTTCTTGACCATTCCGGCGATTACAAGTTGGCCAACTTCAGCGGGAAGGTGCTCGTGTCCACCAACGTCAGCGCCACGCTCTGGGTAACGGACACTTTTAGTTTCGGCCCAAACGATTACATCCTCATCGCGCCCGGGGCGAGTTTGACGCTTTACGTCTCGGCGCCCACGGCGACCATCGGCGGCAGTGGGGTCATCAACAGCGATAACTACGCTCTGAGCTTCCAATATTATGGTTTGCCCAGCAATACCTCCTTCAGCTTTAAGGCCAATGCCGCTTTCACAGGTGCCATTTATGCCCCGGAAGCGGACTTTACCCTGGGCGGCGGCGGCAAGAATGAGTACGATTTCGTCGGCGCCTGCGTGGTGAATACGATCAAGCTTAACGGACATTACCACTTCCACTTCGATGAAGCGCTTCGGAAGGCTCTCTGGAGAGGATACGTCGTTACGGCCTGGAACGAGGTTGATCCCAATACTCCGCTCAACTGATTCCGGGTCCTCGGCAAGCCGCTCAAAATGGCTTCCTGACTTGCCAGGGTCGTTTTGTCTGCCTTTCAAAGGGCCTGAATTGTGCTGGAAAAGGCCGTGCTGGAAACCAAAGCCCTGCGCGAGGAACGCGCTTCAATTCCCGGCAGCCCTGCGCGAGGACGGAATGTTTGGAAAGGATACGTCGGCGGCCATCCCGGCGCGGAGCAGGCCCTCGCGATTGTCCAGACGCACTTTGATGCCGAAGACCTGCTTGATCCGGTCCTCCACCGTCTGCACGTTGCGCGGCGTGAATTCAGCCGAGCGGGCGACCTGCTCGATAGTGCCGGCAAAGTCTCTGTTGGCAAAGGAATCGACGCGGACCTTCACGGTTTCCCCGAGCCGGACGTAGCCCAGCCACGCTTCCGGCACGTAAACGCGCACCCAGAGATGCTGCGGCAATATCAACGTGGCCACCTCGCGGTTCGGCGGCAGCACATCGCCCACCTTCACGCTCAGCACCTCGAGCACGCTGTCGGTCGAGGCCGCCACCCGCATCTCGCCCAGTTGCGCCTCGATCTCCGCCAGTTGCGCCCGCGCCTGCGAAATCCGTTCCCGTCGCGTCCCCGCCAGCAGCAGATCGTACCGGCTCCGGGCGGCGGCCGCGCTCTTTTCCAAAGCTTCGGCGCGGCGGACGGCGCTGTCGTGTTCCGTTGCCGAGATGGTTCTGCTGGTGAACAACTCGTCCGCCCGTTTCGCATTCACGCGCGCCAGTTCCAGCTCGGCGATTTGAGATTCCCAATCGTGTTTCGCCGCCGCGATCTCCTCCGGGCGCGGCCCGGCTTCCAGCTCCGCCAACAACGCCGCGGCCTGATCGCGGCGCGCATTCAGTTCCGAGGCCTCCAGTTCAACCAGCGCCTGGCCCGCCTTGAGCGTGTCGCCTTCCTGCGCCAGTATCGCCCCCACCCGGCCGCCATAACGCGAAGCGACGTGGACCTCGTCCGTGTCAATCGTCCCCGAAACCGGGGGCGGGTCGGAGCCTCGTCCCGTCCGGGAACACGCGGCCAGAAAGAATGACGCCAGCATCGCTCCCGCGACGGTGCCCAAATCGTATTTCACTCGGCGGCGAACGTACCAGCCTTCGGGTGGCGAAGCAACCCGCGGCGCGCCTTTCAGGAGTTGTCTCCATCGATCAGCCGGCCCAGACCGCCGAGGACGGAACCTTCCTCGCGCCCTTTCCCCCCGGCTTTGGGAGCGGCGGCGATGATGCGATCGGCCAGGCGACTCAAGGGAAGCGACTGCAGCCAAATACGCCCCGGCCCGCGCAGCGTCGCAAAGAACAGCCCTTCGCCGCCAAAGAGGGCCGATTTGATTTTGCCGACGAATTGAATGTCAAATTCAACCTGGGGTTGGAAAGCCACGATGCAACCGGTGTCCACGCGCAGCAGTTCACCCGGGCCCAGATCGCGCTGGTAAATGGTGCCGCCCGCGTGCACAAATGCCCAGCCGTCACCCTGCAGCCGCTCCATGATGAAGCCTTCGCCGCCAAACAAACCGACCCCGATTTTCCGATTGAACGCGATCCCCACGCTCACGCCTCTGGCCGCACACAGGAACGCGTCCTTCTGCGCAATGAGTTCGCCGCCGATTTCCGCGAGATGGACCGGGATGATTTTCCCGGGATACGGCGCGCCGAACGCCACCCGTTTCTTGCCCAGGCCCCGATTTTGAAACACAGTCATAAAAAGCGATTCGCCCGTCAGCAGCCGTTTGCCCGCGCTGACCAGTGCGCCGAGAAACCCGTTGTTTTGCTGCGAGCCGTCGCCGAAGATCGTTTCCATTTCGATCCCGTCGTCCATGTACATCATGCCGCCCGCCTCGGCCACCGCGGCTTCCATCGGGTCGAGCTCCACTTCGACGTACTGCATGTCGTCGCCGTAAATTTTGTAGTCCACTTCCTGCATCGTCGCCATAATCTGGTTCTCCTGAGGTAACGGTTTGCGGTCAATCCAAAGTTGCGCCGGCAATCGGCCGCCGCCGCCGGCCAATTTCAACGCCCGACCGGCGCGACGGCAGTATGATTGGCGGGACGATTTTTTCAATCCATTCTCTTTCGGCGTGGCCAAATCGGTGAGATGTGTCAGATTAGTGCGCCAACTGCGATGACCTTTGCCTCACGCACCGATGCCGGCCAGCGACTGGGCCATTACCTGAGCGAACAGAACATTCGGGCTGATGTCGTCCTCGGTCTGCCGCGTGGCGGTGTGATTGTCGCTGCTGAAGTCGCCCATATCCTCCTCTGTCCCCTGGACGTCCTGGTCGTCCGCAAAATCGGCCATCCCGCGCACCGTGAGTTCGCCGTCGGCGCGCTGGCCGAGGATGGCACGCTCGTGCTGGACGAGGAGGTGATCGGCCGCGCCGGCGTCGAGCAGATCGCCCTCCGGGCGGTGCTGGCGGAGGAAACAGCCCGGTTAACCGACTATCAGAACCGTTTCCTCCGCTCCCACCGGCCCCCGCTCAAAGGCAAAATCGCGCTGATCGTGGACGACGGCGTCGCCACCGGCGCCACCACGGAAGCCGCGGTGCGCTCGGCCAAAAACCGCGAGGCCGCCCGCGTGATCGTGGCGGTGCCGGTCGCGTCTGACAACGCCGTCGAACGTCTGAGGCGTGTCGCTGACGGGGTGCTGGCGCTCATCGTTGACCCCGGCTTCGACGCCGTGGGGCGGTACTACCGCAGTTTTCCCCAGACGACCGACGGGGAGGTGCAGGCGATACTGGGCGCCTGCGGATCCTGAACCGCTCAACCGAAAGGATTGGACCGCCGCAGATTCCATTCGTCGCGCAGGTCCATCGGGATTTCATTCACGAAACGGGACGGGCGTTGCAGCGCATCGCCGCTCTTGCCCGGCATGAAACGAACCAGCGGATAGCTCAGATACAACTCGTTTTTCGCCCGTGTAATGGCCACGTAAAACAATCGCCGCTCCTCTTCCTGGTCCTCGACCGTTTCGAGCGAACGCGCCGACGGAAACAACCCGTCGCAGAGCATGATGACGAATACGACCGCAAACTCGAGTCCCTTGGCCTGGTGAATGGTCGAAAGGCGCATCCGCTCGCTGTCCGGCGCAACCGGTCCGTCGCCTTCGGCCTCCAGGTTGGTGAGCAGCGCCAGTTGGGTGAGAAATTCTTCGGTGCTGGAAAACTGCTGCGCGAAAGCGGCAAGTTGATCGAGATCCTCCTGGCGCGAACGATAATTCGTGTAGCGCTCCTGTAAATAAGCCTGGTAGTCCGCCTCCAGGGCCAGCCGGATCATCTTCGCCGGGCTGCGGCGCGCGGATTCCTCTTCGAGTTGGAATATTGTCGCGAGGAATTGCGCCCAGGCCGCGGCGGCCTTTCTCGGGACGGCCTCGGTGCATTTTTGCAAAACGGGAGCGAGGGCGTGCTGCCGGTTGCCCGCGACCAGGGAGGATTCGGCAGCATCACCGGGAACCGAGCAGGCAACGCGCCACCCTTCGACGAACACCTGCCAGAGCTTGTCCGCGCTCTTGCCGCCGATGCCGGGCAGCAACCGGACCAACCGTTTGAACGCCAGTTCATCGCGCGGATTGGTGACGAGCTTCAGATAGGCGGCGATGTCTTTGATGTGCGCCTGTTCAAAGAAACGGATGCCGCTGGTGATGCTGAAAGGGATGTTACGCCGCGTGAGTTCCAGTTGCAGTTCCAGCGCGTGGAAGTGCGAACGATAGAGCACCGCCATCTCGTTCAGGTTGATCCCTTCGTCCCGCAGTTCGAGCGCGCGCTGGGCGACAAAGGCCGCCTGCTGCCCGGCGTCCTCGCAGGGAACCAGCGCCGGCTTGACGCCGGACCGCCGGGCGGGCGTGAGCTGTTTGGCAAACTGCTGGACGTTGGGGGCGATGGCGGCATTGGCCAGCGACAGGATTTCGGGCGTGCTGCGGTAGTTCGTTTCGATTTTGTAAATCCCCGCTTCCGGATAACGTCGGGGAAATTGAAGGATATTCTGGAAATTCGCGCCGCGCCACGAGTAGATGCTCTGCGAATCGTCGCCCACTACCGTCAGGTTGT
>Ga0066709_100004262_pt1 | contig 11335 bp, 17 predicted proteins | sample GraSoiAngelo_158_FD_79665 | JGI IMG/M metagenome (GOLD analysis project Ga0066709, IMG submission 79665) | Grasslands soil microbial communities from the Angelo Coastal Reserve, California, USA - 14_1009_16_30cm | ecosystem: Environmental > Terrestrial > Soil > Grasslands | place: USA... | reverse complement strand
GGCGAGCCGAACACGCTGCCGCGTTGCACCGGCGCGAGACGCGCGGTCATCGCTGGCGCGGTGTATCGACCCTAGGCGGCCCGCTTCTTCCGGCGGCGGTAGTCGCGCGCGTACTCGCGTTTCGCTTCTCGTGCCTTCCGTCGCGCTTCGGCGACGGTCCTCGCGATCTTGCCGCCGGCCGTCGGTAGGCGATGCGGGTCGGTCGACTTCTTCGGCGTCGTCGGTCCACGCGCCGCCTGCGGATCCGACGGTCCGGGTCGCGCCTTACGCACCCAACGGTCCTCCACCTTCCGGTACATGTGTTTCAGCGCCGCGAACGCGACCATGTGCGCGCGGCGTCCCTCGCCATAGGTCTTGATCGCGCTGTCGTGCGCCTTGATCCAGATGTGCTGCGCATGGGCCGGCGATCGCTCGATCGTCGAGGGCAACTCGTCCCGGCCTCGCTCTCTCGGCATCTCGCACCTCCAGTTGCGGGCATCCGCTGCCAGCGTTATGCCAGCGCCGATGACCGATCTTCCGCCAACCGAGCGGCGCAACCAGCGTGCGCGAGAGCTCGACCTGCTCTCGACGAAGGACGTCGTGGCGCTGATGAACGACGAAGATGCCGGGGTGCCCTCCGCGGTGCGCGCCTGTCTCGACGACATCGCCCGCGCCGTCGACGGCATCGTCGAGCAATTCCGCGCCGGCGGCCGGCTGCTGTACGTCGGCGCCGGGACGTCGGGACGGTTGGGCGTGCTCGACGCTTCAGAGGCCCCGCCGACCTTCGGCGTGCCGCCGACGATGGTCGTCGGCATCATCGCCGGCGGCGACGACGCGCTGCGTCGTTCCATCGAAGGCGCCGAGGACGACGCCGACGCTGCCACGAAGGCGCTCGACGCCCTCGGCGTCGGGCCGAACGACGCGGTCGTCGGCATCAGCGCCGGCGGGCGGACGCCGTATGTGCGCGGCGCGCTGGTGCGGGCGAAGGCCGCGGGCGCGTACACCATCGCCCTGACGTGCAACGCCACCGCGCCGATGATCGAGGGCGTCGCCGTCGTCATCGCGCCGCAAGTCGGACCCGAAGTCATCGCCGGATCGACGCGATTAAAGAGCGGCACCGCCGAGAAGCTCGTCCTCAACATGCTCACGACCGCGTCGATGGTCCGGCTCAACAAGACGTACGGCGATCTGATGGTCGATCTCCGCGCGGTGAACGCGAAGCTTCGCGATCGCGCGCTGCGCATCCTTCGCGAGACCACCGGCGCCGACGACGGTCGCGCGCGAGCGGCCCTGGAGGCCACCGGATGGGCGTTGAAGCCGGCGATCCTGATGGTGCGGGCAGGTATCGACCGCGCCGAGGCCGAACGGCGTCTGGCGGTTGCGAACGGGTCGCTTCGCCGTGCCCTGGGAGAGCTTCCCGCGTTCTCCTAGCAAATGCTCGGTCTGGCGTCGCGTTTGAGCCTGCCGTCGCGCGGCTGGCGGCTACCCCTTCGCGCCGGTCTGGCGCTGGTGGGTGGCGGCTCGCTGGCGGCCGGCTTCGTATCGGAGCTGTCGCTGGCGCCGCTAACCGACATCCTGCCCGTCGGCTCACTGGCCGCCGGGATCCTGCTCCTGATCCGCGCGCTGCCGAAGCTCGCCCGCGACGGGCGGCTCCGGCGGCTCGGCGCGCGGCTGCAGCAGAGTGCCGGCGAGGAATTCGCGGTGATGGCCGCATACGTCCCGCACGACGGCGTCGAGCTCGACATCGATCTCGTCGTCGTTGGACCGACCGGCGTGTTCGCCATCGAGGTCTGCGAATTCGCCGGCGAGGTCGCGTGCTACGACGACGTCTGGTACCGCAGGCACGGCTCGACCGCGTGGCGCTTCCCGGTATCGCCGACTCGCGTCGTCCGCTGGAAAGCGGCTCGGCTGAAGTCGGACGTGGCCGACAGCGGCTTCGTCCGCACGCCGGTCGAATCGCTGGTCTTCTTTCCATATGCCCGGATCAGCGAGATCGTCGGCTCGACGATCACCGCCATCGAAGGCGTGGACATGCTGGTGAAGCATCTGCGCGGCTGGAACCGCTCGCCGCTCTCGGACCGTCGCGCGCGCGCGATCACACGATCGCTCACCGGCACGCTCGGCATCGCCAGCTAGGGCAGCCGCAGCCCCAGCGTCGCCAGCCATTCCGGGAGATCCACCTCGCAGCTCAGGCGGAACCGTTCGGTCAGCCGCTCGCGCGCGGCGTCCCCGAGGAACCATTGCGCACCCGCCGCCTCGACCAGATCGCGCCACATGCCATCGGTCATGGCGAACGCCTGGTGATACAGCAGCGGATAAAACGGACGGCTGGCGAGATAGGACTGCAGGCGGGTGTACGCGTCGAGCGGCGAGACCGTCACGTCGAACTCACGCGAAAAGACGGCTGGGTACTCGCGCGTTGGCTCGACTCGCTCTTCGTGCACCGCGAACTCGTATAGAACGCTCGCCGCGATCAGGCGCTGAACGGCCGCGTCGTCGAAGGCGACCCGTTCGCGGCTGTCCTCGTCGAGGCGAACACCGACGAAGCGTTCGAACCACTCGCTCGTCGCCGCGGCGCGCTCGAACACCATGCCGAACGCTTCGGTGATGGCCGGGTAATCGCCGAAGATGTCGAAGGGACGCTCCGGACCGACCGAGAAGTGCAGCGCGTGGCCGAACTCGTGAAGCAGCGTGACGTGGTCGGTGACGACCCCGGACTCTTGAAAGGACACGCGTACGTCGCGCGGCGGATCGATGCGTGAGCAGAACGCTGTCGGCGCCTTGCCCGGACGGACATCGGTGTCGATCGGGATGCGTTCGGCGACGGCGCCGAAACCCCACGTCGTCGCGGTCGTGCGGATGGCCTCCGGCGCGCTCTTCGCGTCGTGTGGCAGCGGAATGAAGTTGGCGACGAGCCGCGAGTCGAGGAGCCTGGCGTGCGAGAGGCCATCGCGCTCGCGCCAGCGTCGCCAGCGTCTGACGAACTCGTCCCGCGTTTCGTCGAGCCACTGCCGCACGTGCGCCAGCCAGGCGTCGACATCAGGGTGCAGCGCGCGGATCAATGCGGCCTGCGTCTCAAACCCGAGCGCGCGCCTTACCCTGGCGTACTCCTCGAGCCAGCGCTGCTGCTCGCCGGTGAGCCGGTGCAGCACCGCATCGGTCGCCGTCGCCGCGCGCTCGCGTGCGGCGGCGTCCGGCGCGCGCCGCCACGCGGCCAGCAGCTGCCCGTGCGTGAGCCGGCCGCCGTCGAGCTCGGCGGTGATCTCGCGCTGCGCGGCGCGGAGCCGATCGCTCGCCTCCAGCAGCGCCGCGCTGAAATGCGCGCCGAGGAGCGCGCGCGCGTACACGCGATCCTCGCGCTCGAGAGCGCGCGATAGCAGCGCGCCGTCGTTCAGCTCGCGATACCGCGCATGTATGCCGCGATCGGCGACGAGTTTCTGTCCGGTCCCGAGCAGGAAGCCATCGAGCCCGGACTCCTTTTGGTAGGCCTCCAGCCGATCGACGTGGGGCGCCAGGTACGGCGGGGCGGCGGTGCGCACGGCGGCACATTGTGGCAAGCCGGCGCCGATGTCGATCCGAGTGGGAGGTCATGGATGCCGAAATACGAGAGCCACCTGATCCTGGCGGTGACGCGCGAGAACGCGGACGCGATCCTGTCTGGAAAGCGCGCCGTCGACGTCCGCCGGTTCCCGCCGCGGCGGCTGCCGGCGCGCGCCTATCTGGCGATCACCGGCACCGGCGCGGTCCACGGCGAATGCGTCCTCGGCGAGCCGGTGGGGTCCGGCGCCGACGGCACGTTGCTTCCGATCGCGTCGCCGAAGGCGTACCGCCGGCCGAGACCGATCGATGCGTTCGGCATCGACAAGATTCCGCGGAGCTTCCGCTACGTGCGATAGTCCGAGGATGCTCGGCGGAACGGTCAGGGGCACGGGTGTGACGCTCCGCACCACCACGGAGAGCGACCTCACCGATCACACCCGCTGGCACGCCGATGCCGACTCGACCACCTGGCTACCACACCGGCCGCAGCCGCACTCGCTCGAGCAGCGTAAGGAATGGTTGAAGGAGACGGCGAAGGATCGCGGCCTGATCCATTGGGAGCTGGAGGCCGATGGCGCCCACGCCGGGTACTGCGCCGCTCGTCTGATGTGGCCGCCGATGGCCGACGCCTGGTTGGTCGACACCTTCTTCATCGCGCCGGAGCTGCGCCGGCGTGGTCTGGGAGGCGACGCCGCTCGGGCGCTCCATCGCTACCTCGTCGACTACCTCGGCTTGGATTTCGGCGACGTGTGGCTGTACCGCAGCGACACCGCCGGACGCCGTCTCGCCGAACGGCTCGGCTATGTGGAGTACGGGCACGGGCGCGACGTCTTCTATCACCACGGTCGCTACTGGGATGACTGGCGCGGCATACTCAGAGCCGAGGAATTCCGCAAGCGCTTCCCCAGCGAGCTTGAATATCCGGCCGGTCCGGCCGGCGTCCGTCAGGCGGTCTGAGTGCTCGGGCCGCGTCTCGCTGGTCGCGACGGCGTGGCGCTGGCCCCACCGACACTGGAGGACTTCAAGCGCTATCCGGTCTGGGCGGCACAGCCCGAGATCACCTACTTCTGGGGTCCGCGCGCGGGCAAGTGGACTGAAACCTCGGCGGAGGAGCGATTCAAGGAATCGGCCAAGGAGGAGCACGGCGTCCACTGGGCCATCCAGCTCGATGACCGCAGCATCGGCTTCAGCGGCATCGACGGCATCGACTGGATCCGTCGTCAAGGCGAGTCCTACATCATCATTGGCGAGCACGGTCTGCACGGACGAGGCATCGCCAGCGAGGCTGTCCGGCTGCGGACCCAGTTCGCCTTCCGCGAGCTGAACTTGCACCGGGTCTACAACTGGATCGTGTACGACAACATCGGCAGCCGAAAGGCGAACGAGAAGATCGGCTACCGCGAGCAGGGTCGGATCCCCGGCGTCTTCCGGCGCGGCTTACGGCGTCATGACCTGTGGCTGGGCGAGATCCTCAGAAGCGACTGGGAGCGGGATCACCGCGATTAGCGGCCGTTGCTACGGAACAGCGACCCTCGACCTGAAGAACGCATCCTGCTAAGATGACATCCGGCGGTGACGCCGAGTCCTTCGCTAGCGCGGTAGACCAAGCCTAATGAGCTTCCTCCGCAATCGCGAACCTCGCGTGACCAGCACTACAACTTAAGGGAGGAAGCTTCTTCGTGAGCTTCTCTGACAAGACTCTGACCTGCAAGGATTGCGGTCAGGAATTCATCTGGACCTCGGGCGAGCAGGAGTTCTACCAGTCCCGTGGTCTCATGAACCAGCCGGGTCGTTGTCCTTCGTGCCGTGCGGCACGTCGGACCTCGGGCGGCGGCGGTGGCGGTTACGCCTCCGACCGGTCCTCGGGCCCGCGCGAGTTCCATGTCGCGACCTGCAGCAACTGCGGCGGCGAGGCCCGCGTGCCATTCGTGCCACGCGGCGACAAGCCGGTCTACTGCAGCTCCTGCTTCGAGCAGGTCCGTCCGAGCGCATCTCGTAGCCGGTACGCCTAGTACCGCCAGGGATCGCATCGAATGAGAAGGGCCTCGGCGCTTGCCGGGGCCCTTTTCTTTATTCTGTCGTGCACCGTGGCGCAACAACCATCTCCCTCCCAGGCAACGGGCACGGCGAAGCGCGCGATCGTCGAACTGGCTAAGGGCGGTTCGTTCACGATCACGCTCCGAGCCGACGCCGCTCCGAGCACGGTCGCGAACTTCGTGCAGAAGGCGCGCGACCACAAGTACGACGGCCTCAAGTTCCACCGCGTCGAAGACTGGGTCGTGCAGGGCGGCGATCCGCTCGGCTCGGGGATGGGAGGCGGCAAGATGCCGAGCGAGATGAACCAGTTGCCGTTCAAGGTCGGCGCCGCCGGCATCGCTCGCGGCAACGATCCCAAGATCAACAACGACTACCAGTGGTTCGTGGTGAAGAAGGACGCTTCCTGGCTGAACGGTCAGTACACCAACTTCGGTCAGGTCGAAAGCGGCATGGATGTCGTCACCGGCATCAAGATCGGTGACGTCATCAAGACCATTCGCGTCGAGTAGTGCCCGCGATCCACATTCGCGGCGCGGCTCTCGCGGACGGACGCTCCCCCACTCTCGAACGCGATGTCTCCCTCGTGGTGCGCGGCGATCGCGTCGCCTATCTCGGCCCGCGCGACGGCGAACCTGACGCCGCCGGCGCCGAGGTCATCGATGCGGCTGGCGCGACGCTCGTTCCCGCGCTCGTCGATTGCCACGCCCACTTCACCGGGTCCGGCGGGGCGAACTGGATCGCGCGCTTCGGCGACCCGCCCGAAGAGCTGCTGGCGCGCGGGCCACGCGCCGGGCGTGCCCTCGTGCGTATGGGTGTCCTCACCGCTCGGGATGTGGGCGCGCCCCATCGGCTGAACCTCCGCATCCGCGACGAGCTGTCCGGACGGGAGGGTCTGCCGACGATTCTCGCCGCCGGCACCTGGATCGCGCGGCGTGATCGGTTCCCGCCGTTTACGGTCTTCGTCGACTCGGCGGCGGAACTGCGGGCGGCGGCGATCGCGGAACTCGACGCCGGAGCGGACCTGGTCAAGCTGGCCGTCGATACCGGCCGCCTGGGCGAGACTGTGACGTTCAGCGCCGACGAACTGCGACCGACGGTCGAGGCGGTGCACGCGCGCGGCAAGCGCGTCACCGCGCACGCGCAGGGCAAGGGCGCGAAGGTCGCGGTCGATGCGGGAGTGGATTCCGTCGAGCACGGTTTCGGCGTCGACGACGTGATCGCGCGGTCGATGCGCGGCCGCACTGCACTGGTGACGACGCTGAACGTCCTCGACTCGTTCATTGGTTTCGGCGACACCGTTGGCGGAGCGTTCGCCGAGGCGCGGGCAAAAACGGCGGAGCTGCTGGAGCAGGCCTACGGCGCTGTTCGCGCCGCGAAGAAGGCCGGCGTGCGGATCGCCACGGGCAGCGATTTCGGTGGCGGCTCGGTACGCCCTGGTCATCTGGCGTGGGAAGTCGAGCATCTGGTGAAGGCCGGGCTCGAGCCGCACGAGGCCCTCGCGGCCGCGACCTTCGAAGGCGGCGAGGTGCTCGGACTAAAAGACGCCGGCACGCTCCGGCAAGGTGGAGCCGCCGATCTCTTTCTCGTGCACGGCGATCCGCTCTCCGATCCCGCCGCGCTGTGGCGAGTGTGGCTCGTGTTCCAGCGCGGTCGGCTCGTCGAGTAGCCACGCGGGCTCTAGCGCCGAGCGGTCCCGCTCGCCGCTCCCTGTGCGCCTGGTTCGCGGCGTCGAAGCCGCGAACCACAACGCCATCTTCTGGCGAGTAGTTGAGCAACGGTCGCCGCGATCGGCCCGCTCGGCGCCGGCGCGCGCCGCGCACTCGCCGCGCCGCGCTGCCATTCGCCTCGGGTGTTACTTGTGCAGCGCTTCCTTTAACAGCTTGGCCGCGCGGCGGACGTCGCCGTGCGCCTGCTCCCAGTCGGCGTGCGCTTCGAGCACGCGGCGCTCGCGCTCGGGGACGCTGAGGCGCGCCAGCGACAGGCACTGATCGAACGCGACGCGCGCGGTCGTGGGATCGGTCTCCAACCCGGCCAAGAACAGCCGCACCGAAAGGATCGCCTCGCGCTGCTCGGCGGCCTCGGCCGCGGCGAGAGCTTCACGTCCAAAACGGCGGGCCTGCTCCGGGTCGGTGGTCTTGTGCAGCTCGGCGCGGCTGAGGATCAGGTGCGGCAACGCGTACAGGTTGCGATTGGTCCGCGCGCCATCGATGGCCTGAACCAGCAGCGCGTCGGCGCGAGTGCGATTGCCGACCTTTCCGTAGAGGTACGCGAGGTTGTTCATGATCTCGGGAAGCGTCTTCTTGGCCCCGATCTGCTCGTAGAGCTCGAAACTCGTGCGCGCGTGGGTGATCGCGCCCTCGTAGTCCTCCTGCTTGGTGTAAGCGAACGCGAGCCCGGCATGGATCCCCGCCAGACGCTCGTGGTCGACGACGTCGTTGGCCATAGCGAGCGCACGTTCGTAGTAGCCGATCGCGGCGGGAAGCTCGCCCAGAGCGCCGTGCTCGTTGCCGAGGTTCGATAGGACGCGGAACTCCAGGACCGCGTCGCGCACCTCGCCACGATGGATCGCCTCGAGACACGCCAGGTGGTGCTGCACGGCCTCGCGATGCGCTGCGTTGTAGTAGCAGCACAGGCCGATCTGGTTGCGCACGTGCGCAACCTCGACGTTGTCGTTCAACTGCTGCGCCAGCAGCAGCGCACGCTGGAGCACCGGCATCGCGGCCTTGGCGTTTCGCAGCTGCAGGTGGGCGCGACCCTCGAGCCGCAGACGCGCCACGTGCTGTCGCGGCGTCAGCTCCTTGTCGCGGACCTCAGCCAGGACCTGCAACGCCCGCTCCGATTCTTCGGCGGCGAGGAGCGTGCGCGCGACCTCGAGACGCGCTTCGGCCTGGTTCGGCTGTGGAACACCGCCCAGCAGCTCGGCCACGCCGATCCCGAGCTTGCGCGAGATGTGCTCGAGCGCCTTCATCGACGCGCGGGTCCTGCCGCTTTCGAGCATCGAGATGTAGGCCGCGGAATACTCGCCGCCGGCGAGGTCCTGCTGCCGCAACCCCTTGGCGCGGCGAAGGACACGTAATCGAGCTCCGAAATTGTTCGCCGCGGTGGACGCGCGCCTGAGGCCGCTAGGCACTCGTGCTCTCCGACAGCGCACGCTCCACTGAGCGCCGTATGGCATCCACGGTCAGGGGAGACGATACGACCTCGTCGGCAAGTGGCGCTGAATCGCTGGTACCGGCCCGCGCGAGCAAGACGACGGGCGCAGCAGGAGTCCGTCGGCGCCAGCCGCCGACGAGCCACCCCAGCAGCTCTTCGCTGCGTGCATCCGCGACCAGGGCGTCGACGCGCTGGCGCTCGGCGAGCTGGTGTGCGGTCTCGACGCCGCGTACCCATTTCACCGCATAGCCCGCTCCGGCCAGGGCCTGGGACACAAACGCCCCGCGGGCGTACTCCTCGCAGAACAGCACGAGGACCCGAGTCGCCACGGCGCCGAGTATAAGCACAGTTCAGTTTGAGTCCTTCTTTAAGGGTTGCAGGCGTGTGCCAATATGCCCGGCAGGTGGGGCGTTTGAGTTTTGCTTATTTTGCGCCCTGCCGGGGAGGCCCAGATGTTCGCGATGTTCCGCCTCGACCCGGTCCTGCCGCCCGGTGGCGGTAAGAGCGATCCGGTCCTGCCGCCGGGTGGCGGCCGATACGCCGACCCGGTTCTTCCGCCGGGCGGCGGCCGCTAAAGCGACGCTGGTGCCCCGCCCGTCGATCCCGGCGGGCGGGGCCTAGCATCGCCGCGTGTCGGAGCTGACCAATCTTCACGCCGGCCTCGCGCGCGCTCTCGTCCTCTATCTCGCTTTCATCGGCGTCTGGGGACTCGTGGCCTGGCGACGTGGCAGTGGCATCTCGCCCAGCTATCGCGGCGCGCTCGTCATCGCCTGGATCACCGCGCTCGCGCAGGGCGTCTTCGGATTGGCGGTGTGGATCGGCGGGACTGGTCCGCGCGACCCGTTGCACATTCTTTATGGTTTCGCGCTCGCGGCGGCTTTGCCTGCCGGTTATCTCTACTCACGTGATCGACCGCCGGCGCAGCAATCGCTGGTGCTCGGGCTGGTAATGCTCTTCGCCGCCGGGCTCGCGATCAGAGGCATCACCACGTCCTGATTGGAAGGAGGAAGCGATGGAAGAAGAACGGCGCGCCGTGGACCCCACGCGGAAATTGCTGAAGGTCTTCGGCGTGAAGGTCACGGACTACGAAGCGAAGACGGGGGTGCTGCTGGAGCAGGCCGAGAGAGACAGATCACAGCTGGAGAGCGCGCTTGCGGAAGCGGTCGAGCTCACCGCGGACCTGGACCACTGGCTGGCCGAGGTCACCACGCATGTGCTCTCGCGGCAGCGCGAGGTGCTCGAGCGGCTGGCGAAGTTAGGAAAGAGCTAGTTCGCCGAACGCCAGGCGAAGCCGATGCGCGTGATGCGGTCGCCGTTGGTCTCGATCGTCCAGGTGGTGTAGTTGGCGAACGCTCCCGGCACACGGGTCAGCCCGGTGACGATTGCGGTGTCGCCCTCGACGCGCTCGGCGCGCACGGATCGACGCAGCGTCGGCGGCGCCATGCGCAGCAGCTCGCGCACCCCCGCCGGACCGACCAGGTCCTCGTTGCCGGTCGGATTGGTGATGCGGCAATCGTCGCTGACGAGCGCCGCCGCGGTCGACGGATCGCGGTCGTCGAGCGCTTTGAACCAGCGACGCGCCAGCGACAGAGCCGCAGGGACCGGCTCGTTCACCGCTAGAGCCTAGGACCCGTGCGGTGGCACCCCACGCGACGCACGCTCGAGTCATGGAAGGTCTGCTCCAGCCCGGTCATCTGCTGTTGATCATGGTGATATCGCTGATCGTCTTCGTTCCAGGAAAAGCTGAGGAGATCGGCCGCGACCTCGGTCGCGGCGTCGCCGAGTTCCGCCGCGCTCTTCGCGACGAAGGCGACGACCGATCCGCGTCCTAATCACTGAGGCCCAAGGCCGCGCGCGCCTCGGCCACGACCGCGAGCGATCCGCACACCACCGTTCGATCCGTGTCGCTCCTTCGCGACAGCGCCGCAGAGACACTCTCGGCCACCACCGCCGCCAGCCCGAGCTGTCGCGCTGACGAGGCCACGTCCTCGGCGGGGCGGGCTCGCGGCGAGGCCGACCGGACCGCGATGACCTTGACGGCGAGGGACACCAGCTCCTGCAGCATGCCGGTCAGATCCTTGTCCCGCATCGTCCCGAGCACGAAGCTGAAGCGCTCGCCGGGAAACTCGCCGCGCAGCGCTGCCGCGAGAGCGCGCGCGCCGTCGGGGTTGTGCGCCCCATCGAGGACGATGTGGTCGATGACTTCGAAGCGGCCCGGCCACCGCGTGGCGGCGATGCCGGCCGAGACCATCTCTGGGTTGAGCTTGATACCGAGCGTCCCCAGCGCCAGCGCCGCGGTCACGGCTGTCGCCGCGTTCTCTTCCTGATACGCGCCGCGGAGCGGCAGCCGCAGACCCGCATAGGTCTGCTCCAGGACCATCACATCGAGTCCCTCCGGCGTGCGCCGCCAATTGAAGTCGCGGCCGCCGAGCAGCAGCGGCGCTGCGGCTTCCCCGGCCGTGGCCACGATGACGTCGCGGGCCGCGTGCACCTGCGGCGCCGAAACGGTCGGCATGCGCTCGCGGATGATCGCCGCCTTCTCCCTGGCGATCGCCGGGATGCTGGCGCCGAGGATCGCGGTGTGGTCGAGACCGATGCGTGTGATCACCGCCAGATCGACACGCGC
>Ga0066709_100004261_pt1 | contig 11338 bp, 9 predicted proteins | sample GraSoiAngelo_158_FD_79665 | JGI IMG/M metagenome (GOLD analysis project Ga0066709, IMG submission 79665) | Grasslands soil microbial communities from the Angelo Coastal Reserve, California, USA - 14_1009_16_30cm | ecosystem: Environmental > Terrestrial > Soil > Grasslands | place: USA... | reverse complement strand
CACGAGCTTGAGCATAATGCTAGTGCGAGGCACAAAGCGCAGAGCGGCGCATTATGCGTAACCATCGGTAAAGACACCGTGTTTACAGTGCGGACTGCGTGTTCAAGGCGCCGATCAGGCATGGCGGACGGAGCCGGGGAACTGCAGACGGAAAGTCGTTCCCCTGCCATTCTCGCTTGTGAAATCGATAGTACCATTATGCAACTGCACGGCGCGGTAAATCAGTGCCAAACCGATACCCGATCCCTTCGGTTTCGTTGTGAAATATAATTGAAAAACTTTGTCGCGCAGTTCGGGCGGAATACCGACGCCCTCGTCTGAGACCTCGAGCGTGACAGCTTCCGAGGCGCGGGCGACTGACACTAGCAGTTCACCGCCGTTTTTCATGGCCTCGATGCCATTGGTCACCAGGTTGAGCACGGCCTGCTTGAGCAAGTCGGCGTCGCCGCGTATATAAGCGTGCTCCTTTGGGGCCTCGAATCGCAGCGAGATACTCGCCAGGCGCGCCTGCGGGATCATGAGGTCGGTTACCTCGCGGGCTAACGCGACCAGGTCGAGTTCGCGCAGGGACACCTGCACCGGCCTCGAGAAATCGAGCAGGGTCTTTACGACGCGGTCCAGCCGTCTGACTTCCTGCGACAGGATGTCGAGCTCGGGCGCCAATTCCTCTTCCGGCGCGCCGAGCCGCGCGCGCAGCAAGTCCAGCCGTAGCGCGATTGCGTTCAGTGGATTCTTGATTTCGTGCGCCACGCCACCGGTGATACGGCTGATTGCGGCAAGACGGGTCGCGACGTCCAGCTGAGACGCCATGCGTTCCAGCACCTGATCGAGATTGTGCTTCAACTCTGTCGCGTCCTCGCGAGCGCCGCGGAACTGCTGGCCCAGCAGATCCAGCTTGCTTTCCACCGCCGCGAACTCCTTGGCCATCGGCTGGCGCGACACAGTTATATTTCCGCTGTAGCTGCCTTGCACAATGCGATCGATCGTCTCCTCGATGCGTTTGAGCGGGCGGAGAATGCGGTTTGTGGCGAAGACCATGATCACCAGAGAGATGAACAGCGCTCCGCCGGATACTTCCGCGAGTCTCTGAATCTGCGGTTGAAGCTGGCTGCGCAACAGCACGCTCGATACCACCACCTGGATGGTGAAGACCGGCTGTGACTGGTCGGGGATGCCAAGCGCGAGCGTTACCTGGTAATCCTGCGGACGTGTCACGAGGTCCCGCAGCCGCCGGTAAAGGCGCGCGTTCCTCCATTCTTCGAAGGACTGCAGAGGAGCCACGCTTCTGCCGACGCGCGACGGATCGTTCGATGCCAGAATCTGATCCGCCGGGCCGGCAATGTTGATCTCCACGATCGCGGGCGAAAGCGTTGTGAGCCTTTCGAGCATGATTCCGATGTCGCGGTCGCTGGCGACGATCTCGCGCCACAGCGCTTTGGCTTCCTCGAGACCGGCCGGCGTGTCGTACTCGTCCGAGTGCTGGTTGATGTGGTCGATCACGAAATTGTAGACCTGCCGGGTGGCGAGCTGGCTGCGCTCGATGGCGTCTTCCGAGAGCGAATTGACGAAGCTGTCCAGATGCAGCGCCGAGAGCACCACGGCCACCAGGGCCACCAGCGCAACAATCAGCACAACCAGACGGATCCGTAATGACATCCGCGTCAGGCTGCGCCTGCTCCCTTTGCGCCGTACTCCTTAAGTTTGTTGAACAGCGTTTTCTGGCTGATTCCTAGAATCTCCGCAGCGCGCGTCTTGTTGTGTTTTGTGTGTTCGAGCGTAAGCTCGATCAGCGCGCGCTCGGCCTGCTCGATGGTGTAGCCGACAGGCACACGCAACTCGTTGCCGTCGGTCGAGACCGCGGGGACGGGCGCGCCGCCAAAGCCGGGCGGGAGCTGCGACGCCTGCAGCGTTCCCTCGCCGGCCAGAATCACGCCGCGCTCGAGGACATTGCGGAGCTCGCGAACGTTGCCCGGCCAGGAGTACGCGCTGAACCTGTCCAGCACCTCGGGCGCGATATCTGTCACCTTGGTGGCGTGTTTGCGATTCAGGTCCTCGAGCAGCGCCTTGGTAAGGACGGGCAGATCGTCCTTGCGCTCCCGCAGGGAAGGCAGGGGAATGGGAAAGACGTTGAGGCGGTAGAACAGATCTTCCCGGAACTTGCCTTCGCGGATTGCATTATCGAGCGGTGAATTGGTGGAGGCCAGAACGCGGACATCAAGCTGCAGCTCGATTTTGCCTCCGAGGCGCCGCACGCGGCCGTCTTCGAGCACGCGCAGGAGCTTGGCTTGCGTTCCGACCGGCATATCGCCGATTTCGTCCAGCAGCACCGTGCCATTCTGCGCCAGCTCGAAACAGCCCGCGCGGCGCTCCAGCGCGCCGGTGAACGCGCCCTTCTCGTGACCAAACAACTCGCTCTCCATCAGCGTGTCGGGCAGCGCGGCGCAGTTGATGGCGACGAACGGGCCGGGGCGGCGAGGGCTCAGTGTGTGGATAGCCCGCGCGGCCAGCTCTTTTCCGGTGCCGCTCTCACCGGTAAGCAGCACGGCGGCGCGGCTGGGCGCGACCTGTTGAATGAGCGTGAAAACCTCGTGCATCTTGGACGACGAGCCGACCATTTCGCCGAGCACGCCCTGATAGCTCAACTGGCGCTCCAGCCGCTCGGCGTGTTCGGCAAGGCGTCCCTGCGCGGCGGCGCGCTCGAGCAGCAGGCGCAGCGCCTGCGACTGCACGGGTTTTTCGAGGAACCAGAACGCGCCCAAGTCGTGGATGGTGGCGACCGCCGTTTCGAGATTCCCGAAGGCAGTCTGCACGATCGCGGGAGGCCCTCCGCCCTGCGCCTTGAGCCGGCGCAGAAGCTCGTTGCCATCCATACGCGGCATCATCAGGTCGGTCACGATCACGTGGGCTCCGAAAGAAGCCAACTTCTCGAGCGCTTCCTGGCCATCGGCCGCGGTCTCGACGGAATAACCCCACAGCGCGACCATGCTGGCCAGCGCGGTGCGCTGGGATTCTTCGTCGTCAACTACAAGTACCCGTGTTGCGGTGCGTTCGTTTTCCATCTTCTTCTATTTTGCCAGTACGTAACGCCAGCCTCCAGCCAGCCTGGAGGTTTGTCGCGCCATGCTATGATTCTCGCGAATGCAACTGCGTCCAACCCTTAAGTTCGTCAAGCTGGGTTACGTGTTTTGCCTCCTGCTGGCGCTTGCGATTGCCGTCTATCTGGCAGTCGATAAAAGCCACCCGGATTACGCGATGTGGCTGTTTGTCGCGCCGGGGATTCTCCTCCTCTTCGTCATGATCCGTCATATTCAGCGCCGGCTGGTAAGCCTGACCGTTCTGGGAGACCGCCTACGCTACGAATCCGGACTTTTTTCAAAGACCACGCGCACCATCGAACTGGTGAAGGTGCAGGACGTGCGTGTAGATCAGACGCTTGGCCAGCGGATGGTCAACATCGGCGACCTTTCGCTTGAAACCGCCGGAGGAAGCAGCCGCATCGAGATCGATTCGGTCGACCGTCCGCAGGAAGCGGCAGACCACATTCTGGAATTGGCGCGCGCGCAACGCGCCAAACCCGACGCCGGCGGCATCTAACTTACCTCAATCCTTCGCACGCCGCTTCGACGTCGGGATAAAACGAAAACACCGTATCGAGGCGCGTGACGCGGAAAGAGTCGCGCACAGCGCCCGTTGCTCCGGCCAGCCGCATCTGCCCGCCCATGGGGGCCAGACGGCTGTAAGTATCGATAAACCGTCCCATGCCGGTCGAGTCGATATGGGTGACGCCGCTCAAATCGAAAATCAGGTTCTTGCGGCCGCTATTGAGCAATTGCGGCACCAAGGCCTCCAGTTTTGTGCACTCCTCGCCCAGCATCAGCTTGCCGCGAAGCGTGATAACGCTGGTGCCGGCGTGTACATCCTCATGTTCAACCGCCAGAGCCATTACCGGTCTACCCGCGTCCGCTTTCCAGGGTCATCGTCTCGGGGTCCCACTCGCAGGGACGCTTCTCAAAGTAACTCACATTCGATACCAGGGCGGGGCCGGCCGCGCGGAAGCCGAACGTCGCGTCCTCGACCACGGTTTTGCGCGCGCGCACGGCCTCCAGAAAATTGCGGTGATGATCCAGATGATCGCTGTATCCAGGCGGCGGCAGGTATGTTTCCTCATCTTGCGGCCGCATCGAGTCGGCGTTCGGCCGCCTCACCTGATACTTGGCCCCGTACTCGCGCAGAAACTCTTCCTGGAGGGCCTTGGGGAACGTCTCGATGGTGTAGCCGGGCGCAGCCTCGCGCGGGTGTTTTGAAACGGTTACGCCCCGGTCTACGGTGAGCACGCCCTCGCTGCCCACGAACCGAAATCCTGAGGTCTCGCCCGCTCCGCTCACGAAGTTGACGCGCAGCGCGAGATTGAATGCCGGGTGGTGCTCTGTCTTGGGGTAATCGTAAAGCCCGAGCATCACATCCGGCACGTCGCGCCCGTCTTTCCAGAAGCGCAGGCCGCCGGTCGCGTAGACCCGCGTGGGGCCTACGGATCCGGCGATGAAGTGCAGACCCGAGAACAGGTGTACGAACAGATCGCCGGCGACACCCGTGCCGTAATCACGATAGTTCCGCCAGCGGAACAGGCGCACCGGCTCGAAGGGAACTTTGGGAGCGCGGCCGAGGAAGCGGTCCCAATCGATGTTTGCGGGCGACGCATCCGGCGGAATCGAGTACTGCCAGGCGCCGATGGCATCGTTGCGGTCCCACCATGCTTCAATCATGTTGAGCTCGCCGATCGCGCCTCCGGCGAAAAGGTCCTTCGCTTTCTGATAAACGATCGAGCTGACGCGCTGGCTGCCGACCTGGAGAATGCGGCCGGTCTTGCGCGCGGCGTCGATAACCGGCTTGCCGTCTTCCAGCAGCTGCACCATCGGCTTTTCGCAGTAGACGTCTTTGCCGGCGTTCATCGCATCAATGGTGATCTGCTGGTGCCAGTGATCGGGCGTGGCGACGATGACGGCGTCGATATCCGGGCGCGCCAGCACTTCGCGGTAGTCGCGCGATGTGAACAGGTCACTTCCCCACACTTCCTTGGCGCGCGTCAGGCGGCCTTCATAGACATCGGAAACGGCGATCAACTTCGCCCCGTTGGCGATGGAGAATTTCGTGTCGCCGGAGCCCATGCCCCCGGCGCCTATCAGCGCGATCTGAATCCGGTCGTTCGCGGAGCGCCTTGATTGCTGCGCCATCAGCGGCGCGGCGGCCGTGGCGGCGAGGAAGTGGCGGCGTGTGGGTTTCATCAGCGTTACTCGACTTTCTCCAGGACTTCTTTATATTGGAGCGTTTCTCGGTTTTCGTGTTTCACCATGCCCTCCCGGGTCAGCGTCTTGGCGTCCGCAGAAACCGTGTAGGTCGCGGTGCCAACCACCTGTTGCTCCTTCTTGGTTACGACGCGGAACACGTGCTCCTCCGGCTTGCGGCTCATCTTGGTTTTGCGCAGCGCTTCGTGCATGGCGCCGCGGCCCGCGTCCTGGATCGAAACATGGTCGTAACTCGGCGAGCCTTGAAGCGTGTAGTCCTGGCCATCGATGCGCGCCCAGTAGTTGGCGCCGTGCTTCTGGCCGTCGGCGGTGACGCTGGCCGACTGATAACGGATCCCGTCGCGCTCCTCCTGGATTCGGATTTCGAGCTGCGTCGGAACTTCGCCGACGCTGAATTTCGATTGATCGCGATTCAGGCGCCACCTTCCGGCGAGCGGCGTGCGCGGCGCGGGCAGCACCTTCATCATCAGGTTCTTGAACTCGACGACGCTGCCGGCATTGTGTTGCTGCAGCGCCAGGTAGCCGCTCGTATACGTATTCTTCTCATCGATGAAGTCCACCGTCTTCTTGTCGTTCACGAAGATCTGGATGTGGTTGCCTTCGACGATGATGTGTTGGGTCCACCAGGTATCGTCCGGGATCAACTGCTCGAAAACTTTGACGAAGTTGTAGAGGCTGCCGGTGCGAACGGGGTCGCGATGAGTATTATCCACCTGGGCCTCATAACCATGCGGGAAACCCGGTCCCCACTCGGTGCGGAAGTACATGCCTGAGTTGCCGCCATGGTTGATTTTTGCCTCGGCCTTGAACTCGCAGTTCACGCACTTCTCGTTCATGTAAAAGAGGTGGCTGGCTTCGCCGTCGCCGGTAATCGCGCCGTTCTTCACGCTCCACGAAGCCGGGTTCTGATTCGCTTTCCAGCCGTCGAGGGTTTTGCCGTCGAAGATCGGCTTCCAGTCTTCGGCGGCGCAGGTAGAAAGAGCGAGAGCGAGCAACCATGCGCTTCGCAGCATGAGGACCTCCAGGTGGGGAATGCGCACGTTCGTGTTCTTCAATGGAGAGTTTACACCAATTGCGAAACGGTCTCGGTCCGGCACAAAGCGCCTTCGACGACGTCATACTGAGAGCGATGTTTCAAGACGTGCGTTATGCGCTGCGGTGGCTTAGGCGGAGTCCGGGGTTTGCCTGCGTTGCGCTCTTGTCGCTTGCTCTGGGCATTGGGGCGAATACGGCCATCTTCAGCCTGATCGATGCCGTGCTCTTGAAGCTATTGCCGGTGAAGGATCCGCAGGGGCTGGTATTTCTCGGAGCGCAAGGGCGGGACGGAATAGCGCATACCTTCTATTTCGAAACATACCAGCGCCTTCGCGCGGAACAACCTTTCTTTACTGACCTGGCGGCGTTTTCGCCCGTGCGGATGAACGTCAGCGTGGACGGCCGGACAGAGCCTTCGGTGGAAGGGCAGCTCGTTTCCGGGAACTACTTCGGCGTGACGGGCACGGGCGCGGTGATCGGGCGGACGCTCACCGACCAGGATGACCGCCTGCCCGGCGCGCATCCGGTAGCGATGATCAGCTATGCGTATTGGCAGCGCCGCTTCGGAGGCTCGGCTGAAGCGATCGGGAAGAAAATCCTGATCGACGGGACGCCGTTCACCATCATCGGTGTGACGTCGCCCGGCTTCTTCGGACTTGAAGTTGGAAGCGCACCAGACGTCACGGCGCCACTGATGATGCAGCCGCAAGTGATGCCGGAGCGGGAGAACTGGCTGGGGCGTCCGGTCAATACCGTCGATTGGCTGAGGATCGCCGGAAGGTTGAAACCGGGCGTGACGATGCAGCAGGCCTCGGCTGGCATGCGGGTGATTTACCGTCGCGTCCAGACGCAACTTGCCCGTGAGCTGAATTCCGAATGGGAGAGGACGTGGCTGAAAGAATGGGCCGAAGCAGCGCTTGTGCTGGAGCCGGGCGGTACGGGGCTCTCTGATCTGCGGCGCCAATTCTCCGCGCCGCTTTTCGTTTTGATGGCGGTGGTCGCGCTTGTGCTGCTGATGGCCTGCGTCAACATTGCGAACCTCTTGCTGGCGCGGGCGCCGGCGCGGCAGCGGGAGATTGCGGTGCGGCTGGCGATCGGAGCCGGGCGGTCCCGGCTTGTGCGCCAGTTGCTGGTGGAGAGCGTGTTGCTGGCTGTTCTTGGCGGTGCGCTGGGGGTCTTGATCGCGCTTTGGGGAAGCCAGATGCTGGTGCGTTTCCTTTCGACGGGCCGGACGCCGATCTCTCTCGATCTCAGTCCGGATTTTCGCGTTCTCGGGTTCACGGCACTGGCATCGGTTGCGACCGGCATTCTGTTCGGCCTGGCGCCGGCGCTTCGGGCTGCGCGGGTCGATCTCACTGCGGCCCTGAAGGCAGGAGGATATGCAGGCAACCCCAATACGCGATTCGGCAAAGCGCTGATCGCCGTGCAAGTAGCGTTGTCGCTGGTGCTGGTGACGGGCGCCGGACTGTTGGTGAAGAGCCTCCAGCGCCTGAACGGAGTGGATCGTGGATTCGACCGGAGCCGCGTCCTGACTGTCCGGCTGGAACCGAGAGGGAGCGATCAAAAACATGGAAATGCTCTGCGGCTCCAGCGCCTCTATCTCGAGTTGCAGGAAAAAGTACAGGCGGTTCCCGGTGTGATCGCCGCCGGCTTAGCAGGCGCGAGTCCGACGGCGCCGCTTCAATCCCGAACGGTTCCCACTCTGGATGGACACCAGATCCGCAGCATGTGGACTCAGGTTTATCCGCGCTACTTCGAGACTCTGGGCGCGCCGATTCTTCAGGGCCGGGATTTTGGGCCACTCGATCTCGCCGGCGGCTCCGCGTACGTTACTGTGATCAATGAGACATTTGCCAAGCGCGCCTTCGCAGGCGAGAATCCTATCGGAAAACGCATCGTCTGCAACGGGCCGAACGTGTGCGAGGTGATCGGCGTGGTGCCTGACATCGGGTACTCGAACCTGAAGGGTGAGGCCGGGCCTGTGATGTACTACACATTCCTGCAAGGTCCGACGGGCCGTGGGCAGATGGTGCTGCATGTAAGGTTCGCAGGCGAGCCCGATCGAATCATCGCCCAGGTCCGAAGCGAGGCCGCGGCCGTCGACCCGAATCTTCCCGCGTTTGAAATTCGGACGCTTGAAACCGAAGTGGACGCCGCGCTCATCCGGGAGAGGCTGCTGGCGCTGCTTTCGACGTGTTTCGGCGGGCTGGCCGTTTTGCTGGCCGTGGTGGGGTTGTACGGCGTGATGACGTACACCGTGGCCCGGAGGACGAATGAGATCGGCATCCGCATGGCGTTGGGCGCATCGCGAGCGCGGGTGCTACGGCTTGTGCTGGGCGAGACGTTGCGGGTCACCGGGTTAGGGATGCTGGCGGGAGTGCCGATAACGCTGTGGGCCGCGCGGCTGATTGGGAGCTTCCTCTATCGCGTGACCGCGAGCGATCCGGCGGTGCTGCTTTTGGCGGTAGCGTTTCTGTTGACGACGGCGATGATTGCGGGCTATTTGCCGGCGAGGAGAGCTTCGCGCACCGACCCGATGGCGGCGCTGCGCTGTGAGTAGTCCTACGGGTTCTTTTTCACCGGCGGTTTCGCCGCAGGCGTGTCCGGCTTTGGCGGCTCTTCTTTGGTCTTCTCGTCCGGAATCGGCTCCGGTGTATCGAACGTGACCTGCGTCTCGGCGCCGAACTTGCGGTACAGGTGGAACTCCGCTTCGTTCCGGCTCATGTACTTGGCCTCGCGCGAGCTGATCACGGTCTTGAGCGGGAGCACAAATTCCTGATCGGCGATCTTGGTGAAATCGTAGTTCACATCGAGCGAAACGTCCTTGATTGGGAAATCCGCCGGGATGTCCTCGCACTGCAGCTTCCAACGCATCACCATTCCGGTTTCCCGGTCAACATAAACCAGGCCATGATAGCCGGCGATGATCCTCCGGTGCGACTCGCCGTGTTCGATGCTGTAATGCGACCGCGATTGGGGCACGCGATAGGCGAAAACGTACATGCGGCGGCCGCGCAGCGTGGCCCAGTGGTCCCAATCGAACTCGGTGCGCGTTTCCGGCGCGAAGATTTCATGCAGGATGCTGCCGAACTCGCCAGAGGAGATCGCGCCGCCAAGCTGGTTATGCTGCACGTTGGTCATCATCCGCCCGTTGACCATGACGACTTTGTAGTTCTCTTTGTGCTCGAAAAAAGTGAGGTTCTCCTGGATGGTATCCATCAATCGCCAGTTCTCGGTTCCGCTGGGATCGTAGTAACGGCGGGTCACCTGCGTGCATATGTAGTCGGGCAGCCGGTTGGTGTAGTTGAGCACGTTATCCCTGACCTCGGCGAGGATCCTGGCCTGCTCAATGGAATCGGGTGGAGGAATCACCACGGGCGGCGGTTTAGGCGCGGGCGGCGGAGCGGAGGGCAGGCTCGATGACGCCTCACTCAACTCGCGCAAGGCCGCCACGGTCTTCGGACCCGCGCCCATGCCCTGAAGCTGTTCCACGGTCCGGTCGTCCAGCTTATTGGTCAGCTTGATCCTGTGCACGTAATCGGCGACTTTACGGTCGTCGTACCTGAACTGGATGGACGACTTGATGAAGCCGATCAATTCGGGCACCGTCATCGTCCTCTGCGCTTGCAACGCGAGCGACGCCGCCAGCAACACGCACAATAATCCCTTCGTTCCCATGCCTTTCTTACTTAGACGTCTGGCGCCGCTTGTGAGGTTTCTCTTGCTCCGCAAACGCTCCTAAAGTCTTTCCTATGGCTTCGGCCGCCAGCGGCGCCATAACACGGTAACCCTTGGGATTGGGATGCAGGCCGTCATCCGCCAGATCCGCTTTCATCTGGCCCGTATCGTCCACCATCGCGGCAAAGTAGTCGAGATAAGTGAAGCCTCGCTGGGAACAGAGATTCTGGAGCCATTCGTTCAGCGCCTTGATGAACAGCGGCGGCCGCTCCTTGGTGCGTTCGTTCGCCGGGTTCACGTCCTTGTGGTAATCGCTTACCGGCAGCACCGAGGCGAAGATGACCTTGATCCTGTAGGCGGACGCGAGGTCCGCGATCATCACGTAGTTATTCTCGATGGTAGTCAGTGGAATCCCGCGATAGAGATCGTTGGTGCCGGCCAGGATCAGCACGGCCTGGGGATGCAGGTCGATCACGTCAGCCTTCATCCGGCCGAGCATTTCGCCGGTGATCTGGCCGCTGATTCCGCGGTTAGCGAAATCGCGGTCGGGGAAATATTCGTTCAATCGCCAGGCGTCGGTGATCGAGTCTCCTAGGAACACGACACGCGGCCGGGCCGGATCAGGCGGGGCCAGCTTGCGGTTCGCCTCCGCATACCGCTTGAGATTGTCGCGGTCGGATGTGCGGAGCTGCGCGTCTTTCAAATCGATCAGCGCGCGGAAGTGTGAATCGAGGCGCGTCGCGTTGTCGCGCAGCTCGGCGAACTGGGCGCGCGCCGCCTCGGGGAAGGGAAACGGCTTCGGCACCGCGTCGGCCAGCGTCAGGTACGCGCGCAGATTCATCAGCAGGACGTAGGTGGCCTGCCCGGCGCCAGGGCGCATCTGAAGCTGGAGGCACGCCTGGCGGACGTTCTCGACCACCGGCGCAGCGGCGCGCAGCAGATCCGGCACGGCGATCCCGCCGGACTCCATCAATTGTGTCGAGCGCTGGCAGAGCTCATTGACCTCGCGCGCGCTCATGGTCGCCGTGGGAGCTTGCGCGGCGGTGGGAGCTTGCGCGGGCGCGCAGATCGCCGCGGCCACACCAAGCCAGAGCATCCTGGCTATCAAGAATGCTCCTCCTTCTGCAAACGGAGTGTGACCGTTCCGATCGGAAACTGCATGCGCAGACGGATCTGGACCGGCAGGCGGCGGGCATCGTCCGTCAGCCACACAAACACGCGGCCCTTGCGCGGGTAGATCACGCCGTTAAGCAGGTAGGCCTCATAGCGAATGGTCTTGTGGGTGCCGGTGGAAGTTTTCACTTCTTCCCGTTCCTGCGCTT
>Ga0066709_100004260_pt1 | contig 11338 bp, 6 predicted proteins | sample GraSoiAngelo_158_FD_79665 | JGI IMG/M metagenome (GOLD analysis project Ga0066709, IMG submission 79665) | Grasslands soil microbial communities from the Angelo Coastal Reserve, California, USA - 14_1009_16_30cm | ecosystem: Environmental > Terrestrial > Soil > Grasslands | place: USA... | reverse complement strand
GACGAGCCACGCCACCACCACCAGGGACGATTGCACCCCGAGCGAGGCCAGCAGGGCGAACCAGGGCGACAGGTAGAGCGCCATGCCCTGCTGGGTCGTGTACCAGGACACGATCGAGAGAAGGCAGCTCGCCACGAACAGCGACGCGACGAGCGGCCGGCTGGCGGATGCATGACCGGCGGCCATGGAGGGGGTGAGGACAGGCATAAAGTCCCGAAGGCCCAAGTTTATGACGAAGTACCCGGGCGGCGGGTTCCAAGAAATCTCGGGAGGTTGGTCTCCGGTCGTGCGGCGGGAGGCAAGCTCCCGCTCACCTCATGAACATGCCCCCGTTGATCTCGATGGTCTCCCCGACCAGGAACGAGCCGTCGTCTCCGGCGAGGAAGGCGATGACGCGGGCGACCTCCTCGGGCTGACCGGCCCGGCCGAGCGGGATCGTCCTGGCGATGCCCTCGAAGGTCTCCCGCGGGGTGAAACGTCCGTGGAACCTCGTGTTGTCGATCAAGCCCGGGGAGACGCAATTGACGCGGATGCCGTGAGGCGCCAGCTCTTTGGCGATGGCCTTGCTCAGGGAGATGACGCCACCCTTGGCCGCCGCGTAGGCGAAGGCACCGGGTCCGCCCCCGTTGTGCGCCGCGAGGGAGGACATGTTCACGATCGTCCCCTGGCGGCGCGCGATCATGCTCGGCGCCGCTGCCTGGCAGCAGAAAAAGATGCTCGTCAGGTTGAGTTCGATCACCTCGCGCCAGCGCGACTCGGTCATCTCGAGCAGCGTCCTTCGCTCGATGAGATCACCGGCGTTGTTGACCAGGACATCGATGCGGCCGAGTCGCTTCTCAACATCGGCGACGAGCCGGCGCACCTCTTCGAGCCGGGAGACGTCTCCGCCGAAGATCGTGGCCGATCCCCCGCCGGCCGCGATGGAGCGGGCGGTTTCCTCCGCGCCCTCCCGCCGGCGGAAGTAGTGGACCGCCACGGTGGCGCCGCGCCGGGCCAGCTCGAGCGCGGTGGCCCGGCCAATGCCGCCGCTCGCGCCGGTGACGAGAGCGACCTTCTCCTTCAAGGGGGCCACGCTCATTCTGCCCTGCGTGCTGCTTCTTCGGCCGTCGACTCTGTCCCGCCGGCGGCCTTCGGTACGAATCTCGTGACCCCGAATGCGACGATGAAAACAGTGGTCGTGGTGGTCCGGCCTGTGTTGCTACGTCGGTGATATGTTTACGTTACCACACTCCGTCGAATTCTTTGCCTGCCGAGGAGGCGCCCATGCGCTCGCTCTTTGTCGTGCTCATGGTCCTGAGCTTGGTTTCTCCCCTTCTGGCTCAGACGCCCACGGCGACGCCCGTCGGGACCTTCAGGGACAGCTCGGCCGCCGTCGTCCCGGGCGTCGCGATCACACTCCGGAATACCGCCCCCAACGTCAGACGTACGACGCAGACCGACGGCTCCGGGGCCTACACCGTGCTTTCCCTGGCCCCGGGCCTCTACGAGGTGACGGCGCAGATCTCCGGCTTCAAGGAGGTGCGCACCGTCGTCCGCCTGACCGTGGGCGACGCGCGGCGCGTTGACTTCACGCTGGAGCCGGGCCAGATGAGCGAGACGATCGAGGTGGTGGGACGGGCGCCGATCAACACCGAGCGCGCCACCCTCGGCCAGGTCATCGACAACAAACGGATCGTGGAGATGCCCCTCAACGGCCGGAACTTCTATCAGCTCGCGACGCTGGCGCCGGGCGCGATCTCCGTTCCATCGGGGGCCAACCTCACCCGGTCGAACTTCGTCTCCATCTACCTGGGGGGCACCCGCGCCCGCAAGACGGCGTTCTACCTGGACGGGATCGACACCACGGAGACGCAGTTCGGCGGGACCTACATCGTCCCCTCGCCGGACGCCCTGCAGGAGTTCCGCGTCCAGACGAACGGCCTCTCGGCCGAGTACGGGCGGGCCGGCGGAAACCTCAACATCTCGATGAAGGCCGGCACCAACGAGTTCCGAGGCAGCGCCTACGAGTTCTTCCGCGACGACTCCGTCTCGGCCAAGAACTTCTTCGCCACCGGCGACGACACGCTGAGCCGGCACCAGTTCGGGGCCACCCTGGGCGGGCCGATCCTGAAGGACAAGGCGTTCTTCTTCGCCAGCGTGGAGGGCACGCGCCAGAAGCGCGGCCAGACCCTGAACCTTCGGGCGCCCACCGAAGACATGAAGAAGGGGATCTTTCCCTTCGCGATCAAGGACCCCTCCGCCGACCCGAGCGCCCGGGACGTCGCCGCGCGCCCGAGCTTCCCGGGGAACCAGATCCCGGCCGCCCGGATCTCCCCGGCCGCCCAGTACTTCCTGCAGTACCTGGCGACGGCCAACGGTATCGACTCGTCGGGGCGTCCCATCTATCAAGCCAGCCCCGTCCAGCGGATCGACCAGGAGCAGTACCACCTGCGCGTCGACGAGCACCTGAACGCTTCGAACACGTTCTTCGCGCGGTATTCGCAGATGGACCTGGGGCAGGTCGAGCCGACCCGCTCTCCCCTGTTGGGCGACTACCCCGAGATGAAGGTGCGGGCGCAGAACGCGGGGATCGGCCACACGCTGATCCTCGGCAACGGCATCCTGAACGAGCTCCGGATCGGCTACAACCGCTCGCACCTCTTCTTCCACCCTCTCGGCGAAGGGACGAACCACACGGTGCAGGCGGGGATCCGCGGCTTCGACGAGACCACCCTCCACAGCCAGAACCAGTCGTTCCCCGACATCCTGATCACGAACTACGTGGACCTGCAGGGGCTCGCCCAGGACCAGCGGCCCAAGCGCAACCGGATCGACGCCTGGCAGGTCTCGGACGGCCTGAGCCTCGTGCGGGGCCGCCACGCGCTGAAGGTCGGCGTGGATTACCGCCACCAGAAGGCCACATTCATCGTGGGCAACCGCGCCCAGGGGGAGTTCTTCTTCAACGGCAACTGGACCGGCGATCCCTTCGCGGATTTCCTGCTGGGGCTGCCCAACCGCGTACGCCGCGCCTATCCCCTCGACCTGTTCGGCGTCTACGACGATTTCTTCGGAGCCTACGCCCAGGACGACTGGAAGGTGGCGCGCGACCTCACCCTGAACCTGGGGCTGCGCTGGGAGTCGAACCCCTTCTACAAGGGGATCCGAAACCAGATGACCGCCTTCGACTTCACGACCGGGCAGATCATCGTGGCCTGCGGCTGCACCGACCCCTCCGGCATCGACCTCGACGCGCAGCAGGTGACGCGGAAGATCTTCCCCGCCTACCAGGACATCCTCGTGACCTCGGCGTCCCGCGGCCTGCCCATCTCCGTACGGCCCGTCGACCGGAGGGACTGGGCGCCGCGGCTGGGCCTCGCCTGGCGCCCCTTCGGCAGCCGCAGGTCGGTGGTGCGGGCCGGTTACGGGATCTTCTACGAGTTCGCCGACACGAACTTTCCCAACAGCTACGCCAAGGTCCCGCCCTTCGTCTTCAACGAGGACCTCTCGATATCACAGACCGGCGCGCCGACGCGTTTCCTGACCGACCCCTTCCGGGGAGTCGCCGCCGGGGCCGCCGGCAGCATCCCCACCCTCCTGACCAGCGCGGTGGACCTGCGCAACAGCTACAGCGAGCAGTGGAACGTCGCCTATCAGCGCGAGCTGCTCTGGCGGATGACCGGCGAGGTGGCCTACGTGGGCCAGAGGGGCCACCGCCAGGAGCTGAACCAGAACTTCAACGATGCGCCGCCCTCGACCTCGTCCTCGGACATCCAGTCGCGGCGGCCGTATCCGCGGTTCGGCCCCAGCACCAAGGGGACCTTCGAGGCCTCATCCAGCTATCACGCCCTCCAGGCCAAGCTGGAGCGCCAGGTCAGCGACGGGCTGATGTTCCTGGCCAGCTACACCTGGGCGAAGTCGATCGACAACTCGAGCAACGACCTCGGAGGCTCGCCCGATCAGCGGAACCTGGACTACAACCGAGGCGTCTCCGACAACGACGTGACGCACCGCTTCGTGGGCTCGTTCGTCTACTCGCTGCCCTGGGCACGCGACAAGCTGTGGGGTGACTGGCAGCTCTCCGGCATCCTGGTGGCTCAGAGCGGGCTCCCGTTCACCGTGAGCATCTCCAGCGATCGCGCCAACATCGGGCGCAGCGGCGGCCAGCGTCCCAACGTGCGGATCGTGGACGGCCAGCCGCTCGCGCCGAACGTCGGCAATCCGACGACCGACCAGTGGTTCGACACCCGCGCCTTCGCCATGCCGGCGGTCGGCACCTTCGGCAACGTCGGTCGCAACACGCTGCGCGGCCCGGGGTTCCAGTCACTCGACCTGGCGCTGGCCAAGAATTTCAAGGTTCGGAGCCGGACGTCGCTGCAGCTCCGCGTCGAGGCCTTCAACGCGCTCAACCACCCGAATTTCGGCAGGCCCACCGCGGTGATGAGCGCGGAGGTGCCCCTGGACGCCCCGGTGGGCGACCCCCGGCGCACGCCGAACCGGTTCGGCACCATCACGACCGCGGGCGATCCCCGCATCATCCAGTTCGCGGCGAGGCTCGTGTTCTAGAAGCCAGGCTCAGGATGCGGGCAGCTCCGGGGCCCGGTCGCGGAGCGGGCCGAGGAGCGTCCAGATGATCGCCGCGCAAAGCAGCGGCATCAGGCCAAAGGCGAAGAAGACCGGTACGTATGAGTAGCGGTCGATCACCCACCCGGTGAGCGGGGCGAAGACCATCCCGCCGAAGCCCGAGCCCATGCTGGCCAGACCGTAGACGGAGCCGACGACGTGCTTCGGGTAGACGTCGGCCGGGAAGGCCAGCATGTTCGCCAGCGCGCCGGTGTAGCCGAAGCTGGCCGCCGCCACCCAGCCGATGGCGACGCGCGCGTCGGCGGCGAGCACCGCCGGGATGGCCGAGGTCATGAGCAGCGCGAAGAGCGTGACCGAAGACTTGCGGGCCACGTTCAGCGAGACCCCGCGGCGGATCAGCTCGCCCGAGAGCCAGCCGCCGGCCAGGTTGCCGACGTCGGCCGCGAGGAATGGGATCCACGCGTACCTGCCGATCGCGGCCAGGTCGAAGCCGCGGGCTCGATTCAGGTATTCCGGGAACCAGAAGATGTAGAAGTACCAGACCGGGTCCATGAACACCTTCGAGAGCGTGAAGCTCCAGACGAACCGCGTGCGGAAGAGGCGCCACGGTGACACCGGGGCGGGCGGCGTCTCGTGCCGGGTGCCCGCGGGCGTGTGGTAGAGCATCCACCACGCGCACAGCCAGGCGAAACCCGTGGCGCCGACGGCGAGAAACGCCCGCGGCCAGCCCCAGCGCAGCACGATCGCGGCCACGAGCGGCGGCGCCACCAGCGCGCCGATGGCCGAGCCGCTGTTGAAGATGCCGGAGGCCAGGGCCCGCTCCTTCGGTGAGAACCACTCCGCCACCACCTTCACCCCCGCCGGCCAGTTGCCGGCCTCGCCCATCCCCAGCAGGAAACGGCAGAGGCCCAGGCTGAGCGGGCCGCGGGCGAGCGCGTGCAGCATCCCCGCCGCCGACCACCAGGCCATGACGAGCGCGTAGCCCAACCGCGTTCCGAGCCGGTCGATGAGCGGCCCGGACACGCCGTTCATCACCGTGTAGGCGAGCATGAAGGCCGCCACCACGCGCCCGTACGTCTCGTTGCTCATGCGGAACTCGTCGCGCAGGACGGGGGCCACCACGGAGAGCGTCTGGCGGTCGAGGTAGTTGATGACGGTGGCGAGGAAGACGAGCGCGATCATCCGCCACCGCCGGCCTGGTCGACGAGGATCCAGCTACGCCAGCTCCAGGTGGACCGCCTCGTGGATGAGGACCTGGGGCACGGTCAGCTCGACCCAGCCCGCTCGCTCGTGCCAGGCCGGCCGCCGCCGGGACCGGAGCAGCGTGACCGAGCGCGCACGCCGGCCGGCGGGGAGCCGGAGCCGGACCTTGACGTCGGGGATGGGCAGGAACTCCTCGCGCGTGCGCAGCTTCTTGGACTTGTTCCCGGTATTGGCGAGGAGGTGGAGGACGAGCCGGTCGGCCGACGTCACGAGGTGGGGCATGAGTCCGGAGCGGCGCTCGACCTCATACGTGCGGAAGCGGCCGATCAACGGCTCGAGCAGGGAGCGCACGAGCTCGAGGACCCCCTTCATGCGGGTCTCGTAGTAGATCGCCTCCAGGCTCGAGCCCAGATACAGGACCTGGCCCGCGCCCAGCGAGCGGGATACCACGGCCGGTCCCAGCGTCTTTCGCCGTCCGCGATCGATGGTCTCGCCCAGCACCGTCGCGCCGGAGGCGGCCTCGACCAGCGCGACCTGGGGGTCTTGAGGGACCAGCTCTGCCCTGTCCCGCATCCGGATGTAGAGGTCCGGTCCCTCGAAGGCGGCGCCGGAGACGAGGCGCACCCCGAGCAGGTCGGCCAGGCCGAGGTCCTTCCGCGCGCGCCCGTACTCGTCGGCCGCCGAGCTGAAGTGCGTGGCCACGAGACTGCCGCCGCCTTCCACGTAGGCCCGCAGCAGGTCGCATTGGGCATCGCTCAGACAGGCCGCGTTGGGGACGAGGACGAGCTTGTAACGGCCGAGCGTCTCGGCGGTGGTGGCGTAATCGAGGAAGGGCTCCGCGTCGTAGCTCGAGTCCTTGAGGAGCTGGAAGGCGCCGTTGTAGGCGTTCGAATAGGCGCCGAGGACGAAGTGCTCGGCCTTGTACCAGTCCACGGTCTGGGAGCCGACGAGGATCCCGGCCACGGGCGCCGGCTGCGTGGAGCGCAACAGATCGCGGTTCTGGTCGGCCCAGTCGAAGATCTCCTTCACGAATCGGCCGGCTTCGTAGCGCAGCGGCCGCTCGGGCATGTAGAAGAAGCGGCTCAACCCCCAGTAGATGAGGCCGGCGCCGCCCGCCAGCCCGGTGGCGCCGTCGATGAGCAGCTCCTCGCTCTCCACCGGGTAGCTGAACCAGCCGCGCACGCGCTCGTTCCTCAGGTGCTCCCGGTTGTACTGCGTATGGGTCCCGACGTACGTCCAGATGACCTTGCCCGTGGAGCGGCCGAGCGCGAGGTTGAAGAGCTTCTCCCCGGGGGTCTCCGCCGCCTCGAACATGAAGCCGTCCACCACGGGGAAGGCGCGGCTCCGCCACTCGCGCCGGCTCAGGAGCGAGGTGTCGTTGAAGAGCACGGGCACGTCGCGCGTCTTCCGTATGGCCTCGCGAATCTCCCGCAGGTACGCCACCACGACGTCCTGGCTCAACCAGCGCCAGTACTCGATGTCCTCCTCGAGCGTCGTCCGTTCGTCCTGGAGCGGCACCGGCTTGCCGCGCGCCTTTTCATAGGCCGCGCGGCAATACCGGCAGTGGCAGTACCGCTGGGCGTTGCGCATCCCCATGTACGGGCCGTCGAAGTACATGACGTCCACCGGATACCGCGTCAGCACCTCCATCACGAGCCGCGTGATCTGCTCGCGCAAGGGCGAGCTCAGGCAGCCCTCGTAGTAGGACGTGTAGCCGTAGTGCTCGGTGGTCATCGGGCGTCCGTCCGGGAACCGCTTCACCCAGTCGTCGTAGTCGGGGTTGGCCGCCTCGACCTCCATGAAGGGATGGTTCAGCGGGACGTAGGCGACGACACGGAGACCGGCCTCGTGGAAGAGCCGCACCGTCTTTTCCATGGGATCGGAATCGCCCAGCTCGGGATGGACGGGGTAGCGGGTCTTCGTCGGGAAGTAGGCGTAATACGAGGCGGCGGGGTAGCGGAGCGAGTCGGCGTTCAGCTCGCGGGCGATGGCCAGCGCCTTCTCCGCGTCGTAGTCGAAGGACGGGTAGAAGGGAGGGTTGTAAGCCTCGGCGAGCAGGATTCGCGGTTGGCGGATCCAATCGTAGACGGCCACTGGCGCCGACGGACGGCCTTCGGCGCCTGCCCGTTCGAGTGACGCGCCGGAAACCACCGCCGCCCACGCGACTGCCGCCCGCTCCAGGAGCTCGCGGCGCGTGACGGGTTCCATGTCGTCCCTCGGCACCAACCGGCGTAGAATTATGGCCCGTCGGCAGGCCGAAGCGCGAGCCTGAGACCGAGGCCTTCAAGCACCTCCGCGTCGGCCACCTGCCAGATCGGGACGCGCGAGGCCGCGGCTTCCGTCTACTTCAAGCCTAGCTTTTTCCCCGCCGCCATCAGTGCGATCGATTCGCGAATGCGCCTTTCGCGCGTTTCCGGTCGTTTAGCCGTATGAATCCAGACGACGAAGTGACGTCGGTAGGTGGGCGCCAGCTCCCGAAAGAACTCCCACGCTTTGGAATTCGCCTTCAGCGCTTTGGCGATGTAGACCGGTAGGTCGGGGATTACTGGTCGTGGCGCGTAGGTATTGTTCGTGGGTGCCGCTGCGAGACCGGCCGACGTGAGCAGGCCGGCCGCCTTGAGTTCCAGCCACCGATTCCGATTGATATCCGACCACTTGCTCGTGGGCTGCCGCGGCGTGACCTTGAGGGCGTATCGGGCGTCATCAAGGCGTTTGATGAGACTGTCGATCCATCCGAAGCACAGCGCCTCACGAACGGTGTCTTCGTAGGGAATCGACTTCACCCCGGTGTGGGCCTTGTGGAAGACGAGCCAGATCCCTGGACTCGACGTATGGTGCTTTGCCAGCCAGGCCCGCCATTGTCGGCGACTCCGAACTTGAAGCGTCATGAGTTCTGCCGTCATAGTGATGGCCTCAGCTGCGGCGATCAAATAGATAGAGCTTCGGCCGCAAGTGAACGTTAAGAACCCGTCTGCTCTAGTTCCGGCGGCTGTATGTACGACCAATGGCTACGGATGATCTTCCACCTCCCGCCAATCCGACTATAGACCTCGGTGGAGTTCCAGCAAGCCAAGACACGTTCCGGAGCATCCGGCAGTTTCCCGTAGTTGACAAGGTAGGTCACTTCTTGGGCTTGGAGGTCGAGGTAACCCTGAGGGTCAAACCTGATCCAGCGGTCAAGGTCAGAACGCTCCAGGGCGACGAGTTCGTCGAGCGAACGATCCACGGAGCCTCCTCCGTCCTGAGCGGGCACCGCGCAGGACGATCAGGAAGACGAGCCCGTATCAGAGCGCGCGCTGTCGCTCATCGTCACCATCAAGAAGGTAACGGCGATGCACACAATGCCGACCAGTGCCCTCGACGTCCTGGGCATATCGACGCGGCGAAATAGCCGCCAAGCACCATCGTCGCGAGACCGACAATCGCGCTAAGAACGGGAAGTGGGCGCCAAACCTGCCCCCAGTATAATCAGCAACCGTGGGTTCCCAAGCAGCACCCGACCCACTCAAGGCGCTCATCGCCCTGGCCCGGAGGCCCTAAACAACTACCTGGAGACCAAGGCGAAGCGTCGGCGTGAAGGCGGTGAGCGAGTTCCTGACCGGGATGTTCCCCGTCATCAAGCCTGCTCGCGAGCGACGAGGCCGTGAGCAGCTCTGCGCCACCCGCGCCCGGAGGGGATAGAATCTCCCATCGATTTCAGCCGGCGACCGCATCATGGGAAGTTCCGGAGGGGGCGCCTCTGAACCGCAGCCCTTGACGGAAGGAGAAGGAAAATGAAAGCCAAGGCTCCCGGAGTCTTCACTCTGTGCTTCGCGCTGGCCCTCGTCCTCCTGCTGGGAGCCCCGGCCCGCGCCCAGATCGACACGGCCTCCATCGTCGGCACCGTCACGGATGCGTCGGGGGCTGTCCTCGCCGGCGCCACCGTCACCGCGACGCAGGAGGGCACCGGCTCCAGCTTCACGACCATGACCAACGCCAAGGGACAGTACGTGCTCCCCAACCTCAAGATCGGCCGCTACACGGTCACGGTCGAGCTGCAGGGCTTCAAGAAGGCGATCCGGCAGGCGATCCAGCTCCATGTCCAGGAGCGCCTGCAGACCGACTTCTCGCTCGCGCTGGGAAACGTCAGCGAGGAGGTCGTGGTCAGCGGCCGGGCCGAGCTGCTCCAGACCCAGACCGGCGACATGGGCCATGCGGTCGACCAGCGCCAGCTCACCGACCTGCCGCTGCTCGGACGCCGTTATTCGGAGCTGGCGCTGCTGCAGACCGGCGTCGTCTACTCGGGCCAGGGCATCCAGAGCCGCGGCGAGGACACGTTCTTCAACTCCAACGGCAACTACGCGACCTGGAACAACTTCACCCTGGACGGCGCCGACAACAACTCGTTCTCCACCAACCTGCAGGAGCGCTCGCCGGAGGTCATCCAGCCGCCGGTCGATGCGCTCGAGGAGTTCCGCATCTCGACGCGCAACTACTCCGCCGAGTTCGGGCGCTCGGCCGGAGCGGTGATCAACGCCTCGATCAAGCAGGGCTCGAACGACATCCACGGCGTCGTCTTCGGCTTCCTCCGCGACGAAGCCTTCAATTCCAACACCTGGGAGAACGAGAGGGCCGGCCGGCCGAAAGGCAAGTACAACCAATACATCAGCGGCGCCACCATCGGCGGGCCGATCCGCAAGAACAAACTGTTCTTCTTCGCCGACTACCAGAACACCAACACCGATCAGGCGCTCTCCCAGCTCGCCACCGTCCCCACCGCGCTGATGCGGCAGGGCAACCTGATCGAGCTGTCGCGGCCCCTGACCGCCGGCAACCCGTTCGTTCCCGCGGGCTGCGTCGACACGGTCAACAAGCGGATCAGCCCGGCCTGCTTCGACCCGGTCGCCGCCCGCCTGATCGGCCTGTACCCCCTGCCCAACATCCAGAGCGAGCTGGCGAAGGCCGGCCAGCCGGGCAGCTTCGGCCTGCCGAACTACATCGACAACGGCGTGCTCAGCGTGGACATCAACCAGTACGACGTCCGCCTCGACGCCAAGCCGAGCACCAGCAGCTCCTTCTTCGGGCGCTACAGCTACATGAAGACCAGGCGAAAGGAGCCGCCGGTGCTGGGCCCGGTCGCCTCGGGCGACTTCAACAGCAACATCGAGATCACCGGCCAGAGCGCGGTCGCCGGCTGGTCGCATACGATCAGCAGCTCCACGCTCAGCGAGGTGCGCGCCTCCTGGAACAGGATCGAGGGCGACACCTTCCACTGGGCCTTCGGCGACGATTCCAACTCGCAGTTCGGCATCACGGGAATTCCCCGGGACCCCCGCTACAGTGGCGGGATCCCGAACACCAACATCGGCGGCCTCACGCGCCTGGGCGGACCCTTCTTCCGGCCGCAGTTCCAGACCTCCCAGATCCTGCAGCTCTCGGCGAACCTGACCTGGTACCGCGGCTCGCACTCCTGGAAGTTCGGCGTCGAACGGCGCCGCGACAAGGTGGACTACGTCGACCTGCGCGCCCTGAACGGCTTCCTGAGCTTCAACGACGCCCGCTACACCGGCTCCGGGATCGGCGACTTCCTGCTGGG
>Ga0066709_100004259_pt1 | contig 11338 bp, 8 predicted proteins | sample GraSoiAngelo_158_FD_79665 | JGI IMG/M metagenome (GOLD analysis project Ga0066709, IMG submission 79665) | Grasslands soil microbial communities from the Angelo Coastal Reserve, California, USA - 14_1009_16_30cm | ecosystem: Environmental > Terrestrial > Soil > Grasslands | place: USA... | reverse complement strand
GTGCTGCTGGGCGACGGCCGCGGGAACTTCGGGTCGCCCCAGACCTTCACGTTCGCCGGCGATCCCGAGTCCATCGCCATTCGGGACTTCAACGGGGATGGCAAGCCGGACCTGGCGGTCGCCAACGACGACACGGCCGGCACGGTCGCGGTGCTGCTGGGCAGCGGCGGCGGGAACTTCCAGCCGGCCCAGACGTTCCAGGTGGGCGGCAGTAATAGCGAGTCCGTGGCCGCGGGCGACTTCAACGGCGACGGCAGGCTGGACGTGGCGGTCGCCAACGCTGGCTCCAACACCGTCTCGGTCCTGCTCGGCAACGGCAACGGGACCTTCCAGGCAGCCCAGGTCTTCGCGGTGGGCACGAAGCCCGAATTCGTGGTCGCGGGCGACGTCAACGGCGACGGCATCCTGGACCTGGCGGTGGCCAACCTTAATTCCGGCACCGTCACGGTGCTGCTGGGCAACGGCAACGGCACCTTCGGGCCGGGGTCCCTCACCACCCTCTCGGTCGTCCTGGCGGGCACGGGCCACGGCACCGTGACCTCCTCGGAGACTCCCCCCCAGATCAACTGCGGGACCACGTGCTCGGCGTCGTACTCGACCGGCACGGTGGTGACCCTGACGGCGCAGGCCGCCGCCGGCTCCACCTTTGCGGGGTGGAGCAACTGCGACACGGTCTCTAACACGACCTGCACCGTGACCATGAATGCGTCGCGGTCGGTCACCGCCACCTTCAATCCACAGGGCGTCGCCCTCACGGTCATGAAGGCGGGGACCGGCAGCGGCGCCGTGACGTCCTCCGAGACGCCCCCCAAGATCGACTGCGAGGCCACGTGCGGGGCCGCCTCCGCCTCCTACGACAGCGGCACCGTGGTGACCCTGACCGCGGCGCCGGCTAGCGGCTCCACCTTTGGAAGCTGGAGTGGATGCGATACGGTCTCGGGCTCGAGCTGCACCGTGACCATGAACGCGTCGCGCTCGGTCACCGCCACCTTTAACACGCAGGGCGTCACCCTCACCGTCAACAAGGCGGGGACCGGCAGCGGCGCCGTGATTTCCTCCGAGACGCCCCCCAAGATCGACTGCGAGGCCACGTGCACGGCCACCTCCGCCTCCTACGACAGCGGCACGACGGTGACCCTGAGCGCCACGCCGGCCAGCGGCTCCACCTTCGCGAGCTGGAGCGGCTGCGATACGGTCTCCGGCCCGAGCTGTACCGTGACCATGAACGCGGCGCGGTCGGTCACCGCCACCTTCAACGCCCAGCGCTTCACCCTCACCGTCAACAAGGCGGGGACCGGCAGCGGCACCGTGACCTCGAGTCCCGCCGGGATCGACTGCGAGGCCACGTGCGCGGCCGCTTCCGCTCCCTACGATAGCGGCGCGACGGTGACCCTGACCGCCGCCGCGGCCGGCGGCTCCACCTTCGCGAGCTGGAGCGGATGCGATACGGTCTCCGGCTCGACCTGCACCGTGACCATGAGCGCGGCGCGCTCGGTCACCGCCACCTTCAACGCTCAGCGCTTCACCCTGACGGTCGCCGAGGCCGGGACCGGCAGCGGCACCGTGACCTCGAGTCCCGCCGGGATCGACTGCGGGACGAGCTGCTCTGCGGACTACGCAAGCGGAACCCTCGTCACGCTGACCGCCGCGGCGAGCGCCGGCTCCACCTTCACCGGGTGGAGCGGCGGCTGTTCCGGCACCGGGGACTGCATGGTTTCCCTGACGGCCAACGCGGCGGTCACCGCCAGCTTCGCCGGCGTGGGCGTGAGCGCACCCGTCCTCAGGTGGCAGTACGGCGGCTGTTCACCGCAGTACTGTGACACCGGCTGGCACGCTTCCCCCGTCGTCGCGGACCTCGACGGCAACGGCCAGCCGGCGGTGATCTGGGGTTCGTACGACGTGGTCGCCTTGAACGGCGCCGACGGCAGCCTCAAGTGGCGCGGTCCGAGCAACAACCGCGTCTGGCCCAGCATCGCCGTGGCGGACTTGACAGGTAACGGCACGCTCGAGGTTGTCGTTGCCCGCTCCTCCGACCAGCTCACCGTCTACGACCGATTCGGCGGCGTGATGTGGACTCGAAGCCCGTTCGGCGGCACCGGGGAACTCCGCACCCTCGCCCTGGCGGACCTGGATCACGCCGGCCGGCTCGAGATCATCGTGGGCCATGCCGGCGACGACGCGCCGCCGCAGCTCAATGTGCTCGAGCCAGACGGCACCGTTCGTCCGGGTTGGCCCGCGCGCCACCCCGCCGAATCTGGCTACGGCGCGGGCATGTACAACCAGAACGTCGCCGTGGCCGACATGAACGGTGATGGTTTCAAGGAGATCTTCGGTCCCACGACCGGGCATTACGTCACCGCCCTCGACCGGGACGGGAACCAGCTCACGGTGAACAGCATGTACGCGCCCCGTCAGGTCTGGAGCGAGGTCGGCGTGCACGTCGACCAGGCCGTGGACCTTCGGGGTTACGCCAATTGCGGCGTCGAGAACCGCCCCACCTTCGAAAACAGCGCCCCCGTCATCGCCGACGTCGACGGCGACGGCGTCCCCGAGCTGATCGTGGTCGGCGACGTCTACAACTGCGCCACCAACGTGAGCCTCTACCACGTGCCGTTCATCCTCAAGCTGGACCGCACGCGCTGGAGCGGCAGCGGCTTTGACTGGACCGTGCTGCCGACGCCCGGCGCCGACAGCGCACCGCGCTCCCAGGATTGGAACGTCATCGAGTTCGCCGTCCCCAATCCGGCGGTTGCCGATCTCGACGGCGACGGCTTCAAGGAGATCATCTATCCGTCCTACGACGGCAAGGTCCACGCCTACTGGCTCGACAAGACCGAGCACGGGAACTGGCCCTATACGGTCCCGACGACGGGCGCCCCCGGCGATGACTACCGCTTTGCGAGCGAGCCGATCGTGGTCGACCTGGACAACGACGGCTGCGCCGAGGTGATCTTCACCTCGTGGCCCAAGAAGGCCACGGGCGGCGTCGGACAGCTTCACATCCTTGATTGTCAGGGCGTCGAGCTCTACCGGGGCGACCTTCCCACGCCTGCCGGCGACACTTGGAACGGCGGCCTCGCCGCCCCGACCATCGCCCACATCGACGGGGGCCCCGATTTCGCGCTGGTCGTCGGGACGACGGCGAGCGGCGTCGTCGCCTACGACCTACCGAATAGCGCGAACGCACGGATCCTCTGGGGGACGGGCCGGGGCAACTACCTGCGTGACGGCACCGCCGCTCCCGGTTCCCCATAACGAGACGCCGACCTGCAGCGAACGGCGTCTCCGCCCCGTGGAGAGCAGCCGCCGCCAACGAATGGGCTCCGGGCTCGCACGGAGCAAGCCCGGCTACCTGCGGCTGCCACCAGGGGAGGAGGCGCGACCGTTTTATTGGCACGCCGGGCTCCAATTTGAAACCACACGCGCTCACATGCCTCGCGCGTCCGCATCCGGGAGTGGGGCTCTCCCCCAGACGCTCTCCACCTCGATGGCGCTCTTCTTGACCGGGGATCAGAGGACGGTCCGGCGGCTGCTCCGGTCACGTCCCGAGGCTGCCGGATAATCGAGGGGCGGGACGCGCTTGGCGTCGACGTATGTCGATGGGAAGGAAGAAGTCCCAGGCCGGTTGTGTCCGGCAGTTCAAAAGCGACGCGCCCATGAAGGACAAGGGATGACGCTTCACGCCCCTCGGGTTCTCAAGCGGGCCGAATGTGCTGGCGTGCGGGCTGGCCTATTAGTCGGCTCGGGAGCTGTGAGGCTTCGGTCAGTGCCGGCGTCAGCGCTACGGCGCCTGCGGCCCAGGCTCGCTCTGGGTAGCCGTCCGCGTCGCCAGGGCGGCGGCGAAGCCGGCGAGTATCGGGTGCGGCCTTCGCGGAGTCGATCGCATTTGCGGCAAGAAGAGCGTGGCGATGAAGAAGGGGTGGGTGGGAAGCTCGACGACCCGAAGCTCGCCGTTTTCACCGAACCCGCTCAGCCTGAGCCCATCGTGTTCGAGAGCCTCGTGATATGCGGGGTTGACGCCGTAGTTGCATCGATAGTCCTCGAGAGCCGTTTCGGCACCGTAGAGTGTGGCAGCCCGCGTGCCCGGAATGATTTTCACGCGCTGCTCTATCCCAACGAGGGAGCAGGCGAGCGGGGTGATGACGAGGCGCTCGGCATTTGGGTTTGTTCCGGCATGATCGGCATCCTCGAACCCGAGGACGTTGCGCGCGAACTCGACGATCGCGTGCTGGAAGCCGCCTCAGGTGCCGACGAGTGGCACCACTCGTTCGCGCGCGAAGCGGATCGCTGCCAGGACACCCGCCATGCTCCGGTAGGGATGGCTTGCCGGTGCGATCAGGAGACCGGCGTACCCGGCCAGGCGCTCCTCCGGGCGCTGGGCCGACACCTCGCTGCTGGCCACCCACTGAAAACGAAGGCCGAGCTGCGCGAGCGCCCGTCCCGAGGCATGGTGAGTTTCGTAGCCGGCGTCAAAATCGCCGACGATCCCAACCAGCGCACCTTCCATGTCGATGGCGCCTCCGTCACGCCGCTATGGCTTAGCCGAGACCGGCGCGAACGTCCGGTCGGGAGCCTGGAAGCTGTCACTCGCCCCGGAGTTCTCGCAGCCGCCGCTTCAGGGCGGTCATGCGATCATTCATCTGTTCCGCGAGGCGAGGGGCGCTTGCCCGGATGCCCTTCGCCCTCGGCGGTCGTCTCACCACCGCCGTTGGACTACCGTGACAATACGAGCAGCCAAGCTTCAAACCGTGCTTGCACTCGGCCATGTGTCTCACCCCTCTTTCGTTAGGATAGCCTGTTCGGAGCCTTTCCGCCCGCGAGCCTCTGAGGGTCCGTCTGACGTAGCTGCGCGTCTCGGGGGGCGTCGCCACGCGGTCCCGTCATGGGAGGGATCCCTGCGTCGAACGACCCCGTTGCCCTGCTGGCCGCGTGGAAGGGGCGACCCGTACCCGACGCGCGGGCGCCGGGAGCCCTACGGCTTGGGCGAGTGGGGCCCCGCCTGTGGCGAGGCCCGGATTTCGCGGCACGTCGTCCCCCAGCAGAGCAGCGTCGCTCTTCACCGCGCAGCCGGAGGCGCGCGTATATAGCGTTTCATCACAGTTGCCGCCGATCGGCTCCAAGAGGGCCGGTTCGGCCCGGAAGGACCCGATCACGAGGCTCACCCGGGCGACGGGGTCCCACACTCCGGGAGTGTTGCTGCGACCTCGACGATGAAGCCCGAGGTCAAGGGCGCGGCAGGGCTAGTCCGGCACATCTACGCGGGACACCATGCCATCCGCGCCCATCAGGCGGACGTTGGCGATGCAGGGCGCGTCGGGGGTGCCGATGTAGCCCACCCACCGTCCGCCGTCCGTCTCGCACATCGTCTGGAGCCACCCGTCGACCGGCCAGGGCCACGTGCGAATCTCGAGCGAGGCGGCCGTCGACATGCTGAAGGCGAGGATCGGAGCCACGAGGCCCGGTCCAACTGCGAGGACCGCGCGCTCAAGAAGGGTCATCCGCGTCGAGCCATCTCATGGCCACAGTATCGGTAGCGAGGAGGCCACCGCCGCGTCCCAGTCACAACGGGATCGCAACAGTAGTCCGTCGTCGTGCGCATCCGCCGCGGCTTGTCGAACCCCCTTGGGTCGCTCGGCCCGATGCTGATCGGGTATCTGCCGCTGCGATCTGAGGTCCGCGAATCGCGTCGCATCTATTGCCTCGCCGGTGACACTCGCCGCTTCGCAGGGACGCCGTTGGACGTCTCGCCGGACATCGAGGACAGGCGATTCATTTCGCGGCGTCGGAACATCTGCAGGTCAGGGGGCGGGTCCGAATACTTCCGAGCGCACTCTCCGTTGTCGCCGCGCACCAGCCAGAAGTCGCCTGCCATCTGCATGTAAGGAGCCGATAGGAGTGCGGTGCACGTCTTGAGGAAATAGCACCCCGTACAGCTGGGCTGCGGGAAATGCCGAGTCACAAAGTCGACCCGAGGAATCAGCCGGAGTGGCTGGTCGGCCATTGGCACGTGCCTCCTTGTGGCCTAGCGTGATTTCGGCCTGCTGCCCTGATGGAGCAAGGAGGGAGCCAAAGCAGTAACTGTCGATCTTTCAAGAAAATCGCCGAGCTCTGGACCTTCCAGGACATGCCGGAAGGGCACCCACGGGGGGGGTCGTGTGCCAAACGGCGGGAGGGATTCGTACCGCGGGCGTCCCGTCCTCCGGTCCGCCCCGGTTCGTCTCGGCCGGCGACGGCAGCGTCGCGGCTTTCGACCGTGTGCGCTCCGGGGAACTATCAGATCGGTACGGTCGCCGAACCGCTCCACGAAGCCGGGTGGCAGCTCATCGACGAGTTGAACCGGGGGCTCGCGGGCTAGCTTCCGAGCGGGTACGTCGCGCCGGTGCACCTGGTGGCGAAGGACAACATCCAGTTCGGCGGTGGGCCCAAGAACATCTACGATCCGGACAACAATTACCAGCGCTACTGCAAGGCCGTCTGGGGATCCACGGCTCGCTAGCCGACTCGAGCCGGCGATGGGCCCGTTCGTAGAGGGCGGGGGCGACGGTGCCCGCGCCCCCGCGCGGGCACCTCCCCGGGCGCGTCAGGGGGGCTCGAGACGCCGACGATGGCTCGGAGCGCGTGATTCCCCGAACCTCGTGGACGGAGGGCTCGAGCTCACGTGCCGCGCCGGAGGCGCCGCGGGCCGGTCATCGCCCTCACGACCCCCGCGTAGACCCGCGGGTCGAGCGCATCGCGCATCCCGTCCCCGAAGAGGTTGAACGCCAGCACGGTGAGCGTGATGGCCAGCCCCGGGAAGAACACGAGCCACCAGTGCGGCACCAAGGACGTCAGCGAGTCGGCGAGCATGTTGCCCCACGTGGGGGTCGGGGGCGGCACTCCGACCCCAAGAAACCCGAGGGCGGCTTCGATGACGACGGCCACACCCAGATGGGTCGTGGCGAGGACGAGGTACGGCGCGAGGCACTGGGGCAGGACGTGGAACGCCATGGTGCGGAGCGGCGAGGCGCCCGTCGAGCGGCTGGCTTCGACGTACGCGAGCTCCTTGACCGACAGCACCACCGATCGGATCACGCGGCCGCCGAACGGAATGCGCGTGACCGCGATCGCCACGATCACGGCCGGCATCCCGGTGCCGATCGCCATCGAGATGGCCATCGCCAGGATGAGGTCGGGAAACGACTGCAGCACCTCCATGAAGCGCTGGCTGACCAGGTCGACCCGTCCTCCGAGATAGCCGCTGGCGAGCCCCCACACAGACCCGACCGTCGTGCCGAGCAGGACCGCCGACACCGCGACGAAGATCGACGTGCGGGTTCCATAGATAATCCGGCTCAGCGTGTCCCGGCCGACCTGGTCCGTCCCAAGGTAGTTCCTGGCGTCGGGCGGGGCGGCCAGCCGCCGGAAGTCGGTCTTCAGCGGATCGTGCGGGGAGACCAGGGGCGCCGCCAGCGCGAGCAGTATGAGGACGAGCACGGCCACGCCCCCCGCCGCCGAGACGGGGTTGCGCGCCGCGACGACCGCGATCCGCCCCGCGCGGCGGCGCGCGGCGTCGAGCTTATCCATGGGCGCCGAGGCCGTGGCGGGCCCAGGGCTCCTCACTCGTGGTGGATTCGCGGGTCCAGGAGCGCATAGCTCAGGTCGACGAGGACATTGACCAGCATGAAGATGACGCCGTAGAGGAGCACCAGATTCTGCACGACCACGATGTCGCGTTCGACGAGCGCGGTGACCAGCGCGGTGCCGAGACCCGGTACGCCGAAAGCCTGCTCCACGGCGACTGACCCGCCCAGAACGAATCCCATCAGGATGCCCGACACCGTGATCACGGGCAGGAGCGCATTGGGTAGCGCGTGCCGGACCACCACGAGCCGTTCGGCGACGCCCTTCGCCCGCGCCGTCCGCACGTAATCCTCGCCGATGACCTCGAGCAGGCACGAGCGCGTCATGCGGGCGATGTACGCCCCCTGCCCGAGGCCGAGGACGGTCGCGGGACCGATCGCGAGCTGCAGGTTCGTCCAGGGATCCTCCCAGAGTTGCACGACCACGAGAGGCGCCTTGTAGTGGAACCAAAAGAGCGACGCCAGGACGATGAGCATGCCGAGCCAGAAGCCCGGGATCGCCAGGAAGAGGACCGAGACGGATCGCCCCACGTTGTCGGCGAGGCTGTTGGGCCGGACGGCGCTGGTGATGCCGACCGGGAGCCCGACGAGCCACGAGATGAGCACGGAAAGCACCCCGATCTCGGCGCTGAGGGGTCCGCGATGCAGGACCAGCTCGGAGACTCGATCGCCGCGGAAAAACGACCGTCCGAGGCTCCCGCTCGCGATGTCCTTCATCCAGTGCACGTACTGGACCGGCAGCGGATCGCTGAGGCCGAGATCACTCATGATTCGCGCGCGATCAGCCGGGTTGAGCCTCTGGAAGCCCTCGGCGCCGAACATCGCGACCAAGGGGTCGCCCGGCAGAACGCGCATGACGACGAAGATGACGATCGAGATCCCGACGAGCGTGGGAAGGCCGAAGATCAGGCGACGGAGGAGATACTTGAGCACGCCCGGGCCGGTCGCCTCACTTGTCCAGCCAGGCGACGTCCCAGCGGGCCACGTCGTAGATGCCGAAGATGTGGCGCGGCTGCTGGCCTTTCACGGAGGTGTACCAGGCGTCGGAGAGCTGCTCCCAGGCCACGGGCAGGAACGGCGGATCGTGCTCGAGGATCGCCTCCCCCTGGCGTACGAGGGCTCTTCGCCTGCGGTCGTCCAGCTCGCGATCGATCTGGGTGACCAGCTTCTGGAACGCGGGGTCGTGCCACTTCGAGTAGTTCTGGGGTCCGTCCGTGCCGTACCACGCGTTGAAGTAGTCCGACGGGTCGATCAGCGTCGAGACGATCGCGCCGATGCTCAGGTCGAAATTGCCGCCCTGCGTCTCCTCGAAAAAGGCGGAGATCTGGACCGTCCGGAGCTTGGTCTCGATGTCGAGCGCCTCCTTGAGCATCGCCTGGATCGCGACCGCCCACAGCTTCCAGCTGGCGCCCTCCCGGACGACGAAGTCGACGTTCCGGAGGCCGGCGGCATACCCAGCCGCGGCCATCAGGCGCCTGGCTTCCTCGACCGCCGGTTTGGGATCCTGTTGATAACCGAGCCGCTGGACCATTTCGTTCCGTGGGGTCGCCCACTCGGAGAAGGGGTAGACGAAGCCGCCCAACAGGTAGGGTGCCGCCTCTTTGACGACGTCGATCAGGGCGTGACGATCGAGGGCGAGGTGCAGGGCGCGGCGAACGCGCGGATCGCCGAAGGGCTTGTGCCGCGTGTTGACCCAGACCGCGTCGACGACGCTCTGGTAGTAGGTCGCGCCGGTCATCCCGGGTTGCTCCTGGGCTCGTCGGAGCGTCGCCGTATCGACGATGCGCGCGTAGTCGAGCTTGCCACCGAGCAGGGCGGCCCCCAGCTCCGGTGAGAACGGCGCGAAGTTGTAGACGGCAAGACGGTCCAGATAAGGGAGGGGGGTGTTCCAATAGTGAGGGTTCCGCTCCATCAGCCAGACCTCGTCCTTCTTTCTCGAGACGTGCCGGAACGGGCCGGTCCCCGGGTAGTTCGGGGTCTGTCGAAGGTTGTAGTCGTTCTCCTCCAGGGTCTTCTTGCGGACGATGACGTTCCAGCCGCTGGCGAAGGCCGAGAGCATGAAGCCGCGCGGCCGGGGTTCCTTGAGTCTGAACTCGACCTTGTGGGGACCGAGCGCGCGAATCTCGCTCACGGCGGAGAACAGCGGTGTGCGGGGAATCACGATCCCCGTGGGGGGCCAGATGATTCGGGAGAACGTCGCCTTCACGTCCTCGGCCGTGAAGTCGGCCCCGTCGTGAAACCTCACCCCGCTCCGCAGGTGGAAGGTGTAGCCCTTGCCGTCGGGTGCGATGTCCCAACGGTAGGCGAGGTCGGGAATGATCGTCTGCCCGTCGCGCGGGTCCCGGCGGATCAAGTTGTCGTACATGGGCCCTTGCGCCCCGATGTTGGCGACCGTGCCCGACTGGTGAATGTCGAAATGCGCGGGCGAGCTTGCCACGCCGTAGCGGAGGGTGCCGCCGCGCTTGGGATCGGGCTCAGGGGCCCGGAGCTGGAACGCCTGCTCGGCCGCGGCCCGCGCCCGCGAGCGGCCGGGGAACGATTCAACGACCGCGCCCCCAGCGGCCACCGCGAGCCGCCTGAGGAACGCGCGACGACCGACCGTTTCGGGATCGCTCCGGGAGGCGGAGAGTTCGGCCATCAGGTCTCCTGTCAGGCCGCAAATCGGGACGGCGTCACCCGGTGGCGCGGAGCGCCCGTCCTCGCGGCCGGGGTCATGATATCGGTCGTCCTCCACGGCGACAAGCGGCGAGCTCACCGCCGAACTGACGCCGTGGCCCGGGAACCAAGTTTCGCTACGCGACCAAGCCCTCCGGCGGGGGCTCGGGGTCGCCGCTGATGCCGCTCTCGAGTCAGAATCACTTGCCCGGCGCCGCCTGCTCGAGTCAGCAGCACCCCCAGCTTCCGACGCGGCCGGCCTGCGTCTCGAGACGGGCACGGTTCGGGGCCGGGCCGATCCTGTCCCGGGACCCGGGCCACCTCCGTGACCTCGGCAAGCAGGGCCTCGCCGCCGACGCCCCCCCGACCAGCTGTCGGCCGCCCCCCGATTGAGCAGTGACCCAAGAGGCCGCTCATCGATTCATCAAAACGCCCCCGCGCCCGAACCGCGCGACATGCCACAAGTCCCCGAATTTCTGGCCCGAGCACCCCATCCCACCCCCTTTGGCACGACCTTCGCTGAGCAGTCCCCGTGAGGTGAAGAGCCCGGCGACGGGCTCCGCCGAGGCAAGGGTGCCTCTCCGTTGGTGGGAGGCGCCCTTTTCTGTTTTGGGCACCCGAGGAGGGAGCGGGGTGAACAAGACCGAGCAGCTCAAGGCCGAGAAGGATGGCTTGGACGTCGGCGCCGATATCCCCCGCTATGCCGAGCTCGGGTGGGAGGCGATCGAGGAGGGGGACCTCGACCGGCTGAAGTGGTGGGGCGTCTTCTTCCGGCGCCACACGCCCGGCCACTTCATGCTGCGGATCCGGATCCCCAACGGGATCTCGAACGCCGCCCAGCTCCGGGCGATCGCCGCCGTCACCAACCGCCGTGGGCGCGGGATCGCTGACATCACCACCCGGCAACAGATCCAGCTCCGGTGGATCCCCTTCGAGGACGTCCCGGCGATCCTCGGCGAGCTCCGCGAGGTTGGGCTCGTGACGCTCCAGACCGGGATGGACAACATCCGCAACATCATCGGCTGCCCGGCGGCCGGGCTCACGCGGAACGAGCTCTTCGACGC
>Ga0066709_100004257_pt1 | contig 11339 bp, 8 predicted proteins | sample GraSoiAngelo_158_FD_79665 | JGI IMG/M metagenome (GOLD analysis project Ga0066709, IMG submission 79665) | Grasslands soil microbial communities from the Angelo Coastal Reserve, California, USA - 14_1009_16_30cm | ecosystem: Environmental > Terrestrial > Soil > Grasslands | place: USA... | reverse complement strand
TCGGGCAAGACCGCCGTGGGCCGGATGGCGGCGGAGCAGCTGGGCGCGGACTTCGTGGACATCGACGCGATCATCGAGCGCCGCGAGGGGAGGCCGATCAGCCTGATCTTCGCGGAGAAGGGCGAAGCGGCGTTTCGCGACATGGAGCGCAAGGAGATGGAGACCGCGCTCGCGAGCGCGCCCGCGGTGATCGCGCCCGGCGGCGGTTGGGCGGCACAACCGGGCGCGATCGACGCCGCCAAGCCGCACGCGCTGCTGATCTATCTGTATGCGCGACCCGAGACGGCGGCGCAGCGCGCCGTCCCCGAGGGAACCCGGCCGTTGTTAATGGGAGAGGATCCCGTCGGGCGCATGCGGCAGCTGCAAAAGGAGCGCGAGCCGTTCTTTCGGGTGGCGCACGCGCAGATCGACGCGGAACGTAAGTCCATGTCGCAGGTGGCGAATGAGGTCGTCAGGCTTGCGCAATCGAGCGCGGGATGGTAAAGATGCGCTCTCGTGTCGTTTGACGAAGGATTGATACGTGGCTGGTAAGAACGCAGGAGTGAAACGGAAGAAGGCTGACCCCGGGCACAAGCCCGGGGAGAGCGAAGGCGCGCCGATCGCGGCGGAGTCGGAGGCCGCGGTGGCCGTCGCCGACGCTCCCAAGCGGCGGGCGCGCAAGCCCAAAGGGCCCGCGACTGCGGGCGGGAAAGGTGCGCTCGTCATCGTCGAGTCGCCCACCAAGGCGAAGACGATCGGCAAGTATCTGGGCTCGGGCTACACCGTGAAGGCGACCGTGGGGCACCTGCGCGACCTGCCGACGCGGAAACTCGGCGTGGACGTCGAGAACGACTTTACGCCCGAATACGTCACCATCAAGGAAAAGGCGAAGACACTCGCCGAGATCAAGCGCGCCGCGAAGGGGGCGGAGCGGGTCCTGCTCGCCACCGATCCGGACCGCGAGGGCGAAGCCATCGCCTGGCACGTGGCGAGCCAGCTCCCGAACGGGAGCGCCGGGAGCGGGAAGGTGCGGCGCGTCCTGTTCCACGAGATCACCAAGGACGCGGTGGCCCACGCGCTCGCCCACCCGCTCGACATCGATCAGCGCAAGGTGGACGCCCAGCAGGCGCGCCGCGTGCTGGACCGGCTGGTGGGGTACAAGACCTCCCCGCTGCTCTGGAAGAGCATCAAGACGGGCCTGTCGGCGGGGCGCGTACAGACAGTGGCCTTGCGATTGATCTGCGAGCGCGAGGACGAAATCCGCAAGTTCGTGCCGCAGGAGTACTGGACCATCGAGGCCGATCTCGAGAAGGACGGCCAGGGGTTCCAGGCGCGGCTGCATAAGTTCGACGGGAAAAAGCCGGAGATCAAGGACGAAGCGAGCGCCCGCGCGATCGTCGCGGATGTCCTGAAGATCCCGTTCAAGGTCACGGCGGTCGAGAAGGGCGAGCGGCGCCGGCCGGCCCCGCCGCCATTCCGCACCAGCACGATGCAGCAGGAAGCCGCCAAGCAGCTGGGCTTTTCCGCGGCCGTCACCATGCGCATCGCGCAGCAGCTGTACGAGGGCATCGAGATCGGCGACGAGGGCCCGGTCGGCCTCATCACCTACATGCGGACCGACTCCGTGCGGGTGGCGGACTCCGCCGTGGCCCAGGCACGCGACTACATCAGGAAAGAGTTCGGGAAGCCCTACTTGCCGGGAGAGCCGGTCGAGCACAAGGGGGGGAAGGGCAGCGCCCGGGTGCAGGATGCGCACGAAGCGATCCGGCCCACCGACGTGCCGCGCCGCCCGGAGGACGTGAAGAAGCACCTCGACTCGAAACAGTTCAAGCTGTACCAGCTGATCTGGCGGCGGTTCGTCGCCTCCCAGATGAACCCGGCGCTGTTCGAAACCACCAAGGTGGACTTCGATCTCGGCCGTTACGTGTTCCGCGCCACCGGCTCGCGGGTGCTGTTCGACGGCTACCACAAGCTGTACCACGAGGCGCACGAGCCCGAGGAAGGCAAGACGCTCGAGGACCTGCCGCCGATTCCGCCGCTCGCCCAAGGCGACCTCGTCACCGTCAAGCAGATCACGCCGAGCCAGCACTTCACCGAGCCCCCGCCGCGCTACAGCGAGGCCAGCCTGGTGAAGGAGCTAGAACGCCTCGGCATCGGACGTCCGTCCACCTATGCGACCATCATCTCCACGCTCAAGGCCCGGTGGTACGCGACGGCGAAGGACCGGCGGTTCGCGCCGACGCCCCTGGGCGAAACGGTGTGGCAGGTGATGAAGCGCTCGTTCCCCGCCGTGTTCGAGGTGGGCTTCACGGCGCAAATGGAAGACGAGCTCGACAAGGTCGAGGAAGGCGACCTCGGCTGGAAGAAGGTGCTGCGCGATTTCTGGGGGCCGTTCTCCCAGGCGCTCGACGCGGTGGACGTAGACAAGCTGATCTACGAGGTGCACGACCTCGCCGACCTGCACAAGGAGAAGTGTCCGACGTGCGGCAGCGCGGTGGCCGTGCGGAGCGGGCGCTTCGGCCCGTTCATCGCGTGCTCCCGCTACCCCGAGTGCCGCTTCACGCGCCCGCTGCGGCGCGACAAGGTGCCCGACCGGCCGACCGACGAGATCTGCCAGGAGTGTGGCGCGCCGATGGTGATCAAGACCGGGCGCTACGGCGAGTTCCTCGCCTGCACCAAGTTTCCGGCGTGCAAGCACACCAGACCCGTGCCCCTCGGCGTGAAGTGCCCGAAGTGCGGCGTGGGCGATCTGGCGGAGCGTCGCACCCGCAAGGGACGGAACTTCTTCGGCTGCCTGCGCTACCCCGAGTGCGACTACTCGACCTGGAACCGCCCGGTCCCGGTCGCCTGCCCGAGCTGCGGATTTCTCGGGATGGAAGAGAAGCAGACCAAGACCAAAGGGATCTCTCGCAAGTGCCTCAAGTGCGGACACGAAGTGCAGGTCGAGGAGGCGGAGGCGGCGCCGGCGGAGTCCGTAGCGTTGTCGTAGTCGGCGGCGGGCTCGCGGGAAGCGAGGCCGCGTGGGCGCTCGCCGAGCGCGGGGGGGCGGGGAGAGGGGGCGGGGGAATCGCGGTGACGCTCTACGAGATGCGTCCCGTGAAGGCGACGCCCGCGCACCACACCGACCGCCTCGCCGAGCTGGTCTGCTCGAACTCGTTCAAGTCGGTGGAGCTGACCAACGCCCACGGCCTGCTCAAGGCCGAGATGCGGCGGCTGGGCAGCATCGTGCTCGACGCGGCCGACCAGGCCCGGGTGCCCGGCGGCGCGGCCCTCGCCGTGGACCGTGTCGCATTCTCGCAGGCGGTGCACGACCGGATCACGCGTCACCCGGGCATCACCGTGGTGCGGAGCGAAGTGACCGACCTGCCTTCGCCCGGCGTGGTCGCCACCGGCCCGCTCACGTCGCAAGGACTGTCCGACGCGATCGCACGAAGGCTCGAGACCGGGGCGCTCGCCTTCTTCGACGCCATCGCACCGATCGTCTCCGCCGACTCCCTCGACACGTCTCGCATGTTCCGGGCGTCGCGCTACGGCAAGGGCGGCGGAGACGACTACTGGAACGCGCCCTTCACCGCGGAGCAGTACGACGCCTTCGTCACGGCACTGCGCACCGGCGAGCAGTACCAACCGCACCACGACTTCGATCGGACGCCGTACTTCGAGGGCTGCCTGCCGGTGGAAGAGATGGCGGCTCGCGGCAGGGACGTACTGCGGTTTGGCCCCATGAAACCGGTGGGATTGGTGGATCCCCGGGCGGTCGCCCGGGGTCAGCCGCCGTACGCCGTCGTTCAGCTACGGCAAGAGGATCGCGCGGGGCAGATGTGGAACCTGGTGGGCTTCCAGACGCGCCTGAAGATCCCCGAGCAGCAGCGGGTGTTCCGGATGATCCCGGGCCTCGAGCGCGCCGAGTTCCTGCGGTTCGGGAGCATCCACCGGAATGCGTACATCAACTCCCCGCGCGCTCTCACCGCGCACCTCTCGGCCAAGGACGATCCGAAGCTCTTGTTCGCGGGACAGCTCACGGGTGTCGAGGGCTACACCGAGTCGGCCGCGACGGGGATCCTCGCCGGGATCAACCTGGCGCGCATCCTCGCGGGCGAAGCGCCCGTGGTACCACCGCCCACGACCATGCTCGGCGCGCTGTACCGCTACGTCCACACGGCCGACCCCGAGCACTTCCAGCCGATGAACGCGAACTTCGGGTTGCTGGAGCCGCTCGAGCGGGCGGTGAAGGACAAGCAGAAGAAACGGGAGCAGCTGGTCGAGCGGGCGCTGGCGGATATGGACATGTTCGCGCAGCAGGTGAACGCGGAAGTCGGAACGCGGAACGCGGAACTGGGGGGTCGTGCTTCTGTTCCGCGTTCCCCGTTCCCCGTTCCGCGTTCCCCCGAGTCATGAGCCCCTCCGTCCCCGAGATCTCCGCCTTCGTCGCGTTCCTGGAAAAGGAGCGCAACGACTCACCCCACACGGTGAAGGCGTACGAGCGCGACGTGAAAGACTTCGCCGCGTTCTGCGGCCGCTACTACGGCGGCTCCTGGAGCTGGGCGGGCGTGGATCGGTTGGCGATTCGCGGGTGGCTGGGCGCGCTGCAGCAGCGCGGGCTCGCGAAGCGCTCGGCCGCGCGGGCGCTCTCGGCGCTGCGCACGTTCTACCGGTTTCTCGCCGCGACGCAGGGGCTCGAGGTGAACCCCGCGAAGGCGGCGCGCACGCCGAAGGTGGAGCACACGCTCCCGACACATCTGGACCGCGCCGAGATCGACCGGTTGTTCACGGAGGCGGAGCATCGTGCCCAGGCGGGCGGGTTCACCGAAGCGCGCGACCTGGCGATGCTCGAGCTGTTCTATTCGACCGGGATCCGTCTTGCCGAGCTGGCGGGGCTGAACGAGCAGGACGTGGACCTCGTGTCGGACCAGGTAAAGGTGCGCGGCAAGGGGAAGAAAGAGCGCATCGTGCCGGTGGGGAGCCACGCGGGTGCGGCGCTGCGACGCTATTACCGGCAGCGCGACGCCCGGCTTGGCGCTCACGGCCGGTCGGGAACGCACGACCGCAGGGCGGTGTTCGTGGGGCGACGCGGGCAGCGGCTCAGCGCCCGTGGCGTGCAGCTCGCGATGAAGCGGTTGTTCGGGACCTTGGCCCGGGGCGCGCGCGACCTGCACGTCCACACGCTCCGTCATTCATTCGCCACGCACCTGCTCGACGCCGGCGCCGATCTGCGCGCGGTGCAGGAGCTGCTGGGCCACGCCTCGCTCTCGACGACACAGGTGTATACTCATACGTCGGTGGAGAGATTGAAGAAGGTGTATCAGCAGGCGCATCCCCGCGCATGAGGGACATGCCACGCATTCACGCAACCACGATCCTGTGCGTCCGGCGCGACGGGCACGTGGCGTTGGGCGGCGACGGTCAGGTCACGATCGGCGACACGGTGATGAAGGCGAACGCCAACAAGGTCCGCGCCTTGAAGGGTGGAAAGATCCTCGCCGGGTTCGCGGGCGCGGCGGCCGACGCGTTCACGCTGTTCGAAAAGTTCGAGGAGAAGCTCGAGCGCTACCCCGGCAACCTGCCGCGCGCCGCGGTCGAGCTCGCCAAGGACTGGCGGTCCGACCGGGTACTGCGCCGGCTCGAAGCCCTGCTGGTGGTGTCGGACAAGGAGCACGGCTACGTGATCTCGGGCTCGGGTGAGCTGATCGAGCCCGACGACGGCGTGCTCGCCATCGGCTCGGGCGGGACCTACGCGCTCGCGTCGGCGCGGGCGCTCTTGACCGCGTCGGACCTCTCCGCCCGCGACATCGTACAGCGCTCGCTCGAGATCGCCGCCGAGATCTGCGTGTACACCAACTCGCACATCTCGATTCTGGAGCTGTAAATGGCCGAGCCGACCCGCACACCTGACGAGCAGCACCCGGCACATGCCGCGCCCGAGGAGACGCTCCCCTGGCTCGAGGAGCTGCCGCCGCGCAAGATCGTCGCCGAGCTGGATCGTTACATCGTGGGCCAGGAGGTGGCGAAGAAGGCCGTGGCGATCGCGGTGCGCAACCGCTGGCGCCGCTCGCAGGCGCCGGAGGACATCCGGGACGAGATCCTGCCGAACAACATCATCATGATCGGCCCTACCGGCGTGGGGAAGACCGAGATCGCGCGCCGGCTGGCCCGCCTCGCGGGCGCCCCCTTCCTCAAGGTCGAGGCGTCCAAGTTCACCGAGGTCGGGTATGTGGGCCGGGACGTCGAGTCCATGGTGCGCGAGCTGGTGGACGTGTCGATCAACATGGTGCGCACCGAGCGCGAGGACGACGTCTATCCCCAGGCCGAGGCGCGCGCCGAGGAGCGGCTGCTCGACATCCTGCTCCCGCCGGTCCCCCCGAGCCCCCAGTCCCCAGCCCCGAGTCCAGGGGACAAGGTGGAGGGCAGAGGGGAGAAAGCCCCCCTCTTCGTCGTGTCGTCCAAGGGAGACGTGACGCCCAAGGCCCTCGAGGGCGACGTGGAGGCGCAGGAGCGCCGCCGCCGGACGCGCGAGAAGCTGCGCCAGCAGCTCAAGGACGGGAAGCTCGAGGAGCGCGACGTCGAGGTCGAGGTGCAGCAGGAAGGGTTCCCCATGCTCGAAATGATGCAGCCGCCCCAGGGCATGGAAGGCACCGACATGAACCTGACGGAATGGCTGAAGGAGATGCTCCCCAAGAAGAAAAAGCGCCGCACCGTGCACCTGCACGAGGCGCGGCGTATCCTCATCGACGAGGAGCTGAAGAAGCTCGTCGACATGGACGACGTAGTGAATGAAGCACTCGACCGGGTCGAGAACCACGGAGTGATCTTCATCGATGAGATCGACAAGATCGCCGGGGAGCGCGGCACGGTGGGGCCCGACGTGTCGCGCGAAGGGGTACAGCGCGACCTGCTCCCGATCGTCGAAGGCTCGACCGTGCAGACGCGCTACGGCTACGTCCGCACCGACCACGTCCTGTTCATCGCGGCCGGCGCGTTCCACGTCTCCAAGCCCTCGGACCTGATCCCCGAGCTGCAGGGACGGTTTCCCATCCGCGTCGAGCTGCAGCCCCTCACCGAGGAGGACTTCGTCCGCATCATGACGGAGCCCGAGAACGCGCTCACCAAGCAGTACGCCGCGCTGTGCGCGGCCGACGGGGCGACGCTCGAGTTCACGCCCGACGGCATCAAGGAGATCGCTCGCATCGCCGCCAAGGCGAACGAGCGCATGGAAAACATCGGCGCCCGCCGGCTGCACACCGTGATGACCACCTTGCTCGAGGACGTGCTGTTCGAACTGCCCGAGCTGGCCGAGAAGCGCATCCGGTACGACGCGGACAAGGTGCGCGACCGGCTCGGCAAGATCGTGGACGACGAGGACCTGCGCCGCTACATCCTGTAACCTGCCCGCTCCAACCTGCCTGCTTGTCCCCGGATTCCAGGACGCGTACAATTAGCAGCCGACGCCTGTCATTTTGACTCGCCTCCTCAGGGACTCCATGGCCAAGCGCGACTTCCTTGCCGTCACCGATCTCACTCGGGACGAGATCCTGCGGCTGTTCGACCTCGCCAAGCGCATGAAGGCGGGTGGGTACAGGGAGACGCCCCTCGCCCGTAAGACCCTGGCGATGATCTTCGCCAAGTCGAGCACCCGCACCCGGGTCTCCTTCGAGGTCGGGACCTACCAGCTGGGGGGCCACGCGCTGTTCCTGTCGTCCCGCGACATCCAGATCGGGCGAGGGGAGCCGATCCCCGACACGGCGCGGGTGTTGTCGCGTTATGTGGACGGGATCATGATCCGCACCTTCGACCACGGGGAGGTGGAGCAGCTGGCGCACCACGCCACGATCCCGGTGATCAACGGACTCACCGACCTGTCGCACCCCTGCCAGGTACTCGCCGACCTGTTCACGGTGCGGGAATCGCTGGGCGGGTGGGAAAAGAAGCGGATTGCCTGGGTGGGCGACGGCAACAACATGGCGAACAGCTGGATCGAGGCGGCACAGGTGCTCGGCTTCGAGCTCCAGCTGGCGTGCCCCGAGGGGTACGAGCCCAACCGCGCCATCTTCGAGCGCGCCAAGGCGGCAGGCGCCTGCATCTCGATCACCGAGGTGCCGGAGGAGGCCGTGGAAGGCGCGCACGTCGTGAACACCGACGTGTGGGCCTCGATGGGGCAGGAGGGGGAGGCCGAGTCGCGGCGCAACGCGTTCCGCGGCTATACGGTGGACTCGAATCTCATGAAGCTCGCGGACCCGGCGGCGATCTTTCTCCACTGCCTGCCCGCGCATCGCGGCGAAGAGGTCACGGCCGACGTGATCGAGGGCGCCCAGTCGCGCGTGTGGGACGAGGCCGAAAACCGGTTGCACGTCCAGAAGGCCTTGCTCGCGACCTTGATGGGTTAGTGATGGAAAGTCCCAAGCACACCCCGTTATACCACATCCACGCCAGCCTCGGCGCCAAGCTGGTGCCGTTCGGGGGCTACGAGATGCCGGTGAGCTATCCCGCGGGGATCGCCGCCGAGCACCGCGCGGTGCGCGAACGGGTGGGCGTGTTCGACGTGTCCCACATGGGCGAGTTCGAGGTCACGGGTCCGGACCGAAACGCGTTCGTGCAACTAGTCACCTGCAACGACGTCGGGGCGCTGCATGCGGGGCAGGCTCAGTACTCCGCGATTCTCACCGAGCAAGGCACGTTCGTGGACGACTGCGTGGTGTACCGGTTCGAGGACCGCGTCATGCTGGTCGTGAACGCGGGGAACATCGCCACCGACTGGGAACACATCGTGGCGCAGAAGCGGGGCGCCAACGTGCGCCTGCGCGACGTCTCGGCCGAGACCGGCCTGCTCGCGGTGCAGGGGCCCGGAGCCGAAGTGCTGCTCGGCCAGCTCACGACGGTGGGCGTCGCGATGATCCCGTACTACCACTTTGCCGAGGGCCGGGTGGCCGGGGTGCAGTGCTTCATCTCCCGCACCGGCTATACCGGCGAGGACGGGTTCGAGCTGTATTGCCGCGCCGCGGACCTGGAGACGCTGTGGCACGCCCTGGCGGGCGCCGGGCGCGCCGAGCCGTGCGGGCTCGGCGCGCGCGACACGTTGCGGCTCGAAGCGGGCTATTCTCTGTACGGCAGTGACATCGACGCGTCGGTCACGCCGTACGAGGCGGGCCTCGGCTGGAACGTGAAGCTCGAGAAGGGCGCCAGTTTCTTCGGAGTCGTCGCGCGGAAGGAGCAGAAGCTCGTGGGGGTGAAACGCCTGCTGGTGGGCTTCAAGGTCGCCGAGCCCAAGACGGTGGCCAGACACGGCTACCCTGTGTACCTGGACGGCACGCAGGTGGACGTGGTGCGGAGCGGCACGGTGACGCCCACGACCAACTGCGCCATCGGTATGACGTATCTCCCGATCGGGCAGGCGACGCCGGGCACGCGGTTCACGATCGATGTGCGGGGGAAGCACGCGGAAGCGGAAGTGGTGCGGCTACCGTTCGTGGCGAGAAGGACAAAGAAATAGGCGGTGAAGGGCGGTGGAAGACGGTGCAGGACGGTGGAGGTCAATGCGGATCGGGATTCTGACCATCAGTGACCTCGGGGCGATCGGCGAGCGGGCGGACACGTCCGGCGACGCGATCGTCGAGTGGGCGGGAGCGCACGGCTACGAAGTGGTCGTGCGGAGCGTGGTGCCCGATGAGACCGACCGAATCGCCGGCAAGCTCGCCCGCTGGGCCGACTCGGGGGAAGTTGATGTGATCCTCACGACCGGCGGCACCGGGCTTACCGGGCGTGACGTGACGCCGGAAGCGACGGCAGCCGTGCTCGACCGACTCGCGCCCGGGATCGCCGAGGCGTTGCGCGCCACCGCGGCGCCCGGCTTCCCGCGCGCCTGGCTGTCCCGCGGGGTCGCGGGTACGCGGGGCAAGACGCTGATCGTGAACCTCCCCGGCTCGACGGGCGGCGTGCGCGACGGGCTGAACGTCCTGGAAGAGCTCCTGGATCACGCGGTCGAGCTCGTCACCGGAGCGAATACCACGCACCCCGCACCACGCTCTGCTCATGGCTGACCGCGTCCTCGTCACGACCGACGATCTCGAGCACGCGGTCCGCGTCAACGCGGCGCTCGAGGCTGCGGGATTCAACACGACGCTGGCGCACACGCTCGACGAGGCGCGCCAGGCGGTGCGGCGCGAGCCCCGTCCCGATTGCATCGTGGTGACCGGTGGGCTGCACGAAACGGGGGCGGCTCAGCTCCTGGGCCTGGCGCGCGACCACTCGATCTCCACGCTCGGGCTGGTCGAGGAGACCGAGCCCGACGCCAAGGGGCTCGCCCGCCGCTTGGGCCTCACCGGCTTTCTCTCGAAGCCCGCCGACCCGCCCGAGGTGACGGGCACGGTGCGCCGCCTGATCGAGCGGCGCAAGCTGCAGCAACGCACCGGCATCATCGGCGAGTCGCCGGCCATCCAGGAAGTGCTCGTCAAGATCGAGCAGATGGCCCCGGTCAGCTCCACCGTACTGATCGAGGGCGAGTCCGGGACGGGGAAGGAGCTCGTGGCGCGCGCCATCCACGATCTCTCGCCCCGGCGCGGCAAGCCGTTCATCACGGTGAACTGCGCCGCGCTCCCCGAGACACTGCTCGAGAGCGAGCTGTTCGGCCACGAGAAGGGAGCCTTCACCGGCGCCGCCGAGCGGCGCCTCGGCCGGTTCGAGCTGGCGGACGGGGGCACGATCTTCCTCGACGAGGTGGGCGAGATGCCGCCCGCCACCCAGGTCAAGCTGCTGCGGGTACTCGAAGATCGGACGTTCTTCCGTGTGGGCGGGACCCAGGCGATCAAGGTGGACGTCCGCGTCATCGCGGCGACCAACAAGTCGCTCAAGGAAGAAGTGATGCTCGGGCGGTTCCGCGACGACCTGTTTTACCGCCTGAACGTGCTCTACATCTATCTGCCGCCCCTGCGGGAGCGCCGCATCGACGTTGGGCTCCTGGTGCGCCGCTTCATCGCCGACTTCGCCAAGGAGCACGACCGGCCGTTTCGGGGCGTCACTCCCGAGGCCCTACAGATCCTGGTGGATGCCGACTGGCCCGGCAACATCCGTCAGCTGCGCAATCTCATCGAATCGATGGTGGTGCTGGCGCCCGAGGGCGAGATCAAGGCCAGCGACATCCCGCCGGACATCCGTGAGCACGAGCACGGGCTGGCGCTGCGGCTGGTCGGTCCGTTGCGCGACATCGGTACGGCGGGGGAGGAGGCCGGTGGCGTGGGGGGGGGGGGCTCCGGCGCGGGGGGTGAACAATTGGGGTTTATTTTCCGCAGTTTTGTGGAGCTCAAGTTACAGGGCGAAGAGCTGGGGCGCCCGCTGGGGGACCGGCCGCCCGCGGTCGAGGGTATGGGTGG
>Ga0066709_100004255_pt1 | contig 11340 bp, 9 predicted proteins | sample GraSoiAngelo_158_FD_79665 | JGI IMG/M metagenome (GOLD analysis project Ga0066709, IMG submission 79665) | Grasslands soil microbial communities from the Angelo Coastal Reserve, California, USA - 14_1009_16_30cm | ecosystem: Environmental > Terrestrial > Soil > Grasslands | place: USA... | reverse complement strand
GCCAAAAAATTGGCGGTTTTTCCAACGGCGATGACACCGACATCGTTCAGACCCAGAATTGCGGCAGGTACGGACGTCGCAGCTTTGATGACATCCATCGGCGGCATACCGGCATCGGCCATGGCAATCATTTCGCGAAGCTCGAAATAGCCCGGATATGTATCCGCCGCGCCGCTATTTGTGCCCAAAGCGATCTTGACGCCTGCGGCAGAAAGCTTCTTGAGATTCTTCAGGGCCGTCGCATATTGCTGCCTGAGATCACCAAGTTCGGAAAGCCTCTTGAATTTATTGACCGAGACGGGATCCGCGAGGTATCCGAGAAGTTGTGGAGGATAAACCTCTCGCATCGTCTGTTCGCCTAACCAATTCGGCCTATCCGCATATACGAACTTCGCTTCAGCGGCAGTCAAGGCTGGAGCAAGAAAGACGTTCTTCTCCTTCATAGCGGCAATCAGGGCGTCATCGACCTCGCGATCGCGAATGCTGCTGACCAGACCGTTTACTCCGGCCTTCACCAACTCTTTCGCATCATTCAGGTCGAACACTTCTGAAACGACTTTCAGGTTGTGCTTATGCGCTTCTTCGATTGCGGCAGTGTACGCGTCGGCTTTGAGCTTTGGCCCCTTACCGTTGCCATCGTCCATCCATAGCTTAATTGCGTCAACTTTTTCGTCTGCCAGTTCCGCTATGGTCTTCTTCGCGTCGGCTGCTCCGCCTACCTGAATCGTGATATCCGCTAAAGGCTGAGGACCGCCGCCTTTCGCCGCGATGCCTTGTCCCGCCGTGAATAGCCGCGCGCCCTTAATCTTGCCTTGACGCAGTTCGTCACGCACAGAAAATGCGAGATCGCCCGAATCGGTTCCCGCAGTCAAGACGGCCATCACTCCATAGTAGGCATACCGGCTGAGATCGGCCGTAAGAGAGTCGCGGTTGTAGTTCTTCGGCCCATACTGGGCGCCATTGTTCATGCCGGGTTGAGCCTGGAGATTTGCAAACACAGGAGTCACCGTGCGTCCGGTTAGCTCAATACGGGCGGAACCTTTTGGTGCGTTCAGCTCACGTCTTTTTTCGATAGCGGTGAATTTTCCGTTGATGACGATAAAACTCATATCCTCCATCGCCGGACTGCCGTCTCCAGGAATGATCCGCGCGCCAAAGAAGTACGAGACATCCGAAGATGACGCCGCTTTCCCGTTAACGTCCTTTCCCGTCTCGGACTCGCAGCCGGCAAGCAAAACCATCAACATCATTGCAGCCAGCGATTTCGCACAAGGTTTCATCGAAGAGAACTCCTTAAAACATAGATGACAACTCGGGGCGGAATTTTAGCACAGGCTAGCGTGTTTGAACGGACTTACGCGGAGTAAAGCTGGTCGATGGCCGTCTTGTACTTGGTTTCAATCGCGGTCCGGCGGACTTTCATTGTGGGAGTCAGCTCCCCGCCATCGATACTGAACTCGTCTTCGAGGAAGGCGATCTTCCGGATTTTCTCAAAACCCGACAGGTCCTCGGTGTGCCGCTCGATCTCTGTCATTGACAGATCGTATATCTCCGGTTTGTCGATGAGTTCGTGAGGATCTTCGAATTCAATGTTATGCCCGCGAGCATATGCGGCGAGCGCGTCATAATTGGGTACGATCAATGCTGAAATGAAATTTCTGCGATCCCCGATTACGACGACATTGTCGAAATACGGAATCAGCTTAAGCCGATTCTCGATTGGCTGGGGGGCCACGTTCTTGCCACTCGACATCACGATTAGGTCCTTCTTGCGACCGGTGATCTTGAGGAATCCATCCGGGTCAAGCTCTCCGATATCTCCTGTATGAAACCACCCGCCCGCAAGCGCCTCTGCCGTTTCTTGCTCCATGCGGTAGTAGCCTTTCATGATGTTCGAACCGCGCACGAGAATCTCTCCGTCTTCGGCAATCCGGATTTCCTGGTCGCCGACGACGCGGCCGACGGTACCAAGGCGCGTCATACCAGGTCCGTTCAAAGTGATCACGGGCGAAGTTTCAGATAGGCCATAGCCTTCGTAGATGGGCAGTCCGATAGCCCAAAAGAATTCCGCAATGTCGTGTTCCAAAGCGGCGCCGCCGGAGATGAAGAACCGTATCCGGCCGCCAAGGCCAGCGCGAATTTTTTGAAACACGACGCGATCCGCAGCCCGATAGGCAACAGACACCTGGCCCGTTCGTACCTGGTCCTTGCCGATGCTTACAGCCTTTTCGAAAATTGTGCGGGCCACCATCGAACCTCGCGATACTTCGGACAGAATGTGTCCATGTATTTTTTCGAAGAAGCGCGGCACACCCGCTGCGAATGTGGGGCGAACTCGAAGCATGTCCTGAGCGACCGATAATGTGCTTTCCGGATACGCTGTCGTCGCGCCCGCGAACATCGAGGCGTAATCTACGTGCCGTTGGAAAATGTGTGAAAGCGGCAGAAACGAGAGGCTAACGTCGCCGGATTCCACCAGCAGTCTTTCGCTTGTGGCGACCACGTTCGAGACCAGGTTGCGGTGCGTGAGCATTGCACCTTTGGGAACCCCCGTTGTACCGGAAGTATAGATAATCGTCGCCACATCGTCGGGTCCAATAGCCAGACCCATGCGGCGAAACTCGCCGGGGAAGCCGTAGCTTGATTGCCTCCCGATTTCGTATAGCGCATCGAGCCGCATCACTTCCGCTGGGTACGTGCCCGGTTCAAAAGCAATCACGGAACGGATCTTTAGCCTACTCGCCGCTGGTAATACCCTCGTCAATAACTCCGGCGTAGAGACAAAAACCAATGCCGGTTCGGAATTCCGTAACAACTCTTCAATTTGTGCCATCGAAAGTGTGGGATAGATCGGAACCGTCGTGGCGCCGGCACAAAGGGCAGCATAGTCGGCAATCGCCCATTCCAGACGGTTTTCTGAAAGTATGACGACGCGGTCGCCAGGCTTTATTTCCAGCGTGCGGAGCGCAAAAAAGAGTTCCTCCACACGCAGCAGGAACTCGTCGGTCGATACGTTAATCCACTGACCATTCCTCTTGAATTTGAATGCGTCTGCCTTGCGGTATTGGCCTCCGCAATACAGCAGCAAACCGGGAATAGTGGAAATCGCTACAGCTGGCGACGCTTCGCCAGTACTTACCAATATTCCCGAATCTTCATTTAACATGTTTGCATCGACTTTAGACGGCCAGAAAACGGAGCGCCTCTTGTCCGCCAACAAAAGAACCCCACTTTACGCCGTGCACAAAGCGCTGCGTGCACGAATGATTCCATTCAGTGGCTGGGAAATGCCGGTCGAATATAGCGGCATTACCAAAGAACATGTCGCTGTGCGAACTGCGGCTGGATTATTTGATGTCAGCCACATGGGCGAATTTGATATCCGAGGCCCGGAGGCGTTGGACCTCATCCGGCACGTCACGACCAACGATGCCGCGAACCTAGTTGATGGACAGGCCCAATATTCCGCGATGGCTTACCCGCACGGCACTGTCGTGGACGATCTTCTCGTTTATCGACACCACGCGGAACATTTCATGCTGGTTGTGAATGCGGCAAACATTGAAAAAGATTTTGAATGGATCAACTCCCACAATCGAGTCGATGCCACTGTTGAGAACGTAAGCGCTGATATAGCCCTAGTCGCTTTACAGGGTCGGAAGACCAGCGACATTCTGCAGCCGCTAACCAAAGTTCAGCTTCGCGACCTTGCCCACTATCACTTCGCGCGCGGGAGTGTTTTGAACGCGGATGCAATTGTTTCCCGCACCGGCTACACTGGTGAAGATGGATTTGAGCTTTACCTCTCGGCTAACGAATCCGAGCTCGTTTGGAATGGCATATTCGAAGCGGGCGCCTCATTTGGTCTAGTTCCTGCGGGCCTGGGCGCGCGAAACACGCTTCGACTCGAGGCCAAATACCTCCTTTACGGTAACGACATGGATGGAACGACGACATTGCTCGAAGCGGGACTCGGGTGGATTGTGAAGTTTGAAAAACCGGACTTCATTGGCCGCGACGCGTTACTGAAGCAGAAACAAGAGGGCGTCAAACGCAGGCTGGTGGGCTTTGAGATGCTGGGTAAAGACATCGCGCGAGATAATTATCCGGTGTTTGTCCATGGGCGTGAGGTTGGTCACGTGACCAGTGGAGCGCCTTCGATCACCTTAAAGAAAAACATCGGCCTTGCATACCTGCCCGCAGAACATGCCTCAATCGGCACGACGTTTCACGTTGCCGTGCGGAGTAAGTTGGCGGAAGCGCGGGTCGTACGAACCCCATTCTATAAACGCGAGGACCATCAATGACTCCAGATGATCTGCTTTTCACAAAAGAACACGAGTGGCTGCGGATTGTAGGCGAAGCAGGCACCATCGGCATCAGCGACCATGCTCAAAAGGAACTCGGTGATATCGTGTACGTCGAATTGCCAAAACCCGGAATGAAATTCAACTCCGGCGAGCCGTTTGGAAGCGTCGAATCCGTGAAAGCCGTATCGGAGTTGTTTATTCCCGTGTCCGGCGAGGTGATCGAAATCAATGAAGATCTCGGCGCTGCGCCCGAAAAGATCAATGAAGACCCTTACGGGGCAGGATGGATGATTCGGATTCGCCTCTCGAACACGGACGAAACCGGGGACCTCATGTCGGCTGAGGAATACGACGAGTACATACAAGAGGCAGCAGAATATACGACGGCTGAAGATACCCGCGGCTACGCCCCGGATCATTTCGAATGCGATACATCCCGAACTCGGAAACCGATCGGAAGCAAATGCTCGCCGAAATCGGCGCGGATTCGATCGAGCGGCTTTTTTCGGACATCCCTGAAAACGTCCGACTTCGACGGCTCCTCAACCTGCCGAAAGCGCTCACGGAACCCGAACTACTCGACTACTTCCACGCCAGAGCTGCTGAAGTTTCCGGTCGCGGAACACCATTCATCGGCGCAGGCATCTATCGCCATCACATCCCCATCATTATTGATGCGCTGATTTCACGATCGGAGTTCTATACGGCCTACACGCCGTATCAAGCCGAAATTGCACAGGGCACCTTGCAGGCAATCTTCGAATTTCAAACGTACATCGCCCAGCTCACTGGCATGGACGTTGCGAACGCGTCGCTGTACGACGGGAGCACTGGATTAGCGGAGGCCGTGCTCATGGCCCAACGCATCAGCAAGAAGCACAAATTTCTGATTGCCCGGACAGTCCATCCCGAATATCGGGCGGTGGTCGACACGTATGCGAAGAATCTCGGTATTCACGTTGAGCTAATTGAGTACGCGCCAGACGGCCGCGTTGATATGGACCGGTTAGAGCGGCAGATCGGGCAAGATGTGGCTGCAGTCGTCGTGCAATCGCCAAATTTTTTCGGAACGATCGAGCACACGCATGACATATCGGAGTTGGCCCATAGCCGAGGCGCGCTTTCGATTGTGAATGTTTGTGAAGCCATCGCGCTCGGCATCCTGAAACCTCCTGGCGAAGATGCGTCCGAACATCGGAGGGCCGACATCGTTGTCGGTGAAGCACAATCTTTCGGAGTGCCGCCGAGTTTCGGCGGACCGCATGTCGGGTTTCTTGCAACCCGCGAGCGATACATCCGGCAAATGCCCGGCCGACTTGTTGGTTTGGGCAGGGATTATTCGGGAAGACCGGCATTTGTGCTGACACTCTCGACGCGGGAACAACACATCCGGCGCGAGAAAGCGACCTCGAACATTTGTACCAATCAATCGCTTTGCGCGCTCATGGCAACGATCTATCTGGCTACCGTCGGGCCGAAGGGCCTGCGTGAAATCTGCGAACACAATATCTTGAAAGCGGATTACGCGGCTAACGAGATCAGGAATCGCACCAGGCACCGTTTGATATTTTCCGCGCCACGGTTCAACGAATTCGTGCTGAAAGTACAAGGACAATGTTCCTTTGGCCTTTCCCTGTCGCGCTTCTATCCGGAGCTCGGCAACGCCTTCCTGCTTTGCGTAACCGAAACTGCGCGCCGGCACGAGATTGACGCAATGGTGCAAAGGCTCGCGTCATGAGCAATCACGAGCGTACCTCGACTCACATGTCGCTCAACGAGCGTGTTGTGTTTGAAGAAGGCTCGCCTGGTCGCCGCGCGTTCGATTTGCCGGCATTGGACGTTCCAGCGAAACCTGTGAGCGAGATCCTCGATGCAAACCTGTTGCGTGAAGACCTTCCCGGCATGCCCGAATTGAGCGAGGTGGACGTCGTTCGTCACTTTACGCGACTCTCGACGTGGAACTATCACATCGATCTCGGCCTGTACCCGCTCGGTTCATGCACGATGAAATACAACCCGAAGATCAATGAACGCATTGCACGACTTCAAGGCTTCACCCTGGCGCACCCGTACTTGCCCGCGGCAGATATTCAAGGTGCGCTCGAAATCCAGAAGGCTCTTGAAACGTGTCTAGCCGAGATCAGCGGCATGGATGCTGTTACCCTACAGCCGGCGGCCGGCGCGCATGGTGAACTGACTGGTATTCTGATGATTCGCGCATACCACGAGTCACGTGGACATCCTCGAAAGAAGATCCTTATTCCCGATTCCGCTCACGGCACCAACCCGGCAAGCGCGGCGATTTCCGGTTACGTGATTGAGACTGTTCCATCGAACATACGAGGTACGGTCGATCTCGGCCGGCTTGCGGCTTCTGTTAATGAGGATGTTGCGGCAATCATGATTACCAATCCGAACACGCTTGGCATTTTTGAAAGTGACATCGCCAAGATTTCGGAACTCCTCCATTCGCGTGGAGCGCTCGTCTACATGGACGGCGCAAATCTGAACGCAATGATGGGAATTACAAGGCCCGGAGATTTTGGCGTCGACGTCCTGCACATCAACCTCCACAAGACATTTACGACGCCTCACGGGGGCGGTGGGCCAGGCGCGGGTCCTGTCGCTGTGAAGAAAATGCTGGAACCGTTTCTGCCGTATCCTGTCGTTGCAAAGACCGCTGAAGGCGCGTATTTCTTCGAATACGAGCGTCCGCAATCGATTGGAAAGATCAAGGCGTACAACGGCCACTTCGGCATGCACCTGCGCGCGCTTTGCTACATCTTGGCAAACGGAGCCGAAGGATTGAAGGAGGCCTCGGAGATCGCCGTCCTCAATGCCAATTACATTCGCGCAAAGCTCAAGGACACTTATGCGCTCGCCTATGAGTCGCCAAGTCTGCATGAGGTCGTGTTTTCAGATCGGCTGCAGGCTCGCAAAGACGTACACGTGTGGGATATTGGAAAGCGGCTCATCGACTACGGGTTTCATCCACCCACGGTGTCGTTCCCACTCATCGTTCCCGGCGCAATCATGATCGAACCCACCGAAACGGAAAGCAAACAAGAGCTCGATGGCTTCATCGAAGCCATGCTCGCGATCGCCAGAGAGGCTGACGAAACGCCCGAAACCGTGAAAACCGCCCCTCATACAACCCGCGTCGGCCGCATCGACGAAGCCGCCGCCGCCCGTAGGCCAGTGTTAAGGTGGAAGCCGGAGTAGGGTTGTTAAGGCGGCAGGACGGAGCAAACGGTCAGAACAATTTTTCTTTACTGGCCTTCAATCCAGATTTCACCGTCTTCGAAGAATTCCTTCTTCCAGATGGGAACAACTTTCTTGAGCTTGTCGATAGCGTAATGGCAGGCGTCGAAGGCGGCACGGCGATGCCCAGAGGTAACGATCACGGCGACGCTCGTTTCACCAATGTCAAGATGGCCAAGCCGGTGGACGATGGCAACGCAGCCGATGTCCCATGCTTCTCGGACAAATATCCCGATCTCCTCGAGCTTCTTCAGCGCCATCGTTTCGTAGGATTCGTAGACGAGATGCAGCGTCCGCTTCCCTTTCGAGTTGTTGCGGACCACACCTTCGAAGACGCAGATCGCACCGTCTTCAGGACGAAGCAACTGGCGCGAGATTTTCTGCGCATCGATCGGATCGCGCGTGATCTGATACAGCTCGCCGGGCCGCCGGATCGTCAGAAGATCCGATTCGACTTCGCCTCCACTGACAGGAGGAAAAATGGCGAGTTCATCGCCTTCCTGCACACGCGTAATTTGGTCCACGTATTCTTCATTGACGGCCGTCAAAACAACGGACCTGTAGTCCTTCAGGCGCGGATAGCTGCGTTCCAAATGTGTCAGCACATCTGCAATCGTAGCGCCCACCGGCACCTCGATTTGCATTTCCCGCGCGCCAACGATGTCTTTGAGAGTGGCGAAGAATAGAAGCCGGACCCGCATTTTGTTGGATGTTAACACAGATGCTACACTCGGCCTTCTCATGTTGAACCGCGGTCTCCACCTGCTCCTGATCGCTTGTTTCGGCCTCCCCGCCTGCACCGCGGCTCGGCTTTCACATGACGAAGCGCGTAAGAAAATCGCTGAGATCGGCCAATCGAGCTTGATCCCGGACGCAATCGAAATCCGCCGCGTCGTGTCGCAAACGGATACATCGGCGATTGCCGAAGCAACTGTCACACTGGCCTTTCAATTCAAGCGCGCGAGTACGAATGCGGAGTGGCGCATCGAGGCCGTGCGGCTTGGCGATCGCGATTGGATCAGTCTCGACGAACTTCTCGCCGCGGTCAACGAAGGCCGGCGTCGCACGACCGCACAAGCGATGCAACAACTTGCCGACGGGATCGAGAAGTATCGAAGCACAAATGGGTCCCTCCCCCCTGCACGCGACATCGTCACTCTCACAGACGCGCTTTACCCGGGTTACCTGCGTGTGTTGGTTCGGGAGGACGGCTGGGGCGATGCAATCATCTACGAAGTCACAGGCCCGTCGACGTTCAGGCTGGTTTCCCGCGGCGCCGATCGCCGCCGGGGAACGCCCGATGACATCGTCATCGAAAACGGCCGGTCCGCAGCGCCGTGATATAATTTGCGCCTCATGAAAGCCACGAAGGTCGCGGAGACCAGCCTGCCCACGTCCTATGGGACTTTCCGCCTTTTTGGGTTTGAATCCGCGGACAAGTCGGAAAGCGTTATCGCGTTGGTGATGGGAGACGTGACTGGCGAGGATCCGGTGCTCCTTCGCATCCACTCGCAATGTCTAACCGGCGATGTGTTCGGGTCTGGCCGCTGTGACTGCGGCGATCAACTGCACTTTGCGCTCGGAAAAATTGCGGACCGTGGCGCCGGCATTCTCATTTATCAGTTGCAGGAAGGCCGCGGCATCGGGCTGATGAACAAACTGCTCGCCTATGAGCTTCAAGATTCGGGACACGATACCGTCGAGGCGAATCACCATCTCGGGTTCGAAGCCGATCATCGGAACTATGAGCTATGCGTCGAAGTCTTGCGCCACTTCGGGGTTTTGCGAGTGCGGCTGATGTCGAACAATCCCCATAAATTCGACTCGCTTGAAGCGGCCGGTATCCGGGTCGCCGAACGAATTCCCATTGAAATTCCACCTTCCGATGGAACAGCGCGATACCTAAAGACGAAGAAAGCCAAGTTGGGCCATCTGCTTAGTAAAGTTTAATCCACTGCCCGCCGGCACTCCCACACCTGCGCCGCACGCACCGCTCCGCGGTGCGTGCGTGGACGCTTCCGGCGTGCGTTCGGCGGTCACCGCGGCTACAGTAACCGTTCCGCAACGCGACGCAGTTCTCGCAGCAAATCTGTAGTATCCGGCTTCAGCTCGCGGCCGCCGACGTATGTGGCGCGGACGTTGTGGCGCGAAGCGGAATACACCATCGCATCGATCGGATCGTGAACGGGTTGCACCGCGAGATCATTTAAATCCACCACGACAAAATCCGCTCGCTTGCCGACATCTAAACTTCCCAATCGCGCGTCCAGTCCCAGGCACTCTGCCCCGCCCAGCGTCGCCATACGGAACACCGTCTGCGCGTCAAGCGCGTTAATCTTCTGTGTCCGACCGCGCTGCTGAAAGACAGCTGCTCGCATTTCTTCGAACATGTCGACAACGTTGTTACTTGCAACGCTGTCACTGCCTAAACCCAACTTAATCCCTGTCTCTCGAATCTCCGGAAGTCGCGCGATTCCGTGCGCCAACTTCGCATTTGACTTCGGGCAATGAACCAACGCGGGACGCTTCTCGAACAACCGCCGGAAATCGGAATCCTCCAGATCGACTCCATGAACAAGCAGTGTTTCCGGCCGGAGCAATCCCAATCTGTCGAGATAGGCCAGCGGACTGCAACCGGGCGGCTCAAACGCAATCCCCCGTTCCCGCCATCGTTCTGCAAACACTCCAGCGCCACTGCGGACGAACAAACCCTCATCTGCCGACTCGGCAATGTGTGTTGTCATTCGGAGGTTCTCGCGCTCGGCATATTCATTCACGGCTTTATACAGTGCTGCAGACACGGTGTATGGAGCGTGCGGAGACACGCCGACGCGCAACGTTTCTGTTTCGCACGTTCGGTATTGATCGATCTTGTTCTTCAGATCTCTAAGCGCTTCCGCCAGCTGAGCTGGTGCCGGCCCGAACACCTCTTGATACGCAACGCCTTGCAATCCAAACTCGCGCATCGCGTCCCACGCCGTACCGAGATCCATTACCTCGGCAACGCATGTCACACCTGCACGAAGCATTTCTATCGCGCCAAGCTGAGACGAAAGCAGCATGTCAGCGCGCGAGAGTACCTGATACTTTGCATGCGTGAGGCGTGGAATCCAGTCCCCGAACGGGAGGTCATCGAGGAAGCCGCGGAGGATTGTGAGCTCGAGATGGCAATGAGCATTGACGAAGCCGGGAATGATGGCACAACCCGGGAAGCGCACGGCAGCGATGTTGTCGCGATCGCGGGATTGCCGGCGATCATAGACCGCCGCTACAGTTCCGTTTTCGACACCGATCTGGCCGTTGCGAATCGGCGGCGAAGAACTCGGGCAAATCCAATCGGCTTCGTAGATCGTCATGCAGTGAAAACCTGCGATCGCATCGTGAGACGTTCAATGAGACTTTCTTTCACTGCATATCCGATCCCGGGCTCGTTCCGCTGTGTGATCTGGCCGTCCGCAGAAACTTCTACTGCTGGCTCGATAATGTCTTCTGCCCAATAGCGACTGCTGGCTGAAACGTCTCCGGGTAAGGAAAAATTCTCCAAGCTTGAAAGCGCCACGTTGTGAGCGCGTCCAATACCCGATTCGAGCATCCCTCCACACCACACCGGCACGCCATGATCCCGGCAGATGTCATGTACGGCACACGCCTCTTTGTAGCCACCGACGCGGCCGAGCTTGATGTTGATGATCTTACATGCGCCAATCTGGATCGCCTTGCGCGCATCCTCCGCAGAATGGATAGATTCGTCGAGGCAAATCGGTGTGGT
>Ga0066709_100004254_pt1 | contig 11340 bp, 12 predicted proteins | sample GraSoiAngelo_158_FD_79665 | JGI IMG/M metagenome (GOLD analysis project Ga0066709, IMG submission 79665) | Grasslands soil microbial communities from the Angelo Coastal Reserve, California, USA - 14_1009_16_30cm | ecosystem: Environmental > Terrestrial > Soil > Grasslands | place: USA... | reverse complement strand
CTGGAAGAGAACGAGCAACTGTTCGGCATATCAATTGAGAGGAACCTATTGACTGTCGATGGAAAAATCTTGGATCCATGCCAAGTCTATCGTAAGGTCGAGCCCACATCGCTGCAAGAACTAACTTAGTCAGTTCCTACAAGGGCCCCTTGCCCGGGCGTAGTTTCTCCAGGCGCAGAGCTGTTGAAACTGGTTGAAGAGAGAGCAGACCAACAGCCACGTTTAGCGAGCCGACCAGTCTTCCGCTGTCTTAAGCGAGGAATCCGTGCATCCTATCCTCCTCGCTGAGTTCACGAGGACCAGCTACTACCGCCTGGCGCCAGTCCTTGGATCCGAACGCAGTATAGTTCCAAAATTCAGACAGGAATAGGTGCTGTCGAACCCGAAAGCCTTCGATAATTTCGAAAGATACTTCGAGTATTTGGGCATCTAACGGCTGAAGTCGACTTCGCCAGCGTTTTCTTCATCTGAGTTCTGGCTTGTAGAAGACAGCAGTCCAAGTGCTTTCTTCTGATTGGATTGAAGATAGCCTAGTTCTGCGAGAGATCGAAGTATTAGAAAGCGTAGCGTTGCGGCTCTAGTAGAGTCCTGCCTTCGCTGTTTCAGTTTGTCCACTAAGGGGACGAGCTCTTCTGACAGGTAGAATGTTGTCCCGTTACCCTTAGCCATGACTGTAAATCCCTTCCAGATATTTAGAAATCTTTCGTATAAGAAAATGGGGGGTTCAAGCCTCTCGCTCTCTTGGAGCAGGCGGCTTGAACTCTTCAAGGAGTTTCTGCATAGTGTCGATTGCAGGCGTGACGTCAATTCCGCCGACGGCGTATCTCTTCAACCCGCTCCTCTGTATAGCAGCACCTAGGTTGAGGATCTTCCATGCATGCTGGACGTAAAGACCCCATGACGCCTCAACCCACCTGGAACCCTTGCGCCAGTTCTCTCTCAGGATCACGTATCTTCCTACCTTCTCTAGCTTCTCCGTCTTCAGGTCGAAGAGTTCGGCTTCTTGCACATGGTTGCCCTCTATGGCCCAAAGTGCTCTCTCTGATTGGCGGCCATAGGCCTTGATCATGCGTTGGGCATCTTCATGAGATTTGCCTAGTTCCTCTGCCATCTCCACTGTTGTGAAAGGATACTTGTCGGGCGGTAGTTCTCGGAACCGATCTTCAATTGTTAGAAATGTTTTCTTACTCAGCGGCAATCACCCCCTCTTCCAGATGATCTAGCTGTCTCAGCCATGCATCGGCATGGTCTTTGACCGCGACGACGAGCGAGTGGCAGTGCAGGATTTGCTGTTTTGACAGTTCTTTTGCGGCTTTCCAGTTGCAGCCGGAAAACGCCTTCGAAGCGCTTTCAAGTGATTTGACTAGCCAATCGCCTTGAACCGACACGATAGTCTTGACCGGTGGCGGATCACCTGCGGCGCGCGCTTTCTTCACGATGTCTACATGCGTGTCGATGGCGTTGGCAAAGCTGAGACGATTCTTCACTTCCTTGGCTATGAGTCTCTTGTTGCCTTCATCAAGGTCAGGATCATTGAGAGCACGAGTTACGGCTTTGTTGATCTCGTCTTCGGCCTGTCTCGCTTGGGCTAATAGTTTCCTTGTGGGAGCGGTCTTCTCTAAAGCACGAAGTTTGATTTCGCGATGACCTCTGTCCTTGAACTCGACCCGCAGATATCCATCAACGGTGGTCCGGTCGTAACCAGTCTTGTCGGCCACCAACTGCACGATATCGCCGGGCTTGGCTCCCTGCTTACGGTAGATCTCAGCAAGTCCGTTGAGAATTTCCCCTATTTCCTCTGCCTCCATGACTCGACGGTTGTCATTTGCTATTAGCCTGGCTCTCAGAAATTTCTCCTCGGTGTCGATGTGCTTCAGCCGTTCAGTACGCCAGCCCTTATCCCGTTGCTTCCGGTGCGAGCCGTCGATGGTTCTCCCGCGTGCATCCAACAGCACTGGGATGAGTTGGCCGATTTCCTTGTCGAGAACGATTTGGACCATGGGCGAAGACCCCGCCAGAACTCGCATATAAGTTTTCTTTAGAAATCTTCTATTTTCCGATACTTCGAAATGGGACATAATTCCTCGATTTGCTACGATCATTACCCTTGAGACTTGACTCTAACTGGTCACCGCCCCCAACGGCCGAATTGAGATGAATCAATCATGATTTCTCAAGAAGTGGGAAACGAATTCTGGAAGAAGCAGTCGGTTCTTCCCTCGGATCATTCATTCCGTACGGCTTCTTCGCTCTTGTAGCGTTCGTAACATCGTTCTTCCCTATTGCAAGCACCATATTCTCACTTTCACAAGTGCTCCTGCCGTGGCGCGATGTTGGTGACGCTGACAAGACCAACAGGATGCTGCAGAAAGTCTTCGCCGCTCTTGTTACCGGTACTCTGCGATAGCTGCTGCATGGTCCGCTTGCCTATGTCGAGGGATAGTTGTTATCGCGATAATCATTCTGAAAATTGTGGACAAACTCTACGCTATTGAAGCTGCGTCTGCGACGCTATGTGTATCTTGGGAGCCGACGAGCCAAGTACAACACGCAGAATAGTATCCGAGAATTTCATTCGCCTGATCCAAGAGGAGTTTGGATAACTTGGCCAGTAGGATGCTCGCTAGTTTTCCAAAGGTCAACCTCGTCTCGATCCTAGCAGGGACACTGGTCCTCATCAGCGTCTTTCTTCCTTGGTGGGGAGTGGATGGGACTGCTTTTGGATTCTATGGATCCATCGTTAGCTGGAGCCTTTGGAGTCAACCATACACCGGCGACACTGGTTTCTCTGCTAACGCCCAGGCCGTTCAGGCGATGGGACTGCTCAGCGTACTAGTACTGGGGCTGATGCTGATAACCGCAGCAATCGCGTTTCTCGGAAGTTTCGCACCAAACAAACAATACTTGGCCGTCGGGTTCGCAGGAGCCATCTTAGCCGTCATCGTATATGCTGGAGCAGTTAGCGTTACGCTCTCCAATCTATGTCGTAATTCTGGTTCAGCCACCTGCACTTCAGGACCCGTCGGATCAGCGTTTTCAAGCGGAGCGGCGGTGAGCTGGGGATTCCAAACAGGATTCTACCTCTGCCTCGTAGGGGCCATCTCGCTGTTATTCGCGATCATCTTCCATCAAACATTTCTTCGAGGTCCAACCGCTAAGAACACCGAGCCGCGATCTCCATCTTCCGGGGATGTTAGATTCTGTTCGGGCTGCGGGCACCCGCTTCAGGCAGATGCAAAGTTCTGTTCACACTGTGCTCGTCCGGCATCTACGAACTAAAGACGCTCGAGATTTGAGTCCAGCCTTGAGCTATCTCCTTCCAAGGGTCTCCATTATGGCGTCGCATAGCTGGTCTCTTTTCTTGTCCGAGTAGCTGTCGTAATATAATTCCAGGATTCTGTATCCTCTTCTCCGAAGGGGTGATCGTAGCTCTTCGTCCTTCGTCATTTGCGCGGTTCCGAGATGGACCCGGCCGTCAACAAATACTAGTAACGGTCTAGAATCCAGAGGGAAGTAGAAGTCGGCTGTGGTAACGGGTATCTCGACCTGTGTCTGGTAAGGTATTCCATTATCTTGGAGCTTGATGGCTAGTTCTTCTTCCATTCGTGAGGGGTTGGCGTGTAGTCGTTCGCGCCAGTCGCTCCGCTGACTCGACATCTGTAGGGTTGAGCTACTATTCGGCTATTGCTCAGACACGAGAGCGAAACTGCTTACTCTAGTGCCTTGAATGGCAACACAATTAGGAGCAGTAAATGGTAAGAAGATATTCATGACGCAAGAATTGGGCCAATCTCTGGCGTTTGGCGGGACCAAAGTGACACCAACGTCCAAACGACTTTGGGTTTGAGCTTGGTCGCATGGATGAAACCTGTTTCAGTATTAGGTGCCTTGCTATCTAGGGCTGACAACGGCAGTCCTTAGTCAAAGAACAAATATTGATGGTTAACTATCGCAAGACACATTGTTGGAAGAGGAACCGGCCTCTCTGTTCAAGCTCGTATCTCCGATTCATCGACAAGAGGGACCGCTCGAGCCGGTCAAGATCGACGGTTCATTACTGGACTCGTTCTTGGATACGACCGTTATTCCTCCTTCCAAGTCAAGTCAAACAGGAATAAGAAAACGCGGCGAGGTACCAACTCCCTCGTTATTAGTTCAACGAGTCTTGGACTTGGTTGGCTACGTCTCCAAAGCAGACCTTCGTCAATATCACATCATTGACCCTGCGTGCGGGGACGGTTCCTTCTTGAGAGAGTGCGTCTCTAGACTAAGGGATACTTACACTAAGGCAGGACTTGATCCCCTTAACGAAAACCACGCTCGACGCATGATCTCCGGAATACAGCAACGCGTTGCTGGAATTGAACTAAGTTCAACCGCGGCGCGCAAGGCGGCTCTCGGTTACCTCGAACCCCTCAAAGACTTAGTTAGAACAATCTTAGAGAAGGACCCAGGCTACCTCCCACACCCATCTGTATACGAGTACAATGCGTTGTCTCCAGACCTAAGGCCCAATGTTCTATTCGACTTTGTCGTTGGTAACCCTCCGTATGTGAGGCATCCGAACCTCTCGAAGAAACTGAGGATGGTCCGGAGGGAGGGCTATCTTGCTGCGACCGGAAGATTCGACGAATACGTTCTGTTTTTCGAATTGGCGCTGAGGCTTCTAAAACGGAAAGGGACCTTGGCCTTTCTGTCCTCGGATCGGTTTCTTACATCAAGTTATGGCTCTGGCTTACGCAGACTCCTGCTAGATCGTACTCATATTTCATGGATAATTAGACTTCCTGAGGAAGTCTTCGAGGGGGTTAGCGCATATCCGATTGCCACTGTTGCATCCAAGATTGAGGATCACGGACAACTAAGCGCAATCACAAGATATCTCGACCTCAGGGGAAAACGAGCCTTCAAATCGTTCAATTCGGAAACCAAAATTTTTCCCCCACCGGGGGCGATCGAAATCCCCCAGTCGGATCTTGGGCCTGGTTCATGGTCATTTGTTCCGCGCTGGGCCAGTGAGTTTATTGGAAGACTTCGGAAGTCAATGCCTCATCTCGACTCTATCGCCGAAGAAATTCGGAGTGGAATCGCCACAGGAGCGAACGACGTGTTCGTATTTCATGGGAAACCTAGCAATATCGAGTCTGAGCTCCTACTACCTGTGTTGGCTGCCCCAGACATTCAAAAAGGGCAAATTAATTGGAGCGGAAATTACGTTCTCAACCCATATCAGATCACGAATTCTGAACTAGGTCCCGTTGACCTTGCCAGGTTCCCGCGAGCTAGAGCGTACCTAGAGTCGCAGCGAGGATTCCTTGAGGAGAAGTATCATTCGAAGAAAGCAGGAAAATCCTGGTACGTCACCCACGACATTATCGATTCCAGGATGCTATCAGCAAAGAAAATCGTTACACCGGACTTAGCAACCTCCAACCGCTTCGCCGTTGACACTGGCCATTTCGTTTGCTTGAACACATGCTACGTTCTCTTATTTCCAGAGCGAACGCCCCTCGAGACGCTTGCAGCCATCCTTGACTCGTCCCTGTTGGAATTCATTTTCAAACTCGCAACTCCCAGAGCATCGGGAAACCATTATCGTTACATGAAACAGTTCATCAAATCGCTTCCTGTGCCTGACCCTTCAAATATGCCGTCAGACCTTATCTCACATCTCTCTTCCGCCTACAGAGATAAGGATTGGAATGCCATCAACGAAATCGTTTTTGACTTTTACGAAGTTCCTGAAAGAGCTAGGCGCAGAATCTCGGATTCAGTTTCTCAGAGTCAGCCCTGAATCCCTTGCGACACGAAACAGGCGGGTTCTCAGCCTTGCAAAATCGCTCTCGTTGATCAAAACTGCGTCCGCATAGTCTGACATCAGAGAGGCGACTCCGAAGGAATATTCGACCATGTCCTTGTGAACGAACGATTCGTAATTCAGCGCGTTTGAGCGATCTCTTTTCTTAACTCGGCGAAATCTGGTCGAGGTATCTGCGTAAACTCCGAATACGTTGCAATCTCCCACTCTCCTAATGACTAGGTTCAACTCCTCAACTGCACGAAATCCATCGACGATAAATCCGGAGAATGATTCTGCGGCCTTAATTCGTAGAAGATCCTTTACCAAGTCTTTAGCAAACGTATCTCTTCCCTTTGTTCTAAATTCGTGCCGCACAAATTCCAAGAGGGTCAACTTGCCAGGATTGGACCTGTGGCGAGCTCTCGGATAGTCACTTGCTCGAATCACCTTCCAGTTTGACCTCTGAGAAAGCATTTCTGATGCTGTAGTCTTACCAGCACATTGCGGACCCACAATGAGGATTAGGACCGGTTCTTCCATGATGAGTGCAGCTTCACCTGTTCGCCTTCGCGAACACGGATTTGGCCAGAGGCAAAGCGTTGAATCTCCTCAAGAGAAACCCTCGCGGTCAAGAGCGATTCATACTCCGAAAGCCGTTCGGTAACTTTGTCAACATTGGGCCTTCTGAAATCATAGTTTAGGAATTCTACCATCGGAAGCGCGTTGTAGACCTTGTTTGAACCCTTTGGTACAAAATAGAAGTTAAAATCGTCTGATGAGAGCCAGGAGTATTTCTTGTTCTCTTGTAGAACTTCGCCTTCGAAAGATACATGACCCGTTTGTGTATTGGTAAATATGATCGGCTGGTGGTTTGGCAAAAGAAGAGACATGCCAGATTCCAGGGCAGCTCTGGGATCTCTCGCGAATAAGTCCTTGAGTTCATTTTGGGGTTTGCTCTCCCACCATTGCTTGAAATAAAACCCGGGTCCTCTTGGCTTTCTGCCGAATGCGTTCAAGTATACTGCAGTCTGCTCTAATAGATAGAATGCGCTCCTAAATGGTAGCTGAGCCTGCAGATTTTCAGAGGCGAACCTCAAGAGAGCAACCATGTCGTTCTCTTGAATTTCTGGGTATTGAGCTGGAATCCGAATGGCCTTAACTGAATGGAGCCCAAACAGAAACTGGAGATGCTCAAACTTGCGGGTTGAAGAAGTCAGAATGAAGATAGGTAGTCTATCGGGAACCAATCCTGACATACCGACCACGATTTCTTGGATAAGCTATCCCAGTCATTGAGAGGTCAAACTCCTTTTTGAGACGGTCCATTATTGCTTTGCGCCGGCTCTTTCTCGCAAAACAATAGACCAAAGGACCCATTGACGACATAGACGCAGCATCTGCGCCAAACTCCTCTGCTCTTTCCATAATGTCCAAGGTATCCCTAGAGTAGAGTGCAATTTCACTCCGTTTCCAAAAGGTGTTTCTGAGCAGCTTAAGCATCTCGCAAAACCGACTATAATTCTGAGTCATGACCGTCGGAAGGATTCCAAAGAAACAAACGCGGATGGTTCGCGCGACCTCATCTACAGGAAGAGGACATACCTTCCGAAAGAAGGCTTTTTCCTCGTTTTCCGAAATTCGCCGTGTCCTCGGGACTAGTAGCAACACCGGCCAAAGTGGCATTGGGATGCTGCTAAGCGCAAGAGCACGCCCTCTTTTCCAAGCAAAAGAAGATGGGGTAAAGTTCTCGACGTCACCCAATTTGGTCTCGTGCCCTAAGTCGACAGCCAGTCTTCCTTCAAAATAGGTGCTAATTCCTACTCCTGAAGTTCCTCCCCGGTGAGCTAAGGCAACCACTTCATCGTTCGTATACTTTACCCCATTGTGAACGAAGATCCCCTCGACAACTGCTAGTCCCATTGAAGTGAAACATCCCAGACCCTGATGTGAGGGCAACGCCTGAAGGACCTCAACCTCGCACTCAGGTAATCCTTTCGTGTTCGTTACTCGATTCACGATCGAACGGACATATTCTATGGCTTCGACATCCATTTTCAGGTTGCAAATGATATTGCTTCGACGAGCTGACCGTATACGGATTCGGTTGACGGGGGACCCAATTCCAAATCCCAGTCCACCGTTTACTCTTCCCAGACCACCATTCATTTCAAGGAGAGAGATGTGGATTCTGGGATAGGAGCGTACCTCAACCTCAGGACGAATCAAGACTTGATGGTACCTCACGACTGAAATCCTTCCAGACCCTTTCAAAATGCGTCGAGTACGGTTCGGTAACCCTACCTGAGGCTCTACCCAGGAATGTCAAAGAATTGCGGGATACTAGTCCCACGAAATAAGACCCGAAAAAAGTGTGGTCGTCTACTCGGAAATAGTTCACTGAAGGAGTGCAAGAGTACCATCGCACTTGCATGTTTTCCAATCCCATCTGAAGGAATTTGCGGGTTTGCAATTTGATTATGCTCGCGAGGTCTAGCCTTTCGGGGGCATCTTCCTCCTTTACACGCATCTTACATTGCTCTGACTCGGGGTCAAGTATCAGGAGGCGTATTTTTGCACCTTTCTGATTAATAACATGCAAAAGATCCTTGAAGTCGCTATAGAATCTAGTCAGACTCTCGGCCTGTATGTCAAGGCGTTCGTGGCATTTTGCTAGGTATTTCTCATAGATCTTTCTTTGACTTCTATCCTCATAGACGTCGACTAAACCCCAGTCCGATAATCGTTGAATGCCTTCTCTTCGGTTCTCCTGAACCTTCACCACATAAAGTGAGAACCAACCGACGATCCCAGAAGCAACAAGGGACGTTCCAATGTCCCGCAAGGGGGACTGCAACGCAGTTACGAACACTAATCCAATTACAAAGGCACCCAGATTTGTTGCGAAGATCGCCCAATATGTTAACAGTTTTCGAAGCGTACGCGCTGCCGACCATTTACTTTCACCCGTCATGGGTAGATGGCACTAATCGAGCATAATGAGGCTATCTGCTTCTCATCCTCTCGAAAAACCATTAGCGACTGTAACTAGGCCGTGACCTCTTCGATAGTGCCCTTCACGCTGGCTGGGTCTTCGTCTTCTGCAGTGCCAATGCCAAGATTCTTCGCTGATAGCTTTTCCCCAGCACCTTGTCGGCGAAGTCTAGTTCAGTCGAGTACCTAACCTCAAAAGGTGGGCTGTACCACCTTCTGAAAGTCATCTCTTCATACAATTCCTTTGTGATTCCATTCGTCGGATCTTTGACGATGTTAGACACGCCATTACTAGTCCTCATCAGCGAGTAATACTCATCTCGAGGCGTGAAGAGTGCACTAATGACGTGCCCTCCGGGTTTCGTGACCCGGAATAGTTCGTTCACGTGATGTTGCTTGGAATTTTCGTCAGTGAAGTGGCAAAAGACGTACATGTCTAGACACAGATCGAAACTATCAGAATCAAATGGTAAACCGTCATTCAGGTTTCCAAAACGAAAGTGTATTTTTCCTCCTAGGCCCCTTTCTGTCGCAAGCGACTTCGCCGAATTCAATGCAACGCGAGAAAAATCAATGGCTTCTACAGCGGCACCGAATGAAGCCAAGTAAACGGAATTGCGCCCGTTTCCACATCCAACGTCTAAGGCTGATCTGACCCCTTTCAGACTCAACAGTTCTTCAAAGAACGTCAGTGCATGAGACGGACTCCTGCGATTGCTCCCGGGAATAATCGGGTTGGTGTACTCCGCGTCCCACAAATCGCTCGCATTCAAACGCTAAGTCACGGCTTCTCCCGCCCAGCATGTGGGATATCTGTTAGAGAGGTGAAAATCTTCTTTCGCTGCCGCCGAGCTCGTGAAAGTTCCAAATCCGCCCCGGGAGACTTTCCGAGGTACAGGAATGCGTCCGCCCTATCAAGCCATGACTCGTCCCACTTGATGTAATCCTCCCATTTCAATGGATTTCCCTGTTTCTTAGTTTGAAGGTCAACAAAATGAGTTAGATGCGGGATAAATGGAAAGTGGCCTTTTCGATAGACCTCCACACCCGCGTCAATAGCTTTCTCAACATTGCTTTCGACCTGCAGAGGATCGCTCGAGGTGTACGGGCCTGCAATGTACACTCGCATGGGGGGAACGTAGAAGCCTGATCGATGAAACGACAACCAATCAAGGACTCTTCCTGGGCTGAGTCTCTTCTTGTGGAAGCGATAAAGGAGAATGCAAATCGTAGCGATCAACAAGAAGGCAAAATTTCGTTCACCAATAGCGCTAGTCGGAAACCATGCGAAAAAGGGTAGGGCATAAACAGCGTATATCAGAGAGAATGCAATAAACCAAAGAGTGGTGACTCCTCTCCGGCGCTGTCCTTGCACGTCGCCGTCAAACCTGTATTCAAGGGCCTTCAACTGGTCCCATACAATGAAGACTGCGAAGATCGCCGCCAGAAGAAGAAGTTGTAAGGTAAGACTGGGGAAATCAACCAATAACAGCCAGTAAAAGGCTAACAAGATAATGTCGAAAATAAACCGAAGCATCCCATATCGGTTCTCGACATTTATTGGGCTGTGTCTTATCGAGATGTGATAACCCACCCAACTAGTTACTATCGTCAAGTAGGCTAATACCAATCCTCCAATCTCTAACTTGCCGTGAATATTCCAGACAAGCCAAGGCTGTTGCAAATAGAATAGCAGCAAACTAGGTTGAAATCCGGGCTGCATCATTATTTGAGCGAAACTTATGCTAATGACGGTTGCGAAGAGCGGATCTATGAAATCGATTGCGATTCGTTCTTTTTCGACACTCAAGGTGCCCCATTTTGATCAAGGCAATGGGTTCTTGAAATTATGTCTCAGCTTCTGTTGGGCAAATTCCCATTTCGCCTCGGAGTCTTGAGAAACCTGCTCATCACTACTCTGATCCAAATACTCCACGCCCCGAACCCCAAATCAGTATCCCTCGCAATTCTCCGACATCTTGGTAGAACACTCAACAAGCGCACGGTCTTTTTTTCGCAAGACAGAATCACGCTTAAGAGGTCTTGATCATGTGGCCGAACTGTTTCCTAGCCTCTAATACCGACAGATCGTATGAAAACGCTTCTGAAGTCACCTCCGAAGCCTGCGACGACTCTTGCGGATAGGTTGGGAGAGAATGCTTGGTGGCCGAGGATCATTGTGGTGGGTTCGTAGTAACCGACTGTTTTTGAGTGGTCGTTTCGAGCTGTTGTAGTGCGTTCATGGTTTTGTTTGCGTGTGGCGTGGTGTGGTTTCTATCCAAACCGTATGGTTGAGCTATGTTCTTCTCTTTGTGTTCTCGCCGTTGCCAGCCCTGACTGTTACCGTTTACGGTTACCAGACCCGTTACCATTCGAGAAATGTGAAAAGTAGTTGCTCCTCGCGGCACAAGACTTGCGTTTGGGAAGATTTTCGTGAAGGAGGGTCGCTGGTTTCAATCTTGTCTCCCCATGATTGCGGATAGCCGGGGTCATCGACCTGATTGTCCCCTTGGAAACGCCTTGAAAACGGCTGAGGGGCCATGACGATG
>Ga0066709_100004253_pt1 | contig 11342 bp, 14 predicted proteins | sample GraSoiAngelo_158_FD_79665 | JGI IMG/M metagenome (GOLD analysis project Ga0066709, IMG submission 79665) | Grasslands soil microbial communities from the Angelo Coastal Reserve, California, USA - 14_1009_16_30cm | ecosystem: Environmental > Terrestrial > Soil > Grasslands | place: USA... | reverse complement strand
TTCGCCCGCGAGCTGGGCGTGTGCCCCACGTTCTTTCGACCGCCTCACGGCAGGCACACGCCGTTGATGGCGCGTGTCGTCCATCATCACGGTATGACGATGGTGGGATGGGACGTTGCCGCCCACAGCCGCTCCTCCGACGACGGCCGCGCCCTGGCGCGTCAGGTGTTGCGGCAGGTGCGGCCGGGCTCGATCGTGATGCTGGGCGACGGCCTCGACGACGCGCGGTCCACGGACAGCCGGGCGATCCTGCGCGCGCTGCCGATCATCGTCGACGGTCTCCGTGATCGCCATCTCCAGCCGGTGCGGCTCGACGAGCTCCTCCGTCTCCCTCCGTACGGAGGAAGCTGCTGACGCCGCACCCTCAGATCGAGCCGAAGAACTCGACGAGGGCAGACGCGACCTGGTCGCCGTGCGTGAACACCCCGAGGTGGCTGGCGTCGGCGATCTCCACGAACCGGGCGTTCGGGATCCGCGCCGCCGCCTCCCTCGAACGCGCGGGCGGCGAGTCGACGTCGTGCTCGAACGCCAGCACGAGGCAGGGCGCCCGAATCGAGGGCCAGGCGTCGGTGCGGGCGACGTCGAGCGACCAGCTCAGGCACGCCTCATACTGACCCAACCGACCCGGGTTGGGCCACGGCGGTTGGTCGCCGATCATCGCCAGCCACGCCTCGACCACCTCGTCCTGCTGCAGCGCCTGATTCGGGAGGTACCGGAGCGTCTCGGTGGCGTAGAAGAGACGCGGCAGGTCGTAGTCGAGGCGGGCCATGTCGCGCTCGACGGTCGTGATCGCCTTCTCCCACGCGGTCGCCACGTTGCAGCTGCCGAGGAAGGCGGCGGCGCGCACCCGATCGGGGTGTTGGATCGCGAGCGTCTCGGCCACCCAGCCACCGAGCGAGTAACCCGCGAACCGGGCCGCGCCGATGCCGAGGTGATCGAGCAGACCGAGCGCGTCGGCCGCGAGGTCGGCGACGGCGTAGGGCGGGGGCGGAGACGATGAAGGCGCGACACCCCGGTTGTCGAAGGTGACGACCCGGTAGCCGGCTGAGGTCAGAGCGGGGACGAGGCCGAGCTGCCAGGCGATCGCAGGTTGTCCGCATCCGCAGATCAGCACCACCGGGTCCGCGTCGGGATCACCGCCGACGTCGAAAGCGATGTCGACGTCACCCAGGCTCACCGTCGGCATCGACCCCTTATACCTCACGCGGCGCGCCCCGTCGACGGGTACGTGGATCGACCAGTTGCTCCATGTGATCCCCTTATCCTGGATCGATGCTCGCTCGACGCGGCCTGGTGCTCGGCGCCTGCCTTTCGATCGTCCTCCTGTCACCGGCGGCCGCGCAGACCCAGGCGCCCGCTCCGACCGCGGTCTCGGGCGAGCTCTTCTACACGACATACAGTCCGCCGGCAGTGAAGAAGGTCGCGTTCACCTACGACTCATCGGGATTTCGGATCGGCCGGCGCGTGCTGATCGCCAACCTGCCCGGCGCGGACGGCATCGTGTTCGCGCCCAACGGCAAGCTCATCGTGGGCGGTGGCCCGACTGGGACGGTGTTCGAGGTCGATCCCAACTCCGGCGCGGTGCAGTCGGTGAAGTCCGGCGTCGCCGGCGCGTACCACGTGAGCGTCGACCCGAACGGCAAGCGCGCCTGGACCGCGGGTCTGCCCGGCACGCTCGCCGAGGTCCCCCTCGAGCCGTTTACCAACGGGACCCCGCGCCCGATCACGGGCGACGATCTGCTCGTCACGTCGGTGGGATTCGCCCTGGGCAAGGCCTTCTACACGTCGAGCGACGCAAACGGCGGCGGGAACTTCGGACGGATCGACCTCAGCACGATGCGCACGCAGCGGCTCCTGAGCGATCTGCGAGGGGCACACGGCATCACGTTCGACTCCTCGTCCGGCTCGCTGTTCCTCTTCGGCAGCTTCTCGATCCTACAGATCGACTCGGGCACCCCGACGGTGGTCTCGTCGCAACGCAACGTCCTGGGGCTGCGCTTCGACCAGGGCACCGTGGACGGACGCGGCCATCTGTTCGCGGCCGACAACGGCGGCAAGCTCGTCTTCGTCGACTACTCCGCGACGCGCCGGATCGGCGACGAGCGGAACCGGGTGGAGACCCGTTTCCTCGACCCCGCCCTCGACGACCTCGCGCCGCTGACGGGACCCGGCGCGAAGCCCGCGGCCGCGGCGAAGTCACACACCGCCCTGTTCCTGTTGGTCGGGGTCGCGCTCGCCGTCGTCATCGTGGCCGCGGTCGTCACCCGACGGCGGCGCGCGTAACGACGCGAGCGCCATGGATCCGGGTGAACGCGTGCGCTGGGTGCTCGAGACGGCGACCGCCGTCCTCCATGGACGGGTCTCGGCGGAGCAGGGCACCCAGGCGGTCCGTCTCCAGCAGGACCAGCTGGTCGTGCTCCTCCGCCGCGACCGCGACGCGGTGACCCGGCGGGAGTCGGAAGCGGTCGCCGTCCGTCTGCGGCTGCTCGCCGAGCAGCTCGTCGACTCTGCCGAGGCGCGCGACGATCCCGAGGGCTATCTGGCGCTGGCCGAGGCCCTCGGGGAGATGGCAGCCGTCCTGCGGTGAAAGCAGCACGCAGTCGGGCAGAACCCCTGGGAAGGGAAGGGCCGAGGGTGCCGCAAGAGGGGGGAACCGCAGCCCCCTCGGCCGAACCTTCCACCTGACCCTTCGGCAGAACCCGGGCCGAACTGTAGGGAAATCTCGGCGCCACGGGTGTCAACCCCCGCCTGGGTCATCCTGAAAATGATCCTCAAGCGCATGCATCGCGCTTTCGATGAATGGAATGCGAGTTCTCCTGACAAAGGCAAAGCCACCGGAAGGTGGCGACGCAAAGTCACGGGGCCCAGCACTGTCGACGATGACAGGAGCGGCCGGCCGGACTACCTGGAGGTGTCTCCTCGGCGACGGGGCGGGGCCCACGGGCGGATGAACGGGGCCTCGCTCCATCCATTGCAATTCATCGAGCCGAAGGAGCAACACCCATGCTGGAAATGCTGCGCAAGCGGCGTGAGGACGACGAGGGCTTCACCCTCATCGAGCTCATGGTGGTCGTCCTGATCATTGCGATCCTCATCGCCATCGCGATCCCGACGTTCCTCGGCGCCCGTCAGCGCGCTCAGGACCGGGCCGCACAGTCGAACGTCCGCAACGCCTTCACCGCGGAGAAGACGTTCTACACCGACAGCCAGGCCTACACCCAGACCGTTTCCGATATGACGGCGATCGAGCCGTCGCTCACGTACACGACGAACGCCGCCTCGTTGGCCGCGACCGGCAACCTCGTCTACCTGAACGTCTCCACGACAACCACCACCAACGACACGGTGATCCTCGGTGCGCAGAGCGGCTCGGGCAAGTGCTTCTGGCTCAAGGACAACACCGCAACGGGCACGAAGTACGCGACGACCACCGCCACTCCGTGCGCCAACCCGGGAGCGGCTGCCATCACCGGCGCCTCCTGGTAAGCCAGCAGTAGGACTCCTGTAGACACCCGAGACCCTGAGAGGGAGCGGCTCCCGCCGCTCCCTCTCTCGCGTCCGGCGTTAGGGTCGACGGCGTGCGGATCACCGACCTCCGGACCCCGGCACTGCTGGTCGACGTCGACGCGCTCGAGCACAACCTGGCGACGATGGCCGACGCGTTGCCGGGCGCGCGGCTGCGTCCCCACGTCAAGGCGCACAAGTGCACGATGCTCGCCCAGCGCCAGTGCGAGCTGGGCCACCCGGGCTTCACGGCCGCGACGATCCACGAGATCGAAGGCCTGGTGGCGGCCGGGCTGGTCGAGGACCTCCTGCTCGCCAACGAGGTGCTCGACGCCCACCGCCTCGGGCGCCTGATCGTCACCCACAACGCGCGCATCACCGTGGCCGTCGACTCCGAGGCGACCATCGATGCCGCGGTCGAAGGCGGCCTGCACGAGGTGGTCGTCGACGTCAACGTCGGCATGCCGCGCTGCGGCTGCCCGCCCGACGACGCGGGCCGCCTGGGCGACCTCGCCCGTCGCCGCGGGCTGTCGGTGCGCGGCGTCATGGGCTACGAGGGCCACATGGTGCTGGTGGCGGACCGCGACCAGCGGGCCGAGGGTGTGGAGAAGGCGATGCTCGACCTGCAGCTCGCGCACCAGGCCGTCGGCGGTGACCTCGTGTCGGCGGGCGGCACGGGCACCTACGACCTCAACCGGTGGGCGACCGAGATCCAGGCCGGTTCCTACGCCCTGATGGACACTGCGTACGCCAAGACCGGCGTCCCCTTCCGTCAGGCCCTTACGGTGCTGGCGACGGTGATCTCGGTGGCCGCGGGCTGGGCGGTGGCCGACTGCGGGCTGAAGGCGCTCGGCATGGACCACGGCAACCCGTCGATCGACGGCGCCACCGTCCTCTACTGCTCCGACGAGCACATCACCTTCGTCCCCGACGAGAGCCGGCGGGTACGCGTCGGCGATCGGGTCCGCGTCATCCCCGCGCACGTCGATCCCACCGTCGCGTACCACGCGCACCTCTACCTCGTCGACGGCGACGACGTGGTCGACACCTGGCCCGTCGACCTCCGCGGCTGGTAGCCGCGAGGGTGCGCCGCGGCCTCGCCTCGCCGCGCGTTCTTTTCGCGCTCAACCACCGTCGCGGTGGTCGCGCGTACCGAGAAGTCGAAGGCGTGCGTGGCGTACCCGACGGACCTCGGCCGCGACCGCCGGTTGTCGGCGGGTGAGGTCAGCCCACGTGTAACGGAGAGGCTGCCACCCTGCATCGACGAGGGCGTTCTGCCGTGCGAGATCTCGCTGGAGCGCGGGCCCGGACCCGTGCGTCTCGAGCCCGTCGAGCTCGATGAACAGCTTCGCCTCCGGGTACGCGAAGTCGACGCGTGCTATCCAGGTGCCGTCGTCGGCCAGCACGTCGAGCTCCGGCACTGCGGTCGGAAGCGCGAAACCTCGGGCGAGCGACGAGAACTTCGCCTCGAACACGCCGGCCGGGCGGGGGTTGTCGCGCTGCTCGTCGAGGAGCTTACGGAAGACCCGCACGCCTCGCCTCCCCTTGCGCGCAACCCGCTCGAGCGCTGCCTCCGTGGCGTCGAACGCGGCCAGTCGAGTGGACAACGCTCGATGCAGTGCATGGGCCACCGTTCCGACCGGGGCTACCGCGGCCAGGTCGACCAGCGTGCGCATGGGATTCGTCACCGAGATGCCTCGACGCAGAGTGGTGTCGGCGCGCTCGAGATCGGTTGCCCGGTGTACCACCACGTTGCGCAATCGGTGGTGGAGCGGGCGAGGCACGGCGATCTCCACCACGTCTGGCTCCTCGTCGAGCAGACCCCAGATCCACGCTGCGCTCCGGTGCGACGCGGCCGACTCCGCTCCGGCGGCGAGGCACGCGGCCACCACCCGCTGCTCGTAAGTGACCGGAGCGCCGGCCACGCGGTACACACCGCGATGCACCCGCTCCCACCGCCCGCTGCCCAGCAGACGTTCGATCATCCGGTACGTGATGAGCTGCATCGCCTGGTCGTGCGTGATGAGGCCCAGCTGGCGTTGGGCGATCGCAGCCAGCCCTCGCTGGATCACGCCCGACAGTTCAGCAGGGGGCTACGACATCATCCCTTCTCGTCGCGCTCAGCCACCGTGACGGTGGTCCAGCGCGACAAGAAGGGTGGTGGCGAGGGCCGAGAAGGCCCGGAAGCGGTGGGAGACGGCCTGCTTCTCGGCCAGGGTCATCTCCGCGAACGTGCGCCCGTCGCCGTCGTCGGGGACGAAGACGGAGTCGTACCCGAACCCGCCGCTTCCGCGCCGCGCTCCGGTGATGACGCCGTCGACCGCGCCCTCGGCCACCAGCTCGCGCCCGTCGGGGAGGCAGGCCGCCGCCACCGTGCGGAAGCGGGCCCGGCGCGAGCCCGGTGGCACGCCGGCCAGCGCGGCGAGCAGCTTGTCGACGTTCTCGTCAGAGGTGGCCGCGGGGCCGGCGAAGCGGGCGGAGCGCACACCCGGCGCGCCGTGGAGCGCGTCGACCTCGAGCCCGGTGTCGTCGGCCACCGCCGGCTCGCCGGTGGCGTCGCGCACCGCGCGTGCCTTCAACAAGGCGTTCTCCACGAGCGTTGCGCCCGTCTCCTCGACATCGGGCACCGACGCGGGCCGGGCCACCACCTCGAAACCGTCGAGCAGGTCCTCGATCTCGCGGGCCTTGTCGGGGTTGGCCGTGGCGAGGACGAGCCTCACGAACGCGGCGCGGGCGGTGTCGCCAGCACCTCGGCCTGGTGGTCGAGGATCTCGGCGATGCCGTGCTCGGCCAGACCGAGGAGGTCGTCGAGCTCGCTGCGGCTGAACGGAAGTCCCTCGGCCGTACCCTGCACCTCGATGAAGCGCCCGGTGGACGTCATGACGATGTTCATGTCGACCTCGGCGCGCACGTCCTCGGAGTAGTCGAGGTCGAGCAGCGCCACCGCGTCGACGACGCCCACCGACACCGCCGCGCAGGCGGCTTCGAGGGGATGGGCCTGGAGCCGTCCGGCCTGCACCAAACGCGTGCACGCGTCGTGCAGGGCGACGTAGGCCCCACAGATCGAGGCGGTGCGCGTGCCGCCGTCGGCCTGCAGGACGTCGCAGTCGATCAGGATCTGCCGCTCCCCCAGCACCACCATCTCGGTGACGGCCCGGAGCGACCGGCCGATCAGCCGTTGGATCTCCTGCGTACGTCCGGATGGCCGCCCGCGCGCGACCTCTCGATCGGTGCGCTCGCTCGTCGACCCGGGCAGCATCGCGTATTCGGCGGTGACCCAGCCCTTGCCCCGGCCGCGCATCCACGGCGGCACCTTCTCGTCGACCGATGCGGTGCACAGCACGCGCGTCCGCCCCATCGAGATCAACACCGACCCGGCCGCGAACTCGGTGTAGTCGCGCTCGAACACGATCGGACGCAGCTGGTCGGGCTGTCGCCCGTCGCGCCGGGCGCTCACGCGACGGTGTACCGTGTGTTGTGCGCGGCGAGCTCGGCGGACGCACCGAACGCGTCGGAGCCCTCGTCGAGACTGCGGACGGGGTCGAGCGTGGGCCACAGGTGGGTGAGGAGCAGACGGCGCGCGCCCGCCGCCCGGGCCGACGTGCCTGCCTGGCGGGCGCTCATGTGCTGCACCTTCCCCTCCTCGTCGGACGCGAGCGTTGCCTCGCACAACGCGAGGTCGAGCGCCGGTCCGAGTGCCTCGAGCGACCAATCGGGACCGGAGTCGGCAGAGTAACCGAGCGAGCCGCCGCCACCATCGATGCGCACCGCGAGCGTCTCGACCCCGTGATCGGTGCGCGAGAAGGAGACGTCGAGCCCATTCACCGCGACGCGATCGCCGTCGGCCACCTCGTGCCACGCGAACGTGGGCTCGAGGTCGAAATAGGCGCGGTCGCGCAGGCCAGGCGGTGCGTAGACGGGCACACCGGCACGCGCAGGGGTCCCGTAGCGGCAGGCGACGAAGTAGCCCTCGAGGTCGTGCCAGTGGTCGGGGTGCTCGTGGCTGAGCACGACGGCGTCGACGTCGAGCAGGCCCACGTGCTCCTGCAGAGTCGCGAGCGTGCCGGGGCCCGCGTCGAGCCACACGCTGGTGGCGCCACTGCGAACGAGGTAGCCGCTGCACGCGCCGCCCGGCCGGGCGTACGAGCCCGAGCATCCGAGCACGGTCACCGTGAGGCCGCTCACCAGACCCACGCCTCCGCCCCTCCGAGCTCCGGCCCGAGCAGCCGGCTCCCCAGCTCCTTGAACCAATCGATGTCGCCCGATGAGACGAACCGGTGACGACCCTTGCCACCGCCGGTGCCCGACCGGCGTACGAGCCCGGTCTCGTGCAGCAGGGCGCGCACCTCGAACGCGGTCTCGTCGGCCGACGAGACGAGCACGATCTCGCGGCCCATGACATCGCCGATGGTGCGGGCGAGGAACGGGTAGTGCGTGCAACCGAGGAGCAGGGTGTCGACGCCCGCGTCCTTGACCGGCGCCAACAGCCGCTCGGCGAGCACGTGCACCTGTTCGCTCCGCGTGTCGCCCCGCTCCACGAACTCGACGAACCCCGGGCAGGCCGCGCACGTGACCGTGACGGGCGCCCGGGTGGCGGCGAAGGCGCGCGGGTACGCGCCCGAGCCGATGGCACCGACCGTGCCGATGACGCCAACGCTGCCGTTGCGTGTGGCGCGCACGGCCGCCCGCACGCCCGGGTCGATCACACCGACGATGGGCACGTCGTGCTCGAAGTGGAGCAGGTCGAGCGCGGCGGCCGACGCGGTGTTGCACGCGACGACCACCATCTTGACGTCGTGCTCCGCCACCAGCAGCTCGGTGATCTGCTGCGCGAACTCGCGCACGTCGTGGAGCGGGCGAGGCCCATAGGGGTAGCGCCCCGTGTCGCCGAAGTACACCAGGTCCTCGTCGGGCAGCAGGTCGATGAGGGCGCGGGCGACGGTGAGCCCCCCGAAGCCGCTGTCGAACATGCCGATGGGCCGGTCGTCCACGATGCGCTTATGCGGCGGCCATCAGAAGTAGACGATCTTCTCGGCCCGCTCGACCACGTCGTCGATGTCGTCGGTCCAGGCGCCGGTGGAGAGGTACTTCCAGCCACCGTCGCTCGAAAGGGTCACGATCACGCCCGTGTCGATCTGCGCGGCCGCCTTGGCCGCGCCCGCCATGGCCGCGCCCGTCGAGATGCCCGCGAACACACTCGCCTCCTCGGTGAGGCGACGCGTCCACTCGATGGACTCACGCGGTCGCACGATCACCTTGCGATCGAGCACGTCGGGATCGAACACCTCGGGCACGAAGCCGTCGTCGAGGTTGCGGAGCCCCTCCACTCGCTCTCCGGCCGGGGGCTCGACCGCCCACACCTGCACGTCGGGCTTGCGCTCCTTGAGGAAACGGCCGACGCCCATGAGCGTGCCGCTCGTGCCGAGCCCGGCGACGAAGTGGGTGATGTCGGGGCAGTCGCGCAGGATCTCGGGGCCCGTCGTCTCGTAGTGCGCGCGCGGGTTGGCGGGGTTGCCGTACTGGTAGAGGAACGCGACGTCGTCCATCTCCTTGACCAGACGTTGCGCCATGCGGACCGCGCCGTTGGACCCCTCGGCGCCCGGCGAGACGATGATCTCGGCGCCGAAGATCTCGAGCAGTTGCCGGCGCTCCACGGAGACGTTCTCCGGCATGACGACCTTCAGCCGGTAACCCTTGAGCCGGCAGATCAGCGCGAGCCCGATCCCCGTGTTGCCCGACGACGGCTCGAGGATCGTGCACCCGGGCGTGAGGGTGCCGTCGGCCTCAGCCGCCTCGATCATGAACTTGGCGATGCGGTCCTTGACCGAGCCACCCGGGTTCTGTCCCTCGAGCTTGACGAGGATGCGGACACCCGGGTTGGGGCTGAGCCGGCTGACCTCGACCAGAGGCGTGTCACCGATGAGGTCGAGGACGGAGCGGGCCGCGGGCACGACTACCCGCCGGCGACGGCCGGCAGGATGGAGATGACGTCGTCGCCCGAGACCTTGGTGTCGAGCTTCTCGAGGTATCGCACGTCTTCGTCGTTGCGATAGACGTTGACGAACTTGTGCATCGTGCCGTCGTCCTGCACGAGCTGCCCGGCGAGGAGCGGGAACTGGCGGACGAGGTCTTCGAAGACCTCGCCCACGGTCGACCCGTTGGCCTGCACCGTCGCTTGACCGCCCGCGCTGTTGCGCAGGACGGTGGGAAGACGAACTTCGACCGGCATCCTCCTGATCCTACCGACGTTCCAGAGCAACCGGCTCTTCCGTGACGGTGCCGTCGACGATGCGGTAGGAACGGAGCCGCGGCTCGGCTTCGCTGAGCGACACGATCACGTAGTGCCACGCGGGGTCGGGGGCCTGGGCCACGTCGGTGGGCGACGGATACGGCTCGGTGTGGGTGTGCGAGTGGTAGACGCCGATGATGTCGAGGCCCCGGCTCTGCGCGTCGCGATCGGCCCGCAGCATGTCCTGGCTGTTCACCGTGTACAGGCGGGCGGATGCCGCGTCGTTGCGACAGCGGTACGCGACCATCACCTTGCCCGTGCCCAGGGGACCGGCCAGCAGACCGCACGCTTCGTCGGGCAGGTCGTCGAGACTGTGGCCGACCATGGCGAAGTACGTGAGCTCGCTCAGCCGCAGCATCGGCGCCGAGGGTACTGCCGGTAGCGTGGACCCGGCATGGCATCGAAACGCCCGGCCGGGCCGAAGCCCATCGCCGCCAACCGCAAGGCCCGTCACGACTACGACGTGATCGACACCTTCGAGTGCGGGATCGTGCTGGTGGGCAGCGAGGTGAAGTCGCTCCGCGACGGCAAGGCGCAGCTCAAGGATTCGTACGCGCGCGTCGAGTCCGGTGAGCTGTGGCTTCTCGGCGTGCACATACCTCCGTACTCTCACGCGCACGGCACCGACGGCCACGAGCCCGAGCGGCGCCGCAAGCTGCTGCTGCACCGGTCGGAGATCGACGAGCTGGTCGGGCGGACGCAGCAGGAGTCGCTCACGCTCGTTCCGCTGTCGATGTATTTCAAGGACGGAAGAGCCAAGGTGGAGCTGGCGCTGGCCCGGGGACGCAAGCGCTACGACAAGCGCCAGGTCATCGCCGAGCGCGACGCCAACCGCGAGGCCGAGCGGGCGATGTCCGCGGCCCGACGCGGGGGCGTGGGCAACCGCCGGAGGATCTGACGGTCACGGCCGGCCGGTACACTGGTGCGGCAACACAGCGTCATTTGACATGGGGGTGCCAGGTCTCGACTTCGGTCGTCGAGACGGGAGAAGCGAGCCGTGGTCTCCGGAGCCACGTAAAAGAGCCGGAAAACAAACACAAACGCCGACGACAACGTCGCGCTCGCTGCCTAAACCACAGCGATGTCCGGCCGGTCCCAGCCCTGCGGGCCGGGTCCGGGCATCATTTCGCAGGGCTCACCTGACCGGCCTCGTCAACGGGTCGGACAGGGACACTTCAGTTGACTGGGGCTCCTCGCCGATGCCGGCGACAGCGAGGAGCCCGAGATCTCACCGCCGGCTGCGCTCGGAGAAGTCCCGTCGAGAAGCTGAAGGACGCGGGTTCGATTCCCGCCACCTCCACCGTTCTCACGTCACGCCGCAATAGTTGCTGCTCGGGCCTCCCTCGAGGAGGCACACCAACACTTCTTGTCGTACGCAGCGGTTCACGACGGTCGCGTACGACAAGAAGGGTTGGGGCGAAGCCCAGGAGCCCCCAATCCGATTCGGATTGGAGGCTCCCGGGGTTGCCATGTCACGGTCGTCGCCAAGACCGTGACTCAGCTCTGGGCGATCCGGTCGTGCGGCTCAGCCGTGCGAGAACCCGTACTT
>Ga0066709_100004252_pt1 | contig 11344 bp, 12 predicted proteins | sample GraSoiAngelo_158_FD_79665 | JGI IMG/M metagenome (GOLD analysis project Ga0066709, IMG submission 79665) | Grasslands soil microbial communities from the Angelo Coastal Reserve, California, USA - 14_1009_16_30cm | ecosystem: Environmental > Terrestrial > Soil > Grasslands | place: USA... | reverse complement strand
TCCTGCTGCGGTCATCACCCGGCAGCATCTCGATATCTTGCGGGGCTACTCGTGGCCCGGGAACGTCCGCGAGCTTCAGAATGTCATCGAGCGGGCGGTCATCCTTGCGCGCGGCGGCCCCCTGCGGCTCGATCTCGCCCTGCCGGCCAGCCACGCGGACGTCGCGCCGGACGGTCCCACCACAGAGCCTGCTGCGCCCGGACCGGCAGGATTCGTCACCGTTCGCGAATTCCGCCAGCGTGAGCGCCAGAATCTCCGGGCGGCCCTCGTCAAGGCGGGCTGGAAGGTGTACGGGCGCGACGGCGCCGCGGCGCTGCTCGGGATGAAGCCGACGACGCTGGCGTCGCGAATGAAGGCGCTCGGAATTGCACGTCCCCGCGGCGCGCGGGGCCCCTTTTCTACTTGAGTTCATTCGCGATTGCGGGAATATTGTCCCGTGGCAGGAGTCCAAGGTGCAGGAGTACACAATGAGAAGCTTGAAGCGGTTGCAATCATCCAAGCGGGGGTCCGTCCACATACGGCAGGTTCTGATGCTCGTCGTCGTCGTGACGGGTGTCGTCGGAGCCTATTTCGCGTCGGGCGGCGGCCAGAACCTGGCTGCGCAGAACCGTGATCAGGCCGCGCTCCTCAAAGGCACGGCGAGCTTGACCGGAACGGTGGATGCCAGCAAGCCGTTCAAGGCGGCGCAGGTCTTCATCCGCAACATCGACAAGCGGATGGTGTACATGGTCTACACGAACGCGGGCCGCTTCAGAGCGGTCGCGCTGCTGCCGGGCAACTACGAGATCAACGTTCAAGCGAGAGGGCTCGAGTCGGACGTGCAGAAGCTGGTCGTCAAGGCCGGCGATCGTCCGGACGTGAAGCTGTCGATGCGCGAGGCGTCGAGCAGCGACCGCTTCCCGAGCGCGGTGCAGATACCGGCGCGGCGAGAGGTCACGCTCCAGAGCTACGACGAGATCTATCCGCCGGGTCCCGGCAAGCAGGTCACGGAGGAAGTCTGCATGGTCTGCCACGGCGAGAATTTCTTCCCGATGAGGCCCAGGAACGAAGCCGGATGGCAGGCCGCCATTGATCTGATGACGGGCAAGAACCTCCAGGACCGCGACCGGGTCAGTTCGGCCGAAGGCATCCTCGCTCCGCCGGCTTCGGGTTTTCGATTCGGGAACCAGGACAAGAAGGACGTGCTCGCCTACCTGATCAAGAACTTCGGCGCTGACAGCAAGCCGAGAGCGGTGCGGTCGGACAAGGAGGTGGTCATCGATGAAGCCAAGCTCGCGAAGGCCGAGTTCATCGAGTACTACCTGACGCCGGACGCAACCAATCGAGAAGCGACTGGCGCACAGCCGCAAGGGGAGATCGCCCTCTCCCGGAACCGCATCGCCTACACGGTTCAGCTCGACGCCAACGGCAACGCGTGGGCCGTCGACCGCGGCGATCCCAATCGCCTGGTCAAGCTGGATCCGCGCACGGGCGCGCAGAAAGACTTCGTCCTGCCGGATCCCAAGGCCGGCGTGCACGAGCTCGTCATCGATCGCGACGGCATGATCTGGGTCCCGGAACTCGGCGGCCAGCCTCGCACGAGGGACTACCGGATGCTCGGCTTCAACCCGATTAGCGAGAAATGGCAGTTCCAGGTTGTTGCCGATCCCGACAACGCCATTCGGAACCCCAACAAAGTGGGGATGCATGCCACGACGATCGACTCGAAGGGCAATCTCTACATGAACTGGTTCATGAACGGCGCGATCGGCAAGTGGGATCGCGAGAACGGGAAGATTTCCATTTTCCGCATTCCGACACCCGGCGCGATTCCCTATGGCATGGCCATCGACAAGAACGACAACGTGTGGTCAGCGCTCTGGAACGGCGGCAAGATCACGAAGTTCGACACGACGAACAACCAGTGGACGGAGTTCACGCCGCCGACCTATCCCGCCAACGTCCGGCGCGGCGTCGGCGTGGATTCGAAGAACAACGTGTGGTTCGGCATCTACGCGGCCGGCAACCGCCCGGGCAAGCTGGCCAAGCTCGATCAGGCCACGGGGCGGATCACCGAATGGTCGATTCCCCACCGCGGGTCGCAGCCCTACGAAGCCACTGCCGATCTCGAGGACAACATCTGGTTCCCCGACACGGCGCCGCCGGTCAACCAGCCGGTGCTCGGCAAGTTCAATCCGCGTGACCAGACGTTTACGTTCTACCCGAAGCCGATGGTCGGCGCCGATTCGCCGAAGCTTCAACATACGGTCGACGGCGCCGTCTGGTACACGGAGCGGACGGCCACTCTCGGTGCAACCGGATTCGGCGTGCTGTATCCCGACATGGACAAGATCACGACCCTCGCCGGGCACCCGTTGAACGGGCCTCCCGGCTATGCCTTCAAGGCAGGCGCGCCGGGAAGGGGAAGCAGCAAGTAGAAAAGGACTCGAGTCTAACCGGCTGAACCAGAGGAGCGTGTCATATGTATGGTCGAGTTTGGCCCCCGATAGTTGTTCCCTTCGTTGCGATGTTGCTCCTGCCGGCGGTGGCGATCGGACAGACACGGCCGGCGCAGTCCCGCACGGCGAAATTCGAACAGTCACGGACGCCGTGGGGCGATCCTGACATCCAGGGGACCTGGAACAACGTCACCGCCACGCCTCTTCAGAGGTCTGATCAGCTCAAGGACAAAGCGCTGCTGACAGACGAAGAGGCGGCGAGCTTCGAGCGGGAAAGGCTCGAACGTCAGGCGGAGGGCGAAGCCAAGCCCATACGGGAGCAGACCCCCGGACAGCGCACCGGATACGCGGCGAGCATCTGGTTCGAGACGAGCAGCAAGCTCTCCGAGAACCGGACGTCGCTGCTCGTGCAGCCGGCCGATGGACGTCTCCCGCCCCTGACGCCTGAGGCCCAGAAGATTGCGGACCGGCAGGCGCAGTCGCGAAAAACCAGTCCGGCCGACAAGCCCGAGGATCGGGGTCCCTACGAGCGGTGCATTACGCGCGGTTTGCCCGGCGCGATGATGCCCGGGTTCTACAACCACAACTACCAGATCCTCCAGATACCGGGTTACGTCGTGATGATGGTCGAGATGATCCACGACGTGCGGATCATCCCGATGGACGGACGTTCCCATGTCGGCAGCGCCATCAAGCAGTGGCTGGGCGACTCGCGCGGCCACTGGGAAGGGACCACGCTCGTCATCGAAACCACGAACTTCCGCGACATCGAACAGCGCAACGGCGGCGCCTTCGGTCCCAGTGAAAGCGGCAAGGTGGTGGAGCGCTTTACGCGCATGAGCGCCGATGCCATGGATTACCAGGTGACCGTAGACGACCGCGTCTGGTACACACAATCCTGGACGGCGTCGATTCCCATGAGGAAAGTCGAAGGCCCGATCTACGAGTACGCGTGTCACGAGGGTAACTACGGGCTGCCGAACATCCTCGCCGGCCATCGGCAAGAGGAGAGAGAAGCGGCCCAGAAGCGCTGATCACCATGGAAAAGGATCGAGGGCACTCCCGCCGGCGGTTTCTGAAGACCTCCCTCGTCTTTGGCGCAGCCGGCGTGACGATCCCCTCGATCGCGCCGGCGAAGCCAGTACGACCCTCAGCGAAACCTGCGGGCGCCGGATCCGAGCCGATCGCGGAAACGGCATACGGCAAGGTGCGCGGTCTGACGTCGCCCGAGGGCATCAAGATGTTCCGGGGTGTCCCCTACGGCGCCAGCACCGCGGGCAAGAACCGATTCATGCCGCCCGTCAGGCCTGCACCATGGTCCGGGGTTCGGGACGCGACCCTCTGGGGATCGAAGGCGCCGCAGGTGCCAGGCGGCGGGCCAGAGTTCACGATGATCCTCGATCGCGTGAACGGCATGCTGGGCGCTCCCGGCGAAGACTGTCTCGTCGTGAACATCTGGACGCCGGCGCTGAAGGATGGCCGGAAGCGTCCGGTCATGGTCCGTATTCACGGCGGCGGGTACACCTCGAACACAGGCAACAACCGGATCTACGCCGGCCACAACACGGCGCGCCGCGGCGACGTCGTGTACATCACCGTCAACCATCGACTCGGCTGTCTCGGCTTTCTCAACCTTGCCGACCTCGCCGGGTCGGAGTACGCCCTCTCGGGCAACGTCGGCATGCTCGATCTCGTCGCGGCGCTCGAGTGGGTGCGCGACAACATCGAGAATTTCGGCGGCGACCCGCAGAACGTGTTGATCTTCGGCGAATCGGGCGGCGGCATGAAGACCTCGACGCTGCTCGGGATGTCGGCCGCAAAAGGACTCTTTCATCGTGCCGGGATCGAAAGCGGCGCCAGCCTCCGGACAGGATCCCGTGAGCAGGCAACGAAGCTTGCCGAGCTGTTCCTGAAGCGTCTCGGACTCGACAAGTCGCGCATTTCCGAGCTGCACAAGCTTCCTGTCGAAATGCTGCTCGAAGGGCAGCAGATGGCGTCGTCCACCAGGCTCTTTCCGAAGGATCCGCCCCCGCCTGGAGGATTCGGCCCGATTCTCGATCCCAAGATGATTCCGCAGCATATGTTCGATCCGTCTGCGACGCCGCTCGCCGCCGATATCCCGATCATCGTTGGCACGACGAGAGACGAGGCGACGCTGACGCTGGGCGGCGATGATCAGTTCTATAGACTCGACGAAGCCGGGCTGCGCGCACGCGTGCAGCGACAGGTCGGTGCCGAGGCCGACACCGTGGTCAGCCTCTATCGCCGCCTCTTCCCGTCTGCGTCGGACGGCGACCTGCTCGTACGCATTCAGACGGACAGCGGCTTCTGGACGAGCGCGATTGCGCTGGCCGAACGCCAGACGCAGCAGGCAAGGGCGCCCGTATACATGTTTCGATTCGACTGGAAGACCCCGAGCTTCGCCGGCCGATTTGGCGCCGTCCATGGAAGCGAGATCGCGTTTGTCCTCGACAACACGCGGCACATGCCCGTCCTGACGCACGATCTGCCTCAGGCGCACGCCCTCGCGGCGAGGATGAACGCCGCCTGGATCGCGTTCGCACGCACCGGGAAACCGCGCGTGAGCGAGCTGCCCGACTGGCCGGCGTACACCCCGACGACCCGCGCGACGATGTTGTTCGACGATATGTGCAGGGTGGAGAACGATCCGGATGGCGAGGCGCGGCGGTATTGGGCGCAGGCGAGGGCAAGGACGTAGGCTGAGACGGCTATCCGGGGAGGCCTTCGCGAAGCTGTCGCCGCGCAAGCCGACCGAGACGCTCGCAGACTACATTCCGCGGCTCGCGTCGGTGCCGCTCGACTTCCAGCCGGGCACGCAATGGGCCTACAGCCCCGCTGCAGGCATCGACGTCCTCGGCCGCGTCGTCGAGGTGGTGTCCGATCTGACCTTCGATCAGTTCCTGAGGCAAAGGAACGCAGGCCTTCAGCCGTCCACCATTCGCTTTCCCCTGGAAAACCCGCGATTTCCTCGATAACCCCGCCTGTTTCGCCTGCATCGTGGCTCGCGGCCCATCGTCAACAAACGCCGCTTATCGTCGCTGGAAAGCGGTAAAGAGCACGAGCGGTTCTTCGATCCTCGGGCGCGTCGCTCCGCCAACCGGTGACGATTTCTCATTGGACCGCGCCCGGCTGATTTCGCTCGCGACTGAAAATGCTGCTGCCCAAGCAGGTGGTGCAGTGAGCGCGCGCGTCCTCGCCTTCCTCATGCTCGTCGGATCGCTCGTGGCCCTGCTCGCGTGGTCGATGCCATCGGCGGCGGAGCTCGACTGTCTCTCGCTTGCCGCGAGGACCATCGCCGAAACAGTCGTAGGGGTATTCGTCCGATAACCCTTAGCATCAGATGATGACAAGGGTTTTTCACGAGGAAAATACCATGAGCACATCACGTCCAGACCGCGACGACGACGAGCGCGACCCGTTCGTTGACGCCCTCGTCGCCGACCTCATGCAGGCGCTCGAACGGCTCGACGGAGACGCGATCGAATGCCTGGAGACCGAGCCGACCTTCCTGGCCCGCGTTCGTGACAGGTTGCACGACCTCGCGCGCGAACTCGGCCACAACGACTATCGACACCTCCCCGTCGAGCAGCGCCTAAAGATCGTCATGCAAGCCGTCGCCGGCGTCTACTTCGCGGCGCCGACGCCTACCCGCTAAGCCCACCAGACCGGCGAGCCCAGCACCGGCTCCGCCGTCCCCCGGAGAGAAGTGGGGCAAGTCAGCGACAACCCTCTCCACGATCCGGCAGGTGAACACCGAGTGATTACCATTAGCAGGCGCACGAGCCTACAAACTCAGGCTGGCGCAAGATTTGTGCAGGCCCGGTCACCGCAGACCAAGCTGCTTGTGGTTTACTGGGATGGAGCGCGGCCGCCAGGACGGGCGACGGTCGCGTCGAAAGCGGGCCGCTGGCGCGTTATGGCGCGCGAACGGCCCTAGCCCGTACCCGCTTCCAGGCCGGTCTGGGGCTCCCCTTTTTTTAACGGGACCCTGCACGGCGCGCGCCTCATCAGGCGCCAGAAATGAAGGTTCCGATGCCATCTGCAGATACCCGTCTCGCCGAGCTCCTCGCTGCCGATCCCATCGCCCTGATCGATCGACTCGAAGACGACGCCTTTGATCCCTCCGATCCGTACCTGGGGGGGATCGAGGCCCTCATGCGGTCGTCGCTCCCGATGGTAGGCGACGTCGACGATGCCCGCGACGCCGCGCTCTTACGCGAGACGTCGGCGGGGCGGACACTCGAAAAAGCGGCCCGCTACGTCGGCTTCGCTCTCGCCTTTGAGTACCTCCGCTTGCAGCTCGGCACTGCGGCGAACCACGACGATTGATGGTCGACGACGATCTCTGGTACGCCCCGCTGCTGAAGACCGCACGGGTAGTACCGCGTGAGCCCGAGCCGCTATGGGAAATCCGCAGCGCCGAGGCGGTCGCTTGGGCGGACGGGGAGCGCGCGCATTTGGAGCAGGTGTGTGATGCCCAGCTTCACTTGCCCGGTTCGATTCGACCATCGAGGAAGAATGGTGGATTGAGCCGGTAATCCGCCACCTCAGCGATGGACCATTCAACAGCGATGAAGCCGGACGGATGAGCCAAACTCACCGGTGTCATCTGGCAGATCGATCACGTGCGCCAGTAAACGCGGCGCGGTTCCTCAGTGAGGCCTGACCAGCTTCCGCAACTCGACTCGCAACGCCTCGTAATACGCATCCTCTGGGATGACAGCGCCGACAACAGCCGTGACGGCGCCAACGAGTGGCTCGGCGCGTGCGTTGTCGCGGGCGCCTGCGGCCACGGCTCGATCCACGGCCGCTTCCAGTTGTTCCTCGCCCAGGTGCTCATAAACGAACAGCGCCAACCGGTCCAGCTCCTCGTCCCACGCCATCACACGCCGCCTCCTCGCCGAGAGGTAAAGCAAAAGCGCCAGCCCCAAGGAGATTTCCCGAGGGCCGGCGCTCCCAGCCCGCGCCGGAGGACCGATCCGCAGGCGAGGTTATGTCTGTCTGGTATCGGATCGACCCCGCGGGAACTGTAGGGCTGGACACCTGACGAATGAGCACGGACGCCATCTGGTTCGCGCTCGGTGCCGATCGCGACGGCATCCTACGGCTCTCGAAGAACGACAAGAAGCACGCGATCGAGTTGGCGCTGAAGACATGGCCGGAGCGAAGCCAGCATAAGATCGCCGACCAGATCGGCTGCTCGCAGCAATTCGTATCGCGCGTCAGGGCACAGGTGACAACCGGTTGTCACCTGCCAGATCGCGTCACCGGGAGAGACGGCAAATCCTATCGCGCCAGAACCGACCGCCGCTCCTGAAGACCGCGCGAATCGAGTGCCCCATTGATCGGTGTGATCCCGCGAGCTATTGCAAGCAGTAGCGGTTACAAGAATGTCGAACGGCCGACGATCGTAATCGGCGGGAACGTTCACACCCGACATCAGGCTTCAGGCGACGGGCTGCAGCCGGCTGCTCCTCACATCAAGTTTCAGGCGACGGGCACGCCCCGCGCCCCAGACGTACCGCGCGCCGATCCGTCGGTAGTAATCGGGCGACCACTGCGGGCCCGGACGCACGGCGGGACGACGTTCCATTGGGCCACACGGCGTACAGGCGCCACGCGGCTACTTATCGGCAACGTGCAGGTTCCATCAACAGCCTTCAGGCTACAGGCTGCTGACTCGGGCCTGTCGCGTCGCGTGACGCCCGCGGATCACGCAAGCGACCGCGCGCGGAGATGCGCGAGGCCGAGAGCGAGCACCATCGCTGCCACGGTCATGAGCGACGCTCGCTGAATTCCGTAATACATCGTGCGGCGGACGACATCGAAGAACGTGAAGCCGGTGAAGAGCAGTGCCGCGACGATGACCACACGCCACCTGAGCGAGACGTCCGGCAGCCGGTCCACGAGGCACACGACCGCAGGTGTGCCGAGCAGCAGGACATAGTCCCAGCTCTGCGGCGACAGGAGCGGCACGAGGAGCATCAGCATGGCGACCTCGAGGTAGTCGGGCTCGGTCACTCGCGCCCGCGCGGACCATACCCACGCGACCAGTGCCAGCAGCCAGAGCCCGCTGACGACCGCGAGCGCTGCGGCCGCAGAGCCGGGTCCGATCCATTTCGCCCACATGGTCGCCAGTGAGATGTTCTGGAGAGAAAGCAGGTTCTCTGGCGTCGTGGACGTGACCGTCGTGTACCAGGTGGAGAGAAGCGTCAGATTGCCGTACCAGCCGTAGACGATGATCGGGAGCGCCAGGCCGGCGACGATCCCGGCGATGGACGCGAGGACCGCTGTGATGCCGCCGGCGACCGCGACCCAGGGCAGCAGCACGGCACCGTTGGGCTTGATGAATACGGCCGCCGCGACGAGCGCGCCCGCGAGCACGAAGCGGCGCCCTTGCACTGCGGTGAGCGCCAGCACGAGCACAAGACCGAACAGCACGTTGTCCTGCCCGAAAATCAGCTCTCTCACGTAAAAGCGTCCGAGCAGCAGCGTCGCGAGCAGCGCCAGCGCGAGTTCGCCGTGGCGGCGCTCGGGCAGGGCGCGGACCGACCGCCGCACGAAAGCGACGAGCAGACCGAACGAGAGGAAGAACCACGCCGCGATGGCGGTGTCTTGATTGATCAGGGCCAGCGGGATCGCGGCAACAGCGAACGCGGGGAAGTACTTGAACTGATAATGACCATCGTCGGGCCGGAACAGCGGCTCTCCATGGAGGGCCCGCTCCCCCGCAATGCGGTAGACCACGAAGTCATAGAAATCGCGCTGCCGCGCAAAGCGGGCGATCCCGAAGATCGTGGCGGCCACGAGGAAGAGGCCGACGGTCCAGAGCAGTGCGCGAAGGTTGAACTTCATCAAGGAGGACGTAGTGTGCCACACTCGCATCGCGCTCTTCAGCCCCGGTGGCCGACACCGTATCCTCGACCCGGCAGGCTGCGACGGCAACTGGAAGGATCGCATGACAGAAGATCACGACCCGCGTCGCGTGCTGACAACCCGCCGTGACTTCATGGGCCTGCTGGGCCTGAGCGCTGGCGTCGGGCTGGCTTCAACATTCGGCGACGACGTCGATCTCCTCTCCACTGTGCTGCAGCCAGCGAGCGGTGCCCGCGTGAGCTTCCCCAAAGGAGCGGTCATTCGCACTGTCTTGAGCGACATCTCTCCCGAGGCGCTCGCCGGCGGCACGACGCTCTTTCACGAGCACCTGTCGCTGACGATGCCTGAGGAGGGGCGCGGACGTGGTGCGCAGCCTCCGCCCGGGCCACCGGCCGACGCAGCACTGCCTCGCCGCCTGCCGGGGGGCCGACCGATGGGGTCGGTCGGGACATACACGAAAGACGTCAGCCTCATGATTGACGAGGTGAACGCGGCGAAGAAGGACGGCCTGGTCTGCATCGTGGATGCCGGGCCGACCGACCTGAAACGCAAGATCGAAGATCTCAAGACGATTCAGACGCGAACCGGCATGTACGTCGTCGCGAGTGGCGGGTTCTTCAACCAGAGCTCGTTTCCGACGGACCTGTCGGCGAAGTCCGAGCAGCAGCTGGCCGAGGAGATCGAACAGGAGGCGCGACGTGAGCGATACGGCGCCTTCGGAGAGATCGGCCAGTCGGCGACGATGACCGACGACGAGCGCAAGGTGTTCCGCGCGGTCAGCAGGGCTGCGATTCGGACCGGCATGTCCGTCTTCACCCACACGCCGCACGAAGGGTGCAAAGTGTGTGCACTCGAGCAGCTCGGCATCTTCGAGCACATGAAGGTCGATCCGCGGCGCATCTGCATCGGCCACCTGGCGGACATCCGAGACGATCCCAAGGCGGAAACGCACAAGACCATCGCCAGGCGCGGCGCGTATGTCGGATTCGACACGGTTGGCATTCCGACGGGGCTGTCGGACGAGGCCAAGGTCGGGATGATTGTGGCCGTGCTCGAGGCCGGGCTCGAGGATCGCGTCCTGCTCTCGTCCGACATGGCAATCGAAGGACTGCTCAAGAAGAACGGCGGCGGCGGGTACTCGCTGGTCTTGACCGACTTCGTCCCGAAGCTGAAGGCGGCCGGGGTCAAGGAGGCGACGCTCCACAAGATCCTCGTGGACAACCCGCGTCGTTTTCTCGCGTTCGTGCCAAGGGTTGCGTAGCCTACGCGAGGCCATCGCTTCGGGCATACGTCTGATTGGCGCAGCGATACAGGAAGCCCGACGCGACGAGCGCGTCCACGACGGCCTCGCAGGTGCGGGCGTCGATCCGCCACAACCGTCGCATCTGCCACGTTGTCAAGGAGAGGCCTGGCATTTCGAGATACTCCCCGCGTACGCGGTTGATCCACTCCGTGAGCGGTTCCTCACTGGCCGGCATTTCAAGCACTCCCAACCGCCTTCAGTACACACGGCGGTTCGCTGCACGCGCAGTGACCGTCGCTGCGAGCTCCGAGCGACGTCGCTCGGTTGCGGCGAGCGGGCCGCGGCACACGGCGGCGCCGCGGCACGCTGGTAACGGATTCAGAAGCGATAGCCGAAACCGAACGTCATCACGTTCGTGTTCAGGCCGGTCGCGCTCAGCGTCGTGTCGGCCGCAATCCGCGAATAGCGGTAGCCGACGTCGACAGCCCAGTGCGGTACGAGCGGCACCGCCACGCCGCCGCCGAGCATCAGCATGAAGGCGTTGCTCGAAGGAGGCGCTGTGTAGCTCCCTGTTGACACGAGCGTCGAGGTCACGTCCGTACCAATCGCCGGCGCCGAGCCGTCCGGCATCGTTCCGCTCGAATACGTGAACTGCGCCGTCGGTGAGAGGTGAGCGGCGCCAATGCCGCCGAGAACATATGGCAGGACGTGGACGTTGGCTGGAATCTCGGCCCGCACACCCCCGACGCCGTACCACGCGGGAAGT
>Ga0066709_100004251_pt1 | contig 11346 bp, 15 predicted proteins | sample GraSoiAngelo_158_FD_79665 | JGI IMG/M metagenome (GOLD analysis project Ga0066709, IMG submission 79665) | Grasslands soil microbial communities from the Angelo Coastal Reserve, California, USA - 14_1009_16_30cm | ecosystem: Environmental > Terrestrial > Soil > Grasslands | place: USA... | reverse complement strand
TGACACTGGCGCCGATCACCTCAACTCTTCGTCATGATTCAGCCGTCGCTCGTGTCAGCTGGCAGGGAAGGAGAAGCTGCCCAGCACCTGCTGGAAGGCGGCATCGTAGGTACCGCCGGGCGCCTCCTCGATCTCAAAGGTGTTGCCCTGGCGCTCGAAGACGACGATCACGGCGCCATTGGCTGGGCCTGAGTCCATCACGACGATCCGGTCGGCGGCGATCCCCGCCACCGTCGTCGGGGTCACCTGGTTGCCTTCGGTCAAGCTCGCCTCCGCCTGGTCTTTCGGCCCGGTGACCACCCGCACCTCGATTGGCGGATTAAAGGTCCCCGAGGACGGCACGTGTGCGGGAACGCTTGCTGGCGGTCCGAATGCGACCACGCTGACGGCGCCCCCGGATCCGGGCTCGGCGGTATAGTCGCGCGAGGTCCAACCGCCGGGGAAGCACAGGTGATAGCCGAGCGTCGTGTGCTCGTAGCTCTGGCCCGCCTTGCAGCCAACTGATGACGAGGCCGTTGCCTGCAGTGGGGGAGGCTGACTCTGGTCGTCGGCGCATCCGGTCAAGCCCGCGGCGCTAAGCAGGCTGAACAGTACCGCCAAAAAGCGGACGAGGGCCACCGTCGAAGCGTACAGCAAATAGTGCCGCCGAAAACACTCTTAGTGGAAGAGTGCGCCCGCCAGCCACCAGCAGGCGAGCACGCCAGCAATGGCGGGCGGGATGCCACCCAGCCGGGTCAGGATCGCGACGATCTGGGCGGGAATCACCCAGAACACGGAAACCGGATCCGCCTTCAGGACTCCGACCCGCGCCTGTTCGGACACCGGGCCCGCCTCTTCGTAGGAAGGGAAGGCGTGCGCGGCAAATGCCAGGCCAAGCCACACCTGCACCCAGGTGACCCAGGTGACCGGAAGCTCCAGGACTACGCGCGGCGTGAGCGAGGGCGCCAGGCACACGACCCCGAGGATGAGCAGGACGAGGGTGGGGAGGTAGGTGATCGCGATGGCTGTGGAAAGCCGAGAGGGCGCCTCGTAGACCGTATACCCGGCCGGGTCGTCAACCCGGAAGTACTTGACTTCGTCGATCGCGAGCCCGGCCCGGTGCGCGATCGTGTACTGGATGGCGGTGCGGACAACCACCGCCGGGAAGCCGAACAGATGGATGGTGCGAGCGATCAGCAGCGGGAACGCGCGAATCATGCTGATCTGGGCGGTTGCCTTCGCCAGCTGGATGGTGTAGGGCGCCCCGCGCTTCACGGCGACACGCGCGACCCCGCCGCCCCGGATCGCCGCGAATTTCGCTACCGTGCCGCCGCGGGTGACGGCCACGCGGGCGACGCCGCCGAGGCCATGGGCACCGGTTCGAAGGATGGGCGCCGCCTGTGCGCGCCAGCGAGCCCAGGGCAGGGCGCGCAAGCTCGACCAGAGCTGCTCGAACAGCGAGGGCGGCCGCTGGGGGTTCGGCGGCGCGGGCCTTACGGTTGGCGAGTCCGGCGCAGGCGGGCCGGAGCCGGACGGCAGACCCAGTGGGAGATCCTCCTGAATCGGGTCCAGGGCCCCGCTCATTTCCCACCCGCCGGCGGCGCACTGGCCTGCCGGATCTTGATCAGAAGGATGTCCTGCTCCTTCTGGCTATCGAGCTTGATTCCCGGATCAAAGCTGCGGGCGGTATACCAGGCGGAAAGGCCGGCCTTGGGATCCTTGTCCAGGAAGTAGCAATACGCTTCGTAGCCCCAGGCCTTGGGCGAGTTCGGCACCGATTCGACAGCCCGCTCCATCTCAGCCGCGCAACCGATGTAATCGTTGGTGGTCAGCCGGGCCTTGCCATCCTGGTAGTGCCGAAAGCCATTCCACGCACCCGGGAGGCCGGCGCCCGCCATGAACGTGAGCGCCAGGGTGACGCCGAGCACCGACAGCACCCACCCCGGCATATCGGGCAGGCCACTTCGAGCGCGGCGCAGTGGCTGGAGCGCAGCCTCGTAGCGCAACAGCCGGTCGGCGATCTCGGCATCGGAGACTTCCGGCAAGGCCGGGCGGCGCAAGCGCTTGGCGTCGCGCAGCAGCATCACCGCGCCGTTGACGTCGCCGGCCGCATACCGAAGGTCGGCCTTGAAGACCAGCGCGTCCCGGGCCCCCGGGTCCCCGCGCAGGGCGCGATCGAGGTAGTCATCCGCCACCGCGGTTTCGCGCTTCCAGAAGGCGATCATGCCCTGGCCCAGCAGGGCGGCGGCGTTCTTGGGCTCGCGGGCGAGGACCGCGTCGTACTCGATAGCAGCGCCGGCGAAGTCCGAGATCCGGATCCGCGCCAGCCCCAGGAGCGTGCGGGCGTCCGTGAAGTCGGGATGGACCTCGATGATCTTGGTCAGCAGCGTGACCGCTGGTTGTGGGTCTTGCGCCCCGACGAACGCGTAGGCGAGGTAATAGGCGGCGTAGGCGTCGTCGGGACGCTTGCGTACCTCGGCGGCCAGCAGCGGGAGGGCGCCTTCGAAGTCATGCCGGCGAATCAGCGCCAGGCCATCGTTGATAGACATGTCGGGGCCTGTCGCGAGTAACGCCTCAATTCAGAAGGCCTTGCGGGCCAGCGCTTCGCCCTGAGAGTTGAACCGGGGACCTAGGCCGCCTTGTCCAGCCACCGCTCGGCAATGAAGGCGAGAAAGGCGCGGTCGAAGTCCAGGCCCTGCAGCTTCGCGGTGGCGGGCCAGCTCGTCCGGACCTCGTCCTGCAAACGACGATATTCCTTGAGATCGAGTCCCTGGGCGAACTCCCAGGCTCGGGCGGCCAACTCGGCGTTAAGGGGTTTCATCATGACTCTCCTACCAATTACAACGTGTCCAACCGGCAAATCGATTCACTCGAGCGTTGCGTCACGCAACGTCCAAAGCGCAAGATGGCGCGGTCGGATCGCGTCAATCGAGTCATGCGGTTCCCTGGCGGTCGAAGCGCGCTCATCGTCATTGGCGCCGGGGTGCTGGCGGTCGTTCCCACGATGATCGTGTTGGGAGGCAAGCCGGCGAGGATGGCCGCGGTCGTCGCGCCAGCAGCGGTCGGATCGGACCGCAACGACCCCGAGGTCGACTTCCTCCGCAAGACCCGCGTGGCCCTCGCCACACCGGCGGCAATGCCGACCGCGCCAGCCTTAACCCCCGCCGAAGCGCGCCCGACAGTCAAGCCATCCGTGGCGCCTCCGGCCGCCCCTGCCGTGCCGTCGTTCTCGCACGTCTTTGTGATCGTGATGGAGAACCACGAGTACGGCAGCATCATCGGCAGCGCCGCCGCGCCCTACATCAACGGCCTGGCGAGCACTTACTCGCTGGCGACGAATTACTATGGCGCATCGCATCCGAGCCTGCCGAACTATCTGGCACTCACCGCGGGAAGCACGTTCGGCATAGCCAGTGACTGCACCAGCTGCTACGTCGGGGCAACCAATATCGCCGACCAGGTGGAGGCGAGCGGCCGCTCGTGGAAGGCGTACATGGAAGACCTGCCGAGCCCCTGTTTTATGGGCGCGTCAACTGGAAATTACGCGATGAAGCACAACCCCTTTATGTATTACAACGACATCCGGAATAATGCGGCACGCTGCGCCGCTCACGTCCTCCCCTTTAACCAGTTCTGGGGTGATATGAGCGGCGGCCAGGTGCCGAACCTTACCTGGATCACACCCAACATGTGCAATGACATGCACGACTGCCCCGTGTCAACCGGCGACGGCTGGTTGCGCAATGTCGTCCCGACGATCACCGCATCCGCGGCGTTTCGCAACGGCGGCGTGCTGTTCATCACCTGGGATGAAGGCTCGAGTAGTGCCGGTTGCTGCGGCGACTCGTGGGGCGGACGCGTTGCCACGCTGGTGATCTCGCCCAGGGTGATCAGCGGATTCCGGTCGAGCGTCGCGGAGAACCACTACAGTCTGTTGCGAACGATCGAAGACGGCTTCCATCTGGCGCACCTGGGTGCCGCGGGTTGGTCGAGCAGCACCCCGCTGCGCGAGTACTTCCGCTAACCGCCGCCGAGCCGGCGGATCGCGTCCAGCGAGGCCATGTCATCAATCGATGACAGGTCGCCCGGCGGATCGCCGACGAAGACGTTGCGAATCACGCGCCGCAGGATCTTGCCGTTCCGGGTCTTCGGCAGACGCGGGATGACATGGACGGCCGCAGGCTTGAACGGCTTGCCCAGCGAGCGCTCGACACTGCGGGAGACCGCGGAGGGGATGGGCCCCGGGTCGGCATCGGGCCGCGCGACCGCGAAAACGACCACAGACTGACCCTTGAGCGGATCCGGGACGCCGACCGCCGCAGCCTCGGCCACGTCCGTCCCATCCAGAGCCGCCGCTTCCACTTCGGCGGGCCCGACCCGTTTGCCGGCGACCTTGATGGTGTCGTCGGACCGGCCGAGAATGTACCAGAGACCAGCCGCATCGATCATCGCCCAATCGCCGTGTACCCACACGTCCGACCAGCGTGACCAGTAGGTGTCCAGGTACCGTGCGCGGTCCTTCCAGAATCCGAGCGTCATGCCGAGGTAGGGCTGGCGGATCACCAGCTCGCCGACTTCACCGGTGACCGCCTGACCCTGTTCGTTGAAGACGGCGGCGTCGATGCCCGGAATGGGACCGGCGAAACTCCCGGGTCGCGACGGCGTCAGGAAGTTTCCCGATACCAGCCCGCCGCCACACTCCGTCCCGCCCGAGTAGTTCATGATCGGGACCCGCTCTCGACCGACGACCTCGAAGAGCCAGGTCCAGGCTTCCGGGGTCCACGGTTCGCCGGTCGAGGCCAGAACACGCAGACCAGGGATCGGCTTTCGCGGCGCGGCGCGGTCGCCGGATGCCATCAGGACGCGGGTGAGGGTGGGGGAGATGCCCAGGTGCGTCACGCCCTGGCGCTCCGCCACTTCCCAAACCCGCGCCGGAGTCGGGTGATCGGGGGCGCCGTCATAGAAGACGGCGGTGCCGCCCAGCATCATGCTGCCGAAGACAAGCAGCGGCCCCATCACCCAACCCATGTCGGTGATCCACATGACCCGCTCTCCCGGCCGGACGTCCATCCCCAGGGCCCAGTCCTGGGCACTCTTGATCGGCAGCCCGGCGTGGCCGTGCACGGTGCCCTTGGGCCGTCCGGTGGTGCCCGAGGTGTACAGCAACATCAGGGGCTCATCCGACGCCATCGCTTGCGTGGGCACGCGGTCGCGATCGGATCTCACGATCTGGTCCCAAGGAACCTCCCGATTATCCTTACGCGGCGCGTCGACCCCCGCGCAGTTGACGACCACCAGCCGCTCCAGCTGAGGCAGGCCGTCAGCCGCCTGGGCGGCGACGGGCAGCATCGGGACCGTGCGCCCCCGGCGAATGGCGGCGTCGGCGGTGATCAGGACCCTGGCGTCGGCATCGGCGAGTCGTTGACGGATCGCCTCGGCCCCAAAGCCGGAGAAGAGTGGGACGGCGACGGCGCCCAACTTGGTGCAGGCCAGCAAGGCGACCGCATTCTCGATGACCAGCGGCAGATAGAGGCCAACGGCGACGCCTCGGGCGACGCCAATCGCGTGAAGTCCGGCGGCGGTCCGCTCCACGGCATCCTCGAGCTCCGCATAGGTCAGCCGTCGGGTTGCTCCGCCCTCGGTCTCGCCGATCAGCGCAAGACGGTCGGGATCTGTGCGCCGATACCTGACGACGGCCGAGTCGTAGGCGTTGAGCCGGGCCCCTGGGAACCACTGCGTGAATGGAATCCCGGCCGAGGTGTCCATCACCTCGCGGTATGGCGTCGACCAGACGATCCCGAGCTCCTTGACCAGGGCGTCCCAGAACCAGCTGGGCTCTCGAGCCGCCTTCTGACACAGATCGGGATAGCTGGTGCAGCCGTGGCTGTGCATGAAGCGCCAGAGCCGGCTGCCGCGCGCCTGTTCGTCCGTGGGTGACCAGGCCGGCTCTGCGCTCATCCGCCTTTCATCGTATCGCCGGTCCAGAACCCGTCCGGGTCGGCCCTGCGGATATAAGCGAGCTCATCCGCAGACGGCGGCATGGTCGGCGGGGTGCCCTCGTCGATTGCCAGCGGAAACCCCGTGGCCTGCCGCACCTGCTCCGGCGTTACCCCCGGGTGCAGCGTGACGGCCCGCACCCGGCCGCCTGAGAGATCGAAGACGCCGAGGGTGGTGATCAGCGTTGCCGGACCGCCGCGATGGCGACCGGCAAAATGACCGGGGGACGTGACGTAGTCGACGCGCTCCCGGAAGCGGCGTGGTTCGTGTTCCATGATGAGGACAGTCCGCCCTGCCAGTGAGGCAATATCCCCGCCGCCGCCGCTGCCTGGAAGGCGCACCAGCGAACCGCCGGCGCTTGTCCGGGTGGTGTTGAGATTGCCGAGCGGATCGATCTCCGCCCCACCGATGAACCCGACGTCCACCCGTCCCTGCTGCAGCAAGCTCATCACGTCGTTGAGCCCGAGGCAGGCGACGGCGCCAGCGATGTTGGGCGGATCGCCCATGGTGTAGATAAAGTCCTCGGCCGGCCGATCCCTGATGACGCCGTTCTCGAACAACCCAACCGCATTGGGCGCATGGGTGGCCTTGGCGAGCCCGAAGCCGAGCAGCGGAAGACGCATCCCGACAAAAACGATTTCGCCGTCCCGGATCTCGCGCGCGGCGGCCACCACCATCAGTTCACGCCGGGTATAGGTGGCGATCACGGCGCGAAATTGGCGGCGGCGGCGAGACGGCTGTCCTGGACGCGCAGCCGCCGCGTGGCGTCGTCTCCCATGTGCTGCAGGTAGGACTGCCGGTCGGGGAGAGCGAGGACCCACTCGCGCAGCCACGCCTGGAAACCATCGAGCGTCCGGGAGATCCGGTGGTAGCGTAAGAACGGCTCGAAGTCTCGCCGCCAGTAGCCTTGCACGGACGAGGGCAGCGCGCCACCTGGCTCCTCGACGACGGCGGTCGTAAGAAAGCCGGGGATCACCGTGCGGTTGGGGTCGCTGCGGATCACCTCCTCGGGCACAATCTCTTCGCAGGTGACGATCGTGCGCCGCGCCGCGAACGCGGCCTCGACGGTGAGTCCCAGGTTGCCCCACAGGTGGGCATTCCCCTGCCGGTCGGCGCGCTGGACATGAATGATGGCGACATCCGGCTTCACTGCGCCCACCGCCAGCAGGCTGGGGCCGCCGAATGGATCCTCAACCGGGCGGATGCGCGGGTGGCCGCGGACGATGTCACCGCCGATCCCCGTAAACGTTGGGAGAAAGGGCAGGCCCATGGCGGCGGCCTTGAGCGCCAGTCCGACTGTGAAGTTCGAGTGGTCCTCCATCACGATCCGCCGCGGAACGCCCTGCTCATAGGCCCGCCGAAACCCGTAGCCCGACCCGCCCGCCACGTTGCCGACCCAGGCGGCGATCACCTTCGCGACCGTGCCGGCCGCGATCAGCTGGTCGAACGCCATGTCAGAGATCGGCCCGATCAGCGTCAGGTCGCGCCGCTGCTGCCGGATGATTTCGTGGACCGCGGCAAAGGGAATTCCCGACTCCAGGGCGAGGCCGAGTGCAACGGCGTCGCCGTCGTGGACGTGGTCCGCGATCGCCTCCCGAAGGGTCCGGCGCTTATCCGTCAGTTGTGACTCCAGGCCGGCGCTCGTTTCTCCCGGAAGGCGCGGATGCCCTCATCGGCATCACGGGACGGCGCCACCGAGGCTTTGTAGGTGGCGATGGCGGCGTCCAGGCGCTGCAGGACGGCGGGCGCCCGCTGACCGCGCGTGGCGCGGGTGAGCCCGCGCAAGGCCACCGCACTATGCTGGGCGAGCTCAGCGGCGACCCGGTCGGCAGTTTGCGCCAGCTCGGCCCTTTCGACAACCTGGCTCACCAGCCCGGCGCGCTCGGCGGCCTGAGCATCGATCGACTCGCCGAGCAGCAATCGCATCGCGAGTGGCCAGGCACAGCGCTCCGGCAGGCAAGCCGCCGCCACCGGCGGAAAGGCGGCGAGCCTGATTTCGGGGAAACCGAGAACCGTGTCGTCAGCGGCGATGACGATGTCGCACAGCAGCGCAATCTCGGCGCCGCCGCCGAGCGTCGATCCGTGGATCGCCGCGATGGTGAGCGGTTTGAGATTGAGCAGGAGGCGCGCGTTTTCGCGGACCTCTGCGAGCATGGCATCCACCCTGGCGGCGACGTGATCCGCAACGTCGACCCCGGCCGAGAAAGCGCGCGGCAGGGCGCTGCTCAACACCAGCACCCGGATGGCCGGGTCGTCGCACTGTCGTAGCGCGCCGTTGAGCTGACGTAAGGTGGCGATGTCCAGGACGTTCAGCGGCGGTCGATCCAGCGTGACGGAGGCGACCCCCTTGAGGATCCGAATCATGACTGGAACCGAAGCCTGCTCGGATGCCGCCACCGTCGGTAATGCTAGTACGCTAGCGACATGCAAACGTGCCCGCGCTGTCGCCGCTCCGTGGCGGCTGAGGCCGCCTTCTGTCCGCATTGCGGCGCCCAGCTTCGTACCCAACCGATCCAGGGCGAGATCATCGATGGCACGAAGCGCTTTGCCAGGAATCGGCCGCTCAGCCCGGGTCGTGCGGCTCGCCTCTCCATCGTGCCGGGCCTCGGCCATTGGTATGCGGGCGCTCCGCTGAAGGGCCTGGTATTTTTCGCCGCCATCATCGGGCCGCTCGTGGTCGGGACGGAGCTGGATCTCACGGTCGTCGGGGCCGCGGTGGGGATCCCACTCGACATCGGTGGGCTTGGGCTCTGGGCATTTTGTGCCTATGACGCTTACCGGACCGCACGAAATCGGATGCGCCCGGCGGCCTGAGCGGGACCGGATCCGCAATACGCCGGGCAACCGACGCAATGGCGGTCGCAACCTTCGTCGCCTAATGTCGCGGTGTGGCGCGGGAGCGAAGGGTCCTACTGGTTGAAGACGACCCCGATGTCGCCGACCTGTACGTGGTGCAATTTCGCCGTGACGGCGTGCCGATCGAGCACGTCCGCACAGGCCAGGACGCCGACAGCTTCGCCCACAGTCGGGTTCCAGTTCTCATCCTGATCGACCTCACGCTGCCCGATGTCGACGGACGGGAGCTGATCGAGCGCTGGAGTGGCGACCCGACCTGCGGAGCGATTCCGATCTGGATCTTGAGCAACTCCATTCCCGAGGACAACCTCTGGTGGCACGGAGCTCCAAATGTTCAGCGCTACTTCCTGAAGTCAAGAGTCGTTCTCTCGCGGCTGAGCCTGGAGATCCGGGCCACGCTCGGGCTCCCCTATGGCGAACGGGTCAGCCACCGGATGGCCGGCTAGCCGCAGCCGGCCTCTCGATAATTGCCCAGTGGATAACGGTGCCGCGGTGCTGCCACCTCGGCCCGAGGAGCGGCTGCGCTGGCTCGACCTGATCCCCGTCCTGGCATTCACGATCCTGGGCATCGTGCTGGTGGTTCTGCTGGCGGTGACGCTGGCTCGGTTGAACCGGTCCTTTTACCAGGCCAACCTGGGAACGATCGGCCTGAGCGCGGCGCTCCTGGTCTACCTCGCCTTTGGCGCGGGCATCGCGGTCGCGCTGCGGCGGCTCCGGACACCGCTGGCGTTTCTCGGCCTGCACTGGCCGACGACCCGTGATCTCGGGTTGACGCTGGTGCTGATCGTGCCCTGGTATCTCGGCGTCGGCGCGGTCACCGCGTTGTCCGCGGCTGTGCTCAACCGCGGCGTGCCGGTCCCGAGCAACACCCGGCAGATCTTCATCGAGCATCCGCAGGGTCCCGGCATCCTGGCGCTGGCCCTGCTGGTCACGGCGGTGGCCGCCCCCCTCTGCGAGGAGGCCTTCTTTCGCGGCATGTTGTTCCGACTGTTGCGGACCCGGGTACCGGTGTGGGGGGCGGTGGTGCTAAGCGCAACGGCCTTCGGCCTGGCTCACGCCAGCCCGGCGGTCAGCCTCGCCCTGCTGCCGGTCTTCATCTACATGGGAATCGTGCTGGCCGTTATCTACGCCTGGACCCGGTCGCTGACGAACACGGTGCTGTTGCATTCCCTTAACAACGCCATTGGCACGGTCGCCGTCTACGTGCTGCTCACCCGATCGGTCAGCTGATCGGTCGGGATCAGCGAGACTTTCTGCTTCGGCACCCGGTCGACCACCACCTCGCACGGTGCGTTCCGGACCACGTGCTCAGCGACCCGGCCGAGCGGGCTCTCGTTGGGACGGTTCTGATGGCTGATGCCCATCACGATCAGGTCGGCCGCCTCTTCCCGGGCGATCTCCACGATGCGGTGGCCGGCCTGGCGGGCGACATTGACCTTGGTGCGTGGCTCGATGGCGTGCTGGGTGGCGATAAAAGCCGCCGCGTCGAGCGCCCGCTGGATGCGTGGGTCCTTCTCGGGCATGATCAGGGGCGCCTGGAGGGGGATCTCATGGACGTAGACGATCACCATCTCCGCCTTATGCCCCTGATTCAGGCGAGCAGCGAGCTCAACCGCGCGGACCGAGGCGCCCAGGTCGAGAATCGGAACGAGAACTTTGCGGATCGCCTCCACCGAGCGGAGCGTGCTCGTGGCGCCGCGCGGAGCGGGCGGGGGGACCCGGAGCATCCAGCCAAGCGTGCCGGCCAGGCCGATGACGAAGCCGACCGCGATGGTGACACCGACCGGGTTGAGGGCGAGGTTCAAGGCCGGAGCCGGCCGGCTACCTGCAGCCGCCAGGCACCAAACGCCAGCAGGCCGACTCCCGCGATGGCGTAGGGGATGGAATGCACCTGGAACAGATCGCGCACCAGGATCAGCAGGCCTAACACGATCGAGGCGATGCCGACGGCCTGGGTGAATCGATAAGCGTTCATGCCGGCGTACCCGACGGCGACTCCTGGGCGGCGCCCACTATTTCTCGAAGAAGCGCTTGACCTTTTCGGCGCCGATTGTGGTCGGGCAAATCGTTTCCAGGCCGAGCTCGGCATAGACGTCCGCTCGTGCCGGGTCGTAGATCCGGCAGATGACCTTCTTCACACCGAACTCGTGCTGCGCGAGCTGGGCCGCCATGATGTTGGTGGTATCGGCGTTAGTGACCGCCACGAAGGCTTCTGCCCGGTCGGTGCCGGCCCGGCGCAGGATATCTTCGTCGACCGCCGAGCCAAAGACCATCTCACCGGCAAAGTCCTCCCCCAGGCGATTGAAGGCGGCCTCACTGAAGTCCACGACGGTCACCTCATCACCCTCTCCACTCAGCTGCCGGGCGAGGCTCGAACCGACTCGGCCGCAGCCCACGATCACCGTACGCATTCTCGCTCCTAGACTAACTCTACCCGCGTGGCAGGAAAGCAATCGGGCTCTCGGATTCGTTTAGCGCCCAAATCGCGAGGGTATATACGGCGCAGCTTGCCCC
>Ga0066709_100004250_pt1 | contig 11346 bp, 6 predicted proteins | sample GraSoiAngelo_158_FD_79665 | JGI IMG/M metagenome (GOLD analysis project Ga0066709, IMG submission 79665) | Grasslands soil microbial communities from the Angelo Coastal Reserve, California, USA - 14_1009_16_30cm | ecosystem: Environmental > Terrestrial > Soil > Grasslands | place: USA... | reverse complement strand
GGCTCACGCCGAAGAGGCGCTGGCGGCGGCCCGTCATCTGGCTGGAGAGAGCCTCAGAAAGCAGCGCGCTCGCGCCCCCCGCCTGGAGTTGTTCGCTTCGGGCCGTGGTGGTTCCGGTTTCTCCGCGGACGTAGCCGAGCGCGAGCAGGGACAGGATATCGCCGACCGCGAGGGGCGGATCCGAACGGTAGGCGAATTTGATCTGGTCGAGCGGGCCCGTGAGGTCGAGCGTCACGTCGTAGTGCTCGACGCGGGTGGTTGCTTCGAGGTCAAGCACCGGCTTAGTCCTTAAAGGATTCGCCATGGTGATGTCACCGCGGGCGAGTTGATAACGGTTGCCGCGGACCACGGTTTCGCCGCTCAGAATGTGAACGGCGCCGACTTCTACCGGCCGCGCGAGCGTTCCCTGAAGGCGCAAATCGAGATTGAGGGTAAGTCGAAAGTCGTTGGTCTCCAGGCGCACCGAAGGGGCCGAGGAGACGTCCACGCCGAGCCGAATGTTGGCCGCAAGCGGCGACGAGACGCCTTCCGGTGCGGCTGCGAGAGCGCTCGACCTTTCGGACATGAGCGTGAGAACGTTAAAGTTTTCACTCGCGAACATCTGGCGGACTCGGATTTGGCCGGTCAATCCCCCGCCTTCGGGGGTTGCCGCCAAGCGCAGGTCGCCTGCGAGGAGCGACGTGAAATCGAACGGATAGCGCACGCGCACGCCGTCCAGCGAGGCGCGAACGTCAACCCGAGGCCTCTCGGCGAATGTGGCAAACCCAGAAATGGCGATGAGGCCGCCGCCGCTCCGCCCGCGGAGCGCCGTCGCAGTGGCTCGATCGCCCTGCAATTCAATGGGGCCGTTGAGGTCCGCAACACGGAAGGGAAGATTGCCATAACTCAAGCTCAACCCTTCGACGTCGAGCCGGCCGTGAACGAGCGGCTCCGCGGGGCTGCCGGTCACGTGGAGCGCCAGGCGCGAAAGGCCGGTCGCCTGGAGCTGGCGGTCATACAGATCGAGCAGCTTCGCGTCCGCGCGCCCGTTCGCCGTGAGGTCGAGCGACGACGGTTGGCCAAATTCGACCGCCCCCGCGACTTCGAGCGCCGTGGACGGGCCGAGCATCTGGAACCGTCCGATCGAGAGTTTCGGATACGCAAAGCTCGCGTCGAAGGGCTGGGCATTCGACCAGGTAAGGTCGGCCACATGAACCGCGAGCTTCTCCACGTGGCCCTCGGCTTGGACCTCGCCGAGCCTCGCGAGCGGCCCCCGGGCGCGGAACGATCCGCCGACGGTAACTTGCGCGTTGAAGCGGCCATTGAGGAATGAGCGAATCCAGGGCGCGGCCTCGAAACCAGAAAAATTGCCGCTGAGATCCACGGGCCAATCGCCGCGCGTTTTGGCCTCGGCTTTCACCGTAAGCGCGCCCCCGGCTCCCTGGCTTCGGCCTGTCAAGCGCAATTCATCGCCCTCCCAGTCGAGCTGCCCGCTCAGGTCGCCGATGGGCGAGCCTTGGAGCTCGAAAGCATCGAGCTTCCAATTCGCGGAAAGCTTCAAATCCGGCAGCACTCCTCCGCCTTGAACGTCGAAGCTCGCCAACCCTCGAACCGCCGGCGCCGACGGACTCCGCGGCTTCGGCAGGCCGGGAAAATTGATTTCGGCGAGCGAAAAATTCCGCCCCTGAAGGGTCGCAGTCACCGCGCGTGTGGCGAAGTTGTAGCTCGCGAAGCCGGATACGTTGCCGTGGCCGACAAGGAAGCGCAGGTTTTCAAGGTGCAGTTCTGAGGGTGCGATTCGAACCGCCGCCGACAAGGAGTCGAAGCGCACGCGGCCGAGCGCTCCCTGATTGATCTCGATCCCGCCTTCTCCGGTGAGGTTCGATGCGGGGCCCGAAAGGTCGAGGCGGCCTGTGAGCGGCCCCGAAACCGGCCAAGACAAACCCAGGGCGTTTCTCAGGTCGTCGAGCTCCGCGCCTTCCATCCGCAATTGCACATTGACGGGCTCGGCCGGGTCCCAGGTCCAATTTCTTAAAGGTGTCTCGACCTGAAGGCCCACTCCGCTCGCGGCGGCCTTCAACCGTCCGTCATGCACCTGGAAGAGGCCGGGTCGGGCTAACAATTCTCCGCCGAAGGCGCCCCAGCCCGTTCCGGAAAACTGAAATTCTCCCGCCTCCAGCCGCCCGCGCAGCTCGCGAACTCCCGGGGGCCCTGAAAAGGTCCCGGTGAAGGTGGCCGGAGAGACGAGGCGTATGGGAATCGGCCCTTCGACGCCGGCCAGGAATTCGACGAACGGCTGCCACTCCTCAAAGTCGGCGGTGGAAACCTCCACAGCCAGCCTCGCGGCGGCATCATTAAGCTTTCCGTGCATCTCAATTCGACTTTGCGGCGTCTCGATAGTCGCGGCCGTGATTTCGAGCCCGAGGCTCCGGTTGAATGTCGCCGTCCCGCGGGTGAAGCCAGAGGCCGGGATCAAGCCAGGCGCAGCAGAGGCATTGGGGCGAAGTTGGAGGTTGAATATGGATTGGAGGCGCTCGAAGTTTCCGCTCCAAGTGGTCTCACTCGTACCGCTAATTTGCGCTCCGAAGCGCGAGAATCGCCGCCAAGGCCGGAAGCCGCGGAAAGCGCCCAGGGTCGCCGGGAGGTCGAGCCCTTCCATGCGCGTTCGAACCCGAAAGTCAGCTTTGCCGGCGCCCAGCCTCGCTTCGGCGTCACCGATGATACGTCCCCCGAGTGTTGAAAGATTTAGATTCGACACTTTGGCTCTTTGTGCGTCGGCAAAATACTCGGCCGAAAAGTCCATTCGGCCGGGATTGACTGGCAGGTCTTTGGGGACCAGTCGCCGGGCGCGCACTCGGCCCGAGGAGGTCCACCTGTCGGGTTGATATTGCGCCTGCCCTTCCAGAGTGATCTCCCCGCTTTCGACGCCCGTGAAGCGGAAATATTTTGCCAACTCCATTGCATCGCCATTCACCCGAAAGGTGGCCGTGGCCTGGATGTCCGGGAGGAGGCTTGCGTCGAGAGAACCCTGGCCGGACAGCCCGGTCGACCGCCAAACCAACGACGTGATCTTGGCGCTGGTTCGAGCCAGTTCAAATTGCCCTGTAAGCGTGCTGGGCGGCAGCGCCCAGTGTGGCGCCTGAACGCTCAGGGCCGAACAAGCGAAATTGCCGAGATAGCGGGGCCCGCTGCTCAGACGCAGATTGAGGCCGGCGTCTTTAGCGGCGGCGTCGAAGAGGGTTTTCCGATTGTTCCAAAAGAGGTCCGTGTGCGCGAAGACGAGGTCGTGGATGGACAACTCGACGAGTTCGTTCAGCGCCACGCTCCCCTGAATTGGAGCCTGAGGGGTTGGCAGGTTCGTCAAGCCCGCGGGATCCGTTGTCAGGTGAATCTCGGCGCTCCGCCATTGCAGGCGCCGCAAGACTATGCGCCGGCGGATAAGCGCCGCGGGGCTGATTTCTACCTCGACGCGCTCGGCCGCAAAGAGGGGCGGCCCGCCCGCCGCTTCCTTGCCGTGGACGATCAATTCGCGGATTCGCACCTGGAGAATGAGCGGGCGGAATGCGAAGCCACTCAACTCAACCCGTCCGCCGGTGACGTCTTCGAGGCCGCGAACCATGCGCTCCTCGAGCCGGTGGCGGAACCACGCGGAGCTCAGGATGATGTATGCTGCGCCCGCAAGCGCCACCAGCGCGCAGGCGGCGTATATCGGCACCCGCACCGGATGCCATCGTCTCGGGGTTCGGCTGCGCTCGCTCATGGTGTCAGAAAGAGTGAAACACAACCCGGTGGCTCGACTTTAATTCCTCTACCCACTGCGACAGCAGCTTGTCAATTCTCTGTTGGGTCAGGATCTCGCGAATCTGGCCCTCGACTTGGGAAAGCGGCGGGAGCGCCCCCGTACCTCGCCGGTTAAATTCCGGCGTGAAAGTGTCGCGATAATACGTCTCGACTTCCGACCGCTCGACCGCTGCTTCGGGGCGCAGCCGCCGGTCAATCATCCCCAGCACTTTCTGCTCCGCGACAAGTTCCGCGAGAACTTGCGCCTCGTCCATGCCGAGCGAGTGGAGCGCAACCTGGTAAGCTTCCGGCGTCGAAAACCGCTTCCGGGTTTCTTCCAATTGTTTGCGCGCGCGGGCGGCGGCTTGCTGGTCCGCTGCCGGTTCGGCCGCGGCATCTATCGCCAGGAGCTTTCGCTCGACCAGGCGCTCGCGGACCGGCTCGAAAGTCTCGCGGTCGGGGGGGTCTGCGGGCATTTGGCCATTGAGAAACCGTTCCAGCCGGAACTCATGATTGACGTCGCTCGCGTCAACCGCCTCGTCATCGATGGAGGCGACGACGCGGTCCAGGGTTTCTCGCGAGGCTTCGCCGCGCCCTGGCGCACGCGGGCTCTGGCCGAGGACAAGCCCCCCGCCCGACATCACAGCCCACGCCAGAAGCGGGGTCAGAACGTCTGCCCGATACCGATGAAGACTTGAAAGCGCGGTAATCGCAGAACCTCCAGGCCGTTCGTGCCGACCACCTGATAGCGAGGTGGGTTGAGGCCGTACCCCGCGTCAAACCGCAACGGCCCGACGGGCGTCTTGTATCGAAAGCCGAGCCCGATCGCATGCACCGTGTAGTCGAGGTCAGTCGGAGAATTTTGGGTCACCTTGAGCAGTTTCATCCGATGAATTGTGGAATAAACGTTCCCGGCATCGTGGAACGCGACGAGCCCGAACCTTCCGGCGGCGAATGGCGCGCGGAGCTCGAAGGAGTTGAAAAACAGGGCGTTGCCGCCCAGAGGGAATCCCGTCTGGGGGTCGCGCGGGCCCGCCTGATTGATGGAAAATCCGCGATGGGACTCGCTGCCGCCCATAAAGAGGCGCTCGGGCAGCGGGATCAGCGTGGCAGGCCCCGATTTTCCGTAGGGGGATTCAATGGCGAAACGCGTGTCGCGGGCGAAGAGGAGATGAGGCCCCAGGCGGTAATAGGTTGCGTTCTGAGCCGAGACTCGCAGGAAATTTGCCTGGGAGCCATAAACGTCCGACGAGATGCCGGCGTCAACGAGCGAGTACGACCCTCGCGTGGCGTCGGCCGGATTGTCGCGGTGGTCATTGATGTAGCTGCCGCTGAACATTGCCACGCGCGCCGGCCGGCTAAGGAGCGGAATTTCTTCGGGCGAGATCTTGAGTGTGGAAGGGTCCACCAGAACGTGGCGGAAACTGAACCGGCCGAATAGCAAGGCCGCCGGGCTGTAACGCTTCTCCAGGCTTATGGAAGCTTCCGCTCGCTCTGCGGCGAAGGTCAGCACGTCCCGGCTCTTGTCAAACAGGCTCGAGAAGCGCAGGTTCAAATCGCTATGCGCGGCCAAGTGGGGGATGGAATAAACCAGAGAGGCCCCTTTGTCGAGCGTCGAAAAACGGCCACTGAAGTTAAGGGTTTGGGCACGCCCGTCCACATTGAGGCGTGACACATTGAGAGAGAGCCTGGGGCTGGACTTGTATTGTCCCTGGGGCTGGTTGCCACCCAAGCGCTGAACGTCTATGCCGCCGCCATAACCGAGCGTCCACCGCCGCGCCTCCTCAACTCGCACCAGAACCGTCCTCCCGGTGGGGGCGAGGCTTTCCGGGTCTTGCGGGGCGACCTGGACCTGGTTAAAGACGCCGAGGTCGTAAAGGCGGCGCTCGGACTCGAGAGCATCCGTTTGGCTGAAGGCTTGGTTGGGTGCGACGGCGAGCTCGCGGCGAATGATGCCGGGCCGCGTATGCCCGTAACCCATTACCACAATCTGTCGCACCATCTCCTTTACCCCTGGGCGTATCAGAAACAGAATGTCTCTTTGGTGCGGTTCCGGGCCGGGCGATTCGCTCCATTGGACACTCGCGCGGACATAACCGCCGTCACTCAGGTAGGCGAAGACGGCGTCACGGTCGGTTTCGAGGCGCGCGGGCGAGTACGGGGTGCCTTGTCTCGAGAGCAGAATAGCGAGAATCTCCTTTTCCGTCCGGCCCGTTACGCCGGTGACGGTCAACTGGTGGATGGTGGTGAGCGGGCCTTCGGCAATGTCAAACGTTACGAAGAGCCGGTCGGTCACGCCCTGGAAGTTCGTTTCGAGTTTTGGCGAGATGACGACGTCCAGAAACCCGCGGGACTTGTAAAGCGATTCGAGCGACGCCGTATCACGCGCCAGCATATCGCGGCTGAAGGTGCCGGGATCGCGGAAAAAACTCTTGGGTTGAAGGGTCAGGATCGAAAAAAGCTCCTTGTCGGTAAAGGCCTGATTTCCCCGGAAAGCGAAGCCCGCGAATTCGCCTTGGGAGTCGCGCGCGACCTTGTAGGTGATGTCCACTTCCGAGGGCGCAGGGCGCTCGCGGCGGTCTGCCTGAATGCTCACGGAGTAATAGCGCTGGCGTTCGAAATAGTCCACCAGGTTTAGGCGGCCGCGTTGGACGGCGAATTCGTCCGTCACGCCTTCGCTCATCATGGGAAGCAGGTCGCGCTGCCGGGCGGCGGGCACGCTCGCCCCTCTGAGGCGCACGCGCACCAGCGGTCCGGCCTCAGCGCGCACAACAAGCTGTTCGGTGTTTTTGGCGGCGTTGTAAACACGCTTTTGAACGGAGACGTTGGCCTGAAAGCGCTCGCGCTTTTGATAGAACTGGTGGATGCGGAAGAGGCCTTGCTCGAGCCGAGCGGAGGTCAGGTGCAGGCCCGGGCGCCAACCGGCAGCTTCGCCGAGTCGCGCGGGCGCATAAACCGTTTGTCCTTCGAATTGAACGCCTGCGAGGATCGCCGGCGGCCCCGAAACAACCGAAAACGTTACATCGGCTTCGGCGTTATCTGCGTGCTCGACGACGTGGGGTTGGACCTTCGCACGGTAGTACCCGTTGTCCGCGAACGTGCCCTTCAGGCGCTCGACCGCACTGGCAAGTTGGTCATCGGTGAGGGGCAGGCCCAGGCCGAGACGAGCCGCCGCCGCGAGCGTCCTCGGGTCCTGCCCGCCGAGCGAGCCCACTACCCGCACAATCCCGACAAAGAATTGGGCGCGGCCGACGAAAACCAACCGAACGCCGTTCGCTTCCGGCTCGGCCTCCGCACGAAGGTCGCGAAATCGCCCGGTGGCATAAAGGCGCTTCAAGCTTTCGGCCACCTTGCCGGCGTCCAAGGGTTCCCCGACCAACTGGGTGATTTGGTCTCGAAAGTCTTCGGAACGAAAAGTCGACTCGGGTTCGATGCGGATTTGGGCCACCGTCTTCCCCCAAAAAAACGAGGGTGGGGAAACCTGCGCCGACACCGGCGCAACCATCAGTGCAATGATGGCGAGCGGGGCCAGGATCCGCCCCTTAAGCGCTTGGGATACCAGAAGGAAACGTCGCCCGCGGGCGGGTCGCGGGATGTGGCCGTTCAGGGCAGCTTGTCGCGTGTCATAAGCCAAGAGATTTCGGAAATACCCCCGGGCGCAATGGAATCTCGCCGGAACGGTTTTCCATTATACGTTGCTTCCGCCGCTCCAGGCAGCGGCTTGAATGTGCATAGGAATCCTGAACCGCCCGCGGCCAAAACGGTTCGATGGGGATAAATGGTGCGGGGATGTCACGGGGAGAAAGTGGGTCAGATTTCGACCACGCGAACCAGGCCGGGAAGCCATTGGGCGAGCCGGTTTTCTTTTGGGAAGCCCTGGCCGAGGTGCTGGCGGAAGCCCTCCGCAAGCGCAACGCCCGCGGCGCGCCCGGCGCTTTCGGCCATTTGGCGTTGCACTTCGAGCGGGTCCTGGATGTCTTGCTGTGCCCGCAGGAATGCGCGCTGGCTTTCGTGGCAGGCGAGCATCTCGGCCTTTCGCGCGAACGTAGCCGAGATGTCCACGAAGATGCGCGAGGGAATGTCCGTGCCCAGTATGTCGCGCCCCCCGAACGCGGCGGCGTAATAAAGGTGCGGGACGGCTCTGAGCGGCTTCGCCGCCCTTGGCGCGCCGGTCCGGAAGTTTGGCGCCATCGCGCCGAAACATGCGGTCTGGGCGAGGCGGCTTGTCGTCTCATGGTCCACCATGTAGTCCACGGGCGAATGGGTCACGACCAAATCGGCCTCGGTGCTACGCACCAGTTCCATGACCTTCCGCAGACTCGAAAGTTCATAGAACACCGCAAGGTCTTTTTCTTCGAGACAGGAGTAGGCGGCGCCGATAAGGCTGGAGGCGCGCCCGGCTTCCGCCTTTCGGCGGCGGGTGATTTTCGAGGGAGAAAGGGAAGTGCTGCCGCAATCCCCCGCGGTCATGGTGGAGATGTGAATCTTCGCACCGCGCGCGGCAAGAAGTGCGAGCGTCCCGGCCGAAAGGAATTCGGCGTCGTCAGGGTGCGCGAAGAGGGCGAGGACCCGCATCGCGTTCATTCGGCGGATTTGAACGCCGCCTCCAGGCGCGACGTCCCCCAGGCAATATCGATCACCCCGCCCCCGTCCTTACCCGCGACGGTGATGGTCAGAAGCTCGGTCGAGTCCGGCGACTCCTGGGTTTGCATAGGGACTTCGGCCAGGCGCGCGGCGGGGTCCTGTTGGAATTCGCGTGCCGTCTTGCTCGACACAATCAGCACCCAATGTCCGGGCGAATCGAGCCGGGCCAGCAGGATGTGCTTGCCTTTGGGCACGCGTGTCCCGCCAAAGTCGAGGTCGTGGTCGGAGGCGATGAGGGTTGGGAAGTCCGCGCCCAGACGCCAAATCTGGCCTGGGGTGATCTGTTTCAGCATGTCGCGGCCCTTAAGCGACGGCCGGCCGTAAGAAATCCAGACGGTGGTGATGCCAATAGTCGCCTTCGCTTCGCCCTTTTCGTTGCCGTGGGCGTCGAGGCGCGAGGCGGCGAAAATCAAAAGACCCAGCCCCATCGAGCTTGCCAACATTAATCTTGTTCGAGCCATGCTGGAAACCTCCGCTTTGAAAATTTCCCGGTTAGGGATTTGACGCACCGCTTTCGAGCGCCGCGGAAATCGCCCGGCGAAGCTCGCTCGCCGGTGTATAGCCGATCCAGTGTGCGGCCACCACGCCGCGCCGGTTGATCAGAAACATCGTCGGAAAAATCGAAACTCCGCCGTAGTCGCTGTCCGCCTGCTTTGACCAATGGAGGACCGGAAAATGAATTTTTTCTTTCTCAATGTACCGCCGGTGGTCGTCGTCGGTGTAGCCGAGCCCGAGCAAGTGGTCGGCGTTGGCGCCAAGCACGCTCAAGCCGCGCTCAGTCAATTCCCGGTCGAGCGCGGCCAGTTCCGGCGCCTCTTTCATGCACGGCGGACAGCCCGTAAACCAGACGTAGAGGAGTACGACCTTTCCAGCAAGGTCGCGTGATTTCACCTCTTTACCGTCCAGGGCCTCGAGTTGGAATTCCGGCGCCGCCTGCCCTTCCCAGCCGCCGAGCTGGCGGTTGAGGATTCGGCCGAATTGAGGATCGTTCTTGATTTGCTCGACGTCCACTCGGGCAATCTCGCGCGTGCGCGGATCTCGCTCGATGAAGCGTGGCACGCGCGGGTCGGTTTCCATCACGCGTACCAGGATATCAGCCGAGTACCTCGAGTCGAGGTCGAACTGTTCGGCAACGATCTTCAGCAGGGGTGGGCGCCCGAAACGCTCCTGGTAGTTCACTACGAACAGCGGAATCCGAAAGAAGGCGTTGTAGAGCTTGTTGAGTGCCTGGCGGTCTTGGGCGGAAGTGAAGACTTTATTGTAGAGGTCGGAGACGACCAGCGGGCGGCCGGGCTGGAGGTGAGCGTTCACATAGGCGAGCACGCGTCGCTCCGAGTCTCGGTTCGGCGAGACCGCTCGCGCGGGCGTTTCGAACGCGGCGGTGACGACGAGCAAGAGTGAAAGCCTTTGCCAGGCCGGATTCATTGCTTCATCGCTCCGCGGTCGAAAAAGACTTCCAGTGGAACTCCAACGCGTATTTCATGTAGTCGCCGAGATAGCTCCAGCCGTGGCCGCCCGCGCGCAAGTGGTACTCGTGCGAGAAGCCTTTCTCGGTCAGAATCTTGTCCAGCGCCGCGGCGCCTTCGTTGAAACCGTAGCGGTCCTGGTCGCCGCAGTCAAAATATAGCTTGAGATGCGCGAATCGCTCGGTGTCTTCCGCGAGTTTCAAGGGGTTGTTCGCATCCCACCAGGATTCGTTGAGCGGGTTGCCGAATGGCGCCTGGAGGACGCGCGCGTAGAATCCCCACCGGCCTTCGGTGGGGACGGGGTGGGGGAGGTTGGGGAGAAGCGCGGCGCTTTGCGCGCTCGCCGAGCCGAAAACGTCCGCGTGGCGCATAGCCAGGTGCAGCGCCCCGTAGCCGCCCATGGATGTCCCGCCTATGCCCCGCTCTGCCACCTGCGGAATCGTTCGGTATTTTTTGTCGATCGCCGGGATAAGTTCCTGAACGAAAAAATCCTCGTAGCGCTCGCGTCCGTCGTAAGAGTTGACGTAGAACGACCGGCCGCCGTCCGGCAGCACGAGAAGATAGGGGCCGATCGAGCCGCTCGAAACAAGGCCGTCGAAGATATCTTTACCTCCGCGGTCGGCCCAGCTCTGCTCGTTCTCGAAGAGCCCGTGAAGGCAGTAGAGCGCCGGGTAGCGGCGGGCGGCCGAAGAGCTGTAATCGGCGGGGAGGTCCACACAGACGTTGACGTCACGGCCGAGAATTGCGCTTTTGACCGTGCCGCAATCGAGCGTCGTCGCCGGTTGCGGCCGGGCCAAAGAGCGCGCGACCGCACTCGCCAGCCCGAGGAGGCCGGTGAGAAGCAGCGCGCCAACCGTCGCAAACTTGAACCCGGGCGCTGATTTTCGAGTTAGTGCCATTGGGGGGCGAGCCTAATGCTGCGTGACAGAAGGAGGTTGCACATCGGAAGGCCTGTCATTCTGCGCCTCATTCGCTTCGCTCAGGGCAAGCTCTTCGTTTGTCATTCTGTTCGCGCAGTCGCCGTTCGACTTCGCTCACGGCCCTCCCTTCGACTCCGCTCAGGGACAGTGAGCAAAGTCGAACTGTGAGCATGTCGAAGGGCGGGAAAAGAATCCCTTTCTCTCGACGCTCAGGTAGACTCCGCGAAGGATCTTTGGCATTTCTCATGAACGCTATGCAGGGATGCTTCGCTTCGCTCAGCATGACAATTTAGGAGTTTTCAGAATCCTGCTAGTGGGGCGTTGGATTGGCCGTCCGCGATTTCTCGGATTGCACGTAGACGGAGGTCTTGCCGCTCTTGCTGGTGGCGCCGACTTCGCCGCCGCCCCCCGCCCCGGAGCCCCTCCACCCACCGGCGCCCTGAACGCTTCCATGAATAACTTTCGCTCGGGATTTCGTCTTCGTGGCGCCCGGCTCGCCCGCGGGGGCGCTCTCTTCGGCGCTGGCAGGGTGGAATTCGGTGACCTGGGAGCCGCCG